>Ga0207693_10000232_pt1 | contig 51104 bp, 36 predicted proteins | sample LARL81metaG_FD_184347 | JGI IMG/M metagenome (GOLD analysis project Ga0207693, IMG submission 184347) | Corn, switchgrass and miscanthus rhizosphere microbial communities from Kellogg Biological Station, Michigan, USA - LAR L8-1 metaG... | ecosystem: Host-associated > Plants > Roots >... | reverse complement strand
AGTATCCAGGCGTCTCGTATTGAACGCAAGTACCGGAAGCCGGAAGCCCGAAGCCGGGAGCCGGAACTGCTGTGTTTTCCATCACAAAAATCAGAATCATAACTCGCTATCCTTTTTGTTGGGAGGCTGTCTAAGTGTTAGAAGACGCTGGGTTGGCAACTTGACCCCGTTTTTCCGCATCGCAGGCAACAACTTTCCGGAACTTATTCAGCAGGCGCCGCGTACAGAAGAATGAGGGCGGCGAAATGGCTCCCAATTTTCAGCTGGCTTTTCATCGAGGAGGTTTTGTGAACGGTAACGGCACTAATGGCAAAAAGAAGCGTCGCAGACTGATTATTTGGGGGACCGTCGTCGGAGTCATCGTTCTGTTAGTTGCCGTCGGCATCATCGCGGCGAAGAGTGGTGGCACGAAGATCGATCCGTCGAAGCTGGCCAAGGTGGAAAAGGGTGATCTGGCCAAGAGCGTGGTAGCAACCGGCAAGGTCACGCCGATCACCAAGGTCGAGGTGAAGTCGAAAGCTAGCGGCATCGTGAAGAAGCTGCTTGTCGACTACGGCGATCGCGTGAAGAAAGGTCAACTGCTGGCGCAGCTCGACAAAGTCGAGATCGAAGCCCAGGTTGAGCAATCGAAAGCAGCTTTGGAAGCAGCCGAGGCTAATCTGAAGAGCTCGCAGGCGGACTTCGAACGGGCGAAAGTCGATGCGGAAGGTCCGGACGTTCCTCTCCTCAAGCGTGCTTACGATCGCGCGGTTGGAATGGCGAAAGATGGAGTCGTCTCCACGTCGGCTCTTGAAGATGCGCAGAAGAATTACGAACTGGCGTTGAACAAACAGAACGTCTCGAAGGCGCAAGTTACCGTGCTGAAGGCAAAGATTGCCCAGTCGCAGGCCAATGTCGCCCAGGATCAGGCGAATCTGAAGCAACTGGAAGAGCAGCTCAGCTATACCGACATCATTTCGCCCATTGACGGCATTGTGCTTTCGCGTGACGTGCAGATGGGTGATGCGGTGAGCTCGATTCTGGTGTTGGGATCGTCGGCAACGCTCGTCATGACGCTCGGCGACACCAGCGAAGTCTATGTGAAGGGCAAGGTCGACGAGAGCGATATCGGCAAGGTGTATCTGGGACAGCGCGCCCGGATCAAGGTTGAATCGTTCAAGGACAAGACCTTCGACGGCAAGGTCACCAAGATCTCGCCAATGGGCGTGGAGAAGGATAACGTCACGACCTTCGAAGTCCGCGTCTCGATCCAGAATCCAGGTGGCGAACTTAAGGCCGAGATGACGGCCAACGCAGAAGTCATCCTGGAAGAACACAAGAGCGTATTGCAGATTCCTGAAGGCGCCATTCTTTACGACAAGGACAAGAAAGCGTCTGTAGAGATTCCGAGTCCGAAGGCCAAGGACGGCAAAGAGAAGCTCGCGGTCAACATCGGCATCTCAAACGGTGCCAAGACCGAGGTGCTCAGCGGATTGAAAGAAGGACAAGAAGTGGTACTGCAGTAGGTAATCGGCCTCAGACCTCAGACCTCGGACTCCGGCCAACCAGCCTGCGATTCCGAGGTCTGAGTTGTATAAGGAGCGGTTTTGAGCCTGAGGTCTGAGGTTCGAGGTCCAGTTTCATGACTCTCTCCGAGATTCTCCGACAAGCCGTAGCCACATTCCGGGCGCACAAGATGCGGACCTTCCTCACGATGTTTGGGCTCGTGTGGGGGATAGCTTCGGTGATCCTGCTGGTTGGGCTAGGACGTGGGTTTGTGGTGGATCAGAAGAAACACATGGAGACTTTGGGGAAGGACCTGGTCATCGTGTGGGGAGGGCGTACGAGCACGCAGGTCGGCGGACGGGCGGCGGGGCGTGAGATTCGGCTTAACGTTGACGACGCGGAACTGATTCGCGATGAGTGCTACCTGGTGAAAAACGTCAGCCCTGAACTGCGGCGGACGATACCTGAGGTCAGTCAATACAACCTTGCGAATCGCGGCGTAGTGGGGATGTGGCCTTCGTACCAAGAGTTCCGATCGCTGAAAGTCTCTGAGGGCCGACTTCTTACAGATGACGATGAGCGGGAAGGACGGCGCGTGCTGGTGCTGGGATCGAAGGCGTACCGGCAATTGTTTCCCGGCCAGCCGGCGATTGGCGCCACGGTGCTGGTGAAGAGTGTCCCCTACTCCGTTGTTGGAGTTCTGCAAGAGAAAAAGCAAAATTCGAATTACAGCGGTCCGGACAACGATTATCTCTTCGCGCCATACTCGGCTGTGTCGCGCGACTTCCCGCCCCCGGAAAAACCTGGCGCCGGCATCACCCGCGGGTATCTCGATGACATCGTTTTCGAAGTGGCCAACCCCGAAGAGCACGAAGCGGCGGTGTTGCAAGTGCGACGCGCCATCGGCCGGGTGCGGCACTTTGACGCTCTGGATAAAGATGCGCTCTTCATCTGGGACACGATGGATGGGGCCAAACAACTGGCGAAGATTTTCGGTGTGGTGACGTTGTTTTTTGGCTGCGTTGCCATTGTCACCTTGTGCCTGGGGGGAATTGGCGTGATGAATATCATGCTGGTTTCGGTGACGGAGCGAACGCGTGAAATTGGAACGCGTAAGGCGATGGGCGCCACCAAGCGCGATATTCTGCGGCAATTCTTTGCTGAATCGGCAATGCTGACCGTGGTCAGCGGGATCGTGGGACTGACGTTCGGCATGGGAACTTGCTTCCTGATGACGGCCGTTCCTCTGCCCGACTTTGTGCCGCACCCGATTGTTTCTCCGATTTCGATTGTGCTGTCGGTTTTGACCCTTTCGTTGATCACCGTGACGGCGGGCATGTATCCAGCCCAGCGCGCCGCGGATATGACACCTGTGGAGTCGCTACGATATGAATAAGAATCGAGTTCTCAGCTCCAACTTTGTGGCCGGCGCGGTAGTCGCGCTGGTCGTGCTGTTCACCTCCAGCGCCGCTCTGGCCTGGAACTCCCCGCAAGGAACATTCGATAAGACGCTTACCGTGAACGGGCCGGTGGATCTGGAAGTTCTGACGCATTCGGGAGATGTCCGTGTGCACCCAGGTTCGGCGGGCACGGTTCAGATTCACGGCAAGATTTATGTCGGCGACCGGTGGTTCGGGGGCAAGCGTGAGGACGATGTGCATGCGATCGAGCAGAATCCTCCGATCCATCAGGAAGGCAACAACGTTCGCGTTGACTATGTGAATTATCGGAACATTTCCATCGATTACGAAGTTACCGTGCCAGTCGAAACCACGGTGCGCACGAAGAGCGGCTCAGGCAACCTGACCGTTGAGGGAACCAAGGGAAACGTCGATGTGCAGACGGGTTCCGGTGACGTAAGACTCTCGAATCTGCAGGGCGAGGTGCGCGTGCAGACCGGTTCGGGCGATGTCCGCGCTCGGGATATCGCTGGGTCGGTTAGAGGCGGCACCGGAAGCGGCGATGTCGAGATTGAAGAGAGCGGAGCTGGAGACATCGACCTGCATACGGGATCAGGAAACATCACTGCCCGCGGTGTGCAAGGCGGATTCCATGGCGAGACCGGCAGCGGCGAAATCACTGCTGAGGGCAAACAAAGCGGCACATGGGATGCACGGACGGGCTCGGGCAATGTACGGCTGCGCTTGCCGGCGAATTCTGCATTTGATGCGGACATTTCGACCAGTTCCGGATCGATTGACGTGAACTCGCCGATCGAGATGACCGTGCAAGGGCGCGTTGGAGATTCGCACAAGTCAATCCATGGGAAAGTGCGCGGTGGCGGACCGCTGCTCCGGGTACGGACTGGCTCGGGCGACATTCACATCGACTAACCACTGAAGGGGGAGACAGGGAGCGCGCGATGAACGCCGTACCATCCATCACGAAGCCAGATTCGGGATCGCCCGAACTGACGCCTTCTCCTTCCCCGCCACTTCGTTTCCCGAAGCGGCGGTCTGGCCTGTTCCTCTCCGTCAGATTCATGAAGGAACTGGTTGCACAGGGCTGGCAGGCGCTGATGCGCGACCGCACGCGCTCAGCGCTAACCATGCTGGGCATCGGGTGGGGCCTGGTATCGGTGGTGCTGCTGCTGGCCTACGGCCAGGGACTTGGCGGCTGCGTGCTGAGTGCGTTCTTGAACATGGGAAACAATGTCATCGTGCTGTGGCCGGGGCAGACCAGCATGCAGGCCGGCGGTCAGCGGGCGGGCAAGCCGATCAAATACGAACTGGAAGATGTGCAGGCCATCCGTGACGAAGTTCCGATTATCCGCGCGGTGAGCGGAGAGATCGATCGGGACTTCGGATTCAAGATTGGCACCCGAGTGGTTTCAATTATGACTCGCGGCGTGGACATGCCATACGGACAGATGCGTAAGCTCGACCTGGAAGACGGCCGCTATTTCACTGAGACCGACTTTGCGGATCACAAACGCGTGGTCATTCTGGGATACCAGGCTGCGAAGAAGGTGTTCCAGGGGGCGCCCGGGGCTGGGCAGCACGTTGAAATCGGCGGGCTCGACTTTGAAGTGATCGGCACCATGCGCAACAAGATTCAGGACTCGATGTATCAGGGACCGGATAACGAAAACGCGTTTATTCCGTTTGCCTTGATGAGGGACCTGAAGAACATTCGGGATCCGGACGAGATCATCATTCAGCCGACTTCGGCCCAACTGAACAAGAAGGCGCTGATGGCGGCGCGCGAGGTCATTGCGCGGCGGCATCATTTTGATCCGAAAGATGAAAAGGCGACTCCGGAGTGGGACACGATCGAAGACCGCAGCATGATCAATGCGTTCTCGTACGGGCTGCAGGCGGTTCTTGGACTGATCGGCGTCTGCACTCTGGCGGTGGGCGGTATTGGCGTGATGAACATCATGCTGGTCTCGGTGACGGAGCGGACGCGGGAGATCGGGTTGCGCAAGGCCATTGGGGCGAGGCCGCGGCATATCCTGGTGCAATTTCTGCTCGAGGCTCTGGTGCTGACGTTTGTGGGCGGAGCGATTGGGATGCTGGTGGCGCAATTGCTGACCTGGGTGATCCCGCCCATGCCCTTGTACGACGAGTTCTATAAAACCACCGACCATGAAGGTGCAATCTTCCTGCATGCATCGATGGGCGTGATGATCATCTCATTCACGATCCTTTCGATGGTGGGGATTGTATCGGGGTTCTTCCCTGCTCTGAAGGCTTCGCGGATGCATCCGATTGAGGCACTGAGGTACGAATAGAGCGGGCTGCGGGCTGCGGGCTTTCGGCTTTCGGCTCTGGCTTCCGGCATCATCCTTCGCAAATCCCGGGTCAAGCCAGACTCTTTGAGCTTCCTGTTCATTTCCGAACATCGATCTCTGGATTCGGGCGGATTTCCCTGCGCGTGCTGGCCTGCACTTAAACAAAACCTCCTGAAAACAAATTAGATATCGTATCGACGGCTTTGGCGGGAAACATGCCACGGTGACGTGGTACTTTCGCGTTTCTGAGGCAGCCCATGCAGACACTTCTCTCTGACTTGCGTCATGCCATACGTCAACTTCGCCAAGCGCCTGGCATGGCGGCGCTGGCCATCCTGAGCCTGGCACTCGGCGTGGGCGCCAATACTGCGATCTTCACAGTGATTGAGAGCGTGCTGCTGCGGCCACTCCCGTACAACAGTTCTGAGAGACTCGTCTACATCGGGCCGATGGGGGAGAAGCCAGAATTCGCGACGACTTCGTGGCTTAACTATCGCGATATTCGTTCGGAATCGAAATTACTGGAAGATGCGGCCGGGTACACAGAGGACGTCGGCGTCCTGCAGACGAACGATGCTTCGCTCAGCATGGCAACGCCGCACGTTACAACGAACCTCTTTCCAATGCTTGGTGCACAGCCGTTGCTAGGGCGTACGTTCACAGAGGCGGAAGGGCAAGCGGGAGGGCCGCAGTCGGTAGTGTTGTCTGAAGCGTTGTGGCGTCAGAACTTCCATGCAGATCCCAACATCCTGGGCCAAACGGTAAAGGTGGGTGGCCAGCCTCATACGATTGTTGGAGTCATGCCGCATAGCTTTCATTTTCCCGAAGAGCTGGGAACTGATGCCCAGAAAGGAATCTGGGTGCCTCTGCAGCCGACGCCGGAAATGTTAAAGGAGCGGGGCTATAACTTCTTCAATTTAGTGGGGCGAGTCCGTTCAGGCGCCACCATTGTTCAATTGCAGCAGGAGTTGAGTGCTATAGCGGCACGCATTCCGCGAGAGAAAGACCAGAGCGAGATCAAATTTCGAGCTACGTCGTATCAGGAACTGCTGACGGGACCGGTGCGTCCGGTGCTCTATGCGCTTCTTGGGGCTCTGGCGCTGGTTCTTTTGATTGCGTGTGCGAATGTCTCGAATCTGCTGATCGCACGCTGTCTCGGACGCCAGCAAGAATTCGCGGTGCGCACCGCACTCGGCGGCAGCCGCATCCGACTCGTGCGGCAAATGCTGACGGAAGGACTTGTACTGAGCGCGTTGGGATGCGGCGTCGGCCTGCTGCTTGCACAGCTGACGATGGCGGGCATCCGCAAGCTGCCTGATGGGACGATTCCGCGAGCCGACGCGATTGAGATTCACTGGACGATCGTGCTCGTGCTCGCATTGGTTGCCGTCGCAACGACGATGTTGTCGTCGCTGCTACCGGCGCTGCTCGCGGCGGGCACGCATCCACAGGCTGCATTGCAAGCCAGCTCGCGCGGGGTCGGTTCGCGTTCGGTCGGCGGCAAACTTAGCGGAGGATTGGTCGCTGCCGAGGTTGCTTTGTCTACGCTGCTGCTCGTCGGAACGGGACTGCTGTTCCACACTTTGTGGAATCTGGAACGGGCGCGGCTGGGATTTGAAACGGCGAACATCACGACTTTTGTCGCGATGCCTGCGGATTCGGGCGGATTTTCTGCAATGGCAGTGTCGGAAGATACGAAGAATGCCGGGCCCTCTGTGGCGACGGTTTTATATGAACCAGTCCTCGAGCGGATGAGGCAAGTACCTGGCGTGGAATGCGCAGCGCTATCGACGGCGCCGCCCTTGTCTGGCATCGATCTCGGTTCGAGCTTCGAGATCGTGGGTCAGCCAAAAGATCCGGCGAATCCTAAACATACGCGAGTCTCGGCGGTAAGCGGGGATTATGCGAAGACATTTGCCACGCCCGTCATTCGCGGCCGCATGATCAGCGATGATGACGCGGCGGCGGCGCCGTTCGTTTTGGTGATCAACGAAGCATTGGCGAACCAATACTTCAGGGGAAAGGATCCGATTGGGCAACGATTGGATCTCGGTGGCAAAGATACCGGGATGATTACGCCGTACTCCATTGTGGGCATTCTTGCTGATCAGGCTGACAAGACTGTCGGTGGCAGCGTTCAACCGTTGATCCTGCTCTCTCAACAACAGATTCCGACAACTTCGCTGTTTTATCAGGCTCTGCTGCGGACGCTGGTGAACTTCGTCGTCAAAACTAGAGGGAATATTCCCGTCGCTACCGAGATGCGATCAGTGTTTCATCAATATGCTCCCAGCCTGGCGCTCGACAATTTCCAGACGATGCAGGAAACGGTGGATCAGAACACATTCAGCCAGCGGCTTGGTTTGTATCTTGTGGCTTCTTTTGCCGGGCTTGCCGTGTCGATGGTGATTGCCGGTCTGTACGGCATGCTCTCGCAACTTGTTGGATATCGGCGGCGTGAGATTGGAGTGCGGATGGCGCTGGGCGCAACGCGACAGAGCGTTGCGCAAATGGTGCTGAGGCAAGGATCGATTTTGATCGGAGTTGGTCTTGCAGTTGGAGTTGTGCTGGCATTTTTCGCGGGACGGCTCGTCGAGAGTTTCCTGTATCAGGTGCGGCCGCTGGATGCGTGGACCTATATTGGCGTTTTGTTTGTGTTGCCGGGAATCGGACTCATTGCGGCCTTGTTGCCTGCGCGGAGAGCGGCGTCGATTGATCCGATGAATGCGTTGCGGGAGGATTAGGCGCTTGTAATTGTATATGCGCGAGAGTGTTTGCAGGATCCCACGTCTCGCAAAAACGGCGAGACATGGGGCACCCCTCTCCGGTTACGTTCAACAAGCAAAATGCGGCTCGTCCATTACCACCGTGCCTTGACTGCCTGCTTCCCCGCCCTTTAACTTCGCAAGTACAGGGAATATTCTGTCTTCCAGCGAGGGGAATTTGGCGCATCGTCCGATCATCACTCTCACCACGGATTTTGGGACCAACGATCACTTTGTGGGCGCCGTGAAAGGCGTCATTCTGGACATCGTGCCGGAGGCGGCGATCGTGGATATCACGCATGCCATCCAGGCCTACGATGTGCTCGACGGTGCGATCGCTATCTCGCAGACGTATTCGTACTTCCCTACCGGGACGGTTCACATGGTGGTGGTGGATCCGGGGGTGGGCACGACGCGGCGGCCGATTATCGCGTCGAGCGATGGGTATCACTTTGTGGCACCGGACAATGGCGTGCTCTCGATGGTGTACGCGAAGGAAGAACGCATTCACGTGCGGCATATCACGTCGGATCACTACTTTCATCAACCCGTCAGTAGCACGTTCCATGGCCGCGATGTGTTTGCGCCGTGCGCCGCGTACCTCGCGAAGATGGTTGACTCTCACAAGTTTGGCGACGAGATCGAGGACTATGTGAAATTTGCGGCCCCGAGGCCAAAGCCGGTGGGAGAAAACAAGCTAAGGGCCGTCGTTCTGAAGGTCGACCGCTTCGGCAATTTGATCACGAATATCACGCCCGACGACGCACCTGCGATCTTCGCGGGAAAGTCGAAATTTAAGATTGTTGTCGGCAGCAAAGAAATCACAGAGATTCGTAAAACGTATGCGGAGGGTGCGCAGGGTGAGGTGTTCGGCATCCTGGGCAGCATGGGATTTCTCGAGATCGTCGCCAATCGCGGGCCGGCCGCACAGATTACCGGTGCAGGCAAAGGCAGTGAAGTTCAGATCCTGCTCGGCGAGGGAGCAGCGGCTGGCAAGGGCGCGTAGAACCTATTGACCAGACAGTTCGCCAGCGGCTTCCGTCATAATTTAATCAGTCATAGTTAAAAGGAGTCATCCCGAAACCCCCGTCTTCACCAGCGGCGGCGAAGGATCTCTGTGCCCCGCAAACGTTAGTCTCGGGAGATCCTTCGCTCCGCCTGAAAAGCGCCTACGCTCAGGATGACGCCAGCGCGTGGCGGCTTACGACAGGCTTCCTAAGAACTCTTTGGCTTGGGATGGGCATAACGCTCCATCTCTCCCGTCCACCGCAAAAAGCGCCACAGTTCGTGACGCTCCCGCCACATGAACTCCCAAAATTCCAAAAAGCCGATCTGCTTCATCTTGACGCCGGTGTAGGTCTCGATGCGCCAGAGCAGATAGGGGCTCCGCCAGGGAGTCAGGCGATGACCGCGAGTGGCGTTCCACAGGAAGCGGATCTTGTTCCCCATGGAGCCATCATAACCAGAGAAGACTCTGCTCGACTATTCCCTGTGTGATTACGTTGGGAGTAATACATCGGCAGGAAGATCCCCCACTCTAAAATCGCAAAAGGCGCGATTTTAGAATGGGGCACTCGCCAGATTTCAGCATGTTAGAATCCAGACTCTGCCTTCGATTCTTCCGCATGCCTGACGCAAACGCCCGCCAAAAAGCCGAGGATCTTTACTACAACGCACTGGATCTGATGGCAGAAGGACACCTCGTGCAGGCCGTAGCCGTGTACAAGGAATCGCTGCAAGCGGATCCGACCTTCACAGAAGCCATGCATGGACTGGCGAGAGCTCTGCAGGACCTCGAGCGCTTCGATGAGGCCATCGAAGTGGCGAAGAGGATTTCAGAAATCGATCCGGATGACGTCTTGGCACACACGAGCCTGTCAGTGCTGTATCAAAAGAAAGGCATGATCCCGGAAGCCGAGGCAGAAGGGGCAAAGGCCCGGGTTCTGGGTTGGAAGCAGCAGTTGAAAGGCAGGGGCTAGGGGTCAGGGTTCAGGGTTCAGGGTTCAGGGTTCAGGGGTCAGCAGTAGTGCTACTCGGCAGGTACCCTCGAAAAACTCACCGGGAAGGGTGACCTTGATTGCTCCTCGGCATTCTTCCGCCATTTGCGTTGCGATCCGAAGCGGTATCGAATCAGCGTCCAGATTGCGAGCCATCCATCGGAATGACGGATCTTCTTGCCTTCCTCCGCAGAACGCGGATTGTAGGAAATTGGGACTTCTTCAATTTTCTCGCCCATGCGGCAGAGTTTCGAAGTCACCTCCGGGCAAAACTCAAATCGGCGACACTCCAGCCGCACCGTGTTGAGCACGGAGCGTCGAAAGAGCTTGTAACACGTGGCTTCGTCGTGAATTCTTGTGCCGTAAAGGAAGTTCGTAAGGTAAGTCAGGAATTTTGCGCCCAGAAAGAAACGCAAACCTCGCTCGGGGCGGTCGGGGCGTACGCCGTAGACGACGTTGGTATTTCCGCCCTGTAACGGCCGCAACAAGGCGGGGTAGTCCGCCGGATCATATTCGAGGTCCGAATCCTGGATGAGAACGTACTCGCCACGAGCGTAAGAAAGAGCGGTTCGGATGGATGCTCCTTTGCCGCAATTCCGTTCGTGAAAAACGATGGTGACATCGTCATTATGCGGCAGAGCCAGCAATTTCTCGCGAGTACCGTCCGTCGATCCGTCGTCGACGATAATGACTTCCTTTTTCACTGGTGAGTCAAGGACGGACCGCAGCAGGTCTTCCAGGTGCAAGAGTTCGTTGTAAACGGGCACGATGACCGACACGCATCCGTCCCAGCGACTTTTCGTCGCCGGCTCGGAAGGCCGAAGAACAGTTTGTGCGGAAGTCACCCTGAACTATTTAATCACATTGTTTTGGTACCGCGACAACTTGCATTCCCGCTGTTTCTGAATTCACCCTTCTGGCAGATTCGGATCTCGGTTAGACTACTTAGGTACCTTCTGGATATTTCCCGAATGATCAATGGCAAGCACATCGCCGTCGTCATGCCCGCATACAACGCGGAGAAGACACTGGAAGCCACGGTCGCGGAGATTCCAGACCTGGTGGATATTCGCATTCTCGTGGACGATCACAGCCGGGATCAGACGGTGCAGGTCGCGCGGAAAATGGGCTTGTATGTCTTCCAGCATGACCGCAACTACGGGTACGGGCGGAATCAGCAAACCTGTTATCGCGAGGCTCTATCTGCGGGCGCTGATGTGGTGATCATGCTCCATCCTGACTATCAGTACACACCGCTACTGATCACTGCGATGGCCAGCATGGTGGCCTATGACGTTTATGACGTTGTGCTGGGATCGCGGATTATCGGGGGTAGCGCCCTGCGCGGCGGGATGCCGTTTTACAAATACGTTTCGAACCGGTTGTTGACCGCCTTTGAGAACCTGTTTCTCCGGGTAAAGTTGTCGGAATATCACACGGGCTACCGGGCCTTCAGCCGCAAGGTTCTAACCGAGTTGCCGTTGCTGGAAGACTCTGACGACTTCGTGTTTGACAATCAGATGCTGGCGCAATGCGTTCACTTCGGCTTCCGGATTGGAGAAGTATCGTGTCCGACTAAATATTTCGAGGAAGCGTCGTCAATCAATTTCCGGCGGAGCGTGAAATATGGGTTCGGAGTCTTGGCTACTACGCTGCAGTTTGCTGCGCAGCAAATTGGGCTGGTACACCTGCCACGTTTTAGCACCCACGGACGCAAGCTGGAGACTGAGCGGGAGCAGTATTATGCGGCTCACACGGAAACGGCGCGGCGAGCTTAAACCCTTCTGCAACCATCTCTAAAGCCTTCTTGGCAATACAGTTAAGACCCTATAAAATAAGGACTTACGAACTATTAGTGGGGTTGCTATAATAACCAACACAGGAGCTTCCCCCGACTCCCTTACCCCCCGTCAGAATACGCACGAGGTCCGCGCCTTGGAATTCGCCCCACACGTCAAGAACAGGAGTTGCGCCCCGGTTTTTGTAGTAGGGAGCCCGCGTTCAGGCACGACCCTTCTTTATGACATTCTCCTGTCAGCCGGGGGCTTTGTTCTGTATCTCGGGGAATCCAACATCTTCAACCTCTTAGCGCCACGGTTCGGGGATCTGGCGGTGCGCGAGAACCGCGCGAAGATGCTGGAGGTCTGGTTCGGAAGCAGCCTGTTTCGAATTTCGGGACTGGAACGGGAACAGGTAGAAGACAAGATTCTGAATGATTGCCGGAATGCAGGCGACTTTCTGCGTACGGTGATGGACGAGATGGCGCGGCAGCAGGGTGCCCAGCGCTGGGCGGGCAATGCGCCTGAGGAGATCCTGCACCTGCGTCCGATCAAGCAAACCATTCCAGACGCTCTCGTCATCCACATGATCAGAGATGGCAGGGATGTGAGTCTGTCTCTTTCGCAGAAACGCTATATCAAGCCATTTCCGTGGAAGGAACGAGAAACGCCGGAAGGGGCGGCATTGTATTGGGAATGGATGGTACGGAAAGGCAGAGCAGCCGGGGCATGGCTCGGGAAAGACTACATCGAAATCCGGTTCGAAGACGTGGTCAGTGATCCGCGGTCGGTTCTGCGTGCGCTGAGCGGATTCCTGGAACAGGAACTTGATTACGACGTTGTCCTCAAGAACGCAGTCGGCGCGGTGGCAAAGCCGAATACTTCATTCCGAGGGTCGGTAACGAGCGATTTCAACCCGGTCGCGAGGTGGAAGCAGCAGTTCACACGGGAACAGCTCGGACGGGTTGAGGGCCTGATTGGAAGCACGCTCAGGGAACTCGGATACGAATTGGCAACCGAGGGATACGGGAAAGTCAGTGCACTCAATCGGGCGCGGCATCGCTTGGTCTACCGACAGTTTTTTGAGATGAAGCTGCAATGGAAGAAGAATCCTTTAGCGCACGCCATACGTCACCCACTGACGGCAAAGGAAATTGATGAGATGGTACTGGTGGATGAAGCGGCGGCGGCGCGGATCCGGTCTTCGGCGGAGCCGGTTCGTGAGTATGCGGAAGGACGTTCGAATCTGGAAAGGATGGCCCAATCCGGCGGCAAATCATGACCATGAAAAAGAGAGCAATCACAATTTGTGCAGCGTTGGCGATGACTTCTATAAGCTGGGCCCAGAGTACGCCGCCCAACAAATACCGAACGAATTCGCCACGTCCACATCATCCTTTGAAGGACTCCGGACAAGGCCATTCGCATTCGGGTGCTGCGAATGTAGTCCCTCCCAAGACTCAGATTGCGCGACAGAATGAAGTCGCACGGCTCGAACACCAGAATGCTGTGCATCTGCAGTCGCAATCGCGACAACAGGGCAGCAAGAAAAGCGTGCATTCAAGCAAGGTTCACACGGAGCCTGCCTCACGTTCATCCGGCATCAACTTTAGCTATCATCCCCCCCGCACTCAATCGGCAACGGCCTCCGGCGGCCATAAGCACTGAAAGCCCGCCTGATCGAAATTGTGTAATTTGCACCAGTCCGAGCGAAAGGTACGCAATCGGGTCGTTTGGATATGGAAACAGAAGAAGCTTTCCGGTGGAGACTTTGCGTCGTGCAATTTGGGACAAGAAAGTGCGGTGCGTTCAGGTTGGGAAGCTGGATCGCAGAAGATATGGGTCTGCGCGGCAGTGCATTAGAACGGTTTCAAGGTTCCAGCTAGAGATCGGAAGGGATGACGTCAAAAACGCAGGTCGAGATTACTGAGGTTCGCGATGCGGCAGCCCTTGACTGCGCGGCGGAATTGCCAGAAGGAGTGGTTCACCTTTGGGAGCGTCCTCTTGACGCATCTCCTGAAGAAGTGAGTGCTTCGTATCAGTTGCTATCGGTGGACGAGAAGGCGAGAGCACAGCGCTTCCTAGTCGATCGGCCGCGAAATGCATTTGTTCTGACGCGCGGTACGCTGCGCACGCTGCTGGCGCGTTATCTGGGTGGAGAGCCGGCGACGATACGGTTCCATTATGAGGCGCAGGGCAAGCCATATTTGGATGGAGAAGACACTCTGTCATTCAACGTTTCGCATACGGATGGCCTGGCGCTCATTGGCATAGTGCGGGGACGCAGAATCGGAGTAGATGTGGAAAAGGCGAACCGCGAGACTGAAGTCGAGAAACTCGCTGAGCGCTTCTTTTCTGAAAGCGAACGGCGGGATTTGAAGCGGCTCCGGGGCGACGAACTGCGGGCAGCATTTTTCCGTGTTTGGACGCGAAAAGAGGCTTATATCAAGGCAACTGGAGAAGGACTGGGGCTGCCTTTGGATCAGTTTGATGTATCGATCTCAGCCGGAGATCGAGACGCGCTGCAAGCAACACGGCCGGATGCGGCAGAAGCTGAACAGTGGACGATCAGCGATGTGGCGATCCGGTCCGGATATGCGGCGGCGGTGGCAATTGCAGTCAGCGGTGAGATCGAGTAAGGGAGAAGCAAGCGCTCCGGCGCGAACAGCATCTATGGAACAGGGCCGATCCAAGAACGCGAGTCCAATGCCATTAACTGCTGCACAACAGCGCATGTGGGTGTTGGAGCAATTGCATGCTGGAAAGGCTCTAGGGAATATCGGAATTGGATTGAGTTGGGAGGGAATTCTCGACACGACCGCACTCGAGAAAGCCCTGAATGATGCGGCACGTCGGCACAACATTCTGTGGCGCGAGTTCCAAGTCGTGAACAGGACACCGATGCAACTGATCGGCGGCGCTGAACGGATCGATCTTGCGCGTGTCGACTTGCGAGGCCTGGCGGAAGGCGATCGCGAGAACCGATTCGCCCGATTGCGCGCAGAGGAAGTCAGCAGAGTATTTGACCTTACTCTTGGACCGCTCGTCCGCGCGACTCTGGTCCTTCTGTCCGGGATGGAGCAAGTGCTATTGCTAGTGGCGCACCGCATCATTTGCGATCCTGCGTCGCTAAGGATTCTCGCGCGCGAGACTTCAGAAATTTATCAGACTCGAATTCGGGCAGTTGGCGCAGAAGAATTGGCCGAATCACGTCATTATGACGACGTCGCCTCCCGGCCCGTTTTCGCCGACGACATTTCCTTCTGGAAAAAGCAGCTTTCACGCGCTTCGTCGACTCTGGATTTGCCAACGGATCACGCACGGCCGGCGATGCAGTCGTTCATTGGCGCCAGCCAGCGAATGCAGATCGAGGCGCCTCTCGCGAAAAAACTGCTTCGGTTCAGTGAGGAGCACGGCGCTTCGCTGTTTGTCACGCTGCTGGCTGCATTTGAAGTGCTTCTTGCGCGCTATACCCGTCAGGAAGATCTGACAATCGGGACAACGGTGTCGGGTCGTGCAGAGGCGGAAAACGAAGGGACAGTCGGTCCCCTGGAAAATATGCTCGCGCTGTGCGCGCCTGTGGCTATGGATCGGAGTTTCGGCGAGTTCCTGGCACAGGTTCGCGACGTGGTTTCGGAAGCGTTGTTGCACCAGGGCGTTGCCTTCGAGAGTCTGCTTTCAGAGTTGCGCCTGGATCGTGACATGAGCCGTCACCCGGTGTTCCAGGTACGGTTCGACATGCTGGATTCCGATCTGGAATCTGAATCTGGGTTCAAGACCTTTGATCTCGAGAGTCAAGCAGAGCAGTTTGATTTACGCGTCGAAGTTCGGGAGTCGAATAGCGGGCTCGACATGCGCTTCGCATACAGCACCGATCTTTTCGAGGATTCCACGATCAGCCGGATGATGGAGCACTACCGGATCCTGCTGGAAGGTGCAATCACTGATCCGACGCTGGCCATATCTCGGATTCCCATGCTGAGCCAGGCGGAGCGTGACCAACTGCTCATCGGATGGAATGACTCGCGAGTCGATTATCCCCGCGATCTTCCGCTTCACCATTTCATCGAAGCCCAGGTCGAAAGGACTCCCGATGCGGTCGCGGTTGTTTACGAATCGCAGCAAATAACTTATCGACAGATGAACGATCGCGCCAATCAGCTTGCGCGGTATCTGCGCACGAACGGCGTAGGTCCTGACATTCTGGTAGGCGTTTGCGCGGAGCGTTCTGTCGAATTGGTGATCGCGCTGCTCGCGTCGATGAAGGCAGGCGGAGCTTACGTCCCGCTCGATCCTGATTATCCGAAGGACAGGCTGAAAACGATGCTCGCGGACGCGAATCCGCCCGTCGTGCTGACGCAAGGCCATCTGCTCGATCGGCTGCCTTCGGGAGCGAAGAAGGTCTTTGTTCTCGATCGCGATTGGGCTTCGCTGAAAAACGAAAGCAGCGCCAATCTCGGTGCGCAGGTCGGCGGCAAAAATCTGGCGTACGCGATCTATACCTCGGGGTCCACTGGAAAGCCCAAGGGTGTGCCGAATGTTCACGAAGGGATCGTGAATCGCCTGCTGTGGATGCAGGACATGTATCGACTAACAGGCAAGGATCGGGTGCTGCAAAAGACTCCCTTCAGCTTCGATGTATCAGTGTGGGAGTTCTTCTGGCCGCTATTGACAGGGGCGAGTTTGGTTGTGGCAAAACCCGGGGGACACCGCGATCCGGCCTACCTCGTGAACATCATCGCCGAGCAAGGCATCACTACACTTCACTTTGTTCCGTCGATGTTGAGCATCTTTCTCGAGACGGCGGGCCTGGACCGTTGCGGCAGCGTGCGGCAGGTTTTCGCCAGTGGTGAAGCGCTCCCTTATGAACTGCAACAGAGATTCTTTCAGCGAATGGGCATCGCGGAACTGCACAACCTGTATGGACCGACCGAAGCTGCGGTTGATGTGACGTACTGGCCTTGCAGTCCGGATAGTGCGAAATCGATTGTTCCGATCGGACGGCCAGTTGCAAATACACAAATCTACGTTCTCGATCGGAATCTCGAGCCCACGCCCATTGGAGTTCCGGGAGAGTTACATATCGGGGGCGTCCAGCTTGCTCGGGGATATCTGAATCGCCCCGAACTCACGGCCGAAAAATTCATTCCCGATCCGTTCAGCAAGAATCCGGGAGCACGGCTCTACAAGACCGGTGATCTAGCGCGATTCCTGCCCGATGGCAACGTTGAGTACCTTGGTCGGACTGATTTCCAAGTGAAACTGCGCGGATTGCGGATTGAACTGGGCGAGATCGAATCCGTGCTGGGCCGATGCGAGGGCGTTCTGCAGGCAGTCGTGGTGGTGCGGGAAGATCAACCCGGAGACAAGAGACTGGTTGCATACCTGATCCCAGCACCGGAAACGGAGTTGGACACTGAGAGTCTGAAGAAGCAGTTGAAAGATCGGCTGCCCGAGTACATGGTCCCGTCCCGCTTTGTTTTGGTTGAGAAATTCCCGATGACTACGAGTGGCAAGGTGGATCGGAAGATTCTTCCTACGCCTCCATTGGAGCAGCGGGATGAGAAAGCGCGCGTGGCGCCCCGAAACGAGATTGAGGAGATGGTCGCTTCCCTGTTCGCAGTTGTGCTTGGAGTGCCCGCTGTTGGGGTAACCGACAACTTCTTTGACCTGGGTGGGCACTCGTTGCTTGCGGGGCGACTGCTCGCTGAGATTCATGAAACCACCGGCCGACAGATCCCGCTTTCCGCGATGTTCCGCGGGGCTACGGTCGAGTCACTGGCGCGGCTGGTTGGGTTTGGCTCGGACCTCGACCACGATTCCGTCGTAATGGAGATTCAGCCTGGAGATCGCGGTCGCGTGCCATTCTTCGCCATCGTACCGCCAGGTGAGGAATCTCTAGGCTACGCGATGCTTGCGCGCCACATGGGGCCCCATCAACCGGTCTATAAGATTCAAGGTCACATTCCGGTCACTGGTGGAAAGCGGCCGTACTCCGAAGAGGAAATGCGGGTTCTGACCGAAGAATACGTCGCGGCAATGCGCTCGATGCGACCACACGGCCCATATTGCGTCGGAGGCTTCTGCGACGGTACTCACATCGCGGAACAGGTCGTCCTGAGGCTTGAATCGGAAGGCGAAGAGGTTGGATTGTTGGCCGTTTTCGATACCTGGGTGTTGCAACACAGCCAGAATCGATTCTTGTGGAAGATCTATTACTACGGGCAACGAGTTCAGCAAATGAAGAATCTGAGCGTTGCCGATCGACTGGCATCATACAGGCGCGTGGCCACGAACAAGGTGCAGAAGCTTGCAGGATCCAAGCCTTCTCGGACCGACTGGCGGGAAACATATTGGCCGAAGGATTTTACGGTCACCCGTTTCCGGGCTCCGGTTGTCTTGTTCAAGCGCCCAAAACAGCCGTTTTACTATGTTAATGATCCGCAGATGGGTTGGGGGCACAGAAGTGAAGGCGGTGTGACCATCCACGAAGTTGACTTTCATCACGCCCACATTCTGCGTGAGCCGCACGTAGGAGTTTTCGCCAAGAAGCTCGCTGAGCATATGGCGCAACTTAGCGTGCCGAGCAAAGAGGAATCTTTTGCGGCGACGGTAGCGGGGCGGCAGGGCGAATGAAATTCAATAAGGCCCAGGTTCTCAAGAACGTCTCGTCGAGTTGGTTCTCGCTCGGCGTGAACGTGGTGACCGGCTTCATTCTCTCGCCGTTTATCGTTCACCATCTCGGCGACGAAGCCTTCGGACTCTGGATTCTGATCTTTTCCGTAACCGGCTACTACGGTCTGTTCGATCTGGGCATTCGATCGTCGATTGTGCGTTACGTGGCGAAATATTCTGCCACCGGGGAATCGGAACAACTGAACCGCCTGGTCAACACAGCGATGTTCAGCTACAGCGCGATTGGGGCTGTGGCGATGTCGATCACGCTGGTCGCGGCGTATTTCGTTAGCTCAATCTTCAAGATTAAGCCTGAGTTTGTGACGACAGCGCGGTGGCTGCTGCTGATGGTGGGAGCGTCGGTCTCACTGGGCTTCCCTCTTGGAGTCTTCAGCGGGATGCTCGAAGGGCTGCAGAGGTTTTACGTCCTGAATTTTACGAACATCACGTCCACGATTTTGCGGACCGTTCTGATCATCGTTGCGCTGCAACACGGCGGCGGATTGATCTCAGTCGCGTTGATTACGGTTGCTCTGCCGATCGTGAATCAACTGGTCAATGCTACGGTTGCGTTCCGCCAGGTTCGAGTGCATATTTCTCCAAAATATGTGAATCGGGATACGCTGAAGTTGATCGCCGGATACAGCGGAACGACATTTTTGATCATCGTGGCGGGCAGGCTTCGATTCAAGACAGATGCGATGGTAATTGGCACGTTCGTCGGTGCCGCTGCAGTCACCTATTTCACGATCGGATCTCGATTGGTGGACTACTGCACCGAAGCCGTTCACAGTATGGCGCAGATTTTCGTGCCGATGTCTAGCCAGTCGGATGCACTGGGAGACATGCACCGCTTGCGGACGATTTTCGTTGCCGGGAACCGCATGTGTGCCCTAGTGACGCTTCCTCTGACAGCGATTCTTGTCATCCTTGGAAAGTCCGTGATAGAGGCCTGGATGGGAGCGAAGTATGTATCGACGAGCTATCCGGTACTGCTCGTTCTGATCGTTCCCTCCACGCTCATGCTGGTGCAGGTTGCGTCATCGCGCGTTCTGTTTGGAATGGGTAAGCACAAGACGCTCGCGAAGGTCACCCTGGTGGAAGGAGTCGCGAATCTTGTTCTGAGCATTATCCTGGTGCGGAAGTATGGAATTATCGGAGATGCTGTGGGGACCGCGATTCCATTGACCTGCACGATGTTGCTGTTTCTGCCGCATCATCTGTGCCGGATTCTGGGACTTCGCTTGCTATCGTACTTGAGACATGCATTCCTGCTCCCGATCGCATTGAACATTCCGTTGGTTATTGTCCTGCTGGCGTTGCAGCGATGGTTCGTGCCTCACCACTTACTGCAACTCAGTTTGCAGTTGGCAATTGGGCTCGCAGTGTACAGCTTGGGCGTGGGATGGGCGGTTTGGAAAAAGAAGGTCTGGCACGTCAAAGGCTTGTCTTACGACGAGCGCGATGCGGAGATCGGAGTGGAATTGGCGGAAGCATCCCGACAGGAAGCATGACGACCACCGCTGTCGGCAGGACATGAAACTAAGGATGAGTGAGAATTCGCAAATTCCTACGGTTCTGGTGCTCGGCGCATCTCCGCGCATCAGCCTGTCGATTGCGCGATCACTGCAGCGGCGCAATATCCGAGTGGAAGTAGCGACTTTTCAGCCGGAGGAACCGAACCTGCACTCGGGAGCGGTCGGGCAGTTTCATCGACTGCCGGGGCGTCAGAAAAATGACGAGGGGCTTAGGAAGGCGCTCATTGCGCTGCTCCGAGAAAAGCAGTTCGATTTGATTCTCCCCGCCGGCGATCCGGCGCTTGCGGCTATCGCGGAATATTATGACGATTTAACACCCTTAGTGCGCGTTGGAACGCCAGTACCGAGCGTAGTTGAGCGTGTACTCAACAAGTCTCTCACGCTGGAAACAGCGCAACAGTGCGGGATTCAGGTGCCGTTCACCTGCACTGTCAATTCACAGGACGAACTCGAATCGGCAGCATCGCGTCTTCCCTTCCCAATTGTCGTCAAACCGGGGAAGAAAGGTGCCGCTGCGTTCCGGGCACTTTATGCGAAAAACCTTTTGGAGTTGAGAACGCTGCTCAAACGAAACAAATGGGAGAGTGTGCTGCTGCAGGAGTTTTGCCCGGGCGTGGGAGTAGGGGTTGAAATTCTGATGCATGAAGGCCGCTGCGTTGCGCAGTTCCAGCATCGGCGGTTGAAAGAAGCCCCGGTGACTGGGGGCGTAGCCATTCTGGCTATCGCGGAAGAATCGGATCCAGCATTGCTCCAGAATTCGGTGACTCTGCTTCGCGCTCTGCAGTGGGAAGGGCCGGCTATGGTCGAGTATCGCGTCGATCCTAAAACCGGCAAATCGGTGTTAATGGAAGTGAACGGAAGGTTTTGGGGATCGGTCTCATTTCCGATCTCGGCGGGGATAGATTTCCCGCTCTACTATTGGCAACTTCTTCATGGCGAGATCCCCTCTGTGCCGAACGGGTACCAGGCGGGAAAGCGGTGGCGATGGACTCCGGGGTATATAGATCGGATTTATAGCGTGATTTCTCGAAGCTCTGGATCGCTTTACGCGAAGCCTTCGCTGACGCGGGAGTTGTTCTCATCTGTTGGAGATCTTTCTCCTTTCATCAAGGAAGCCTTGTGGAGTTGGAGCGATCCGGTGCCATTTTTTGCGGAACTGGGCAGGATGCTCTGGGGTTTCGTCGGTACATTCTTCAAGGCTGGCATGCGTAAGCTGGCATCTCGAAAGGTGCAATCTTATGTGGGCATTTATGCGCGACTGGAACCGCAAGCCAGATCCCGGTATGTGGAATTTCGGATGAAAGCTGTTTTTGGGATGACGCGGAACGGGCACGGCTCGGGGCCGCCAGCAGAGAACGTACGTTCCGTTCTCTTCGTCTGTTATGGAAATCTGATGCGCAGTCCAATGGCAGAGGCGATGCTTCGGCACGAACTATTGAAGTTGGGCGTAGGTGACGTTTCGGTCAGATCGGCGGGCGTACATGCCGTAAGGGGACGCCAAGCTCACATGTGGGCTCAAGCGGTGTCGCGCGAACTGGGGATGCCACTCGATGCGCATCGGGCCCAACCAACCACTTCAAATCTTATTGCCTCCTCTGATCTCATTCTTGCGATGGATTATGAGAATCTTGCCGAGCTTGAGACACGATATCCGGAAGGACGTGGGCGGATTTTTCTTCTGAGTCGCTATGCGGATGGCCCTCTTTGCAATCGTGAGATACCCGACCCATATTTCGGGGACATTGAGACGACACGCCGGTGTTACGCCGTGCTCGGGGGATGCATCGAAAAGCTCGCTCAGGAGTTAAACCTCTCTCGTTCCCGTAAGGAGGTACCGCTGGCGCATTAGAGCCAGTTGGATCGACGATGGCCTGGAATCATTTGCGGCATGTAACTCGAGCGGCTTTGGGCATCAACCCTGCGGGACGTCGCCTTACTGTTTTTCCGGATGATGTTTTCATCGTTTCCTACCCGCGTTCGGGTAACACATGGGCTCGTTTCTTGATTGGTAATCTGCTTCATCCACAAACGCCTATCACGTTTGCCAATGTCGAATCCATCGTTCCTGAGATCTACTTCCTTCCAAATAAGAAGCTCCTGCGGATGAATCGGCCACGCGTTTTCAAGAGTCATGAGTACTTCGACCCGCGCTACAGGCGTGTGATCTATTTTGTTCGCGATCCTCGGGATGTGGCAGTTTCGATGTATCACTACAGTATGAAGAGGCGGAATATCCCGGATGGACTACCGATAGACGACTTCATTCCGAGGTTTATAGCTGGTGAATTCTTTGTCGACTTCGCTACCTGGGACGAGCATGTCCAGAGCTGGCGCGCTACGCGTCAAGGCAAAACCGGGTTCCTTTGGATCAAGTACGAGGAGATGCTTGCGCAACCGGAGGTGGAACTTGCCAGAATCGCGTCGGGACTGGGAATCAATGCGACTCCGGAGGATGTTGCACGGGCTGTGCAAATGAGTTCGGCTGGACGAATGCAAAATCTGGAGAAACAACAATCCGCGGATTGGAAACTAACAAGCACGACGCGTCAGGATATTCCCTTCGTGCGCGAGGCGAAGGCAGGCGGATGGAAGAACAAGCTCTCGGCGACCGCTGTCCGAACGATTGAGCAGGCGTGGGGACGCACGATGAAGGAATTGGGTTACGAGCTCGTCACCGAAACTGCCTCACAGCACGAATTGGTGAGAAGTTAAGAAATATGGTTGGACCAAAGGGAAATCTCGATCGGGTTGTCGGCGCGTTATCACAGGCCGGACGGGTGCTTACGGGCCGGCAGATCGCTGGGCGCGGAGTTACGGTGTATCCCGATGACGTGTTTCTCGTGTCATATCCGCGTTCGGGCAATACCTGGACGCGGTTTCTGCTGGGCAACTTGATTTCGCAGAGTACTCCGGTCACCTTCTCGAATATTGAGTCGCGCATCCCGGAGATTTATTTCAATCCGGACCGCGAGTTGAGGGCGCTATCGCGGCCGCGGATGCTGAAGAGCCATGAGTGCTTTCAGCCACAATATCCGCATGTGATCTATATTGTGCGCGATCCTCGAGACGTGGCAATTTCGTTCTACCATCACAATGTGAAAGCGCGGAATATTCCAGACAATTATCCGATGGTGAGCTTTGTGCCGCGATTCATCGAGGGCGAGTTCGATCAGAAATTCGGATCGTGGCGCGACAATGTACTGAGCTGGACCTCGGTCCGAGGCGGCAGCCCCAACTTCATGATGTTGCGCTATGAGGAGATGAAACGCGATACGGCCGGAGCCCTGCTGCAGGTGGTTGATTTTCTGGAGCGCGCTGCATTCCGCACGATTAATTCGAGCCCGGCGGCGCTGGAGAGGGCGATTGAACTCAGTTCGCCAGAACGCATGCGGGCGCTCGAGAAAGAAGAAGCGGCCAATTGGGTGCTAACCAAAAGCACGCGGAGCGATAAGCCCTTCGTCCGTACGGCGAAAGCCGGGGGGTGGAAATCTCAGCTCGCGACCGAATCTGTGGAGATGATCGAAGCAGCCTGGGGCGACTTGATGCAGAGCCTGGGATACGAATTATCGTCGCGCAAAGCGACGTCCGCGGAAGCCGTGTCACATCAGGGAATGCGGTCGTGACCGAAACCCTTCAACCTACAACCTGGAAAGACGTGGCGAGGAGATTCATACCACGTTTCCTGTTGCAGCAGCGTGGGATCATCCGCCGTCTGGGACCTGGCGCAGGCAAAATTTATGCGGGTTTACGCATGCGTGACGTAATGGGCATACGAGGAGAGAATCAGAGGCAAGTGCCAGCCGGCGCGCGATCATTTGTGTTCGTCTGCTTTGGCAACATCATGCGCAGCGCAATGACGGAATTTCTGATGAAGAAGGCGCTCAGTCAGGCTCCGCAGGCTGTTGGGCAAGACGTACGCATCGTGTCGGCGGGCCTGCACGCCAACCCTGGTCGCGAGGCTCATCCCTGGATGCAAGAGGCTGCGGAGGGACTTGGTATTTCTTTAACATCTCACCGGGCGAAGTTGCTAACACGCGAGATGGTTGATCACGCTGACGCCATTTTTGCGATGGATTTTCAGAACAAGGCGGAACTGCTGACGCTCTATCCCAATGCCGCAGAGAAAATTTATATGCTAGGCACGTATGCGGAGGGTCCTTGGAAGGACCGCGAGATTCCGGACCCGTACCTCGCGGATCTGGAAGGCACGCGTTACTGCGCCGGGCAGCTTGAAATCTGTGTTCACAATTTGTTGGCAGGCACCGTGCTGGCCGCGCCTGGCAGAGACGCTGCGGCGAAGCCCTACGAAGAGCCCTTAGCGCGGACCTGAAACCAGTTCCTCAAACCGGCGATTCCCGGGCGCAGATCCGAGATCCACAGATCGTCGTAGCACATTCCCGGACTCCACGGTAGTGCCATGCGAAACAGGGTTGGCCAGAACTTGGGATAATCGCCCGGCCAATTCGGGGGACGCCCTCTGCGGATGTTGCCCAGATGCGTTAACTCGCTAACCGCACGCCTGCAGAGAACATTCCTTCGATACTCGATATCTCGCGGCGGAAGTGTGCCCTGCAGATGCCAGTCGATGAGATAGCGCGCATAGTCGATGCCGGAGGCAAAAGGGAGGCCTATCGAACCCCACGGGCGGCCATTGATCTCCATCAGTACCAAACGCCCGTCTTTCGTCCGCTTATACTCCACCATGGCTATCCCCTCGAAGCCCATCGCAGTTATCAGTTGTGAGCTGCGGCGGACTAGATCATCGTCGATCGGGATAGATTTTCGAGCGCTGCTTGCGGAACCTCTGGGATCCACCTCCCTCAGCCGCAACCATTGAAAGGGAAGGAAGACCTGACCGGCAACAACAAAGCAGGAGAAGCCGATTCCCTCCCCCGAGACGAACTCTTGGAGCAGGATGTCGCCAGCTTTCTCTAACCGGTCAGCGACCTTCTTTTCGAGTTCAGCAGCGGAGTAGGCATAGGAGACTGAACCGAAGACGGCCTTTTGCTCGATCCAACGTACGGAGAAACGGTCTTTGACGACGACGGGGAATTCAAAATCGCCATGGCTGTCCAGGTCCGCGATTGAGTGCAGTAAAGCAGTCTTCGGTACTTCGATACCGAGTTCGCGGGCCGTCTGGACAGTACGGAATTTGTCGGAGGCGAAATCAACCGCCACCTGCGAGGGGATGGCAAGTTTACAGATTCCGGCAAAGCGCTCGCGCTCGGCTGACAACGGGCCGAGCGTCCAATCCGTGACTGGAAGAATCAGGTCGATCTGCTGCGCTTTAGCGAATTCGAGAATGGAGTCGACGAACGCCTGCGGTTCGCTGGTGGAGACCGGATAATCCAATGCCAATTGACAGTAACGCGAGAGCTTAGCCGCGGCGAAGGCGCCGCGATTCGCGCCGACGGCGACCCAGTGGCCGCCTCGCCCGGCCGATCGCGTAACCGACAGTGCGGCAGCGCTGTGTCCGTCTAAGACCAGGATTCTTGCCAACGAGTTTCTGCCCCGATTCGAACTTGGTGCGCACTACACGACGCGTCCCGCAAAAGCACACTCCATATTCCAATGAAGCCCGGCAGCCGTCTTGGTGGGTCGAATACGCTTGAGAAAAAGCGGATTGTCTCCTTTGCGAACAACACCCCCATTCGTGGTTACTGCTGAACTATACCCGGCGGCGCGGCTTTGCACGACCGTTCTCTCATTCCAATGCGGAGTCATCGCAGGGCAGGGATAAGAAAAATGTGAGATCGGGATCTTTAGCTCGTCTTCCAAGCGGCGTTTCGATTCTGCGAGTTCCATCTCGGCATCGCGTTCAGTGATCTGCGCCATGTTGGGATGCGTCATCGTATGGGAACCAACAATGTGACCATTGCGAACCAGTTCCCTTGCTTGCTCAAATGTCATCATCAGGGAGCTCAATTCCCCTGGGGCCCTTGATTCAAGTTGATTCTCCACTTTTGTGACAAATTGTTCTTGCGCAACTCCACTGACCTGACAACATTCATCCGAGGCGAACAGGAAAGCCTTCTCTCGAGATAAAGCAGAGGTGAGGTCCCAGTTTTTTCCGTTAGCATCCGTCCAGTCCGACCGCTTTGTCGTGCGAAAGGCGAAACGAAGACGACTGGGCCAAGGCAGCTTTCGATTTTCCACGCAGTCAACCGTCAGGTAAAACGTCGCGGGAATTCCGACATTGTCCAGGATGGGCATGGCCACTTCACAGTTGTCGGTGTATCCGTCATCGAACGTGATCACCACGGATCGCTTCGGCAAAACCTCCCCGGCGTTGAGTTTCTTGACTACCTCATCGAGGCTGATCGGATGGTAGTTACCCGCCAGCAGTTCCATCTGAGCGCGGAATTGAGACTGCGAGTGGATGATGCCACCCAGGGAGTCGGAGTGCTGCTCTGGTTCCTCCATGACGGAGTGATACATCACGATTGCGGCGCTCGCACTGGCAGAAAAAAGACGCAATGCGCCGGTCGAGACAATTGTCTGTTTGATCAGCTCTTTCATGAAAAGGCAGACAAAACAAAACCGTGATGCCAGTTTAAATGACGTTCCTGGTGCTCAAGGCCCGATCGGTTACTTTCGATTACCGATGTCATCGCGTCCTCAGATTGCAGAATCTACGGGCGAAAATGCAGCCGAATTTCTCGTCCAACCTGCGCAAGGATTTGCACATCGAAAGTCGCGAAACCTGAACGTCAAATCCCGAAATTGAAGTTTAAGCTTTTATCCTTATCAACTTACAGTACAATAGAAGAAACGTTCACGGCATTAGAGTTGCGGTTGAAAAAGTACCAAAATTCTTTCGTACAAGACTTGAAGGCGAATCCGGGTCTCAGACCCGCGGCACCCCCCAATAGCAGTCCGGAAATCTTTTTGATTTCATCTGCGAAGTACTGAATCTAAATGCATTTAAATCCAAATTAACGACTCTGGGAGGCTCACGCTCTTGTCCGCTTCGACTAGTCATTTGATCGCTCCGCACGGTGGTGAACTGATCAACCTTCTGGCAGCGCCGGAAAAGGCCGCAGAACTGAAAGCCCATTCACGCGAATGGCCGTCCTGGGATCTGACAGCCCGTCAAGTTTGTGATCTCGAACTGCTGATGAGCGGCGGATTCTCTCCGCTTCGTGGCTTTATGACCAAGGCGGACTACGAGGGGGTCTGTCACAACATGCGGCTGGCCAATGGAATTCTGTGGCCGATGCCGATCACTTTGGATGTCACCGAGGAGTTTGCCAAGAAGTTGAAGCCTGGCAGCAGCAAGGTAGCGCTGCGCGACCCAGAGGGCGTGATGCTCGCCGTCTTGCAGGTGGAAGAAGTATGGCAACCGGACCGCACCGCCGAAGCCAAGGCGGTGTTCAACAGTACGAGCAAGGCTCACCCGGGCGCCAATTACGCGATGAACATCGCGAATCCGTGGTACGTCGGCGGGAAAATTGAAGGATTGCAGTTGCCCTCGCACTACGATTTCCGGACGCTGCGGTTTACTCCCGCCGAGTTACGGAATGAATTTGCGCGCCTGGGATGGCGCCGAGTGGTTGCGTTTCAGACCCGGAATCCCATGCACCGCGCACACGTCGAACTCACTTTTCGCGCGGCCAAGCAGGTTGAAGCCAACCTTTTGATCCATCCCGTCGTCGGAATGACGAAACCGGGGGACGTCGACTACTACACCCGCGTACGTTGCTACCAATTGCTCGGCTCGAAATATCCACAGGGAACACAGAAGCTGTCGCTCCTGCCGCTGGCCATGCGCATGGGTGGACCACGTGAGGCGATGTGGCACGCTCTCATCCGCAAAAATCACGGGTGCACGCACTTCATCGTCGGACGCGACCACGCAGGACCGGGCAAGGACACAGATGGCAAGCCGTTCTACGGGCCGTACGAGGCGCAAGAGGTATTTAAGAAGAATGAGCCCGAGGTCGGCGTGACCATGGTCCCGTTCAACATGATGGTCTACCTCGAAGGCGAGGACCGCTATGTTCCCGACGACGAGGTCAAGCCGGGCGACCGCGTTTTGAATATCTCAGGCACGGAACTGCGGCAACGGCTGAACGAAGGCCGTGATATCCCAGGCTGGTTCACCTATCCGGAGGTTGTGCACGAACTGCGGCGCAGTTTTCCGCCGCGCAGCCGGCAGGGTGTCACCATCTTCTTCACCGGGCTTTCTGGTTCGGGTAAGTCGACGATCGCGAACGTGCTGCTGACGAAATTCCTGGAAGTTGGCGGACGTCCGGTCACACTGCTCGACGGAGATCTGGTGCGAAAGCATCTCTCTTCTGAACTCGGGTTCTCAAAAGAGCACCGCGATATCAACATCCGCCGCATTGGCTACGTGGCCTCAGAGATCACGAAGAACGGCGGCATTGCGATCTGCGCCCCCATCGCTCCGTACGATGCGACGCGCAAGCACGTTCGTCAGATGGTCGAACCTTACGGAGGGTTCATTCTCGTTCATATCGCGACTTCCGTGGATGTCTGCGAGCAGCGGGACCGCAAGGGACTTTACGCAAAGGCCCGAGCGGGAATTCTCAAGGAGTTCACCGGCATCTCGGATCCATACGAAGCGCCAACTGATGCGGAAGTGACCATCAACACCGGGGATCTGTCTCCAGAAGAAGCGGCGCAGGAAATTATTCTGCACCTTGAGCGCGAGGGCTTCATCGGAGTGAACGGAGCAGTTGCGTAGGATTGCATAATACGACGGCGGATTACACATGGATCTACTGGCCAAAGTCGTAGTTGGCTTTGTAGTTGGCATCCTGATCGGATTGAGCGGCGTGGGGGGCGGCGTGTTGCTGCTCCCCGTGCTGATCTTCGGGCTGCGAGTGCCCCCGATTATCGCCGTAGGGTCTGACGCTCTATTCAACTTCTTTACAAAGATTCCGGCTAGCCTGATGCATCTGAAGAGAGGCACAGTGCGCCGGAAAGTGGTCATCGCGCTGGCTGTGGGCAGCGTTCCAGGTTCCATCGGCGGAGTGAACCTGCTCATGTACATCCGTCACGTGTACGGCGACGGCGTGAACCACTTCATCAAGACTGCCGTTGGGTTCCTGCTCATCATCATTCCGATCCTGCTTCTGCTGCAAAGGCGCATTGAGGAGCGGGTCGCCAATCGTCCGCCGACGATGAAGGGCTTCGCAGGCATGGCCATTATCGGGCTGATCGCGGGGTTCCTGGTTGGCATGACCTCGGTCGGGTCGGGAAGCATCATTATGATGCTGTTGCTTCTGTTCTATAGTTTCCCACCCAAAGTGAATGTTGGGACCGATATCGTGCACGCTGTCGTGCTGACGGGAGTCACCGGCTTATTGCATTTCAAGCTGGGGAACGTTGACCCCAAGCTGGTGGTTTCCCTGCTGATTGGCTCGATCCCAGGGGGACTGTTGGGTTCGCACCTCGCGACGCGGGTTCCCATGCTTTGGTTGCGCCGCATCTTGTGCTGCCTGCTTTTGGCGACCGGAGCCCGCATGTTGTGGCCGGCATAACAATTCCATAAACTCCAGGGACCTGATGAATTCCAAATATTCGGACATTCTTGTTCGCATCGAAGCGGCACTCGAGTCTGCTCGGAGCGTCTTCGCGCGTTTTACCCCCGGGGCAATCGAGACGGAATACAAGGTTGGGCATGATCCCGTAACGGAAGCGGACCGCGCGGTGGATGCAGTGCTGCGGCAGAACTTGCTCCGCGAAGGCGAAGGTTGGCTTTCAGAAGAGAGCGCCGATGATATGTCGCGCCTCTCAAAGAGCCGCGTGTGGGTTGTCGATCCGCTGGATGGCACGCGGGAATTCGTGCAGGGCATCCCGGAATTCTGCGTTTCGATCGGATTTGTCGAAGATGGACGGCCGGTCGCAGGCGGCATTTGTAACCCGGCGACGAATGAAACTATTGTCGGCGCAATCGACGCGGGCGTGCTTTATAACGGGAAGCCTGCGAAGCCGAGCCCGAGAACCACGCTCAAGGGATCGCTGATTCTGGCGAGCCGCAGCGAAGTGAAGCGCGGCGAATGGCAACAATTCCTGAGGGACGAGTATCAGATTCGGCCCATGGGGTCTGTCGCCTACAAACTCGGCCTAGTTTCTGCGGGGCTGGCAGACATCACATTTACTTTGACACCGAAAAATGAGTGGGACGTAGCGGCTGGTGCTGCGCTGGTGGCGAGTTCCGGAGGATTTGTGGCTACACTCGACAATGCTCCTCTGCAGTGCAATCGCAAAAATCCTTTGCTGTCAGGCCTGATTGCTAGTGGACCGTTTTTGCGTGAGGAATTGCTGGCCGCAGTACTGCCGCACGTTCCGACATCATCGCCAAGTCGGTGACAAAGTTTCCACTTCTGCCAAAATCGGACAGAAAGTGGAGTACTCGACGCAGTTCAGTCTTCCGGCACAACGTATTGCTGCGGAGTAATCCGTCGAAAGGCGATCATGTCGCCTACGCCAGCGAGCCAACTTTCAAATTCCATCTGAGTGCGGCCGGCGGTATCGACGAACCTGGAAAGCAACAGTGGATTGTCCTCAGATCGTGCGAGCCCCACATCGCAGGTAGTCGCCGACTGTACATTTTCCTTCTCGAGCCACGACAAGAAATCCTTTCGATGTACGCCGCTGGGATAGCAAAAATGCCTGGGGACCTTGCCCGTGATCGACTGAATTCTCTGCCGGTTGTCAACGATCTCGCGGCGAAACAGCGCTTCGTCTTCAGGAGTGCGATGACGATGGGTGTGCAGTTGCACGTCAACACCATTCTTCGCAATGTCCGAGATCTCGTTTGGATTCATCAGCTGCAAGATGCGCTTTCCGTTTAGCGCCGCGTAGTCAATGCGCAATGCTGAAGCCAGGCGGGCGGCGATTTCGTTCTTCTGTGTGCCAGAGAGACCCTCACGCTCCGAGTGCCCAATCAGGCTGCGCACGACTCGGTGGCGCCCCATTTGCGTGCGTAAGTCCATCGTTCCGGTCAGACCGATCTCAGGAATTGGCAGCAGTTGTTCTGTACGCCTCTTCCACAGCATGTACGAGCAGATCAGGTTGAAGATTGGAAATGCGTGGTCACTGTAATACGTCGTCTGGTAAACGGTGACTGGAAGTTCGTATTTCTTGAGCAGTGGCAAAGCCTGTCTGTAGAAATCATACGCGCCGTCGTCGAAAGTAACAGCAACGCTGCGGGGTGGAAGGTCACGCGAATGGAGCCGCTGGAGCGCTTCCTCCAATGGCAAAACAGAACAACGCATCGATCGCAATGCCTGCAAGCGCTGCTCCAGAACCTGCGGAGCCATGTAGAGAGCGGGTCTCCACTCATGTTCATCTTCCAAGGAGGTGCCGTGATAACAGAGGATCAACAGGCGGTTTCGGCGCCATTCGCTGTTGGCGACGAGATCAAATACCCCGGTTCTTCGCAGGACACCGAGTGTGGCAAGCTTTGCGTTCCTTAGCATTTGGGATCGATGGAGGATGAGTGCATGTAGCGTTCAGACCGCGGCATTCGCGGAAACCACGGCAGACTGGGATTCGACATCGCCCTCCAGGCACACTCTCTGCCACAACTCAAGATTCAGCAGGCGCCAGATACGATTGCCATGGTCGCGGTGTCCAGAGCGATGTTCGGCAAAAATCTGCGCAATTGTTTCGGGCCGGAACAGTCCGCGGCTCGCGGCTCGCGGCTCCGTCAACAGGGTTTCGATCTGTTGCAGCTGCGGACCCGCGAGCCAGTAGGCCCAGGGCGTCGGAAATCCCATCTTTTGGCGGTAGATGATGTCGCGAGGCAGAAGATCTTCGACTGCTTGCTTCAGGATGAACTTCCCTGCCATGCCTTTGATCTGCTCGTCGGCGGGAATGCGCGCCGTGAATTCCACTAAAGGATGATCGAGGAACGGAACGCGGCTTTCGATCGACGCCGCCATGCTCATCTGGTCCTGCTTCATCAGCAGTTCGATTAGATAGCTGTTGATATCGGTATAGAGAAGCCGGTGAAGCAGATCGCCGGATGACCGTTCCCATGGCTCCATCGAGCCTTTGTATGCATCACCAGATGCCTGCAGAGCTTCGGGCGTCAAAAGCTGCGCGAATTCGCTTCCTGAAAACGCGGAGTAAAAATTATCGAAGTAAAACGACGGCCAGGATGCGCCGTCACGCATCAGGAACGTATGTTCCAGCTTGCGATGGAGGCCGGCGGAAAGCGGCGCCGAACCAATTCCCTGTCGCAGCAGGCTCCGCAAGAAAGCTGGTGTGACCGACCGGTAGGTGCGGTCCATTTTCGAGTTGAGAAGAGTCCACGCATAGCGGGTGTAGCCGGCTAAGGTCTCGTCGCTGCCTTCCCCTGTCAGCACGACGGTGACCCGCTGCCGCGCCAGGCGCGCTACAGAATAGAGCGAAACGCTCGATGGCCAGACGATGGGCTCATCTTCGTGCCAGATCAGGCGCGGCAAGGTCTCAAAGAATTCCTCGCGGCTGAGCCGAACTTCGTGATGATCGGAATGAATGTGCTCCGCCACCTGACGGGCATACGGCAGTTCGCTAAATTGCTCCTCGCCGTATCCCACGGCGAAGGTTTGAATCTGATCGCCGCGAATCTTCGCCGTTAGAGCTGCGACTGCACTGGAATCAAGTCCTCCACTCAGGAAAACGCCCAAAGGCACGTCGCTCATCAGATGGGAACTAACTGCGGACTCCAGCTTCTCGCGATACGTTCTTACGTAGAATTCGTGGGACAGCGGCGTGGCGTCGTCTTTGACCGTGAGATCCCAATACGGCTTGATCTGCAGCTCGCCACCGCGCTCGCTCAATTCGAGAGTATGCCCCGGCATAAGTTTGCGGATGCCCGCATACATCGTCTGCGGTCCCGTGATGTAGCCGAACGCGAGGTATTCCCCCAGCGTGCTGCGGTCGAACTCGGCTTCCACGCCGGGGTACTCCAGAATGGCTTTGATCTCTGAACCGAACAGGAACGACTTGCCGTCCCAACGATAGTAGAAGGGCTTGATGCCCATACGATCGCGGGCTGCGAAGAGGATGCGCTTGCGACGATCCCAAATTACGAATGCGAACATTCCGCGCAGTTGTTTCACGCAATCCTGTCCGTACTGTTCGTAAAGATGAACGATGGTTTCGGTGTCGCTGCGTGTTCGGTATTGGTGGCCCTTGGATTCGAGATCCTTTCTCAGTTCATCGTGGTTGTAGATCTCTCCATTGAAGACGATCCAAACATCACGATTCTCATTCGCTAGCGGTTGGTGGCCACTCTTTACATCGATGATGCTGAGCCGGCGCATCGCAAGGCCGACGTTTTCTTCAACGAAGAATCCCTCATCGTCGGGGCCGCGATGCACAATGCGGCGATTCATGCGCGCCAGCGCATCACCCTGGACGCGCCAGTCACGATCTTTGAAGAAGATTCCGCAGATTCCACACATATCGAAAAACTGTTCCTCAGGTCGCCTTAACCGGGACCGCGCAAGCGTTTACGAGCGCCGTCCATGCTTCACGATGCACTGTCATGGCCTCTGGATCGCTCGCGATCACTTCCATCGAATCGGTCCCTAACAATTCGCAGCGCAGAACACGCCGTTTCGAGCTGAAAATTCTACTTCCCTCCCAATCGGCATACGTCGCATTGCAACAGACCAGGCTCAAGCGGGCCGCATCCGCCGATTTGGCGAAGTAGAAAACTTCAGCGTCCGTACTCCATGATTCCATTTTCCACGGTTCCCCACCCGCAAAGAAAAAAGAATGCTCGTCCGTGTCAGTCTGGTAACGATAGGCCGCAACCGCTGGCGTCTTCGCGGATGCGACCGGGAGCCGAGTGAGAATGCCTTGATTGTTCCTGATCTCGGAGTCGGTGGCAATCAAGGTTACGAATTCCGCCGGAAGCTGTGCTCTGGTAGAAAAGTGCAGAACAGAATGGCGCTGCTTGACTCCGTACGCCGGAGAGTGAAAGTGCTCTTCAACCACGCGAGACCAGTTATGGCTACCTGCTGCTGTGAGGAAGCGCAATCCTGCTCCGTTTCCGGTAAAGTGATCCGACTCTTGTTCACCCAATTCCTTACCGAGGTGCCAAAACACATCCAGAGGATACTCTCCAAAACCAAGCGCCAGGTCGCGGACAAAAAACAAGCCCGACTTCAGTGCGAACACAAAGCGGCGATGAATCGCAGGATTGGGCAGGCGCGTATAGCCGTCATGGCTTCCGACGAAAAGATCAAATGTCTTTCCCGCGATCCAACCTTCGGCCTGCACGCTCGGCAGACGGTCCCATCCGAAGGGTCCACGGGCTTGAGCCTGATCCTTTCCGCCGATCATGAGAGTGTTGTGCGCCCTGGTGCCGCGGAATTGATCGCGTTCCGAACCTTCTCCAACATATTGGAACGTTCCAGAATCGATCAGCAACTCGCGCCCATTTGCGGCGAGCGTCAAGCTAAGGGCATCGGCGTGCCCGTGCCCGGCGGTGTGAGCGCCTTGCGGTCCGGCGTCGATAGCCAATTGCGACTTATGATTCGCACCTGCCATCAAGAAGAGCCCACTCGTACGAAAAGCAGCAGAACTCTCCGGCAGAGGCTCACCGGGAATGCGCTGAAACTCATTGATGCCGGATTCGCCGAGCAGCCATAACGTCTCTTCACGTGGACCAGTTGCCGCCAGTTTGAGATCGCCGCGACCGAACAGAACGGCTCCCGTTGCCAAAGGATCGGTCATGTGGCGCAGCCGATTTCGTGAGGGATCGAACAAGCGGCCACCGTCATCATCTCCGAGTGCAGGCACGACCCCTCCACGAGTCAGCGCCGCCACAATATCGAGCATGCGTTCCAGGGAGTGATCGAATTCTTTCGGTACCTCGATTTGATTCAGCGACGCCAGAATGGCTGAGTGCAGGAAAAAATCGAGGGCGTAGACGTGGTAATAGGTCGATTGCTCAAAGTGTAAACCATCCGTGCGCACCTGGCGCACGGCCTCTTGTTGAATGATCTGCCATCCGCGCTGTTGCCATCTGCGGGCGTTCCTGATTTCCGGACATAATGTACCGATGAAAAACAGCGCGACCGCCTCTCCCAACAGATGGGTGTTCGGCGAAAAGTAGGTGGAGAGATAGGTCTCGATATGACGCCCCGAAATCGCTAGCGAGCGCAGCCACGATTGGCGAAATGTGGACGGCATGGCGGGTGATTCCGCCATCAGGAAGTACGTCCATATCCACGACAGGCTGCGGAAGGCCACCTCGAGACTGCTGGCCCAGTTGATGCCAATGGGATATGGATTATGGGAATGCCAGTGGTGCCACTGCGCGAAAAGCTCGGACGCAAATTTCGCGTCCCCAGTGAGGCGAAATGCCTTTGCCAGGGTGACCAAGTGCTGGTGACGGTTGAGTTCCCACGTAACCTTGGCGTCCCCAACCTCGCTGAAATCCAGGTATTTCAGCTGAAACCATGGTTTCCGCGGCGCGCGTTTTCCATGAACGCGGTCAGAGTGCCAGTCGATCTCGGCTCCGTAATCGAGAGCTTCGTAACCTAGAAGATCGAACCGATGCTGACAGATTCGCTCGGCACGTTGAACGATTTGGTCGGCAGTCTCTGGAAACAATTCACGCAAGCGGCCGCATAGGGCAGGAACGGATCCGGGAGAAAAGAAGAAGTGGGGCTGAGTGGAAACGGTCTCGGCCATCTGCCGAGCAAAGTCCAATCCTGCCTTGTAGCGTAGCCAGTCAAAACGCGCCATCGCTTGCTGCCGGACGCGGTCGGCAATCTCGGCGCGTTCCATCGTACGGAGCCGCCGATACATACGTTTCCACCTGCCGGGAACCGAACTCATTCCTTACCTCGAGCACGCAGCAAGTCGGTATACATCTGATCCGTTTTCTCAATCAGGCGTTGGAAGGTAAATTCTGCTGCGACATATTGCCGGCCGCTTTTCCCTAGCTCATCAGCCAAGGTGGGATTCCGCAGCAATCGCAAGAGCGCATCGGCTAAGGCTGCCGAATCCCCGGCGGGCACGAGCAATCCCGTCTTGCCGTCTTCGATGATTTCGGCATTACCCCCAACCCTGCTTGCGATCGTGGGCAGACCAGCGGCTAAGTACTCCAGAACGGCATTCGGCAATCCCTCGGCTTTCGACGGCAGAACGCCGATATCGCAGCACGAAAGGATCCGCGGGATGTCGTCGCGACGGCCGAGAAAATAAAAGTGATTCGAAATTCCGAGACGACCGGTCTTTTCCTCGAATTCCTTTCGTTTTTGTCCGTCACCTGCGAAGAGGAATCTTACGCCCGGGAATTCACGCACAACCGTCTCCGCTGCGGCAATCAGGACCGGATGCCCCTTCACGTCGCCGTGCATATTCCCAACCAGGATGATCCATCGTTCCTGATCTCCGTTCGGCGACAGCCAGCTGCGGTCCCGCGGTCGTTGCCTGAACCGTTCGAGGTCGACACCGTTATGAATAACCTTCACCTTCTCGGGCGCAAAGTGGTCTTCGGAGAGCACCGCGTCTCGCACGGCATTGGCATTGGTCAGAACTGCCGTGGATAACTTCTGAAGGCGGCGCAACCAGATGCGGCGTCGACTTTTATAGAGATCAAGATGCCCGAGATCGCGTTGGCTGCAGATAATCACCGGAACACGCGCGAGAACTGCGGCGGGGATTCCGAGGATATTGGCATAAAGATCGTGGGCATGCATGATCTGGAAGCCGTTGCGACGCAGGAAGAAGGCCAGACGGAACATCTGGTAGAACCCGTGAGGCGAATCGAATCCGCCCTTTGGGTAGAACTCGCGTACCAAAACAGAGGAACCTTTTAGTTTTTCCAAAAGTGGACCGCGCGCACGCAGGCAGCCCAGTGTGACCTCGTACTGTTCGGGGTTGAGCCTGGTCGCTAGTTCGACGGCCTGGACCTCGGTGCCCCCTATATTTAAGGAATCGAGTAGATAAAACACCTTCCGCCGCGGGAAGCGCCGGGAAACCGCGCCAGTCGCTACGCCATCTTGCACTCGACCCGAGGTTGGGGAGTCGGCAAGCAATGCTTCCGGCGGTCGATTTGAAGGGAGCATGCTTCTTCATAGTAGCGGCAAACACGAGCGCTGCACAGGTTCGTGGTGTACCGCGGTAACCGATCGCGAGCCCACCGAGTCACCAAAGCGCAATAAATCTAAGGAGTTGTGGGTATTTCCCGGGATTGCTCCCTTCCACGCGCTTAGGCTATCTTGAAGGTTTGTATTTGCGGCGAAAAGAAAGGGTCGAGCACATCGGATGAGCCGAACGGTCAGCATTTTCGGATTGGGTTACGTGGGCACGGTAACGGCGGCCTGTCTGGCGCATAAGGGAAACGAGGTTACAGGAGTCGATCTGAGCGCTGGCAAGGTAGACGCGCTGGGAAGTGGCCGCAGCCCGATTGTCGAGCCTGCCGTTTCTGATTTGATCGCCGAGTGCCAGAAAGCTGGCAGGCTTCACGCCACAACGGACTCCGAAAAGGCCGTTCTGGCGACCGAAGTCTCGTTTCTTTGCGTGGGTACTCCGAGCATGCGGAATGGGAAGCTGGACCTCGGTCATATTGGTCCCGTTTGCCAGGAGATCGGGCAGGCCTTGCGGAAGAAAGATTCCTTCCATCTCATCGTTCTGCGCAGCACAGTTCTGCCGGGAACCGCGGAGACGATCGTTGTTCCTACGCTGGAAACAGCCAGCGGCAAGAAAATGGGAAAGGATTTCGGCGTGTGCGTGAATCCCGAGTTCATGCGCGAAGGAACGGCTGTCGCCGATTTTTTGGCGCCGGCCATCACCATCATTGGCGCATCGGACACCGCGCACAGTTCGGTTCTCCGCGAGCTCTACTCATGGGTACCAGGAAAGGTTTTTGAGACGTCCTTCCGGTCGGCGGAGATGGTCAAATACGTCTGCAACGCGTGGCATGCGGTAAAGGTTTCCTTTGCCAACGAGGTCGGAACGATGGCAAAGAGCCTCGGGGTGGATGCCGAGTCGGTCATTGAAATCTTTTCAGCAGACACCAAGCTCAACATTTCGCCCTCATACCTGAAACCCGGGTTCGCGTTTGGAGGATCCTGCCTGCCAAAAGATGTGCGCGCTCTGAACTACCGCGCCAAAGAACTGGACTTGGCGCTTCCTCTGTTTGAATCGATTCTGCCGAGCAATGATGCGCATCTCGATCGCGCCATTGAGATCATTCTGAATGCCGGCAAGAAGAATATTGCGATGCTGGGTCTGAGCTTTAAAGCTGCGACGGACGATCTGCGCGAGAGTCCTCAGGTGCAACTTGTGAAGCGGCTTATTGGAGAAGGCTGCCAACTCAAGATTTGGGATGACAATGTTTCTCTGGGACGCCTCATTGGCTCGAACCGGCAATACATCGAAGAAGTCATTCCTCACATCGGTTCGCTGCTCTCATCGGATCTCGAAGAGGTGCTGCAAAAAGCAGACGTCGTTGTCGTCGGCACCCGGGGAATCGATCGCAAGCGACTGGAGTCCCATCTCCGCCCTGAGCAAGTAGTCGTGGACCTGGTTAATCTGGAGAAAGCCCGGCGGCCCGCTGCCTCCAGTAAAGCCTACGAAGGGCTGTGCTGGTAGCTGCAATCGCATCGATGAAAATACTCTGGGTTAAAGCGGGGAAACTCTGGCCGGTTGACACCGGTGGCAAGATCCGGTCGTTCAACATTCTTCGGCACCTGGGCCGCAAGCACGAAGTCACAACTCTTTCGTATTACGGGGGCGACCGCGACACCGCATATGAAACAGCTATCGCAAAAGAGCTTCCCGGCGCCCGGACCATCTACACGGCTGCTCCAGAAAGCACGTTGTCGCAGTCGATCGACTATGTTCTGCGCTTGCCTTCCACAGCTCCCTACGCCGTAAGAAAGTTCACGCATCCGGCGGTTCGGCGCGAGGTAGCGCGCAGGTTGAGCGATGGCAGCGCGGATGTGGCGGTCTGCGATTTCCTTTCGGCCTCCCTGAATTTCCCTGCTGTTTCCACTACGCCGGTCGTTCTCTTCCAGCACAATGTGGAAACGATGCTGTGGCGGCGCATGGCATCCACTGAGAAATCCGCAGTGCGCAAGCTTTCGTATGGGATCGAAGCACGCAAGATGGCCGCGTACGAGACTCGCACACTGAGCAAATTCCGCCACATTATTGCCGTGTCCGATCATGATCGGAAAGAGATGCTGGCGATGGCTCCCGGCTGTGCGATTACAGTCGTGCCGACTGGAGTAGACACGGAGAAGTATCAAGCGGTGCCCTCGGCCTCGGGAAACCCTCCATTAATCGTCTTCACTGGGTCGATGGATTGGGAGCCGAATATTGATGCAGTCGAGTATTTCTGCAGCGACATCTTTCCCACGGTGTTGGCGGCGTTCCCGGCAGCGCGCTTTCAGATCGTGGGCAGGAATCCGCATGCGCGAGTCCGGAAGCTCGCGTCAGCTTCGGTCGAAGTGACCGGGACGGTTCCTTCCGTTGCGGAGTATCTGCGCAATGCGACCGCAGTGATCGTACCGCTGAGAATCGGAGGAGGAACGCGGCTCAAGATTTTTGAGGCCATGGCGATGAAAAAGGCTCTGATCTCGACCTCGATCGGAGCAGAGGGCCTGGATGTCACCAGCGGGCGGGACTGCCTGATTGCGGATGATGCTGGCTCATTCGCCAATGCGATTGTGACTGTGCTGCAGGAACCGGCCTTGCGTCACGGTTACGAAGAGAATGCCGCCGGACTGGCAGCGCGTTATGATTGGTCGCAAATCGCAGTGCGCTTTGCCGAAGCCCTGACGGACGCTATCAATAATTCCCGCAGTCCAAAGGGACAAAATGCTCCGGCCTTGCCGGTCTGATCATGAGAATCCTGGTACTCGATGGCAACCAGAACCAGGCCGTAGCTTCTGTTCGATCGCTCACTGACGCCGGTCATGAGGTGCTGGTGGGCGAATCCAATTCATGGTCCAAGGCAGGATGGTCACGATTCTGCAAAGCAACTTTTGAGTATCCCAATCCGGAGAAAGACACACCCGGGTTCATCGCAAGGATTTCAGAGATCGCTAAGCAGTCCGTTGGCACACTTGTCCTGCCGATGACTGAAGCGACCACGTTGCCGATCTCCGCACATCGCGACAAGTTACTGTCATTGGGCGCGCGCTTTGTGTTGCCCGACCATGTTGACGTGCTGCGCGCTTTCAACAAGAACGAAATGGTGCAATTGGCATCCTCGATGGGGATTGCAGTTCCCCGGACCGTTGCCATCAGCGACGATGATGATCTTCGACGCGCTGGCGAGACACTGAAATTTCCATTAGTCCTGAAGCCCCGCAGTTCCGTCGAAACGCAATCTGACGGCGCCGTTCGCGTTACCGGAAGGCCCCAGTATGCGAAGAATCCGCAGGAACTGCTCACCCGATATGCGGATTTGAAGAGAGTTTGTTCACAGGTACTGGTGCAGGAATTCGTAGATGGCGACGGTGTCGGATATTTCGCTCTGATGCGTCAGGGGGAATTGCTGGCAGAGTTCGCTCATCGGCGCATCCGCGATGTCTATCCGACAGGATCGGGAAGTGCTGTGCGGATGAGCGTCGAACCCGAACCCGAACTCCGCCAGGCTTCGTTATCCCTTCTGCAGGCGTTACGATGGCACGGCGTTGCGATGGTCGAATTCCGGCAAGTGCGGGGCCAGAACCCAGTGTTCATGGAAGTCAACGGGCGTTTTTGGAATTCCCTGCCGCTCGCTTGTTACGCTGGCGCAGATTTCCCCAAGTGGCTGGCTGAACTCGCCGAATTCGGGAAAATACAGGGCAAACCTTCGTTTCGAACGGGAGTGGTTTGCCGATGGTTCCTGGGAGATTTTCGTCATGTGGTGGAAGTATTGCGAGGAGCGCCGGCGGGGTATCCAAGAGCGTATCCAGACCGCGGGCAGACACTGCTGAATGTCATGATGCCGCGACGCGGCACCTATCATGACAATTTCCAGTGGCGCGACCCGCTTCCAGAATTCGGGGATTGGCTGAATTTTGTGGAACGTGTGTTTCACAAAATGAAATCATGATTGTTGCGGCACTTATGGGCAATTCTGGCACAGCGTTTCTGATGTATCACGAGCTCTCGCTTCCCGGGCGTAGAACCTGCCACCGTGAACCGGGCTATACGCGATACGTTGTGTCTGCTCTAGACTTCCATTCCCAGATGAAGCGACTCGCTGACGACGGATGGCGTGGCCTAAACGTCAGTCAGGCGATTCAATCGTTCGGCGCCAAAAACGTGTGCATTACTTTTGACGACGGGTGTGAAACAGATCTGATCTCGGCGGCTCCGGTGCTAAAAGAACTGGGCTTCGGAGCAACTTCATACATAACGGTCGAATTCCTGGGGCAGCCCGGCTACATGTCACAGGCGCAAGTGCGGGAACTGCACTCTCTGGGGTTTGAAATTGGCTGCCACTCCATGACGCATCCTTATCTGACCGATGTGGACGACGCGCGGCTACGCAACGAGACTACGGGAGCGAAGGATCGTCTCGAGCAGATTGCCGGATTGAGAGTGGATCACTACTCCTGTCCCGGGGGACGCTGGGATGCGCGTGTCAGAACTGCGGTGCAGCACGCAAACTTTCAAACAATGGCAACAAGCACGACAGGTTTGAATTTTGCTGGCACAGACCGTTACGCGCTGAGTCGAGTGGCGATTCTAGATGGTGCATCCAGCGAACAGGTTTTGCGAATTTGTAAGGGCCAAGGTCTCGTGCTCACTCAACTGAAGGAAAAAACCCGACAAGCCGCGCGGCGGGTCCTGGGTAACAAACAATACGACGCTGTCAGAGAATTCATACTGGGTGAAAAACAAAAGACTGATTCAGCCCCACATTGAGCCGGTTCCCCGCTACTGTTGAAACCTTTCCAGGCGCCTTCCCGATTGTTGTTTTGGTGCAATGCACTTCTGTGTATAAAGGCATGAACTTCTGTGTGCCAAGCGGACAATGACCTCTGTTATCTACTCTCGTTGGCCTGTGCTCACTAGATTGAACAAACGAGAATCGCACGCTCGGGTTCCGAAGACCTTTTTCATCAGTGAGGTATCAAAATGTTCTTGGAGTCATCCCCCGGCTTCCAAATGAGCACGACCTCGAAACGGCAGTTTCAGAAGATCGCAACAGCATTGATTCTTGTCATTGCGGCGGGCATCGCCGTAGGGTGCGCGGGCCTTCCAGCCGGCACCTCACCTTCTTCGGTTAAGCCCCCAAGTAAGCCATCGACGATCCAAATTGCGCTGACGCCTACGGTACTCAGCCTCGTGCCTGGGGCAACACAGCAATTTTCCGCAACCCTGACATCGACCAGCAATACGGCCGTGGCCTGGCGGTCGAGCGCCGGCGCTATCTCTGCTAATGGCCTCTTCACCGCGCCGCAGGTATCTTCCGCAACCAAGATCACCGTTACGGCCACCAGCGCGGCTGACAGTTCCGTTTCTGCTTCGGCGGACGTGAGCGTCGCTCCTCCTGTGAAGCTTTCGATGCAGACGGCCAAGCTTCCCGAAGGCTCCGTTGGGGCACCGTACAACTCCAGCCTGGCGGCTTCGGGCGGGACTGCCCCATACACGTACCAGATTACGAGCGGCGCCCTGCCTGAAGGTTTATCCCTGAACCACAGCAACGGACTCATTTCAGGAACAACGCTTCAGAGCGGCAGCTTTGCCTTTACGGCTTCGGTAACCGACGCGAACTCTGCGAACGTCAGCGGATCGATCACCGTGAAGATAACGGCATCGATCACGGATAACTTTGATGGCCCTGCGGAGCTTCCGCGCGTCTACGTAAAGAGCAGTCTGGCGGACACCCCGGCTCCCGGTAGCGTAATTTCGGTACCGAAAGGTGGAGATTTCCAGAAAGCTCTTGATCGCGCTAAATGCGGCGAGACCATCGAACTTCAGGCGGGCGCGTCGTACGTCGGAAGGTTCATCCTGCCGGCGCGGAGCTGCGATGACGCTCACTGGATCGTCGTTCGCACCAGCGCTCCTGACAGCGCTTTGCCTCCCGAGGGCACGCGGGTTTCGCCCTGCTACGCCGGAGTCACCTCCCTACCCGGGCGGCCAGCCTTTAACTGTGTCTCCAGCCACAATGTAATGGCCAAGGTGGAATTTCCTGGAAACGGTAGTGGTCCGATCATCTTCGGCAACGGAGCGAATCACTATCGGTTTATCGGACTTGAAATTACCCGTCCGGTATCGACGAAAGTGGTTTTCAACCTGGCGCTTCATGAACCGGACGGGATGGCAAACCACCTGATCTTCGATCGATGCTGGCTTCACGGAAACCCACACGATGAAACCCAGCGCGGCGTGATGATGAGCGGCACGCAATATACCGCGGTGGTCGACTCCTATCTTTCCGACTTTCACTGTATATCAGTCACTGGCGGCTGCGTCGATTCTCAAGCCGTAGCGGGCGGAGCCGGCAACAATGTCATGGGGCCGTTCAAGGTCGTGAATAACTATCTTGAAGCCGCGGCCGAAAACATCCTGCTCGGCGGATCTGGTGCAACCGTTACGCCATCCGACATCGAGATTCGCCACAACTATATGTTCAAGCCCCTGATTTGGAAGCCGGGACATAACGGCTTTGTTGGCGGACGGGATGGCAGACCTTTCATAGTTAAAACCCTGTTCGAACTGAAGAACGCGCAACGCCTTCTCTTCGAAGGCAACGTTCTGGAAAATACATGGGGCGGATTCTCCCAGACCGGATTTGGGATGATCATTGGTCCCAAGAACCAAGGTATCGGCAACGCAAACGTCTGCCCTCTCTGCAAAGTTACCGATATTACGATTCGCTACTCGAAGATCAGCCACGTCGCTAGCGGACTGCAGATAGGAAACGGTGTTTCAGCCACTGGAGGTGTCGCGCTCGCCGGGCAACGCTACAGCTTGCATGATCTAACGATCGATGACATCGACGATGTCAAATACAAGGGATATGGTCTGTTCGCCCAGGTATCGATGGGCGTTGGAGCGCCGGTCTTGCAAGATGTCACCATCAATCACGTTACGGCATTCCAACCTGGCGTAATGCTCAACATCGGCGACAACACGACGGTCAATCCGCAGATGAGAAACTTCGTTTACACCAATAACCTGATCAATGCCGGACCTTCACCCACTCACACGACCGGCGGAGGCATCGCCAACTGCGCATATGCGGACGTACCCAATATCGTGCTAGCCAAATGCTTTCAGACATTCCGGTTCTCTCACAATGCGGTCGTCGGCACGCCGTCCAATCGGCCGCCCTCACAATACCCCACGGGTAACTTCTTCCCGGCGTCCATGAATCGGGTTGATTTTATGAATTACGCGGACGGAAACGGAGGCGACTACCGCCTTGCGAACTCCAGTCCCTATAAGAACGCCGGAACGGACGGTAAGGACTTGGGCGCAGACATCGAGGCACTCGAGGCCGCTATCGCTGGAGTCAAATAGCTCCTGCAAAAACCGATTCAATAGAGTGGGGAGGTTGCCGCAAGCGGCACCCTTCCCATTTTGATTTGACGCTGTAAGTACAAGCAGAATAAAAGGATAAGGGCCAACCTCCATCCCAATCTTAGGGTAAAATTAACGAACATTGGGCTTTCGCCCAACGCAGTTAAGAAGAGCCGACGTTCAAATATCGTATCCCCACCCCTTTGGGAGTACTCACGCTAGTCAGCGAAGTTACGCTAGTTTCTTGTCGTATTTTGACTGTTTTTCTTCTACGAGAGTCACTGAGAAGAGAGTCTAATGCCTGCCTCAGAACAAAGCCCCCAAAAAAGCTTTAGAGCCGATATCGAGGGCATGCGCGGGATCGCCGTAGTTCTGGTCGTCTTGTTCCACTCAGGCGTGCCAGGATTCGGAGGCGGATTCATCGGAGTCGATGTCTTTTTTGCTCTCTCGGGATACCTGATCACTGGCATCATCCTGCACGAACTGGCAAAGAACGGACGCCTAAGCTTCAAGAACTTTTACGCCCGACGTGCCCGAAGGCTGCTTCCGGCAGCGGGTTTCGCCGCCGTATGTACAGTGATGTTGAGCATCCTGCTTTACTCCCCAGTCGAACTGGCACGATACGCGAAGTGGGCTTCCTATACATCCGTGTATGCCAGCAATTTCATGTTCATGCGGGATGCGTCGAACTACTTCGCCAGCGACGTTGGCACCAATCCCTTCCTGCACACATGGTCCCTGGCAGTCGAAGAGCAGTTCTATCTTTTTTGGCCAGCCCTGATCGCCTTGACGCTTTTCGCTACCAAGTCCAGACGTTGGCTTGCGGTAGTTCTTGTGGTGATGTCAGCGACATCGCTGGCACTCTGTGTTTATTTGACCGAACATCGCGCGCCTTGGGCGTTTTTCAGCCTTCCAACGCGAGCGTGGGAGTTCGGGCTGGGCGGCTTGGGATGTATGTTGCCGCCGCGATTGGTCCGGGGAAAAACTGGAATCGCGGCCTTGGGATGGATCGGATTTGCCGCGGTTGTGAGCAGCGCATGCTTATACAGTTCGCAGACGACGTTTCCGGGTTTCGCCGCTGCTCTCCCGGTGATTGGCACGATTATCGTGCTGATCGCAGGCGTAACGGGCGTTGCTTACGGACCGATGGCGCTGCTTAACATCGGACCGTTGCAGTACCTTGGTCGACTCTCTTACTCCTGGTATCTATGGCACTGGCCGATTCTGCTGCTCGCGAGCATTCAATTCCCAGGCATCACGTGGCAAGGCAAGTTGCTGGCAGCGATGGTCGCTCTTGTCATTGCGCACATCACGTTCCTGATCCTCGAAAAGCCCATCCGTTTTCATCCTTTTCTGATACCGCGTCCTGGACTATCACTGGCACTCGTTCCGTTGGTCGCAATCGCGGGGATATCAGCGTCGTTCCTGGGACAAAGGATCGCACGACACGCGCTCAAATCTGAGCCGCAAGCCAGTTTTTGGGCGGCGGCAAATGACCAGCGCGTGCTCTTCGATGCGCACTGTCTGACTGCGGCCAGCAGCACCCGCTTGGCAGAGTGCACCTATGGAGACCGCACTTCCGAAGCGAAGATCGTGCTGTTCGGCGATTCTCACGCGGAACATTGGTTTCCGGCCGTGAACCAACTCGCGCTCGACAATCATTGGCGCCTGCTGACTTTGTTGAAATCCTCTTGTCCGGCCGCAGAGGTAAAGGTGTTCAGTGCAAGCCTGAAGCGCTACGACACAGAGTGTGTGTCATGGCGCAGCGCTGCCCTGGCGCGTATCACTGAACTCCAACCACAACTGGTGATCATCTCGGAAAGCGATGGTCCTGTCGCTGTTCCGACGCGGGAACCGCGAAGTCATGCGCTTTCCCCACAAGTCTGGAGGGAGGGAGTGCGATCCACGATCTCCTATCTGGATGCGCATAACGTCAAGACCATCTTCATTGCTGACGTGCCCAAGCCTGACTTCGATGTACCTACTTGCTTGTCCCGTGCTGCAATCCGAAACAGTTCGACTGATGCTTGCAACGTGCCAAGAGCTACAGCGTTCAACGAAGATGCGCGGGAGGCCGAGCGCGCTGCCTTAAACGGCGTTTCGAAAGCCAGACTTCTGGACTTCGCCGATACGCTCTGTCCACATCAGATCTGTCTTGCCATGGCTCAAGGGCAAGTTGTATACCGAGACGGCAACCATCTCACCTCGAGTTTTGCGCACAGCCTAACTCCGTTGCTGGAACGTGAAGTGGATGGGATGGTGGCCCCACTATCGCCCTCAAATCTGGCCAGAATTTTGGAACAGCAGCATCGCTAGCTGCCCGCGCCCGCAAAATTGCATCTAGAATGAAAGACATGTTTTCGATCGTGCGCTCAACTCGCAAGGTGTTACTCCTTCTGCTTTGTCTAGCAAGCTTCTGCTTTTTGTTCGCAAAGCAACGGGCATTTGCCGCAGACTCCCAACCTGGTGCGTTTGATGGGCCTGCCGAATTGCCTCGCGTCCGCATGGAAACCTCCTTGCGTAGCACCCCCGCTCCTGGGAAAGTAATCCGTGTGCGCGCGGGGCAAGATCTCGGCGAGGCTCTTGAAAAAGCCTCATGTGGAGACACCGTTGAACTGCAAGCCGGAGCTACATTCGGCAAGGTAGTGCTGCCGGCGAAAAAATGCGATGACGCTCACTGGATCATTATTCGGACCAGCACACCCGACGACAAACTCCCCGCGGAGGGCACTCGAATGTTGCCCTGCTACGCCGGCGTGACGTCCCTTCCCGGACGTCCTGAGTTTCACTGTCCCTCGAACGAAAATGTCCTGGCGAAGGTCGAATTTGGGGGAAAGGGAGGTTCCGGACCGATCGTGTTCGCTTCCGGCGCAAACCATTATCGACTAATTGGCCTGGAAGTTACCCGGGCGGTGTCTTCCGCGGTGGTCTACAACTTGATTGGCCCGGATGGCGCCCCTGCGGATCATCTAGTTTTCGACCGCATGTACATTCACGGAACGCCGCAAAACGAGACCGTGCGCGGCGTGATGCTTGCCCACATAAGGTACGGTGCCGTCATCGATTCATACCTTTCTGATTTTCATTGTGTGGCGAAGACGGGCGGTTGCACGGACTCGCAGGCCGTAGCAGGAGGTGCCGGGGATGATCCCATGGGTCCTTTCAAGATTGTGAACAATTTTCTGGAGGCCGCCGCCGAATCAATCGAACTCGGAGGCAGCGGAGCGACGGCAACTCCAATGGATATCGAGATCCGGCGAAACCATATGTTCAAGCCATTGATCTGGATGCCGGGGCAGCCCGGTTTCGTTGGCGGTGTCGACGGCGGTCCGTTCATTGTCAAGAACCTGTTCGAACTAAAAAATGCAGTGCGCGTCCTATTCGAAGGCAACGTTCTGGAAAACACCTGGGGCGGTTTTTCTCAAGCGGGCTTTGCCGTTCTGTTAGGCCCAAAGAACCAGGGCATTCGTGGGAATAATGTCTGCCCGAGTTGCCAGGTCACCGACGTAACGATTCGATATTCCACAATCAGCCACGTAGGCGGTGGGTTTCAGATCGGAAACGGCTTGTCGGGCACTGGTGGAGCGCCCAAGGACGGTGGACGCTACAGCATTCATGACGTGACCGTGGACGATATCCAGCCGGAATTGTTTAGTGGCCGCGGACTCTTTGCGCAGATTTCGACTGCACCTGGCATCACCGAGGTACCTCCTCTGCACGATGTCAGCATCGACCATGTAACCGCATTTGCCCCTCGAGTTTTGTTCAACGTTGGCGGACCGGTGACCGGCACAAAAATGCATAACATCTCGATCACCAACAGCATCTTTCTAGGTGCGCAAAGGACAGTCACCAGTACAGGTGGTGGTGCGGACCGCAATTGCTCGTCGGGTGCCGTTTCCAAGTCGCTTGATTTGGTTCTCCAGTCATGCTTTTCCTCCTACAAGTTCCAGAATAATGTCATCATTGGCGGTGGGGGAGGTGGATTGCCGAAAGGCAATTCCACTCCTGGAAAGCCTGCGGATGTCGGGTTCGTGAATGCCAAGGACTTCAACGGCGGCGAGTATCGATTGGCAGCCACCAGCAAATTCAAGCGCTCGGCTGGCGATGGCAGAGACGCAGGTGCCGATATCGATGCCATCGAACGTACTATCTCGGGAGTCCGTTGAGCCGGCCGTAAACAGAAGTCGATTCACCCAAATTTTATGAAACAACTCCTTCGCAAGGGGCTTAACCAGATTGTGGTTGACGAAGTCCCCGACCCCGTGGTCACGCCGCATCATGTGATTGTCCGACCGTATTTCTCGCTCATCAGCAGTGGCACCGAAACAGCCAGCCTCCACAAAGGCGGAGCCATGGGCGCGGTCGCCGAGAATCCTTCGTACATCGGAAAGATTCTCGATGTCATGAAGAACGAAGGGCCTGTGCGCACCACGCGCGAGGTTTTGGCCAAACTGAGCGAATATGCAGTGCTGGGATATTCCGGTGCCGGCGTGGTTGTGGAGAAGCACAGCAGCGTTTCGGATCTTGAGGTTGGGGAGCGCGTCGCATACGGCGGCGAAGGTACCGGCCACGCGGAAGCGATCCTGGTGGGCCGCAATCTGGTGGCAAGAATCCCAGATGGAGTTGCCTTCGAACACGCCTGCTTCACTACTCTCGGCAGTATTGCTCTGAATGCGGTTCGTATTGCCAACATTTCATTGGGCGAAAAAGTTGCAGTCATCGGCCTCGGACTCGTTGGACAACTCATCGCCCAATTGGCGCACCTCCAAGGTGGATTTGTTATTGCAACCGATCTGAAATCCGACCGCGTAGCTCTGGCATTACGGGCCGGAGCCGATGCTGCGCTTGTCGGCGGATCGGAATTTCCGCAGCAGGTCAAGACGCTGACAGACGGAATCGGCGTGGACTGCGTGATCATCGCCGCCGCGGCGAAATCGGATGCTCCGTGCCGTCTGGCGGTAGAAATCTGCCGCGATCGCGGACGTATCGTCGACGTCGGGGCAGTGGAACTGAGTTTTCCCTGGTATGAGAGCTATTTGAAAGAGATTCAAGTTTACATGGCACGGGCCTATGGTCCGGGAAGCTACGACGCAAGCTATGAACGTCAAGGCCGCGATTACCCGCTGCCGTACGTACGCTGGACGGAACGGCGCAACATGGAGGAATTCCTGCGTCTTTCGTCTCATGGACGGCTGCGCATCGACGACCTGATTACCCACCGATTTCCCCTGGAAGACGCCCCGAACGCTTATGAAGTCATCATGGACCCGGGACAGAACAGCCTCGCGGTTCTTCTGAAATATCCTGCGGCTGAGGATGCGGCTCAACCCAAGGCGGCGGCACGTGTCCCAGTCACCGCGGTCCACACCGGCAGATCTGATCTTGGAGTTGCGCTGGTGGGAGCGGGAAATCTGGCTCGCTGGGTCCACCTGCCGAATCTGAAGAAGATTCCGGGCGTTCGGCTCCGCGCCATTCAATCGAGCAGCGGCTCCCGCGCCAAAAGCTACGCGATTCGATTTGGCTCGGAATATTGCACTTCTGACTACGACGAGATTCTGAATAATCCAGACGTGAACGTCGTCGTGATCGTAAGCCGGAATCAGCATCACGCCTCGCAGACTCTGGCCGCACTGCAGGCGGGGAAGCATGTATTTGTCGAAAAGCCAATGGCCCTCACCGAAGACGAGTGCCGCAGTATCAGCCAAGCGGTTCAAGAATCAGGTAAGCAGCTCACTATCGGGTTCAATCGGCGTTACGCGCCGAGTTACCTGCGTCTGAAGGAACAGCTTAAGAAGCGGAACGCGCCGGCGGTGCTCAGCTGCCGCATCAACTCTCCGGGGATCTCGGGATCCTACTGGATGGCCGATCCCGCAATTGGTGGTGCAATTCTAGGAGAGGCATGTCACTTCGTTGACCTCATGTACTGGCTGCTGGATTCCGAGCCGGTTGAGGTTTTTGCGGCATCATTCCCGAGTGGGATGAAGGATCCTATCGGGCAAAATAATCTCGTGGCGACTTTTTCCTTTGCTGATGGCTCGGTCGGAAGTTTGACCTACTGCACGGTAGGTAGCCGAACATCTGGCGGAGAGCGCGTGGAAGTCTTTGCGCCGGGTGTCGGAGCCCACGCTGAAAATTTCCGCGAGTCCGTAGTCCGGAGCGGAGTGGCCAGCAAGCGGTCCAGTTGGTTTGCTGAAAAAGGGTACGACGCCCAGATGCAAGCTTTCTTTTGTTCGCTTCGACTCGGCAAGCCGGCAGACATCACCGTGCGCGATGGAGTCCGCGCTACGATAGGCTGCTTACGAATGCTGCAATCTGCGCGGGAGCATGCGCCCTGCGTACTGGATCTCGATCAATTCCTCGCATCGCCTGACGCGAAATGAAGGTACTTCTACTCGGGCCATATCCGCCACCCCACGGCGGAGTGCAGATGAATCTGGTGGCGATCCGTGCCTTTTTGTTGAAGCAGAGGATTCCCTGCTCCGTCATCAACATCACTCGCCACCGCAAACCCGATGGCGACGGTGTGTACTACCCGAAGGGTCCGGCGCAACTCATCCAACTGCTGGCGCGGCTCGAGTTTGACCTTCTCCACCTGCACATCGGCGGTATGTTGTCGAATCGACTGCTGGCCCTAAGCCTGGTTTGTGCGCGGTGGCCCGGCAAGAAGTCGGTTATGA
>Ga0207693_10000229_pt1 | contig 51411 bp, 43 predicted proteins | sample LARL81metaG_FD_184347 | JGI IMG/M metagenome (GOLD analysis project Ga0207693, IMG submission 184347) | Corn, switchgrass and miscanthus rhizosphere microbial communities from Kellogg Biological Station, Michigan, USA - LAR L8-1 metaG... | ecosystem: Host-associated > Plants > Roots >... | reverse complement strand
AATTACCGCGCCGATTTCGGGAAGGATTCCGGCGTCGGGCGCATATTCGGCCTGCTGTTTGATGGAGAGGTCAGCGAAGAACAGATGGTGATTGACGATGATGATGTCACTCTCCATCGCCCGACGGTGCATCTCAGTGATGAAGCAGCGGTCCCAGGCGCTGCACTTTTGCCCCAGGCAGGTGTCAGAGCGGGCGTCGAGTTTATGCCACAAGGCGCTCGCCTCTGGAAGCGCGGCTAGTTCGGCCTTGTCTCCCGACTGCGTCACTTTCTCCCAGGCTGCAATTGCGCGGTAGTGCTCGATCTCCTCAAGACCGCTGAGCACGGGCTGATCGGTAAGGTCGTACAGTTTCTTGCGGCAAAGGTAGTTGTTTCGTCCCTTCATATAACACACTTTGAGCTTGCCTTCGCCCTTGGGGAAAAGCGCTTGTTCAAGAAAAGGAATATCCTTGTGGAAGAGCTGTTCCTGCAGGTTCTTTGTGCCGGTTGAGATGATGACTTTCTTGCCTGAGCGAATGACAGGTACCAGATAGGCCAGCGTTTTGCCCGTTCCAGTGCCGGCTTCTACGATCAAGTGACGCCTTTCTTCCAGCGCCTGTTCCACGGCCTGAGCCATTTGCAATTGTCCGCGGCGGAACTCGTAGGCTGGGTGAGTGCGCGAAAGCACGCCGCCAGGGGCGAAGAATTGATAAAGCGAGACGTCCCGCTGGCTGGTGTCGGGAATCGGTTGGGATGCAGGAGACACGGAAGTCCCTATAATAAGCGGTCAGAGCCGTGGATGTGTGGGCGGGCCCTCTCGCCTGTCATTGTTTATTTTTACCCTGCGTTTCTTGGTCGGGAAAGGTAATAAGTTCTAGTAGGCCAAGGCGATGAGATCAATCGCAGGAGCGGCGGACCGGATGTCGGCTGCGCGCGGATTTCGTTCATGGTTCAAGCAAAATTAAACTCGCCATCGGCAACGGCCGGCATTCCCACGGTCGCCATCGTGGGACGTCCCAACGTGGGCAAATCCACCCTTTTCAATCGGCTGGTGGGGTCGCGGCGTGCCATCGTTGGAGACGAACCTGGCATCACTCGAGACCGTCTCTATGGCGAAGCCGAGTGGCGCGGACGTCGCCTGCGCATCGTCGATACGGGAGGCATTCTGCCCGAAGATAAAGACTTCATCCCGGCGGAAATCTTTCGTCAGGCAAAAGTCGCGCTTCAGGAGGCGGATGCCCTCATCATGGTGGTGGATGGACGCACCGAGCTGGCGTCGCCCGACATCGAGCTTGCTCGCCAGCTAATACGCACCGGCAAGCCAACATTTCTTGCGGTCAACAAGGTTGACACATTGAAGCAACAGAGCCTGACTGACGACTTTCATCGTCTCGGAATTCGGAAGTTGTTTCCACTTTCCGCTGAAAATGCTCGCGGCCTTGATGATCTTCTGGATGCGGTTCTGGAAGTTCTTCCGCCACAAGCGCAGCTCATCGCTGAATCTGCGGAGGAAACGGAGCAGGAAGGTTCCAAGGAACCGGAAGCTCATGAAACCAAGGTAGCGATTATCGGTCATCCGAATGTCGGCAAATCAACTTTGCTGAATGTGCTGACTGGCGCGGACCGCTCCATCGTTTCCCCGATCCCGGGCACGACGCGGGACGCGGTCGATGAAATCGTCGAACGCAATGGCAAACGCTTTCGATTTATCGATACAGCTGGAATCCGCCGCAAAGGCAAAACCCATCTGATGGCGGAAAAACTTTCGGTTGTCATGGCACGCAAGCATCTTGAAGCCGCTGACGTCGCGTTGCTGGTGATCGATGCTACCGAAGGTGTAAGCCAGCTCGATGCTTCCATCGCGGGATACGCGCACGAGAGCGGACGTTCGATGATCATCATTGTGAACAAATGGGATCTGGTGATCAGCGGCAAGGAACGCACCGGTCGCGCGACAAAATCCTCTCGTATGCAGGAAAGTAAGCGCCCCGCTGACCGTGAAGCCTACGAGCAAAGGCTTCGCGACTCATTGAAATTTCTGGCCTACGCACCGGTCCTGTTTGTCTCAGCCTCTACGGGAAAAGGCACCGACAAGATATTTCCCATGCTGGAAGAAGTTGCCACGGAGCGCCGCCGGCGCATCGGTACCGGCGAAATGAACCGTTTTCTTAAGCATGTCGATTTCGAACGCGCATCGGTTCCTGCCCGCCAGCAGGTCAGAATCTTTTATATGACGCAGGCGGCAGTTGCGCCGCCGACTTTCGTCATCTTCACTGATCGCAAGGTGAAGCTGCACTTTGCTTACCAACGCTTCCTTGAGAACCAGATTCGGCATGCGTTTGGATTCGTAGGCTCGCCGATCTGGATCAAGAATCGCGCGCGAGGCTGAGGTGGCAATCCCCTATTCCTTGGTCAGCAGTCCCACACGTTGCACACCGGCCTGCCGAGCGGTATCGATCACCTCCGCAACGTAGCGGAAATCAACATCGGCATCCCCGCGTACAAATGCAATTCGTTCCACTCGCGAACTGAAGATTCGCTGAAGCCGAGGCTCAAGATCTTTCCAGCTGATCTCGTCCTGATTGATCTTCAGCACCGGATCCTGATCTTTCTCCCGCCACACGACTTGGATCACAATGGTCCGGTCAGGTGGAGGTAAGTTGTTCTTGTCATTGGCGGACTGATCCGGAATCTGTGCTTCCAAACCCTTTTCCTGTGACATCGAAACGGCCACCATAAACACGATAATCAGTACGAGAAGAATGTCGATCAGCGGAGTGACATTCATTTCTGGACGGGACGGACCGCTGCCTGCCGCGGAGAACGCCATAAAGATTCGCTCCTCTTAGGCACGCGCGTGTCCTGAGTGATTAGACACTTGCTGGTTCTACGGAGTTCCTCGCCGGGCGCTGTTGATTGAAAGACGAAATAAAAGGATGGGACCTTTCTCGCAAATTACGAACGACTCCAAATCAAGATTGATTATCCGCATGATATCCGTGGCCCGATTCGTGTCACCCAATCGGTTCAGGCGAAGGAGGCAATGGAGGAATTTCTGGCGGCAGCGGTGGGGAAAACGCCACTGAGGGTGCAGGATGGATCAGCGCGTCCAAGGCGGGATAGCGGGAGGCGAAGAAGTGAATCGCATACGCCGGAAAGAACACCACGGCGGGCACTGAGACCAGCGAAAGTACGTAAAGGATAAAGAAAAGCGCACACGATCCGGCCACGACCGCCAACGTGATGGTGTAAAGGTTCCACGTCAACCCAGCTGCCATTCCCACGATAACCGCGATGGCGCCGAGTCCACCGACCGGAATCAGAGACAACAACATTACAATCGCAGAAACAATTCCCAGAACGACTGCCGCCACCAGCGCCAGCACCACCTTCATGATGATGTAAACGCCGAAGTTAGCTTTTTCCGCCTTGATCTGCGGCCAAAGACGCCGCCAACCCTCAATGGCGCCGATACCCTCGAGCGCCATTTGGGGTACCACGAAATCCTTTGTCATGACATGAACCAGCAGTTCCGAGAGTACGAAAACCAGCACCACCGAAAATAAGGCCATGCCGCCAAGAATTAGTGGAATCATGTGTTCCTTGGGATCTTTAAGCCAGCCGACGAGAAATGCGAAGCCCGCTGGTATTCCAACCAGAATCGTGAGTCCTACGATCCAGGAGACGAACAGCAACACCTGCCAGAAGAAGTAACGTCGACCGGGTCCTTGTCGCCGGCTCCAGCTTTCGCGAATGCGGCATTCTTTGGCCACCACGCCGTCAAAAAGAACGAAGCGCATGACGCTGTTCACGTAAAGAAATAAAACCATAAAGACCAAACTCGCCACCACCAGCACAGCGACAAGAGAGGCGAGAATTGCCGGATCAATACCGGGCAGCGCCATGTCCACGAATCGTTGGGGATGATTTTGCGGCGCCGGAATGTGAAACGCACTGGGATTGCAGCCGCCGCCTCCGGAACTCATTTCGCCGGCTAACAATCCTACCAATCCGAGTTTGGCCCACTGGCCGGCGCGGAAGGGCTGTATAAGCTGTTGGCGGGCATGTTGGAAAGCCGGAGTAATCGCATCGACGGCGGAAATAGGCAACGGGCACCTCAGTCGTTGGCGGACTCAAAACGCAAGGTACTGCGAAGCAGGATACACGTCAAGCGAGTAAAAAGCCGCGAACAATCATTGCTCCACTAATTGTTCACTCGTACCGCAGGGCCTCTACGGGATCAAGCTTTGAGGCGCGCAAAGCCGGCACCAGGCCGCTGGCCACTCCCACCGCGAGTAGCACCAGGGTAGAGATCATCACGGTGGCAAGGGAAATCTGCAGATGAATGTCCGCCTTTCCAGAGTCGTCTTCGAACAGGGGCCCCATTAGGGGCACGGTTCCCACGGCAGCGGCGATCGCATATGACAGCAACACTCCAACCGCCCCGCCTAGAAGCATGATGAGCAGTGTCTCGGCCAGGAATTGAACTTTGATCTGCCACTTTTTGGCCCCCAACGCGCGCCGTAAGCCGATCTCGCGGATGCGTTCATCCACCGACACCAGCATGATGTTCATCACTCCGACGCCACCAATGCCCAGAGTCAGCGTGCCGACAAATGTCAGTAAAACTTGCAGTCCAATGGTCAGACCGTCGATGACGGGGCGAAATTCGTCGCGTCCGAACATCTGGAAGGCTTTGGGGTCAGTCGGAGAGAACTGCTGGCGCGTCGCGACCGCGGCCAGCACCTGAGCCTGAGCCTTTTTTTCGAATTGCGGAGCGATCGGCTCAAAGATCATCACTTGCGAATATTTCGTGTTCCAGAGGTCGCCCGCAGCACTAAAAGGAATCCACGCGGAATCGTCGTCACTGGAAAAATAATTGCTCAGCTGAATTTTGCGGGCCATCACGCCAACAACCGTGAAGTGCACACCACCAATTTGAACCGTCTCGCCGACGGCGGGCCGTCCGCTGAACAACTGCTCACGCACACGTCCTCCGATAAAAACCACGCGGCGCCGTTCCAGTTCGTCTCCGGAGTTGAGCCAGCGGCCCTCAGCCGCGACTTCGTTGCGCATCTCGCCATATTCAGGGCAAACCCCGCGGATGGCGGCCGTTCCCACCATCCGTTCGCCGTAACTGATGCCCGGTCGATGTACCGTTTCCAGGCAGACGTGCTTCACCAGGGGAGCCATTTCTTTGACGGCATCCAGGTCAGCTTGTTCCAAAACGACTTTCTTTCCAGCGCGCTGTCCACCAGGCTGCTCGCTGGTTTGTTGCGGCCAGCAGACTGTGACGCTTTTACCGAAAGCGTCGAACCCGTTCACCAGGATATGTCGGAAACTGGTGCCGTACGCGATCAGTAGTGTGACCGTCGCGATACCCCAAACGATGCCCAACATGGTGAGCAGGCTCCGGGTGTAGTTTCGCTGGAGAGCGACCCATGCTTCGAGAATAATTTCAGTCAACATTATTTCGTTAACACCGTCACGCTTGCGTACGACAGTCTGATCCGTCCCAGCCGAGCGTCTCCCCAGCTTTCGCGCGGCGTGCCGCTATCCTCCAGCCTCATATCGCAGCGCTTCAATCGGATCAATCGAAGCCGCTCGGCGCGCGGGATACAGGGCCGAGACAATTGCGATCACACCCAACAGACCGCACGCGAGTAGCCCCGATTGCCAAGTGGCTAGCAATCCGGCGAAGAAATCCGGCATCGGCAGCAGATTCACCAGAAAGCAAATTCCATAGGCAATCCCCATGCCGATACCGCCGCTAAGAAACGCGATCAAAAGCGCCTCAATAAAGAACTGCTTGAGGATCGTGTGCGCGGGGGCTCCCAATGCCTTTCTTACGCCGATTTCGCGCGTCCTCTCCCGCACCGCCACCATCATGACGTTCATTACACCGAGGCCGCCGAGAAAAAGCGTAACCATCCCCACTGCACCCAGAAAATATTTCATCCCATCGGTCATCTGCTGGAATGCTTTAGCTTCCTGTACGGTGTCCCAGATCGGACACGCTTCCTTGTCGAGCGGATCATAACTATGCATTCGTGCCAGTACCGTCCGAACTTGGTGTTTGCAGGCTTCATGTTGCTCTACTGATCTGGGCGTGACCAGCAACTGATCGAATGTTGTGGAAGTGCCTGGAGGTTTATCCGGGAAGTCGCGACGCATGGCCGCAAACGGAATGAATATTTTGCTGACGTCCCATCCGTCATAGCTGGAATCCTGTTTTTTCTTGGCCATGACTCCGATAACGTCGTAGGGAAACGCGTTCAGATAGACTGTTTCGCCAACCGGGTTCCTGCCGGGAAAGAGTTGTTTCGCCGCGTCACTACCAAGGAATGCCACACGGCGTGCGTTTTTCTGATCGTCCCAGTTGTAGAAGCGGCCTTCGCCCACGTCGAGGCTGCGAATGTAGCCGAACGGCGGGTGAGAGCCGGTAACAGTAAACGCCGCATTATTGAAACTGCTGTGGGCCCGAACGTCCTGCTGCTCGAGTTCCGGAATTGCATATTCGCAGTCAGGCGCTTCTGCCTGTACGGCCACCACATCGGCGTCTTCCCAGTGCACTTCACGTCCCGCGCGCGCCCCCCCGGCTTGCATGCTGGTTCGGCCGTGGAAAACGATCAGGATGTCCTTGCCGAGATTTCGGGCCTGATCTTCCTGCCCTTTACGCAAGCCTTCGCCGGCCGCCACCATCAAAACGATGGAGACAATTCCCCAGGCAATGCCGAACATGGTCAGGAATGTACGTAATTTGTGCGCCCACAGGGTGCGAAGTACGTCGCCGATGAGATCCCGTAAGACCATTCTCAATATGGACGCGCCCGCGACTTGAACGTAAGCCGAGTAGCAAGCGCAGCCCCCGGTTTTAAGATACGAACCGTAGACTGAATTTGTTCAAGAAATGGCAAAGATGGCTCCAAAAGGGGCGGGGCCGGGATATGCAGGCCCGTTGACGGTGAGACACTGAAAACACAAGTCCACGGCGCAAGAGAGGGCTGGCTGGGCCACACAGGCGTCTTTTAGCCGGATTCTGCGATCCATTTATCAAATTCCTCCAGCGCCTGCGCGCATTGATGTCTATGGCGCTCCTTACGGTCGCGGATTTTGTGTTCTAGCGGCGGCAGCAGGTCGAAGGTGATGTTCGCTGGCTGGAAATTCCTGGGATCGGCGTGGGTGAGATAGTAAACCAGCGACCCAAAGGCGCTCGCACGCGGGGGCGCAACCGGTATCGCCCCGGAGGCTAGAGCCACCGCGTGAATTCCGGCCATCAATCCGGTGGCAATCGATTCAACGTATCCCTCGACGCCGCAAATCTGTCCCGCAAACATCACAGTGGGAAACTCCCTCATCTGGAGAGTTTCCGACAGAAGGGCTGGTGCATTGATATAAGTGTTGCGATGAATTTGCCCGTATCGCAAGAAGCGAGCGTTTTCCAGTCCGGGAATGAGCCGCAACACGCAAGCCTGATCCCCGAACTTCAAGTGGTTTTGGAAACCGACAAGGTTGTAAGAATCGGCGCGCAGATTCTCCTGCCGCAACTGCACGACGGCATACGGTATGCGCCCGGTGCGTGGATCTTTTAGTCCAACCGGCTTCATAGGGCCAAAGCGCAATGTATCTCGTCCACGGCGCGCGATTTCTTCGATGGGAAGACAGCCTTCGAAATAATTAAGCTTTTCCCAATCGCGTTCTTCAGCGGATTGTCCTGCAACCAGCGCATCACAGAAGCGCTGGTACTCTTCCTTCGACATGGGACAATTTATGTAGTCGGCCGTGCCCTTGTCATATCGCGCGGCGAGATACACCTTCGACATATCGATCGAATCGGCTTCAACGATGGGACTGATTGAATCAAAAAAATACAGGTGACGGGAGCCGCTGAGGCGGGCCACTTCCTGTGACAGCGCATCGGAGGTCAGCGGACCCGTCGCGACAATGGTGAGTTCGTCTTCGTTTATCTTGGTTACTTCTTCGCGCCGGATTGTGATAAGTGGCTCGCGGGCAATGGCTTCAGTTACCCGGGCGGCGAAGGTTGCGCGATCGACTGCCAGCGCGTGTCCGGCAGGAACCGCGCACTCTCGCGCCAATTTCAGCAGCAAGGATTCCGCTCGCTGCGTTTCCTGTTTCAGTAGCCAGGGCGCTGTATTCTCGCTGTCGGATTTGAGAGAATTTGAGCACACCAGCTCCGCGAAATCGGCGGTCTGGTGTGCCGGCGTCGAACGCGTCGGACGCATCTCGAAAAGTTCGACGGGAATGTTTTGTCGCGCGCATTGCCAGGCGGCTTCTGATCCGGCCAGCCCCGCGCCTATGATGCGGACGTTTGTCACTGTGCTCTCAGGGAGAAGTTTCCCGCGCTGTTGGCCAGGCGCTCCAGAGGCTTTCCTTGGGGACTTATCGTCCTCCACTGGTCGAGAAACGAAGCACCGATCTGACGATAAAATTCAATAGCCGGATTGTTCCAGTCAAGCACTTGCCAGCGAACTCCGAAGCAATTTTCCACTTGTGCAATCATGGCGACTTCGGCCAACAAAGCTTTGCCAATCTTCCTTCCACGATACTGCTCGCGAACGTAGATATCCTCAAGGAAGATTCCGGAACGGCCTTCGAATGTGGAATAGTAATCGAAAAAGAATGCGTACCCGGCTGGGTCTCCATTCCACTCCGCGACAAGCACTCGGAATTTAGGCCGCTCTCCAAATCCATCGCGCAACAAAGCGGCCTCGGTGACGGTCGCGGGCAGGTGTTCGAAATCAGCAAGCTCGTTAATGAGACTTACCAACAGAGATGTGTCGCTGGCTTTGGCAGGGCGAATCGAAAGCATCGAAAGTTCCATCGATAATTAAAACCTGTGAAAGTGTTGGTTGGCATGCTCGCGACCGCGAGAATGTATTCTATTATACGGACGCCGTTCCCAAATATCTGAGGAGTCTATGGCACGCATTTCTCTTGTCGAACCTGAACACGCCACGTCCGAAGTAAAAGAAATCTACGAGCAGAAGCTGAAGGGAAATCCAGGAAATGTGCAGAAAGCCCTGGCCCACCGCCCCGACTTGCTCAGGAACTTTCTAAGCTTCTACGCGAGTGTCGGCGCTCGCTCGAACGTAAACTCTATGAACTGATCTACATCCGCGTCTCAATGATAAATGGATGCCGGTACTGCCTGCAGCATCATTTGGCTTGGTCAAAACGTGTCGGCCTGACCACGGAGGATTGGAACGCGCTGAAGAAAGGAGATTATTTTCGCTTTAACGAAAAAGAACAAGCCGCGCTGACCTATGCAGAGAAATTGACGCGTACCCCGCGTGAAATTGTCGACGCCGACTTCAACCAATTAAAAAAAAGCACTTCGCAGAACCGGAGATCGTTGATCTGCACCTGCTGACCAGCCGGGCAAACCTAACCAACCGTTTTACGGACCCGTTCGGATTGGAACTGGAAATGCCAGAGGAGAAAATCTAGCCTCGCGCGCGGCTTCTTTTACAGAATTACTCTCTCATCTCCTACCCGCCGGGTTACGTGTTCGCGGTCGAGATATTCCAGCAGCGGAATTGCATATTTTCGGCTAACTCCTGTCATACCCTTGAATCGGGCCACGTCGATCTTCGAAGACTTAATCTTTTCCGCCGCCATTTGCTTGCGCAAGTGCTCTAACGCTTCACGATGAAAGACCAGATCGTCCGACACCTTCACCAGAATCTTGTCTCGCAACAAGAGCGTGACGATCTTCTGGGCACGGGTTTTGTCCAGCTTCAACCCGGCGAGTACGTCTTTGAGCGCAGGCACCTTCAATCCAGCGGTCGCGAATGCGGTTTCAATCGTTTTCTTTGACTCTGATTCCTCGTCTTTCAACACGACACCGCGGCCCGTCAAGTGAACGATTTCCCCATCGACTTCCAGTTTCTTTTCACGCACCAGCATTTCCATCGCCGCCGCGAATGTTTCGACGGACGCGTCTGCTCTCTCGCGCAGCTCTTCTTTGCCGATACCCGTCACCAGCGGATTGTCGCGATGAAAGCCGGTGACCAGGTTCGTGATCACTAATTTCAAGCCCTCCAGCGACGACTTCTCTACGAATCGATCTCCGACTCGAACGACTTGTTGCCCAGCTGAGTCGGCCAATTCTGCTTCGATGATCTTTGCCGGCCAGCCGCTTTCGGCAGTCAACTGTGCAATGGAGATTCCCTCGTGACCGCGGCGCCCTATGCGCGACAGCAATATTTCCGCCTTATCCCCCGTCGCCATCACCCGCAAAAACGGCTGTAGTCCTGGCATTCGTCGTATCGGCTGGGCATCGAGGACGAGCCCTCCTCCAATCGTCACCATGGGAGAGAACTGGCGAACGATAAACCGGTCTCCTGGTAACAGTAGCGTCGGACCAGCAAGGCGCAATTGTGCAGGTACCGTTTCCCCGGGAGATATTTGTTTCTTATCGTAAAGTGAAACCGTGGCAATGGTTTCAAAAGTAAAGGCATGCAGGTGCACCCGGGCCCTTTGTTTTAGTGGCTTAGCTGAAGGCAGTAGAGTCAGCGAGACGTCGATCTTGGAAGTGGGGCGAAACGTAGACGGGGGCGCAAGCAACAGGCCGCGTGACAAATCTTCGGTCGATGCTCCTACCAGGTTAAGTGCCGTACGTTGGCCGGCTACGGCCCGATCCGTTTGTTGTCCGTGTACCTGAACGCCGCGAACGCGAATGCGTCTTCCTAGGGGAAAGATTTCCAGCTCATCTTCCTTAAGAATCGAACCGGCCACTAGCGTACCCGTGACGACCGTGCCGAATCCCTTCATGGTGAAGACGCGATCAACCGGCAAGCGCGCGAATGTATTCGAGTCTTTTGCTGGAACCTCCGCCGCTACACTGACCAGTACCTCCCGAAGTTCATCGAGTCCCGCGCCTGTTAAAGCACTGACTGCGACAACCGGGAAATTCCCGGAGTCGAGAAACGAAGTGCGTAGAAATTCTTCGACCTCCAGGCGCACTACATCAAGCGTATCGGGGTCCACCAGATCGGATTTAGTTAGCACGGCAACGCCACGACGGACTGAGAGCAGCCGGCAGATGTCGAAGTGTTCTCGAGTTTGTGGCTTGATCGATTCATCCGCGGCGATCACCAACAGAACGAGATCGATTCCTCCTACGCCAGCCAGCATGTTGCGAACGAAACGCTCGTGCCCGGGAACGTCCACGAAACCAAGACGCAAATGCTCTCGGCCCGGCAGATCAATGTCCAGGTGCGCGAACCCAATATCAATGGTGATGCCGCGGCGCTTCTCTTCTTCAAGGCGGTCCGCGTCAATCCCTGTGAGAGCCTTAACTAACGCGGTTTTCCCGTGGTCAATGTGGCCCGCCGTCCCGATGATGATCGACTTCATGCCGGGACAGTATAGTGCGGCGAAGCCGTAGGCAGCCTTAACTGCGGTTTTCCCCTGCGGCTATTTTCCCCGGTGGCTGCTGTGCGACAATAGAGTTTCCCCTATGACCACGTCCCAGACCCTGGCTATTTCTCCGCAAGTAATCCGGGAGCACGGTCTCACGCCCGAGGAATTCGAAAAAATCAAGGAGCTTCTGGGTGGGCGCGCACCCACACTGACCGAGCTTGGCATCTTCAGCGTGATGTGGAGTGAACACTGTTCCTATAAGTCCTCCCGAGTCCACCTGAAGCGCCTGCCCACGCGCAGCCGGCATGTCGTGCAAGGCCCCGGAGAGAATGCAGGTATTGTCGATATCGGGGACGGATGGGCCTGCGCCTTTAAGATCGAGTCTCACAATCATCCATCATTCATTGAACCGTTTCAGGGGGCCGCGACCGGGGTTGGCGGAATTCTGCGCGACATTTTCACCATGGGCGCCAGGCCCGTTGCCGTGATGGATTCGCTGCGCTTTGGTCCGATCACGGCTGCCGCCATCAAACCCGCCACCCGTGGGACGCTCTCGGATACGTCTAACCCGCCGTCAACGTCGGACAGAGACTTACACAAGAATCATTCGGTGCTCGAAGGCGTGGTCAGTGGAATCGCTTCCTACGGCAATTGCTTTGGAGTCCCCAATCTGGGCGGGGAAACCAAGTTCGAATCTTGTTATTCCGGCAATCCTCTAGTGAACGCTTTCGCTTTGGGTCTGGTCCGGCGCGATCAAATTTTCTACGCGAAGGCTGCAGGCGAGGGCAATCCTGTCATCTACGTGGGCTCGAAAACGGGTCGCGACGGCATTCATGGCGCCACCATGGCCAGCGAGGAGTTCAGTGAAGCATCGGAAGCCAAACGCCCCAATGTCCAGGTAGGCGATCCGTTTTTGGAAAAGCTGCTACTCGAAGCTTGCCTTGAGGCCATGCATACGGGCGCGATCGTCGGCATTCAAGACATGGGGGCCGCCGGCTTGACCTGCTCCACTTGCGAAATGGGCGCCCGCGGCCATGTGGGTACGGAGATCGAACTCGACCTTGTGCCGCAGCGCGAAACTGGTATGACTCCTTACGAAATCATGTTGAGCGAGTCGCAGGAGCGCATGCTGCTGGTCGCGCAAAAGGGCCGCGAGCATGAAGTTTTTCGCGTATTTGAAAAATGGGGGCTGGATGCAGTAAAGGTCGGCCGCGTCACCGATGATGGGAAGATGCGGGTGCTGCATCATCGCGAAATTGTCGCCGAAATTCCCAACCAGGCATTGACCGACGATGCTCCGGTTTACAAGCGACCGCTTGAGCGCTGGGAACCGCCCGTGCCACGAGAAATGCCTGCGCATGTGAAGATGGCAGGGGCGTCCGATCTTACTTCCAATCTGAAGCGTCTACTGGGGTCGCCAAACATCTGCGGCAAGCGCTGGATTTGGCAGCAGTACGACTCGATGGTGCTGACCAATACCGTGGAAGGACCCGGCGCCGGTGACGCTGGGGTGATTCGCATCAAAGGTTCGCAGCGCGGGCTGGCCATGGCGCTCGATGGTCATGGACGCTGGTGCTACCTCGATCCTCGGCTGGGGGCGATGCATGCGGTCGCGGAAGCCGCGCGCAACGTGGCTTGCGCCGGAGCTACCCCAATCGGGGGTACCAATTGTTTGAACTTTGGCAATCCTGAAAAGCCTCACATCATGTGGCAATTTTCGCAGGTCATCGACGGCATCACCAAGGCGTGCGAGGAACTAGAGATCCCCATTACCGGTGGAAACGTCAGCTTTTATAACGAGACCTTGGGCGAGGGAATCTATCCCACCCCGGTTCTGGGAATTGTCGGCACCATCGAGGACGTGCTCAAAACGGTGCGTCCCGATTTCCGCGACGCAAACCGCGCCATCGTTTTGCTGCGGGGAACTGAGCCGGGCGATGCCATTGACGCTGAGTCGGAGTTTGGGTCTTCCGAATATGCCAAGGAAATTCTGGGTGCAGTCTGGGGTTATCCCCCACACCTCGAACTGGAAAAAGAAGCTGCACTGCACAAAGCACTGGCTGAGATGGCCCAAATCGAAATTTTGGATTCGGCGCACGACTGTTCGGATGGTGGAATAGCTGTCAGCCTGGCTGAGTCAGGGTTCGCGAATGGCGTTGGAATGAACATCGACCTGGCATCGCATGGCTTGCCGGTAGAATTTGTGTTATTTGGAGAGGACGCCAGCCGCGTCGTCATCTCTTGCGACCGCGATAAGCTCGGCGCAATCCAACAAGTGGCAGTAAAATACGGTATTGCGGCAGAAATGATTGGCGAAACGACTGCCGAGCGAATGGAAATCAAAGTCGACGGCGAAGTGGTTGTATCGGCTGGAATTTCTGAACTGCGTGACGCCTACGAAGGTGCATTAGAGAGCGCGCTGCGTGCAGAGCCTGCTGCGGTTGCGGCTGAGTAAGCCGGCCCAGTTGGTTGGGTGTTCGGGTGCTGAAAGCTGAGGGCTGATAGCTAAATGGCTTTCGATAAGTTCCATGACGAATGCGGAGTCGTAGCCATCTACGCTCATCCTGAGGCGGAGAAGCTGGCTTATCTCGGCCTGCATGCGCTGCAACATCGGGGGCAGGAATCGGCGGGCATCGTTACCTCGAATGGGCTGACCTTGCGAGCTCACCGCGCCATGGGATTGGTTGCCGACATCTTTACCGAGGATGTTTTGTCCCCGCTCCACGGTTCCCTTGCCATTGGACATACGCGCTATTCAACCGCAGGTGATTCCGCCCTCTTCAATGCCCAGCCCATCATGGTGCAGTCGAACAAAGGGATGATCGCCGTCGCGCACAACGGCAATCTGGTGAACGCGCACGAAATCCGTCATCGTCTCGAAGCCCAGGGATCGATTTTCCAGACCAATAGCGACACGGAAGTTATCGTCCACCTCATCGCGCTTTCCCGGGAGCAGACTTTGCCGGACGCGATGGCCGATGCTCTGCGCCGTGTTGAAGGAGCTTTTTCGCTGGTCATGCTCAGCTCTGACCGCGTGTTTGCGGCGCGTGATCCGCGCGGCTTCCGTCCGCTGTCCATGGGCAGAATCCCTCGTCTCGAAGGGCAGAAGCAGGACACGATCGTATTCGCTTCCGAAACCTGCGCATTTGATCTAGTAGGCGCCACTTATGAACGCGAGGTCAAACCGGGTGAGTTAGTGATTGTCGGGCCCGAGGGAATTACATCGCGCTTCTACGCCCCGGTGGCGGCGCAATCGAGCTGCATCTTCGAGCATGTGTACTTTTCGCGCCCGGACAGCCTGGTCTTCGGACGCGCCGTGCAGGCCAGCCGCGAGGGTTTGGGCAGGCAGCTTGCGCGTGAAGCCCCGGTCGAAGCGGACGTCGTAGTTCCAGTCCCCGATTCCGGAGTGACCGCCGCCGTAGGCTACGCCGCCGAGAGCGGCATACCGTTCCGCTTCGGTCTAATCCGCAATCACTATGTGGGGCGCACTTTCATCGAGCCCCGGCAAAGCGTCCGTGATTTCGGTGTAAAGCTGAAACTGAATCCTGTGCGGGCGCTTCTTGAAGGCAAGCGGGTCGTGTTAATCGACGATTCGATCGTGCGCGGCACTACCAGCCGGAAGATCGTGCGCATGATTCGCAACGCCGGCGCAAAAGAAGTACACATGCGCGTTTCCTGTCCGCCCACCATTTCTCCCTGCTTCTATGGTGTCGATACACCTTCCAAAAAAGAGTTGATCGCCGCCAACAAGTCGGTGGACGAAATCCGCGACTTCATTGGCGCCGATTCGTTGGCCTACCTGTCTCTGGAAGGAATGAAGAAAGCCTGCGCCGACGGTGACAAAACCACTTACTGTACTGCCTGCTACACAGGCACTTATCCCACCAAGTGGGTTGATGTGGACGAAATACAGCCCGCGGCCGTCCTCGAGCCCTGAGCTCGAAGCGAGTATTTCTGCGCAGCCGAAATCACGCGAATAACGGTATTGTGTTATCCCGACCGAAGCGCAGCGCAGTAAGCGAAGTGGAGGGACCTGCTTGTCCCGGGAGGAAGGGGAGATCGGCGAATTCCTCCTCTCTAGTGGAGTATCTCGATCTAAGCTTTTCCCCCTGAGATTACGCGCGGAATCCCCTGCAGATCGTGGGTTACCTGCACATCGCTCCAATCCGCCAGCAAACGCTTCACCCCTTCAGCAATCGTACCGCTGACTTCCATCACCAGCCATCCACCTGGCTTCAGTGCTTCGTGGGCCTGCGGGATCAATTGCGCTATTACTTCCAAGCCTGAAGCGCCGGCGAAAACCGCCTGCCGAGGTTCAAATTTGCGAACCTCAAGCTGGACCTGATCCTCTTCCGACTCTCCGACGTAGGGCGGATTGGAGACAACGAAATCAAATGAATAAGGCTCCAGTCCGCACAATAAATCCGTCTCATGAAACGTCACTCGGTGGTCCAGTTGATGTCTCGCAGCATTAGCCTGCGCAATTTCAAGTGCAGCGGCGGAGACGTCCGTTGCGTGAATTTCGGCGCGTGGTAGTTCCTTGGCCAGCACGAGAGCAATACAGCCGGAGCCGGTCCCGACGTCGACCAGCCTTACGGGTTCGTCACGCCTGATAACCGCTTCCAGTCGTAATACTGTCTCAATCAAGTGTTCAGTTTCCGGCCGGGGAATAAGAACAGCGGGCGTTACAATGAAATCCATTCCCCAGAATTCCTGGTGACCGGTTATGTATTGTGTCGGCACGCCGCGGGCACGCTCAGAAACGGCTTCGCGGTATCGGGACTCCTCATCTTCAGTCAGCGTGCGTTCCGGGTGAGCGTACAGATAGGCCCGGTCGCAGCTCAACGTAAACATGAGCAACAACTCGGCATTGAGCCGAGGCGAAGGAGCATTGCTGGCAGTCAATCGAGTCAATGCTGACGTGAGAGCGTCGCGAAGCAGGGCCACAAGCATATTTCATCACAGACCTGCTACTAGAAATCAGCAAACACTCTCGGATGGCACTCAAGCGGTTGCAGCTTCGGCAAAGCTGGGATTTCGCCGTACGATCTCTGCATTCAGTAATCCGGCAAATGCTAACCATGCGGCGTACGGAATGAACGCTTGCGCGGCTGCCCGGTCCACGTCGCGGGCAGCCGCGATGTAGCCCAGCACAAACCCCTCCAGAATCAGCAAGTCCGACAGTGCCAGGTCAGGACGATGTTTCCCGAAAAACAGCTTGGACCATCGAGCATTGGTCGAAAGCTGTGAAAACCAAAGCCGCAGCGCCAGGGACCGGTTCGTCGAACCTGGTGCGTTATATACCCGCCATCCCGACCACGCCACCAGGGCGTACAAGGGGGGTCCACACCATCGGGAACACTCCGTTTGGGGGAGTGAATCCGGGCTTATCCAGATCGCGGTACCAATCGCCGTTTTTCTTTTTAGCAGCACTGTATCGGGAACCGAACCAGGCGGCTCCAGTGGTGGCTAATCCGAATCCGGCAAGAGAAAAGAGGGAGCGAGATTTTTGGTTTGAAGACATAAGAATCGTTTTCAGTGAACGAGCTTATATGGTGCGGGTTGCGTCGGCGGGGTTGTCTGTCGAAGGAAAGATGCGTGCCGGTTTATGCGCCGTTGGCTGCTTCCGCTTTCATTTTCTCGCCTTGGTAGTGGGCGACCAGCGCACCGATCAACGGCTCTAACTTCCCGTCCATTACCTGTTCGAGTTGGTGGATCGTCAAACCGATGCGGTGGTCGGTTACGCGATTCTGAGGAAAATTGTAGGTTCGAATTTTCTCGCTGCGGTCGCCGGAGCCGACCATCGCTTTGCGCTCCTTGGCAAGTGCGTCCTGCTGCTTTTGCATTTCAATTTCGTAAAGACGCGAACGCAGTACCCTCATACCCTTCTCGCGATTCTTTATCTGCGACTTCTCATCCTGGCAACTGACGACTGTGTTGGTCGGAATGTGTGTAATGCGCACCGCCGAATAAGTCGTGTTGACCGATTGCCCGCCGGGGCCTGACGAACAAAATGTATCGATGCGGAGATCCTTGGCCTCGATCTTGATGTCCACGTCTTCAGCCTCGGGTAGAACCGCAACCGTCACTGCGGAAGTGTGAACTCTCCCCTGCTGCTCGGTGGCAGGCACTCGCTGCACCCGATGTACTCCGCTTTCATATTTCAGCCGGGAGTAAACCCGCTGGCCTTCGATGATGGCGATTACTTCTTTCAGCCCGCCCACCGAAGAATCGGAAGTCGATAGCACTTCCACTTTCCAATTCTGGGTTTCGGCGTACCGCGTGTACATCCTGAACATTTCCGCGGCGAACAACGTGGCTTCGTCGCCGCCGGTCCCGGCGCGGATTTCCAAGATTACATCCTTCTCGTCGTTGGGATCCTTGGGCAGAAGTAAAACTTTGAGATCTTCTTCTACCCCACTGACGCGGGCTTCCAGCTGGTCGAGCTCTTCCTGCGCGTAGGCGCGCATCTCGGGATCTTTTTCTTCCGCAAGCACTGCCCGGCTTTCGGCAATTCCGCGCTTCAGATCCTTATACTCACGGTATTTTTCGACGATCGACGAGACCTCACTGTGCGCCTTAGCTGTTTTCTGATACTTCGCCGAGTCATTCACGATCTCCGGCGAGGCGAGTGTCTGCGTCAATTCCTCGTAGCGCGCTTCGATTTGTTCGAGTCGTTCAAACATAGTCAGTCGTTATTCGTTGGCCCTTTGGTTATCGCCAAGCCCTGAGGCTTCACCAACTAACCAGGCCTTGTTGTCTGGTCGCAGGACGCCGCGCCAGCAGCCCTGAAAATTAAGTTACATGTGGCCCGAGGGAGGGTTCAACTTGAGGGCCAAACGACCAGGGGCCAACGATCGGTGACAACCCTAGGCAATCACCAGTTCGCCGCCGTGTTCTTTTTCCAGCGCCATAGCATGGTCCAGAGCAACGATGGCGCACTCAGCCTGCGCGTCCGACGGAGGCTGCGTGGTGATGCGCTGCAACCAGAGGCCCGGCGCGGTCATCAGGGCGAATAGAGATCCGCGATGCTTCGCCGCAAATCGAATGATCTCGTAAGACAGCCCCGCGATGACCGGTAACAGAGCGATACGCACGGCGAAACGTGCTGCAAAAGTCGTTACCGGAATGAGCGTGTAGACCACGATCGAAATGATCATTACCGTCATCAGAAAGCTGGTGCCGCAACGCGGATGAAAAGTCGAATACTTCTGGACCGCCGCGGTATCAAGTGGATCGCCGTTCTCGAAAGCGTAAACAGTTTTGTGCTCCGCACCGTGATACTCATACACGCGATGGATATCGTTCCACAACGAAACTCCCCAGATGAAAAGAAGAAATAGAGCAATCCGAATAATGCCGTCGACCAAATTGAAAATGATCTGCTCGCCAAACAGCGGGTTCACACGCTTCAGTTCGGTAGCCGCGACCAGCGGCAAAAACTTGTACATAAAAATAAAGAACCCAACCGAGATGACAATATTAACCGCGGCCATCCATCCGCTGATTTCGAGTTTCTTCTTGCCCTCCGCTGGTTCGGGTTGCAACTCATCGAGTGCTACATTGGCGGAGAATTTCAACGCCCGGAAACCGAGCGTCATGGCGTGTCCCAATGTGACAACCCCACGAACCACCGGCCATGCCATCCACTTGCGCTTTTCCGATAGTCGCTCCAGAGGTTCGCTATGGGTAGAAACTTCGCCGGAAGGTTTACGGCAGGCGATAGCCCACGCGTGCGGCGAGCGCATCATAACGCCCTCCAGTACGGCTTGGCCGCCCACCAGGGTTTCCTCGCCACCCTCAAGCGCAGGCAACAACTGCACCGCTACAAGGAAACGCCACCATGTTCGCAAGAAATGCATATCTGTTAGATGCCCCTTACCAGCCCAAGGCTCAGTCCATAACGATACCACAGGCCTATTCGTTTAGGATGGCTCAGGACAGGTGCTAAGTGACTAAAGACATTGGGTTTGATTGTGTTGGGGGTGGACGCCCGCCCTTCGTCGTTGAAAAGCGATTTTTCGGAGTAATGAGGATGAGTTGGAAGTGGTTTCGTTTCACAATACATAAGCAAGAACGACGGACAGGGGCATCCGTCCCCTACGGAAGATCCAATGATCAGGCTGGCTCAGGCATGCGAGCGAATTGCAGCTACCGCTAAAAAACTCGAAAAGACCGCGATAGTTGCCGAATATCTTCAGTTGCGCTCACTCGAAGAAGCGGCGGTCTCGGCAGTATTTCTTTCCGGACGGCCGTTTCCTGTCTGGGAAGAGACAACCTTGCAGGTTGGCGGTTCGCTATTGTGGCGAATTGTTGCCGAACTGTCAGGCAAAGCTGAAGACGATCTCACTGCCTCTTACCGTCAGCATGGAGACTTGGGCGCCGTGGCGAACGCAGTTCTTCCCCACCATCGCAACCCGGATTTGTGCGTGCTGCAGGTCGAACGCAAATTTCGCGCGATCGCCTCCACTCGCGGTGTGGCCGCAAAAGGTGCGCTAGTGCGGGAACTTCTATCGGCGGTCACGCCACTAGAAGCCAAATACATAGTGAAGATTATGACCGGCGATCTTCGAATTGGACTCAAAGAGAGTCTGGTTGAGGATGCAATCACCCAGGCGTATGGCGGCACGTTGGGCGGAGTTCAGCGAGCGAACATGTTGCTAGGGGACATTGGCGAGACCCTGAAGCTGGCCGCCGCCGGCAAACTCGGCGATGCAAAAATGCGTTTGTTCCATCCTTTGGGATTCATGCTGGCGAGCCCCGCTGAATCGGCCGAGCAAGCGTTCAGCTATTTTGCGAACGCTTTCGTCGAAGACAAGTATGACGGCATCCGCGCCCAGGCTCACTGTTCTGAATACCAGATACGGATCTTTTCACGCACTCGCGACGACATCACGGAATCTTTTCCGGAATTGCCGGACGCGCTCGCCGGCCTGCCGCAAGATGCGATTCTGGACGGCGAAATCGTTGCCTGGAATTACTTCTCGGATGGGAGTGACGATGTAGCCCGGGCGTCCCGCCAGCTATCCGGCGGGCGTCTCGACCACCTGGTAAAAAAGACGGCTCAAGGCGATTATCCGGGCCGAGCCCTCCCCTTCAGTGCTCTGCAGCAACGCTTGGGCAGAAAACAAGTTAGCGACAGGCTGATAGAGCAAGTCCCGATAGCTTACGTTGTCTTCGACGTTCTCTACGCGGATGGCGAACTCTTGCTGGAGCATTCTCTGCGCGAACGTGAGCGCATTCTCGACGCATTGCTGGCCTTCCCACGAAAATCCCAGACTACATTGCGAACGACAGGTGCGCAGTCACGTTTCGTTTTCGGCAACGATGCCCGCCCCTCGAACACGGAAGTCATTCGCGCTCCGCTTTTTCAGGCTTCGACACCGCAACAACTGGATGAACTCTTCGAAGCGGCTCAGGCTCGGGGCAATGAAGGGCTGATGATTAAAGATCCCGAATCGATTTACACTCCGGGGCGACGCGGTAAATCCTGGCTCAAGCTCAAGCGCGAACTGGCCACGCTGGACGTTGTGGTCACAGCCGTCGAATACGGGCACGGCAAACGCATCGGTGTCCTGAGCGACTATACCTTTGCGGTGCTCGGCGGAGAGAAGTTGGTGAATATCGGCAAAGCCTATTCGGGACTGACGGATGTTGAGATCGCCGAAATGACCAAGTGGTTCCTCGAGCACGTCCTGGAAGATCAGGGCTTTAGACTGGTGGTTGAGCCGAAGATTGTCCTCGAAGTGGCCTTCAACAACATGATGCGATCCGACCGCCACGAGAGTGGATACGCGCTGCGGTTCCCGAGAATCGTGCGGTTAAGGCCCGATAAGCTGCCGGAAGACGCCGACACGATTGAGAGAGTGAAAGAGATTTACGCAAAGCAGAAGAACGAATTGAGGGCGTAAGTTTCGGGTTGAGGATAGCAGAACCAACCCTGTCATCCCGACCCGGAGCGAGCGAAGTGGAGGGACCTACTTTTCGTGCGGGAGACGGCGTCAATGTTTATGTTCGTGCTGATCTCCCGCCACTGGGATCACGCAACCGTGGGCAACTTCGCAGTCGACGTTCTCAAACTGGATAGTGGTGTGACTGATCTGGAAATCATGGTGTAGGCATTCTTTCAAGTCACGCAATATGCGTTCGCTGACTGATGGGGGAATGTCGGCGATGGAGATGTGACAGGACAGTGCTCGGGTCTCCGATCCAATGTTCCAGACGTGCAGATCGTGAACATCGTTCACGCCGTCAATCTGGCGCATGGCGGTTTCAACCTCTTCGAGTTTGATCCCACGCGGAGTTCCTTCGAGCAGGATGTTGAGCGTCTCGCGCACGATGCCGAAACCTGACCACAGAATGAGCACACCAATCGCGACCGAGAGCACTGGATCGATCCAGTACCGGCCTGTTGCCATAATGATCCAGCCGCCCACGATAACGGCTCCCGTCGAAAGCGTGTCGCCAATCTCGTGCAGCAAGGCGCTGCGGATATTTACGTCGCTGCCCGCACGGTAAAGCAGCAGCGCGATCACGCCATTCATCACCACCCCAGCGGCTGCTACCCAGATCATCACGCTGGCATGAACCTGCTCCGGATTTTGCAGGCGGCGAAACGCCTCGTAGAAGATGAAACCCGAGACCGCAACCAGCGAAACGGCGTTGACCAGTGCCGCCAGCACGCCGGCCCGATGGTAACCGTATGTCTTGGTAGAACTGGGCGGGCGCGACTGCAGGTAAACCGCGGTGAGGGAAAGCAGTAAGGCGAAAAAATCGGATAGATTGTGGCCGGCCTCTGATAGCAACGCCAGGGAATGGGCGCGAATACCCGCGACCACCAGCAAAACAATGTAGCCGGCAGTGACCACCAGCGATATCCGCAGAACCAGCGACGTCTTCTCGCTGTTACCGTGGCTGCTGTGCACGTGCATCAGTCTAGTTTAAGGTTATGTGAAAAAGCCTTCAAGGCGCCGGCCCAGTTGGCCGTGCCTATTTTTTGAAACTGAGGCCTCTCAAAGGAAAGCGTCACGCCGAGCCTGCCCGGCAACTCGGGCAGAACGACCCCACGCCCCTTCGGTCCGATGGTCAGAAACTACCGTTTCCGTTGGTTGCTGGATCCGGCCGGTGAGCATTCCATTGTCCCGCATCACCAATTGATCGTGCTGGTTGCCGGGATTTCGGTTTGCCGCCGTTCTTGGCATTGCTTGTAAGAGACCCCTGCTGGCACATCTCATAACTGTGGTAGGAGGTGGACTCGCGCTGATCCCTCATCTCGCTGTTTTCGCGGATCGCCGCGTTCAACATTTCGTCGTACTCGTCGTACCAGTCGTGTACGTCTTGCTCGGTTTCCCGTTCCTTATGGGTGTTTTTTGAACTTGGCGATGGCCTCGACGACTTCGTCGGAGTTGTCGGTGTCCTGAGTGTTCAGTCGAGGAAATGGCCCTTTGTTTGAAATGATGTCGTCATCGATGACGGATTTTTGGCGTGCGCCACCTTGTTCTTCTTGGCTTCCTTGGCCACGTCAGCCAGCGACTGGGAGTCGTTCGAGTCTCTCACCGGACAAGGGCAGTTCTCCGGTCTCGAGTAGGCCACCGCGGAAAGAATCATCACCGCGGCCAGTAGCGTGGACGGGAAGAATGCGGTACGTAAAGACACTGGTTCACCCTTTAAAGGCACACCCGGCGAATCCTAAGCATTGGCCGGATGGATCGCAAGTTACCAGGGTTTGCGGATCCTGCGCGTGGGGCGATGCTCTACAATCCTTAATTCATTTGAAGGACGGCAAAATAACTGATACGCGAAGCATCGAGGCGCTGAAGGGGTTTATGCCTATACAGGAACAGAACTTCTGGCTCACGACAACCGAAATGCCGCAAATCGATTCGGGGCGCCCACTCCCCGAAAGCCTGGACGTGGCCGTGATCGGTGCCGGTTTCACCGGGCTGTCAGCAGCCAGGACGCTGGCGAAGCGTGGCGCTACAGTTGCAGTGCTGGAAGCTCAAACCGTTGGATGGGGTGCAAGTTCGCGCAATGGGGGCATGGTTCTGACTGGGCTCAAGCTGGGCGTCAACAAACTAATTTCGATGTATGGCCGTGAAACCACACAGCGCATGTACGCCGCGTCGGTGGCATCGATGGATTGTGTTGAGCAACTGATCAGCGAAGAGAACATCGCCTGTGCCTTTTCTCGATGTGGACATCTCGAAGTCGCTTGTAAACAAAAGCACTTCGACGACTACGCCCGCCAGGTGGAGGTGATCGCCCGCGAGTTCAATCACAGCCTGCGGATTGTGCCGCGCAAGGACTTGCAGTCGGAGATCGGATCGTCGATCTATTACGGCGGAATGGTGGATGAAGTCAGCGCCGGATTGAATCCCGCAAGGTATGTTGCCGGACTGGCAGGCGCGACCGTAAAGGCAGGTGGTGCGATTTTTGAACAAACCCGAGTGGATAAGTTAGAGCGCGAATCGCGGCAAGGAATGCCAGGCTGGCGTGTTACAACTTCGCGCGGCCTTCTTTGGGCTCGCGATGTGTTTGTGGGCACCAGTGGCTACACCGGTTCGGCTACTCCGGCGTTGCGGAAGAAGATTATTCCAATCGGGTCGTACATCATCACCACGGAAGTTTTGCCAGAGGCGCAGGCGCGCGAATTGAGCCCGCGCAACCGCATGATTTACGACTCCAAGAACTATCTCTACTACTACCGGCTCACGCCGGATAACCGCATGCTCTTTGGCGGGCGGGCTGCGTTCTTTCCTGAAACAGTGGATTCAATCCGCAGGAGCGCCGAAATCCTGCGGCGCGGGATGGTCGAGGTTTACCCGCAATTACGGGACACGAAAGTCGAATACGTTTGGGGTGGCACCCTCGACTTCGCATTCGACATCATGCCGCACGCCGGGCAGATCGAAGGCATTTATTACGCGATGGGATATGCGGGTCATGGCGTTGCCATGGCGACCTGGCAAGGCCAGCAAATGGCGGAGTTAATTGCAGGCAACAAACCGGAGAATCCTTTTGTGGGGATTCTGTTTCCGGGGGCGCCCCTCGGTCTGTACAACGGGAAGCCCTGGTTTCTGCCGTTGGCGGGAGCCTGGTACAAGCTCCTGGACTGGGTCTGTTAGAGGCAAACCGACCTTGGGTTCCACATGGAACATTCCTTGTGCATAAATGTACATACAATGGCCCTAACCTCACTGGTTGCTTTGGCTTGGGGATTTCGGAGAAACCTTTTATCGTTCTTGCGCCGTTCCAAAAAAGACGCGAAACAATGAGCTGTTCCTGCGGTCTCGTAGATTTGACGGTTCGAAGGTCAGTCACAAGTTCCTCAGCCACGCAGGAAGCCGCGATGCAAGCGAGTATCCTCCCGGACCAGTAAGAAGGAATGCCAGCGCCAAAAGCAGTTGGGTGAAAGCGTATTCGGCCCCGCCGTTACTGACATCGAAGCCATGCGGCAAATGAACTATGAAGATCGCGCCCAGCATGACGGCGATGATGCATACCGCCCCGAGCCGAAACAAAATGCCAGTCAGGACGGCTAATCCTCCGCCAACTTGCGCCGCTCCAACGACATAGGCGAGCAAGACCGGCCAATGATGAGAGCTGGCGAACTGTTCCGGTCCGGGGCCCCCGAAGGCGCCGAACAGAATGCCGCCTCCGTGATAAAGAAATGCCATCGCGCTGGGGACCCTGAGGATGAGGAGCGCAGCACTTATCCGCGCCGGCGTGGGATCTTTTGAGTGAGAATGTGAGTTCACTTTCAGCCCCTTGTGATGCTTTCCCTTATCTCAAGGGTGCAGCAGTCGCTACGGTCCATTACGCAGTTTCTTCCGATCAGCTTGGATGCGGCTTCGCCGCCATGCGAAATACACTAGAGGCCCGGCTGCCAATGCGACTGGCCCCCAGATCAGGCCGTAACGGTCGCTGCCTAGCAGGGCGACAGCGCTCATGATTATCACGGCGATTACCGAATACATCAGCCCCGTGCGGCCACCCGGAATCACGAACGGGCGCAGCATTTCGGGCTTTTTACGGCGGAGTTGCCACGCCGCGAGGACGGTCATCACAGTCGTCGCCACGCGTAGCCAGTTATAGATTGCGATCAATTGCAACAGGGAATGGATCGCCAGCAGCGCATAAATCACCGCCGAAGTGATGATTGCGGTCCACGGCGTCCCGTAGCGGCGGTGGACGCCGGTAAGGGCGTGCGGGAGATAGCCGTCCTCGGCCATAGCGAAGGGCATGCGGGTTGAGGCCAAGATCGTCCCATTCAGTAGAGCAACCTGAGTAATCATGGCGGCGAGAGTCATCCAGGCACCTAACCATGGGCCAGCGATGAGTTGGGCGGCTGTGGGGAAGAATCCGGTGTGCCAACTGGCCCAGTTTCCTAGCGCGGCCAGCGACGCCAGCGTGGGCAGAAAATAGGCCGCGATAGACATGGGCACGACCAGCGCCAGGGCGAGGGGGTAAGTACGGCGCGGATTCTCGACCTCTTCCGCCACCGTCGAGCATTGCTCGTAGCCGGAGTAGAGCCACAGTCCGATCGCCAGCCCCACGCCCAAAATCTTAAATGTGGGCTGATGTGGAGGCACGACGGGAACGAACGGATTGTGGTGCCACTTTGCCAGTCCAATTACTACCAATACAAAAACTGGCAGAAGGATGAAGAGCTCCAGCGCGGTAGCGAATTTTCCGACCAATTGAATGCCGCGCACGTTGATGTAGGTGATCACCGCGACGATGGCAAGAGAAACGAACCAGTGTCTCCAGCCGGTGAGTTCGGGAAAGTAGAAACCCAAATAATCGGCAAATTGCACGGCGTAAACACTGCCCAGAAGAAACGATGCGGACCAGTTCCACCAACCAGCGAGAAATCCCCAGAAATCGCCGAAACCGGCGCGCACCCAGCGGTAAAAACCCCCTTCAACCGGCATGGCGGTAGTTAGCTCGGCGGAGACCAGCGAAACCGGAATGCACCAGAAAAATGGGATCACCAGGAGGTAGATCAACGTCATTCCCGGGCCCGAGGTTGTGACCATGTCTTCCAACCCGAACGGGCCGCCGGTGCAGTAAGAGAACATTACCCAGACGAAATAGAAGAGACCGGCTTTGCGCAGGGCGGAGCTGGTTGGGTTAGACACGGGGTTGGATTATACGGGGACGAACGCAGGGACTTATAGGAAGCTTGTTCATTCTGACCGCAGATCAAAAGCGTCTACATTCTGCTTTTGTCCGTCAGAATGCATGGGTCCTTCGCTCGGCTCAGGATGACAACAAACGCAAATAAAAAGCCTCCCGCGCGAGCGGGAGGCTTTTGGTCGCCGACGGGTTCAGTTATTTCGGGGGCGCCTGATCCTGGGTTGCGGGAGCAGGAGCGGGAGTGGACGAAGACGAAGCCAGCGTTTCCAGATCGTTCTTCAGGAGGCTGATTTCAACGCGGCCACCGCTGATGCGCTTGGTCTTTGCATCATCGGCGTTGGCGCTCTGTACCGGGGCGTTGCCCATGCCAACCACATAAATCCGATAGACCGGAATGTCATGGTTCAGTACGAGGTAGCGGACCACGGCGTCGGCCATCTTCTGTGACGTAGCGATGGCGGCCTGTCCGTGTCCCGATGAGAAGCCCTGCACTTCGACGATGTAACCGCGCTGTTCCTTCAGCGGGGTGGCCATATCATCGAGAGCTGCTTTGGCGTTCTTGCTCAACACGCTCTGGCCGGGCCGGAATCGAATCTCGGTCTGAGTGGAGGCCTTGTATTGATCGATGTTGCCGACGACCTGCTCGACTGTGGTCAGGCGGGTATTGGCCTGGGTTGCAGTCTGCTGCGCCAATTGCGCCTTGTTGCCAGCGTCAATCGCGTGCTGATCGGCTTCGGTGGCCTTGGTGGAGGCTAGGCTGATACCTTGCTGCGCGCGCGAATCCGTGTCCTTGATCGACTTGCTGTTCGCAGATGTCAGGTCATCGAGTTCATTGACGCGATCGCGGATCGGTGAAGTCTGCCGCTGCACGTACTTCTTGCGGGCGAAGGGGTTGATCTTTCCCCAGAAGCCTTCATGAGTGTCTGGCTGCAGAGCGGGTTTGCCGCTTGCGCCGGTGGCCGAAGCTGCGGAATTTTGATCGGCCGACTGGCTGGCAGCGGCGGGCTGATCTTGCGTTGTGGAAGTATTCTGCGCCAGGGCGGGCAGCGCCAATACACCGGCCAGAAGCAGCGCTACGAAGATTCGATTCTTCATTTCTAAGTCCTCCGAGTGGGGGGAGCATGATGCTCCGCTCCAGCATTAAGCCAAAAATATCGGCGTCTCAATTGCGGGACGCCTGCACTTGTGTATAACAGGTCAGATGCCAAACTAGGGAAAATCTAAGTCTTTCCCCACCAATACATTGTAACGCCGTCAGTGCTCAAGCCGACGCGAAAAATGCCCGCTTCGGGTAATTTTGGCGGAATCTGATATAAAAACTTCGCGTGACGCTTCGACCGCAACAACTGCAAACAATTGCAGACAATTGCAGTAATTTGGTTACCTGACCGCGATTTTCTACCGCTTACATCCAAAACGCCATGCCAAGACCAAGACCTTCTGCGTCACGTTACCCGCTTCGAGCTTTGATTGCCGGGCTATTTCCTTTACTGCTCATGTCTTGCAGCCACGCAGACAAGCTAGATCTGACGCGTCTGAAACTGCCTCCGGGCTTCCATATTGCGGTGTTTGCGACTGCGGCAAACGCGCGTCAGATGGCTTTCAGTCCGGGCGGCGTTTTGCTAGTCACCGACATGAACGATGGCACGGTACTCGCGTTTCCCGATCCGCAAAAAAGCGGCCAAGCCGAGCATATGGTGCCGGTGCTGGCCGGGTTGAATGCGCCTCATGGGATTGCTTTTCACGACGGCAAGCTTTACATCGCGGAAATTAACGCAGTGCGTCGATACGATTGGGATGAGTCGCAACTGCGGGCCGGCAATCGGCAGAAAATCGTCGACTTACCGGGGAGCGGCGGCGGGCACTCGACTCGGACTATTCTTTTTACCAAGGGAAAAATGTATGTGTCGACAGGATCGAGTTGCAACGTCTGTAAAGAACCCGATAACCGCCGCGCAGCGGTGACTGAATACAACGAAGACGGATCTGGCCAGCGACTTTTCGCCTCGGGATTGCGTAATGCGGTTGGATTGACGATGAATCCCAAGACCAAGAGCATCTGGACTACCGACAATGGGCGCGATTGGCTGGGCGACGATCTTCCGCCCGAAGAAGTGAACGACCTGGGCCCGAATGGCGGGAACTTCGGCTGGCCACATTGCTATGGCAATCAAGTTCTAGACCATTCGCAAGGCAAGGATCATGACTGTTCGACAACGATCGCGCCGAAGATACTGATGCAGGCGCATTCGGCGCCGCTGGGTCTGTTGTTTTACGACGGCAACATGTTTCCCCCCGAATATCGCGGCAGTCTATTCGTTGCCTTTCATGGCTCGTGGAACCGCAGCGTGCCCACCGGATACAAAGTGGTCCGGATTCCGATGAACGATAAGGGAGAGCCGCAAGCTCCACCCGAGGATTTCATAAGCGGATGGTTGCGTCCGGGGGAGACCAAGAAGGGGGTCTGGATGGGGAGACCAGTTGGACTCGTCGTTGGGCCGGACGGAGCAATGTATGTCAGCGATGATTCGGCGGGGGTGATTTATCGAGTGACATGGGGCAAGTGAGTTTAAGTTCAGCGGATTATCAGCTGCGAACAGCAGGTTCCTGTACCGCGCTCGCCTTGCCTCGCTGCGGTTGGAATTTGAGATAAGTGGAAAGGAAGCTTCGGACCGGACATTTAATCGCTACCGCAGAATTTTTCGTGCTGTTCGTATATGAAGTTGTCCGTCATGCCCGCGATATAGTCGCAGATTATTCGTGGCAGGGGTTCTTGTTCTGCTTTTTCCCGATAGCTGTGCGGCAGGGTATCCGGTTTCGACATCCAGAATTCGAATAACTGGCGGATGACGCGCTCGGCATCAACCTTTTCAGGGTTCAGTGCCTCGCTGAAGTAAAGACTCCTGTACAGGAAATTCTTAGTGCCTCGCCTTTCCTCCTCAACTTCTGGACTGAATATGGCCAGACGGCGTGGGCAGGCACGCACATCTTCCAGGGAGCGAATGCCCTCGGTTTTTATCTGTACCTGCAGATTACAAATCAAGTCTCCCACCATGCGGTCGAGAATTCTCTTCACCGCTTCGTTGAACTTTAATTTCTCAATCGCCTTGGGGTATTTCGCTGTGGCTTCCAGGTAGAAGGTGTCGAACAGTGGAACGCCGCTCCTGATCTGCGGCAAAGCGAGCAGGTGAGCTTCATAGCCGTCGTCGAGGTCGGCAGTGTCGTAAGCGATCTCGTCGGCCAGATCGATGAGTTGGGCCTCGAGGGGAGGCCGCTGATCGAGCAGATATTCTGCGAGTGCGGGGAACTCATTTGCGGAGTAATCGTGAGAGTGTTTGATGATGCCTTCACGTACTTCAAAAGTCAGGTTCAGCCCGCGAAAGGCAGCATATCGAAGTTCGAAGTCCTCGACGATGCGCAGCGCGTGCAGGTTGTGGTCGAAGGAAAAACCGTGTTCGTGCATGACGGAGTCGAGCGCTTTCTCGCCGGCGTGCCCAAAAGGAGGGTGGCCGACGTCGTGAACCAGAGCCAGGGCTTCGACGAGATCAACATTCAGGCCGAGTTGGCCGGCGATTGTACGGGCAATTTGCGAGACTTCGAGAGTGTGGGTAAGGCGATTGCGAAAGTGATCGGAGAAGCGACGGGTGAACACCTGGGTCTTGGCCTCGAGGCGCCGGAAGGCGCGCGAATAAATAACGCGATCGCGGTCACGCTGAAAGTCGTTGCGATAGGGATGCTGGTGCTCAGGGATGCGTCGTCCGCGGGACTGCTCCGCCCGCACGGCGTAGTCGGCCAGCATCAGGGAAGTTTAGCATTGGAACCGACTCAGCTTTTGGCTCTCAGCAACTAGGATCAGATGATTCGGATGCAGGCGCGAGCGTCCCACTGGGTTCCTCTTTTGGCTTTATTGCTACGACTGAAGGAGGCGGACCAGTGCGCCTTCAAGATGCGGCTTACATTGCGGCTTTTAATTTCAGGCGCATTTCTGTTGTCGGCTCGAAACCCAGGTTCTCATATAGCGGTCGACCGTCGCTACTGGTGTGCAGATAAACCGCGGCGAAGCCCTGCTGCCGGCACCAGCCGATTATGGTTTGCATCAGGCAGTGGGCGATGCCCTGACGGCGGAATTGCGGATATACGTAGACGTTGAGAATGGTGGCTCGACGGCACTCCAGGTCATAGGGATGGCTGGGCCACGGGTTGATCAGAATTGCGCCTCCTCCGACAACTTTTTCGTCATCGATTGCCAGCCAGCAGCGGAATGAGCCATTTTGTAGCGCTGTCGACAGGTAGGGCTCGCAGGTGGAGAGCATGGCCGATAAGGCGCCAGCATCTTCGTAGCCCATGGATTCGTACATGCCGCGGCGGTGACGCAGGATTTCGGGAATGTCGGTGGGCGTGGCTTGCCTGATCCGGACTTTAGCGGTCATAGCTGTTCTCCGTACTTGATCGCAGGGAGGGTTCTGGATTACCAGAGCAGAAAAAAGGACAAGCTGCACTCGGCTGGGCAGGCGAGACGCCTGCCCCTGCACTTATCGGATGACTATTTGTTTTCGGAATCCTCTTTGGCCAGTTTCATCTTGGCGGATTCCAGCTTTCTCTGAACCCGGGCCACATCATCCTGATCGACTTCAGCCGCTACCGTTTTGTTCCATTCCGACAGCGCTCGTTCCCAGTGGGCGGCCGCTAGTTTCAGGCGTCCGGTCTTCTGATAAAGATCGCCGAGGTGGTCCTGCACAGTCGGATCGGTACCAATGCGTTGCGAGGCTTTGATCAAGGTGTCTTCGGCGGATTCGTACTTGCCCAGGCGGAAATATGCCCAGCCCAACGAATCCAGGTACGCCCCGTTTGAAGGATCGAGGTCGACCGCTTTCTTGATCATGTTAAAGGCCTCATCCAGCTTGACGCCGCGATCGGCCAACATGTAGCCGAGATAATTCAGGGCCGTGGCGTTTTGCGGATCAGCTGACAGCACTTTGCGGAAGGCCTCTTCTGCTGGATCGTATTTTTTCTGACGTTCGTAGGTCGAACCGCGCAGGAAATATATGTACTGCTTGTCTTCCTCCTTGGTCGAGAGCGGCTCAGCTTTGTCGAGGGCCTCCTCGGCTTCCGGCCAGCGCTTCAGACGGCTGTACATCTGGGACAATGTAATGTAAACATCGCGGTCTTCAGGCGTTCCCTTCAGTAGTGATTTCACCTGCTGCAAGCCTGCGTCCGTCTGGCCCATGTCGGCAAGTTGAGCGGCGTAAACCATTTTCAGCGCCCGGTCGTTCGGCAGTCTCTGAACCGCTTCTTTCGCAGTGTCTGTGGCCTGTTGCCACTGTTTGGCCTCGCGGTAGGTGTCGATGATCTGCTGATAACCACGTTCGGCATTCTCGTCACCGAGAGCCAGCATCTTTCGAAAAGTCTCGATGGCCTGGGTATTGTTGTTATTGTCGCGGTAGATAGTGCCGAGGCGCTCGAGGAAGACAGAGCGATTGTTCTTTTCGGCCTGGGTATAGCTGTTATCCGTTTTCTCGGTCTTCTTCAGCAGGTCCTGCATTACCTGGATGCCTTCGTCGTACCGCCCTTGCGCCTGGTACACGGCAGCCATGTTGTACGGCACCTGGATTGAGTCTTGCACCATGGACCCAGCCTTCTTCAGGCTCTCCAGCGCCTGGTCGAACTTCCCACTCTTCCGGTAGATTTCCGCAATCCGCAGATAGTTGTCGGCGTCCTCGGGATTGGCGTCCGCGATGACTTTGTATTGCTCGAGCGCTGCATCGGTCTGGCCATCGTTCATCAAGTTCTGGGCAAGGCCGCGAATAGCGTCGAGATTGTCATGATCGAGATCAATCGCTTTCCGGTACGCGGTGATTGCATTCTTGTATTGCTTCTGCTGCTCGTAGGTGTAGCCCAGAGCGGAGTAAAGCTTGGCAGAGCGGGCGGCGTCTGGAATGGAGCTCAGGACTTCGCCGGCTCGAGTAGTGTCGCCTTCCTCGTTGTAAAGATAGGCGAGGGTGGTGACAGCTTCTTCGGAAGTAGGATCCAGCTTGACTGCGGTCTTGAACTCGCCTTCCGCCTTTTGCAGATCGTTGTTCAGACGATAAAGGCGTCCCAGAAGAAGATGATCGTCAACGTTGTCAGGTTCGATTTTGATGATTTGTTCGTACTGCTCAATCGCCCGCTTGAGGACGTCCTGTGATCCCTGCCCCGCCTGAATGTCGCCCAGCGAACGCAAATAGATACGGCCCAATAATTTGTGCGCCTCAAGGTTATTGGGATCGCGCTTGATAATGTCCTGCGCTTCCATGACGGCATCACGGATGCGACCAGTCTTGGCATAGAGTTCGGCCAGAGCGGAGGTGAGGTATTCCGAGGTGGGATCGGCATCGATGGCCAGACGGTATTCTTCGATTGCTTTATTGGCCAGTTCGCTGCGCCCGTAAACCGCGACCTGCTCCTCATACATGTGGGCGACGGTGTAGTGGTAATAGGCGGCGGCCTTATCCAGTTTGCGAGGGGCTGACGTGGCTGGCGATTTGGAATCCGAAGCCGGCGTTTGGGCGACGGAAAAGGCAGCGGTTGCAACTAAAATAAGAATGCAAAAGATACTTTTCATGAGGACCTTCGGCTTCCCTGGACCATAGCGATTGGATGCCGAACCGCTGCGGGCGGGTGCTTCTTATGATTGTAAACCGTGTCAGTGCGGGGCGGTAAAAAAGCCGCTTGCAGGACCGCAGAAATCAACGATCAGAAGTACAGGGACTAGAGAACTAAGAGAGAGAGTAAAAACTCCGCGAATTCACGAATTGTAAAGAACTGTTAGCCACGGCATTCAATCCAAGGCCCTAAGACTTTTATAGTACGAAACGTTAGTGCCGGAAGTGCCTGACTCCGGTAAAAATCATGGCCAGCCCTAACCGGTCTGCCGCTTCGATGACGTCTTGGTCTCGTACCGAGCCCCCTGGCTGGATGATGGCGGTCGCTCCCACGTGGGCAATTTCTTCGACGCCATCTGGAAACGGGAAAAACGCGTCGGAGGCGGCGACCGTACCTTTTAACGGCAGCACGGCTTTCATCGCACCAATTTTGCACGAATCCACGCGGCTCATCTGGCCAGCACCGACGCCGACGGTTTGGCCGTCGCGGGCATACAGAATCGCGTTCGACTTCACGTGCTTAGCAACTTTCCAGGCAAATAACAGGGCCCGCTTCTCTTCCGCTGTGGGCGGCCGTTTCGTGACGACTTTCAGATCGGACTCCTGAAGCGGCCGCATATCGGTGTCCTGCACAAGAATTCCACCGGAAACATTTTTCAGTACCCACTTTTGAGGAGCGTCGGTGATTTCGACCAGGCGCAGGTTTTTCTTTCCGCCAAACTTCGCTTTGGCCGCATCGTCGAATCCGGGGGCCGCAATGACCTCAAGAAAAAGTTTGGCCATTTCTTCCGCGGCTTCGCCATCGACTTTGCGATTCAGTCCGATAACCCCGCCAAAGGCGGAAACGGGATCGCACTCGAGGGCCTTTTTGTAGGCCTGCACCAGAGTCTTGCCGGTTGCAGTTCCGCACGGATTGGTGTGCTTGATGATGGCGCACACTGTCTCATCGAATTCCTGCGCCAGTTCCCATGCAGCCTGCAGATCGACGATGTTGTTGTAGGAAAGCTCCTTACCCTGGATTTGGCGACTGTTAGCAACACCGATGCCCGAGCCGTCACTGTACATCGCGGCTTTCTGATGAGGATTCTCTCCGTAACGCAAATCCATGACCTTGTTGAAAGACAGGCGAAGGTTTTGAGGGAAACCCGTGTCATGACGGAATTCAAAATGGCCGTTGGCGCTCACCCGCTCGAGCGTAGATGCGATGGCGGAATCGTACGCAGCGGTCGTGGCGAAAGCCTTTTGCGCAAGGCGCCACTTGGTAGCCGAGGAAAGTTTTCCGCCAGAGCTGGTCATTTCATCCGCAATTGCGCCGTAATCTCCGGGCGACGTGACCACCGCCACGTCCTGGAAGTTCTTGGCGGCGGAGCGGATCATGGACGGGCCGCCAATGTCGATGTTCTCGATCAGATCTTCAAAAGGCACGCCCGGCTTGGCAGCAGTTTTCTCAAACGCATAAAGATTGACGACCACCATGTCTATGGGTTCGATGCCATGCTCCGCCACGGCACTTACGTGGGAAGGATTCTCGCGCCGGTGCAGAATACCTCCATGCACCTTGGGGTGCAGGGTCTTAACGCGCCCATCGAGTATTTCTGGAAAGCCGGTAAGCTCTGAAATGTCTTTGACATTGACGCCTGAGTCGCGAAGGATTTTGGAGGTTCCGCCGGTGGAGATCAGTTCCACACCCTGGTGGGCGAGCTTGCGAGCAAATTCCACCAGACCGGTTTTGTCGGTCACACTAAGAATGGCACGCCGAATTTTCGTGTGGGTCGCGGACATGGCAGGCCTCGATGAAAGGGAATCTGAGTGAAAATTCTATCAGCAGCTGTCGTCGGTCGTCAGGCGGCAAAGGTAAAATCTGGCGCGTCAGAAATTACGCTCCAGGGAGAGCGGGTAGCCGGCGTTGGGTGGAGTCCAAGGCGAGGTTGAGCGGTAATTAGATGTTGAGCGCTCGGCTCAGAAAAAACAGGTGAACATCGAACCGAGGGCTGATGCGCCAGGGCCGAGTTCTAGACTTTTGCTTTGGCTTTCAGTTTTACCTGGCCGTTTTGCATTTCTACCGTGTATTCGACCGCCTCGCATCCGTACTGTTTGCGAATTTGGTCGGTTTTTTTCTGTACGAACGAAGAAAAACTGTCGAGATTGCCGGAAACTACCTCGCCTGATTTCTTTTTGGCCTCGGTGAGCGCCTGGTAGAGCTTTCGCACCTGATCCTGTTCGGCGCGTGCATCTCCGCAGGCCATGCTGAAAGGCTTCGCCGCTGCTGCAGAGGACAAGGTATTGCCAGGAATAGAAGTCGCGGAGGCTCCGGCTCCGTTTCCGTCGGTCGAGGCTGCGGCGGCCGCTGTCTGACCCACGCCGTAAACTTTGTGTTCGGGCTCGCGGTCTTCCAGGCGAACTCCCTGGACCGACAATAGAGCGTCCTGAGGACGGCGGTACCCTTCTTCGCGAATACGATTCTTCTTTCGCCAGAGATCGCTGTAGATGGCGTAGCGCTGAGCGATTTCGTTATAACGAAAGCGCTGCGAAAAACTCATGCGGCCGCCGTCGCTGAACTTGCGGAGAAGAGAGAGAACTTTCCACTCAATATCGGTTGGAGGCCGTTTCGTAGGGTTGCTGAAATAGATCTCGTATTCGATCTTTAGCCGGCGCAGCTGCGAGTCCAGCAACGTTAACTCTTCGTCAATAGTCACCGGAAACTCTCCTGCCGATAGTGTAGGGGTAGTTCGTCAACTGGACGAGGTTCCCGTAGGCCACGCGAGGGATGGAACGAAAGTACCCTACGGCAGCTGTCAGCTGTAGCCCCTCGGCAACGCCTTGGGCCAACGCTGTTCGTAAGTCCGCATTCGCGTTTTCGATGGGAAAGGCGATTTTTAGGCAGAGCTGAGGTCCGACGCTGCTACTTGGAGGCCATTTTTTTGACCATGGCCAGAACCAGCTTGCGGTCGCTGTCGTTCAGGCTGACGGAGTAGCGGCGGATCTGGCTGAGGAAGCGGACTTCGTCGTCGGACAGTTGAGGCAGGTTTTTGGTGCCGTTACTGTGTCCCGGCTCGGAGAAAAACTGCGAAAGCGCGATTTCCATGGCGCCGGCAATTTTAGCCAGCGTGTCCAGCGATGGAATGGTGTGGCCGTTTTCCACCCGCGAAAGATAGCAACGCAAAAGACCGGTGCGCTTTTCGATATCGCCCTGAGACATGCCCTTTTGTAAACGGTAGTTGCGGATGGTCTCGCCGATGTTCATAGAGAAAGCAACCAAAACAGGCCCCCAATGATGACGTGCATAGTAACCAGAGCGGTACCTTCTGGCAAGCGGAATTTCGTTGCACCGATATTGGTGATGAAGTAACCGACCCTCCCGCAACAACAATTTCGTCGACTTACAAACCAAGCTCCATATACAAAGCTCCTGCAATAGGATTGGGGCGGTAGGGCTCGATCTCGACGAAGCCGAGGCGTCGGTACATAGCTACCGCATTCGGCATAACCGGTTCTACGGTGTCGAGACGCATTTTACTGTATCCAATCGCGCGGGCTTCGGCGATTACCGCTTCGGCCAAAGCACGCCCAACACCTCTGCCCCGAAGTTGCGGTCGTAGATAAAGGCGCTTCATCTCGCAGATCTCAGGTTCTATTTTGTGCAATGCGACGCAACCTGCCAAGTCGTTCCGATACTGTGCCAGGATGAGCCGGCCGCTCGGGGGAGCGTAGTCTCCGGGAAGGCCGGCGAGTTCCTCGTCGAAACTTTGAAAACACAGGCTAAAACCGAGGGAGTGAGCGTATTCGAGAAAGAGTTCCCGCACTTGCTCGATCTGGGCCGGTGACTCGGCTTGGCTTAATGTAAGTCTGGGGTTCCCCACGAAATATTTCCTTGAAATGTTTTGACGCGGTGCAAATTAGTGCCTCGACGCAGAAGCTCACTTGAGATGCGTACGGATAAAGCAGGTCCCTCCACTGCGCTCGCTTTGCTCCGTTCCGGTCGGGATGCCTGGAATTCAGGCTTTTAGCCCATCAACATCCCGCCATTCACGTTCAGAACGTGTCCCGTGATGTAGGAAGCCTCGTCGGACGCGAGAAACGCGACTGCATTTGCGACGTCTTCGGGGGAACCGACCCGGCCGAGCGGAATCATCTTCACGGCATTTTCCTTGAAGTCGTCGCCCAAGCCCGACGTCATTGCCGTGTCGATAAATCCCGGAGCTACCGCGTTGCAGGTGATGCTGCGAGAACCCACTTCCCGCGCAATCGCCATTGTGAGGCCGATCAGGCCGGCCTTGGAGGCGGCATAGTTGGCCTGTCCGGCCTGGCCCATTTGTCCAAAAATTGAAGTGATGTTGATAATCCTGCCCCAACGTTGTTTCAGCATTGAACCGATCGCCTGTTGGGTGCAGAGATAGGCTGAGGTCAAGTTAGTGTTGAGAACCGAATCCCAGTCAGCTCGTTTCATCCGCATAACCAGTTGATCATGAGTAATGCCAGCGTTGTTAACCAGAATATCGATCTTGCCAAATTGGGCTATTACCGCCCTAAAGGCGGATTTGACCTGTTCTTCGTTTCCAACGTCGATAGGAAAAACACCCGCCTTGCCGCCAGCGGTTTCGATCTGACCCACGAGTTCGTTCAATTTTTGTTGGTTGCGCGCCGCCACCGCGACCGTTGCCCCGGACTGGGCAAGTTTCAACGCGCAAGCTCGTCCGATGCCCTGGGAACCACCCGTCACCAGCGCGACCCGGCCTGAAAGAGTCATAAGTGTTCCTAAACCCGTAGAACGAAGGATTATAGTTCAGCGCATGCGCGAGCGTCCCGCTCGTGCGGAGTTGAAGGTCATCGTTGACAACGTGAACGTCGAAAGGGAGGCCTGGCCGACGACTAAGGTTGGCGTTCAAGGACCGAGATCACATCAAAAAAGTTGCCGCAGTGACCAGATCAGAACTTCCAGTTTGCGCGAGAAGTGCAAAAGGGGAGGGTCAGATGGGAGCTGGATTCCCGCTGCAACAGCCACACTGTTGACATCAATTTCTGCCTCGGCTTTCTGCAGAGGCCAGGGCCGATGGTGAATTTCACCCCGGAATATGAAGTTGCGGTGGACGGTGTAAAGGCAATAGCGTTCCGTTAGCCAGTGTTCCAGGCTACCCGGGCTGGTTGGTATATGACCTACGGGGCGGTAGCATCCGTGAAACTCAGCATTGCTCCCAAGACGACGCGAATGATAGTCGATCCAATCTCCATTCGGTTGTGCTGACATGGATGCGTAGTAGTAGGGGAGATGAAAAAACTTACGAGCCGTCCGTACGGCGGGGAGACTGGCAGCATCCAGGCTGAAGAAATAGACACCGGGCTTACCGCCGAGCGTAACGTAGGTGCGTACATTGAGCTCAGGAAACCGGGACAGACCGGGAATCGGCGGCAGCCTGCGCGCATGAATCCCGCTCATGTGAAACGGAACGACTCCGACCCAGCACCGGCCATCGAAAATGTCGAGCGGAAGCTCAACCGGCACAATGGATCGCAGCACCCTTGGTTCAACAGGCCAGTGTGCAAACAGGAGATCGTGCCAGGTTTGAGCCATGACCCAAGACCCGGCAGGCAGTGGCCAAGGCCGGTGCGAAACGGAATCAAGAGCGGGGTGCATTCTCGGTCAGTTCGCGGCCCTAAGGCTCCGAAGTTGTGGTCCGCTCACTTGATGTGGCAGGTTGCAAGGCCACGCTTTTCCAGATATTGCTGGTGATAGTCCTCAGCCGGGAAAAACGTATCGGCCGGCACAATTTGAGTGACTATCGGCTTCTTGAAGCGACCTAATTTTTCCAGCTCCTCCTTCGAAGCTTTGGCTTCGGCTTCCTGCTCGAGACTGTGATAGAAGATCGCAGAACGGTATTGCGATCCCCAGTCCGGGCCCTGACGGTTTAGTTGGGTCGGGTCGTGGTTCTCCCAGAAAACTTCCAAGAGTTTGTTGAAGGAGAGTTTCGCCGGATCATATTCGATTTCCACGGCTTCGGCATGACCGGTGCGATCGCTGCAAACATCTTTGTAGGTTGGTTTGTCAAAATTTCCACCGGTATAGCCGACGCGGGTTGCGGTTACCCCGGGCAATTGGCGGAAAGTGGCTTCAACTCCCCAAAAACATCCCGCGGCAAAAGTGGCTTTGGCCATATGAGTGGAACTCCTTGCTCATTATAAAGGTGTGCTTAGAACGACGCTTATTAGATGGCTGGGCGTCCGAAAAGTGACAGTCTCCGAACGGGCTCGATAGCGGGCCCTAGGAAACCTTTTGTAGTCGGCGCAAGCCGGCATTCTATGGCCTGCCTCAGTTCGCTTTTCGCGGAGAAAAACAACATGTTCTTTATGGACGTGAACCTTTGGGCCGTGCTGGTGGCCGCCATCGCCACTATGGTATTGGGATTTCTCTGGTATTCGCCCGCGCTTTTCGCGCGCCCCTGGATGCTGGCAATGGGCTACGATCTGGACGATACGAACAGGATCAAGGGGATGCGAAAGAGCGCCGGCAAGAGTTATGCGATCTCGTTCATCGCCAGCCTGGTAACCGCGTTTGTTCTGGGCAAGATCATCGATATTACGACGGTCGATACGGCCGTATACGGAATGAAGGTCGCCTTCGCGGTATGGCTGGGATTTGTCACGACTGTGCAATTGACGGCAAAGCTGTTTGGCAACCAACCGACCAAGCTGTATCTGATCAACACGGGTTATCAATTGGTGTGTTACCTGGCGATGGGAGCAATATTGGGTGAATGGCCGAAGTAGAAGTTTAGTCAGTCAGCATGCCACCGGTTAAAGAGGAAATTCGCTCCACGCGGTGCAAAGCGCACCAGTTCTCAAGTTCGGCTGCGATTTTCTCGGTGGCAACCGGGTCCCAGTAACTGGCCGTTCCGATCTCGACCGCGGTTGCGCCAGCCAACATGAATTCCACGATATCGGCGGCGGCCGAGATCCCGCCCATGCCGATGACCGGAATGCTTACTGCTTTCGCGGCGTCGTAAACCATTCGCAGGGCGATCGGTTTAATAGCTGGGCCGGAAAGTCCAGCGGTGACGTTGGCGATTCGCGGCTTGCGAGTTTCTGGATCGATGGCCATTGCAACAAACGTATTTACCAGGGAGATGGCGTCGGCACCGGCTTCCTGAGCCACGCGGGCCATTTGTGTGATGCTGGTTACGTTTGGGGAAAGCTTTACGATCAGCGGACGCCGGGAAATCCGTTTAGTGGTGTTGACCACTTCGTCGAGCGACCGTGGATCACTGCCGAAATGTATTCCGCCACCGCTGGTATTCGGACACGACACGTTCAATTCATAGGCAGCAATGCCTTCCCCTTCGTTTAGGATCTCGATGGTTCGCTCATAGTCTTCCCGGCAATGACCGAAAACGTTAGCGAACACAACGATGTTCTTCATCTTGCGCAATTGTGGCAGCTTTTCTTCGAGGAACGCGCGTGCGCCAATGTTTTGCAGTCCAATCGCATTGAGCATACCTGCTGGGGTTTCATACAAACGGGGAGGAGCGTTGCCGGCCATCGGTTCGGCAGAGAGCCCTTTCACCACAAAGCCGCCCAGCTTGTTGAGATGAACCACATCTTCAAATTCAACGCCATAGCCGAACGTTCCGCTAGCCGCGATCACAGGGTTTTTCAAATTGATGCCCGCGAAGCTCACCCTTAGATCCGGACTGACGCCGGTTGCCGGGGGAGTCATCGGGAGGCTCCAGCAACCGCCAAATCCGTAGTTTGTTTACGAACATTGTTGCCGAGCGTGAGTTGGCGGGCGGGCCTGAAATATTCGCCTTCGACGGCGGGAGGGTTTCGATCGTGCACGCCGTTGACTGAATTGGAGGATCGGTGGGGCGACGCCAAAATTTCGGTCAGGACCCTACCGATAGAGTGAGTAGGGGCGTTAATGCCGAGCAGGGAGGCGAGGGTGGGAGCCAGGTCAACGGGCTCGGCGTGAGTTCGATAGGTTCCCGGCTGGAACGGAAGTCCGTAAAAAGCCAGTGGCACATGAGTATCGTAAGTGTACGGCGTAGCGTGATCCGTTCCGCCCACAAAGCCGACGGTGAACGGAGGCGGGACCCCAAGTACGTACCATCCGCCGATCGGCGAGTAGCTGTGGAGATACTTAAGTCCCATTTCAGTGTTGGGGGCACCTCCCCTCTCCAGTTGGGAACGCGTGTAGTACCCCCGCAACCCAAGCTGCTTCATTGCCTCCCCCACCTCTCGCTCTGCGTCTTCTTCCTTCACCTTCACGGCGGCAAAAGCGTCGGCGTTCAGCCACGCCACCGGGTAGTCAATGTCTTTAAGATATTCGGCAGAATGAGAAAACCGTGCGGAAAACGTACTGTTCATCTGCGCAGCCATCTTGTCGCCGGGAAGGTACCATGCTGGAAGGCGCAAACTGGCGGCCACCTTGGGAACAGGCGCAATTCCGTGATCGGCTGAAAGCGCAATCCAGACGTTAGCCAGTCCAATCTGGTGTCCGAGAAACTCGAAGAAGCCGGCCAGTTGCCGGTCCAAGGCAAGGGCCATGGACTTCATCTCGGCCGAATCAGGTCCAACTTTGTGGCCGAGAATATCGTTGGCAGACAAGCTGACGATGAGTAGATCGGTAACGGGGCCGTTGCCCAGTTTTTCGTAGGTAATCAACTCCCGCGCAAATTCGAATTCGTAGTCGTTGCCTAACGGTGTGGAGCCCACCAGGTCGTAAAAATTGAGTCTTTTCGGGTCCGCCGGCTTGGTAGTGCGCAGGACATTACCGTTCTCGTCTTTCCATTCCTGGTTCAGATACTTCTCTGCCCGCTGGCTGTCGTTAAAGTCCCGCGCCCACTTGGGAAGTTCGCTCTTGTAGTAAGTGGAAGTGACCCAGGCCCCGGATTGCCGGTCGATCCAGTAGGCGCCGTCGGCGGTGAAGCCAGCGGGAAGGACGGAAGCACGATCTTTCAGGGCGACGCCAAAGACGCGAGATTTTCCCTGCGTTGCCAGTTTAAGTTCGTCTCCCAGCGTGTCGGCGAGCAGGCGGCGAGGGGATGCTCCGGCGGTAGTGCCCGCAATACCCACCAGCGTTGTCGCATCATCGTCTGCGGCGGCCACCTTGCCTTTCTTCTGCGGATCCCACCACTCATTTGCCATGATCCCGTGGCCGTTCGTGTAGGCTCCGGTGAGAAGCGTCGCGTGTCCGGGAGCGGTACGAGTATTGGCATAGTCGTAGTTACAGTCGGTGAAGTCGGCGCCGCGCTCCAGCAAGAGACGGAAGCCGCCCTCGCCCCACAGATCGCGGTAGCGTTCCAGATAATCGCCGCGAAACTGGTCGATAACTATGATCACAACCAGTTTAGGCCGCGCGTTGTAAGCGGAGCCGAAACTCATGCCGCTCACGCCAACACAAAATAGAGCTGCCAAGACAATCGAGCGACGGGAGAATCGCATCGCGGTAGTTTACCGCATGCATGAATGGAGGACGTGGGCGGCTGCGCGAAAGATTTAAAGATCAACGAGCCGCGGGCGAGGGCGCCCGCGCCCCACCGTCACCGCCCCCTCGTCGCCCATACATTTTCTGCTTCTTTTTCGATACAGTAGTACTCCCATGCTTGACCTCAATTTCGTTCGTGACAACCTTCCGTTGGTGGAGCAGAACCTGCGTCTACGTGGGTTCGACCCTGGCACGGCGTTGAAGGATTTTTGCGAGATAGACAGTCAGCGGCGTCATGCAATTACCGAAGCCGAAACCGCCAAAGCGCGGCGCAACCGCGCGTCCGAAGAGATTGCAAAGTTGAAAAAGAGCGGGCAGGACGCGACGGCGCAGATGTCTGAAACCAAAGAATTGCGCGAGCAGATCCAGCAGTTGGAGAAAGCAGCCGCGGAACTCGAAACACGTCTTCAGGAAATGCTGGCGGGCATTCCGAACCAGCCGCATGAAAGTGTGCCGGCCGGAAAGACTTCTGAGGATAACGTCGAAGTCCGACGGTGGGGTGCTCCGCCAAAATTCGACTTTACGCCCAAGCCGCATTGGCAGCTTGGCGAGGAACTCGGAATTCTCGATCTCGAACGCGCGACCAAACTGACGGGCGCGCGTTTTGCTGTGTATATGGATTCAGGGGCTAGGTTGGAGCGGACGCTGGCGAATTTTATGCTCGATCTTCATACCCGCGAGCACGGCTATACGGAGGTCCTTCCACCATATTTGGTCAATTCAGAATCCATGTATGGCACCGGTCAACTGCCCAAGTTCGCATCCGATCTCTTCCGCGTACCGCACGGGGAGAAGGATCTATGGTTGATTCCGACGGCCGAGGTTCCGATTACCAATCTTTATCGTGGAGAAGTGCTTGAGGCCTCGCGCTTGCCGATTTCGCTCACGGCTTACACTCCCTGTTTCCGGAGTGAAGCGGGGTCATATGGAAAAGATGTGCGTGGCATCATCCGGCAACACCAATTCCAAAAGGTTGAGTTGGTGAAATTCGCCCGGCCAGATACTTCCTACGATGAACTGGAAAAACTGACTCACGATGCAGAGGAAGTGCTGCAGAGGCTAGGACTGCATTATCGGGTGGTTGCGCTTAGCAGCGGCGATATGGGATTCTCTTCCGCCAAGACCTATGACATCGAAGTCTGGCTGCCCGGCCAGCAGCTCTTCCGCGAGATTTCGTCCTGTTCCAACTTCGAAGCGTTCCAGGCGCGTCGAGCCAACATCCGCTATCGTCCGGAAGGGAAAAACAAATCCGACTTTGTGCATACGCTGAATGGAAGCGGATTGGCGGTTGGCCGGACGTGGGTGGCGATCGTCGAAAATTTTCAGCAGGCCGATGGCAGCGTCTTGATTCCTCAAGTCTTGCGACAGGCTATGGGCACGGATCGCATCACGCCCACGAACACGTAAATTCCGGCGGGCATGTGGCCGGCTCATTGACCGGACGTCGGCTGCCGGCCCCATCGCTTGCATGCCGATGTTTGCCAAGCGCGTGGCGACAAACTAGACTTGTGCGGGACCCCGACGTCCCGGGATCATAATGAACACAACCGTCGTCGACGCGCCGTCCGTGCCAACATCGAACATCTGGCGCACAATTCGCGATTATATTTTGTGGTCCTACGAACGCGGCACCATCCAGTACGACATTATGGTGACGCTGATCTTGCTGTTCGTCTTCCTTTCACCTCTGTGGATTAACTTTCGCGATAAACCGGTGCAGCGTAATCCGCATCCAAGTGGGGTGGTTGTCACCCCCGATCCTGGCGGAGGATTGATTTACCAGCTTGATGGAGCGGCGGTCACTGGCAGCACTGATGCGGCTGTGCGGGCGCAATTGTTGCGTATTGTTGAGCCGATCTCCGGCGAAGTGAGCATCGTGAAATATGAAGCGATGCGTGATCGCCAGGGGCGTGTCACGACCTATAAGGTTTGGGTACAAAAAGAATAGTTTGTGGTGCATCTGGCACCCGGCTGGGCGAAGATGAAATCCAAAGGGTTTTGTTGTGGATTGCTGCTTACTGTCGTCTGGCTGTTACCTCGATCGTGGGCACAAACGCCCGCACTCCCCCCGAGTAACGGTTCGGCGACCAGTCCCGCGCTGGAGCACGTTCTCAGCCAGATGGACGCAGCCTCCGCAAACTTCCACACTACTCAGGCCAGCGTAGTCTGGGATCAGTATCAAAAAGTAGTGGACGAACACGAAGAACAAAAGGGCAGAGTCTATTTCAAACGGAACGGAAACGAAATCCAGATGGCCGTCGACATCACCGATCCGGACCAGAAATATGTTCTCTTCAACGGATCCAAAGTCCAGGTATATCAGCCGAAAATCGAGCAGGTCACGGTTTATAACACTGGCAAAAGCCGGCAAGATTTCGAGAGTTTCCTGGTGCTGGGCTTCGGCAGCCGGGGTCATGACATGCTCAAGTCGTTTCAGGTGAAATATTTGGGCGATGAAAAAATGGACGCCGTGGACACAGCCAAACTGGAACTTGTTCCCAAGTCAGCGAACCTGCGTAACAACATCGATCACATCGTTTTATGGATCGACCCCTCTCGTGGGATTTCGGTACAGCAGCAATTTTTCTTTGGGCCCTCGGGCGATTACCGGCTAGCCAAGTACTCCGATATCAGGGTGAACGAAAAAATTCCAGACTCCGTTTTCAAGCTGAAAACCACGGGTAAAACCAAGTTCCTCTCAACGCAAGGTTAAATAGAGGGCCTGAAAGGCGTAAATAGAGGCTGAAAAACTGGCAGGGGAGCGCTATACTGCTGAGGAGTCTTGACGAATCCGCATCGGACGCCTCTATTGCATGGCCAAAGTTTTTACCATCCCGGTTCCCCCAAAGATAGGTCGAAAACGGCGCGAACGAACGACCGATCCGCGCTACGTCGACGGCCAAAGGCTCTTGGTAGAAGCAATGAAGTATCTCGCCCAAGCGGATCCTATCGCCAATCGCGGCGCGATTGAGTTGCTTTCAGAGCATGTCCGCACCCGCTTTCGTATGAGTGATTCGCCCTTAGGCTGATACCTCCTCGCGCAGTTTCCTGAAATAAAAAAACCGCTTGTGCGTATACAAGATTTCGATTGCGACGAATGCTTGCTGTGGGAACCTGGGTCTGTGACCGCCAGTCAAGTGGTAAACCAGATCACACCTGTTATGTAGAGTAGATTCTGCTTGATAGTTGTCGTGCGCGTTCACTAGACTCCCGCTTTAGGCGCGGCTTTAATGACTTGACGCGCATCATTGCGTCCAATGGCACTCCTGGGGGAAAAGCATGCGGCAGAATCTGGTTGTTCGGGGTGTACTATTTTTTGTGGTTTTCGCGGGTTTTGTTTTCGCCCATTCGGCTTTTGCTCAACAGACAACCGGAGACATCACTGGAACGGTGACTGACAGCACGGGCGCCGTGCTGCCTAATGTGAGTGTTACTGCGATTAACACCGGCACAAACGCGTCCCGTTCGAGTATCACCAACGATACCGGTGCTTTTCGCATTCCAGCCCTCTCTATAGGGACCTATAAAGTCACCGCCTCCGCGGAGGGATTTAAGTCCGCAGTGCAAACCGTCGAAGTGCTTTCAGGCTCTATCGTGCAATCCAGTTTTAAGCTGACTATTGGGCAGCGCTCAGAAACTGTCGAAGTGGAAGGCTCGGCTCCGCTAGTTGAACTGTCGCCGAATAACAACAACTATGTGGACGCAGAGAAGATCGCAAATGTTCCGCTTAACGGACGCGATTTCAATTCGCTGCTGGCCATCACTCCGGGCGTGCAGCGTGCACCTGGCGGCGGATTTCTTGCCGTCAGCGTCAATGGTTCCCGTACCACTTCCAACAATTACTTTATCGACGGTCTTTATAACAACGACCGATACTACGGCGACTCCGCCATCAACGAGACCGGCATTTTGGGCATCCCCGCTGTCACTTTTCCTCCAGACGCGATTGAAGAATTGAGCGTGCAGGAAACGCCTTCGTCAGAATACGGGGTCAAGGGCGGAGCTCCGATTCTGATCAGCATGAAAAGCGGCACTAACACGTGGCACGGCGGGGCGACGTGGGTGAATCACAATGGCATCGGTGACGCGGACAATTATTTTGCCAACCACAATAGCGATAACTGTGCGTCGCCGGGAGAGTGCCGGCCCACCCCGATCCACAACAATCAGTTTCACGTAAACATTGGCGGGCCGATCGTAAAAGACAAAGCTTTCTTTTTCCTCTTTTATGAAGGACAGCGATACAAATCCGTCGCTACCGGCAGCAGGGCTGTGCCGAGCACTGGGGATGTGGCCGCCGCTGAAGCTGACATCGCGAGCAGTGGACTGACTATCGATCCGGTAGGGCAAACATTGCTGAATTATTTCCCCATCACTGCGAATGGCACGTTAATTCAACAGATTCCAACCACCGCCAGCAGCAACGAATTCGGCACGAAATTCGATTACAAGCTAGGCCAGCATCATTCGTTCGCGGTGCGTTATTTGCTCGGGGACAGTTTGCAGAGCGGCCCTCCCTTTGCGGGGCTTCAAGCAGGCGGAGGCCATCCAGCGGATCTCTTTAATTCGTTCGCCCCTTCGCGAGCACAGATGGCTGGCGTGAGCTGGACCTGGAACATAAGCAATAACAAGATTTTGGAGAGCCGGCTTGGCTACACCCGCTTCGCGCAGTTGCTCGGCGTGAACAATAAGGTCGATCCCAAGAGCTTGGGTATCGACACCGGACCACTGAGTCCGGCGGATTTCGGCGTGCCTTACGTTTACCTTTATCATCTCGGCTACGGCGGTTATATCGGTGGTGTGCAAGGATATCCTCTTACCACGCGGCCCGATCAGACTATCGATTGGTCGGAGCACTTCTCGTGGGTGAAAGGGAATCACACCATCAAGCTGGGTGGAAACTTCCAGCGCGCTTATACCAACAGCATCCGCAACGAAGCTCGTACGGGCCTGACGATGGGTTACTTCGAGAACTACACCGGAGCGTATTTACCCGGGGTGGCTGGAGACGTGGAAGAATTGTTATTAGGCAAAGCGGATTTTTCGAGCCGCAGCTTCGGCGATACTCACCGGCACATCACACAAAATTCCGTGGGGTTCTATGCCCAGGACGATTGGAAAATCAAACCCCGCTTCACTCTGAATTACGGTCTGCGCTACGAAATTAACGGGACCATGCGCGACACTAACAATAACGAGGCGGTATTTATTCCCCCCCCGGGTCCCGGCTTTGCGAAGGTGGGAACCGATATCGATGGAATTCATCATGTTGATTACAAAGATTTCGGCCCCCATGTCGGGTTTTCGTGGGACATATTTGGGAACAGCAGGGTGGCTCTGCGCGGCGGATACTCGCTGTCATATGACGTGGCGAATTTCGGTGCCCTAGCCAATCCATACAACTTCGCCCACGCAAGTACGGGAGTTTTCACACAGGTGAACCTCGGGTTCTTCAATCAGGCGAACACGGCTGCGAACGACCAGGACCTGACGGCTGCAGACAATACCCTGGGAAGCGGTTGTTTCGATCCCAACACCGGGGTCGGTTCCTACATTTGTTTTGACTCAGCTGTCGCCGGACCATTGTTTGGAACCAATCCGACTGGAACGCCGCCGTTCAACGCATTCTCAATCGTGCCGAATTTCAAGACACCCAGATACCACAATTACAACCTCAGCTTGCAAAGTGAACTCTTCCACAACAACGTTCTGACGGTGACTTACTCAGGACAGCGTGGAAGCGACTTAATCATTTACAGCGACCTCAACGCTTCACCGATAGGGTCACCTTGCACCAGCCCGAGCGATTGCGACGCCTTCAGGCCGCTGGCATCTTCGTTCCCTGACCTGAGGCACGTGATTCAAGCCACTAACGCAGGGTCCTCGCAATACGACAGCCTGCAAGCATCCTTCAACCAGAGAAGTTGGCACGGCTTTGACACCCAGTACAACCTGACCTGGAGCAAGTGCTTCGATTACAACTCCGTCAATCGCGGCGGTGCTGGCGACTATCCGCAAATCAACAACGACAATCCGGTGGGCAGCACGGCCCTGGCTACCCCTAACTTCGCGGACTCTCGCGGATTGTGCGACCATGATGTTCGTTTGAACTTCAACGTCAGTGGTGTTTACGAGATTCCGGCCATCCCGCACCTTGGCCAAAGGTTGGGCAAAGGCTGGGCACTCAGCACTGTCTACACTGCGCTTAGCGGGCGTCCATTTGCGGCGATCTTGGGTGGTGGCAGCGAGAGTTCAGGGCAAGGCTTAGTGGGCAACAGTATTCGCGCCGCTTGGGATGGCACGCCGGTGCACTACAACACCCGCAATCCAGACGAGTACGTAATTGAAACTTATACGCAAGTCGGGCAGGCTGATCCCTGCGGCAATACATCCGGGGGATTGCCGCTCTCCCCGTTCTTCATCCCGTGTGCTGGTAATGTGGGTAATTCTCGTCGCGGACAGTTGATCGGTCCGGGACTCAGTCAGTGGGATATGTCTTTGTACAAGAGTACGAAGATTACCGAGAAGTTGAGTGTTGAACTTCGCTGGGAGGTTTACAACATTCTTAATCGGGCCAACTTTCACTACTTCCCCGACAACAACGTGCTCGGTAGCTGTACCACCGTGCTGGCTGGAGGCGCTTGCGATCCATCCGAACATGCTTTTGGGACTATGGTAAAAACCTCCGACGTGGCAGCAGGCAATCCAGTGATTGCTCAGGGTGGACCGAGAAACATGAATTTCAGTTTGAAGTTCACCTTCTAAGACTCGAGCGCTCAATGTAGACGAATTTCAGAGGGAGTCTGCCGTGGTAGACTCCCTTTTTCATTTCTATGGCAGTCCGCCGCCTGGCTTCATCCCTGCTGCTGGCTTCGCTATGCGCGTTCTGCGTCGCGGCGGCACAGCGCCCTGCGAATTCAGACCGCCACCCAAAGACTGCGCGGTCTCAGCGGAATTCATTGCCGTATCCCAATGTAATTGTGATCACGCTGGATACGACGCGCGCCGATCGCATGGGATTTCTCGGCTCAAGGCGCGGGTTGACTCCCCACCTGGACGCCATGGCTCAGCAAGCAGTAGTTTTCACGCGAGCGTATTCACACGTTCCCCTTACCACAGCCTCCCACACCACGATTTTTACTGGGACCTATCCGCAGTTCAACCATGTCAACGATTTCGGCGTTCCGCTCTCGCCAAAACTGCCCTTCTTGCCTGACCTTCTACACCAGCATGGATATCAAACGGGTGCTTTTGTCGGATCGCTAATTCTCGATCCACTGGATGGCACCGCGCCTGGTTTCGACCGTGGTTTTGACGTTTACGACGCGGGCTTTCACCTGCGTCGTCATGGAGCAGATCGCTATCAAACCGTGGAGCGACGGGCCGAGGTCGTAGTGAAGCACGCCTTGGGCTGGCTCAGCCAGATACCCGACAAGCCGTTCTTTCTCTGGGTCCACCTGTACGACGCGCATGATCCATATGATCCTCCGCCGCCGTATAAAGAACGTTTTGCCGCGCAGCCCTACGATGGCGAGGTTGCGTATGCAGACGCCTGCATCGGCAAATTGCTGGACGCGCTACGCAAACACGGTCTTTACGATGAAACCCTTATCGCAGTGATGGCGGACCATGGTGAGTCGCTGGGAGCACACGGCGAAAATACTCACGGAGTATTTCTGTACGACGAGACCATCCACGTGCCTGTGCTGATCAAACTGCCGCTCAATCTGGCGGCGGGCCGGCGGATCGATGCCCTTGCCGGGTTGGTTGACATCGCGCCAACGATTCTTCATGCAGCGGGCATTGCGCCGCCTGTCGAGATGCAAGGGCAATCGTTGCTGGAGGCGATCAAGGCAGCTGCGAGTCCCGCAACTGGCCGGGCAAAAGAGGCTGCGGTTTCATTCGAGGATCGGCCGGCTTATGCCGAGACTGACTATCCACACCGAGCATTCGGTTGGAGCGCGCTTCGTGCCTTGCGATCCGGAAAATATTTATACATCCAGGCTCCAGACCGCGAACTCTACGATCAGGCAAGCGATCCGGGGGAGACTCATAATCTTGCCGATAATTCCAAGGCGGTTGCCGGAACGTTGGCATCCCAGCTCGTGGATTTTCGCAACAAGACCAGCCAGACCCTGCTCGGTCTTTCTAAGCCCGATCCGGAGCAGATGCAAAAATTACAGGCGCTAGGCTATGTGGGATCCGATGCGGCAGCGCCAGATCAAAAAGCGCTCGAAGGGGTCGATCCCAAGGCTCGCATCGAAATCTCGAATTTGTTGCACGATGCGATGTTTGATGTTGAAGACGCTCGCTACGAGCAGGCAATTCCCTTGCTGCAACGCGCGCTCACAGTGCAGCCGGACATGCCCGTCGCCAATCTGCAATACGGATTGGCCCTGGCGAGGCTTAATCATTTCGAGCAAGCGCTCGCGCCATTGCGGAAAGCAGTAAGTTTGCAGCCTGATAATGGCATGGGGCACTATGAATTGGGACTGGCGTTGTTTCAGACAGGAGATTGGAAGGGGGCTGCGCCCGAGTTCGAAGCTGCCGTAGCGCGCGCTCCGCGCTGGGCAGACGCTCATTTCTCTCTCGCGGCTGTTTATGCGCGCATCGAACGCCTGCCCGACGCAATGACTGAACTGGACAATACGCTCAGCCTCGCACCCGATCATTACCGGGCAAACCTATTGCGTGGACGAATACTCGCCCTGCAGGGCAATCCGCTCGGCGGCCTTAATAATTTGGAGAGGGCGACGCAGATTCAACCTGATTCAAAAGAAGCGCATCTCTTTCT
>Ga0207693_10000226_pt1 | contig 51496 bp, 45 predicted proteins | sample LARL81metaG_FD_184347 | JGI IMG/M metagenome (GOLD analysis project Ga0207693, IMG submission 184347) | Corn, switchgrass and miscanthus rhizosphere microbial communities from Kellogg Biological Station, Michigan, USA - LAR L8-1 metaG... | ecosystem: Host-associated > Plants > Roots >... | reverse complement strand
CCTAGGGGGCGGTGATCTGGTCGAACACGCCGCCGTCCTTGAAGTGCGTGGCTTGCGCACTCGCCCAGCCACCGAAGTCGGCGATGGTGGCGAGCTTGAGTTCGGGAAACTGCTGCGCGTACTTCGCCGCCACGTCCGCATCACGCGGACGGTAGAAGTTGCGCGCGATGATCTCCTGGCCCTGCTTGCTGTAGAGGTAGCCGAGGTACGCCTGCGCCACCTCGCGCGTGCCGCGGCGCAGGGCCACGGTGTCCACCACCGCCACCGGAGGTTCGGCGAGGATGCTCACCGAGGGCACGACCATCTGGACCTTGTCGGCGCCGATCTCGCGCAGCGCCAGCAACGCCTCGTTCTCCCAGGCCAGCAACACATCACCGAGGCCGCGCTGCACGAAGGTGGTGGTCGAGCCGCGCGCGCCGGTGTCGAGCACCGGCACGTTCCTGTAGAGGCGCGTCACGAACTCGCGCGCACTCGCCTCGTCGGCGCCGGGCTGCGCCCTGGCCCAGGCCCACGCGGCCAGGTAGTTCCAGCGCGCGCCACCGGAGGTCTTGGGGTTCGGCGTGATCACGCCGATGCCGGGGCGCACCAGGTCACCCCAGTCATGGATGCCCTTGGGGTTGCCCTTGCGCACCAGGAACACGATGGTGGAGGTGTAGGGGGAGCTGTTGTTCGGCAGCAGGCTCTGCCAGTTCAGCGGCAGGAGCTTGGCGGCCGCGGCGATGGCGTCGATGTCGGCGGCCAGCCCGAGCGTCACCACGTCCGCCTGCAGGCCGTCGATCACGGAGCGCGCCTGCTTGCCCGAGCCCCCGTGCGACTGATCCACGCGCACCTCCTGGCCGGACTTCTCCTTCCAGTAGCGGGCGAACGCGGCGTTGTAATCCGCGTACAGCTCGCGCGTCGGGTCGTAGGAGACGTTCAGCAGCTGCACGCGACCGGCGGTGGAGTTGCTGCGCTGCTCGCAGGCGGGCAGCGTGCAAAAGACGAGGAGCAGCGCCAGCAGGCGCGCCCCGCGCACCGCAAGGGTTCGGGAGGTCATCGCGCGATGCTAGCCGCGCGCCGGTCCGCTGTCAGTCGGCGACAGGTTACGGCTTGGTTATAGGAAACCCAAGCGCGCGCAGCAGGTGCGGCCTGAGTGCCGTGGCGGCGGCGGCCACCGTGGCCGGTCCGCCGAGCTCGGACAGCTGCGTCATCCTCAGACCCTCGTAGCCGCAGGGGTTGATGCGCCCGAAGGGCGCAAGGTCGAGCGCCACGTTCAGCGCCAGGCCGTGGTAGCTGCCCTGGCGGCGCACGCGCACGCCGACGCTCGCGAGCTTGGCGCCCGCGACGTAGACGCCCGGCGCGCCGCGGCGGCACTCGGCGCGCACGCCGCACTGCGCGGCGAGGTCGATCACGGCACGCTCGAGCGCGGTGACGAAGTCGCGCACCCCGAGGGCGGCGCGCTTCAGGTCGATGAGCGGATACACCACCAGCTGCCCGGGACCGTGGTAGGTCACCTGCCCGCCGCGATCGACCTGCACCACCGGGATGTCCGCGGGGTCGAGCAGGTGCGTGCGGCTGGCGTTGACGCCGAGGGTGAACACCGGCGGGTGCTCCAGGAACCAGATCTCATCCGGCGTCGCCGCGGTGCGCTGCGCGGTGAACTTCTGCATGGCCCGCCACGCGGGCTCGTAAGGCACGAGCCCGAGCTCACGCAACAGCGGCGCCGGCGCGGCTGCGCCGCTGCCGCCCGCCGGCACGGCCCTGGCGGCAGGGGCGCTCATGGGGCGGCGCTGGCGTTGCTGAGACCGGCGTTGTTGCGGTTCAGCGCCTGCTCGGCGCGGTAGCTCGAGCGCACCAGCGGGCCGGAGACGCATTCGAGAAAGCCGAGCGCGAGGGCCTGCTCGCGGTAGCGGTCGAACTGCGCCGGCGTCACGAAACGCTCGACCGCCAGGTGATTCACCGTCGGGCGCAGGTATTGGCCAAGGGTCACGAGGTCCACGCCGGCGGCGCGCAGGTCGCAGAGCGTGGCGTGGATCTCCGCCTCCGTCTCCCCGAGGCCCAGCATCAGGCTGCTCTTGGTGAGTACCCCGGGGCGGTGCGCCTTGGCGGCCGCGAGCACCGCGAGCGTCTGCTCGTAGCCGGCGCGCGGATCGCGCACCGGGTGCGTCAGGCGGCGCACGGTCTCGATGTTCTGCGCGAACACCTCGATGCCCGCATCCACCACGGTCGCGACATCGGCCGCGACGCCGCGGAAGTCCGGTGTCAGCGCCTCCACGGCGGTGCCGGGATTGCGGCGCTTGATGGCGCGCACGCAGGCCGCGTAGTGCGCCGCGCCGCCGTCGCTGAGGTCGTCGCGATCGACGGAAGTGAGCACGACGTAGCGCAGCTTCATGAGCTGCACCGTGCGCGCGGCGTTCTCCGGCTCCTCCGGGTCGAGCCAGCCGTGCGGGTTGCCGGTGTCGACCGCGCAGAAGCGACACGCGCGCGTGCACACCGCGCCCATCAGCATGATGGTGGCGGTGCCGGCGTTCCAGCACTCACCGATGTTCGGGCACTTGGCCTCCTCGCACACGGTGGCGAGGCGGTGCTCCTTCACCAGCGCCCTCACACTGCTGAAGCCGGCTCCGCTCGGGGCGCGGGCCCGCAGCCACGGGGGCTTGCGCAGGGGGGCCTCCGGCGGGTTCGCGGCGCCGGCCTTGATGCCGTCGCGGACAGCCGTAAATCCTTGAGAAGTAAGGTATTTCTCGCCGCTACGCGCCGGCGCGGCCTCGGCCACGACCGGGATGTCCTTGAGGCTCGACATGGGCGCTCATTGTAACCCACGCAGGCGCGCGTCCAGGCTCGCCAGCCGCTCCGGGGTGCCCACGTCGCACCACTCACCGCCGAAGAGCTCACCGCGCAGGCGGCGGGCGGCAATGGCGCGGTTCAGCAGCGGCAGCAGCGGAAAGCGCCCGGCCTCGCAGCCGGCGAAGAACTGCGGGCGGTACACCCCGACGCCCGAGTAGGTGAAGCGCTCGGCGGCGCCCGCGGTGAGCCAGCCGTCCTCGAGCCCGAAGTCCCCGCGCGGGTGGTGCACGGGGTTTCGGATGAGCATCAGGTGCGCGAGCGCCTGCGGCTCCAGGGTGAGCGCGCCGAAGTCCATGTCCGTCCAGACATCGCCGTTCACCACCAGGAAGGGTCCGTCGCCGAGCAGCGGCAGCGCGCGGAAGATGCCGCCGCCGGTCTCAAACGGCACCGGCCCTTCCTCGCTGTAGGTGATGGCGACCCCGAATGCCGCCCCGTCGCCGAGCGCCGCGCGCAGCTTCTCCCCCAGCCAGGACAGATTGATGACGACCTCGCGGATGCCGGCGCGCGCGAGCGCTGCGAGGTGCCAGGCGATGAGCGGCCTGCCGCCCACGCTCAGCAGTGGCTTGGGCAGCGTGTCGGTGACCGGACGCATGCGCTCGCCGCGGCCGGCTGCCAGCACCATCGCCTTCATGCCGGCACGCCGGCGAGCGGCCTGCCGGCGGCCACCGCGGCGTTGGCGCGCGGCAGGGCGGCAACCACGCGCGCCTCGAGAAAGGCCGAGAAATCCTTAAGCTCCGCGTAGCGCGTGCAGGTATCGCGCACGTAGTCGAGCGTGCGCGGCAGGTCGGCCAGGTAGCCGGGCTTGCCGTCCCGGTAGCACAGGCGGCAGAAAATGCCGAGCACCTTCAGGTGCCGCTGCACGCCGATGAGGTCGAACCAGCGCAGGAACTGCGCGTCACTGGCGCCGGCCGGGCCGCCCTGGGCTTGGAGGCGCGCGCGGTAAGCGTGCACCCAGCCCACCACGCGCTCGCGCGGCCAGGCGATGTAGCAGTCCTTCAGCAGCGACACCAGGTCGTACCCGACCGGGCCGCGCAGCGCGTCCTGGAAATCGATGATGCCGGGGTTGCCCGTCGGCCTGAGCATGAGGTTGCGCGAGTGGTAGTCGCGATGCACGAACACGGCCGGCTGCGCGAGTGCCTCGCGGATCAGGAACTCGAACGTGGCGGCGAGCAGGCCCGCTTCCTCCGGCGTCGCGGGCTGCGCGAGATGGCGCGCGAGGAACCACTCCGGCATCAGCGCGAGCTCACGCGCCAGCTCAGCGCGCCCGTAAGGCGCCAGCTGCGCCGCGGCCGCCTGCGCCCGCAGCTGGATCACGGCGAGCGCGCCCAGGGCATCCGCGTACAGCGGCTCCGGATCGGCGCCCGCCAGGAGGCGCTCGAGGTACGGTGTGCTGCCGAGGTCCTCCAGCAGCAGCAGCCCGCGCGCCACGTCGCGCTCGTGCACGTGCGGCACGTGCACGCCGACCGCTTCGAGCAGCTGCGACACCTTCAGGTACGGGCGCACGTCCTCCTTGTCGGCGGGCGCATCCATGACGATGTAGGTGCCCTGCGCGGTAAAAGCGCGAAAGTAACGCCGGAAACTGGCGTCGCTGGAGGCCGGCTCGATCCTGGCAACCGCCAGGCGCAGCTCACGCGCGAGCCAATTCTCAATGAGCGCGAGTCGCGCGTCGGTTTCAAGCATGTGAAGCGTCGAGGTTTTTCGGCCCGCGTTGCTGTGTCGCGCCATTATAATGCCGCCCTTAATGCCGCGTTCGAGCCCATTTGTACTGGCGATCCTCTCGATCGTCGGCATCCTGCCCGCGGCGGCGGCTGAGGAACCGCCGTGCCCGTCACAGATTCCCGCCAGCGCCGTCCCGGCGCCGGCCGCCGCGCCGCCCGCGAGCGCCCCCGACGACGGCACCGTCAACATATCCAGTGACCAGGCGACGCTCGGCGTCGATGGCAAAGGCCTGCTCAAGGGCAACGTCGAGATGCGCCGCGGCGAGCGCGAGATCCACGCCAACGAGGTGCAGTACGACCGCAACACGGGCGCCATCGAGTCGCACGATCACATCGACTACAAGGATCCGCTGGCCCACGTGACCGGGGCGGCCGGCACCTACTCCGCCGAGCAGGGTGTCGCGTTCAAGTCGGCCGAGTTCAGCCTGCGCCAGCGGGCCGCGCGCGGCACGGCCGATGAGCTGCGGCTCACGCCCGAGGGGGTGCTCGACCTGAAGGGCGTGACCTTCACCACCTGCCCGGCGAATGACAACTCCTGGCGCATACGCGCGAGTGACATCACGCTCGACACGCGCAGCAAGATCGGCACCGGACATGATGCGCGCATCGAATTCATGGACGTGCCGCTGCTTTATCTGCCGTGGCTGTCGTTTCCCTTGAGCGGCGAGCGCAAGAGCGGGTTCCTGTTTCCGGGCATCGGCAACAGCTCCACTGGCGGCTTTCAGCTCTCGCTGCCGTACTACTGGAACATCGCCCCGAACGCGGACTTCACCTTCGAGCCCAAGGAGTACACCAAGCGCGGCGTGGACCTCGGCGGCGACCTGCGCTTCCTCACCGAGCGCCAGCACGGCGAGCTCGACTGGAACTACCTGCCCTACGACAGCAACTTCGGCGCGAGCCGCAGCCGCGTGCGACTCAACGAGGTGGCCGAGCTGAACGGCGGCGTGCGCCTAACGGTCAGCGCCGAGAACGTGAGCGACACGGAGTTCTTCGAAGACTTCTCCCAGGGGCCGGAAGGGGCGAGTACCGCGTTCCTGAACCGCAGCGCCGCCCTTACCTACCGCAGCGAACACTGGCGCGTCGAGGCCACGGCCCAGGATTTCCAGACGATTGACGTCGTCAACCTGGTGGGCTCGCAGCGCCCCTATGCGCGCCTGCCGCGACTGCAGGTGGACGCTGACTATGGCGTGGGCTCCGGCCTCGCGCTGCGCTACGGCTTTGACTCGGAGATCGTCGACTTCCACCGCGACATCGAGGGTCCCGACAACAACGGCTGGCGCGCGGACCTGATGCCGCGCGTCGCGCTCGATCTGAGCGGCCCGGGCTATTTCGTGCGCCCGGCGCTCGCCTACCGTGTGACCCAATACGAGCTGGACACCCTCGGCCCCGACCAGCTCGAGCGCGCACCCTCACGCTCGCTGCCGCTGGCAAGCTTCGACGCCGGCATGCAGTTCGAGCGGCTCACCGGCTCGCGCGATCAGCGCAAGATCACCCTGGAGCCGCGCCTGCTCTACCTCTACGTGCCGTATCGCAATCAGGACCAGCTGCCGGTGTTCGACACCGCAGTGCCGGATCTGAATCCGGTGGAGCTGTTTCGCACCAACCGCTACGTCGGCGCGGACCGCGTGAGCGATGCCAACCAGCTGAGCGCCGGCATCACCACGCGCCTGCTGGATGCCGGCGCCGGGCGGCAGTTCCTCGCCGGTACCTTCGGGCAGACCTATTACTTCCAGACCCCGCGCGTCACGCTGCCGTTTGAGACCCCGATCAGCGGCAAGCGCTCGGATTTCGTGGCGCAGATTGCGCTGACCGCCTTCCAGGACTGGAGCGCGGACATCGACGTGCAGTGGGACCCGTCGAACCAGCGCAGCGAGCGCACCCTGATGAACGTGCAGTACAAGCCGGCCGAGAACTCGGTCATCAACCTGGCCTACCGCTACCAGCGCTTCCAGTTCATCGAGCAGCCCGGCGTGCCCTCGTACTGGCAGGGGTTCGACCAGCTGGAGCTCTCCGGCGCCTGGTCGATCCGGCGCAACTGGGACCTCTTCATCAAGGATGTCTACGCCCTGCGCGATTACTCGCCCGTCGGGGGCAGCACCGCGACCCCGCCTCCCGTGGAGGAGACCCACGGGGAACTGGAGCGCTTTGTCGGGTTACAATACCGCTCCTGCTGCTGGCGGGCGCGTGTGGGGGTGCGGCGCTTCGTGAACAATCACGATGGCCGGCAGGACACCGCAATCTGGCTGCAGCTGGAACTCGCGGGCCTCGCCAGTGTCGGATCGGCGTCGGATGCCTTCCTCACCGAGGAAATCCGGGGCTACAGGCCCCCGGAGGCCACCACACCCAAGAATCCGGGCCCTCTGAAGAGCGTCTGGTAAGGAACATCAGGAAAATGCGGCGGTTTTTCAGTGCTTTGATGCCGGGCTTGGGCCTGGCGGTCCTTGCGGCCGGCGGCTCGGCCGCCTGGGCCCAGACCCGCGAGCTGGCCACCCAGGGGGAGCTGCTTGATCGCGTGGTCGCCATCGTCAACGACGGCGTGGTCCTCAACAGCGACCTGGACGCCCAGGTGGTGGCCGTCACCGAGCGCCTGCACGAGCAGAAACTCGAGCTGCCGCCGCAGAACGTGCTGCGCCAGCAGGTGCTCGAGCGGCTGGTGCTGCAGGAGATCCAGGTGCAGCACGCCAGCAAGGCGGGGGTCAAGGTCTCGGATGAGAACGTCAACGCGGCGCTGCAGGATGTGGCGAAACGCAACAACATGACCCTCACCCAGCTGCCCGAGGCACTCGCCAAACAGGGCGTGGACTACGCCGCCTACCGCGAGGAGATCCGGCGCGAGATCACCCTGCAGCTGCTGCGCCAGCGCGATGTCCTGCAACGCATCAGCGTCACCCCGCGCGAGATCGATCAGTTCCTGGAGAAGCAGGCCAAGGCCCCCTCCGAGCACAACGAATACAACGTCTCGCACATCCTCATCGCGGTGGGACAGGAAGCCACCCAGGCGCAGCTGGATGCAGCCGCCAAGCGCGCCACGGAGGTCTACGAGCGCGCCAAGGGCGGCGAGGACTTCGCCAAGCTGGCGGTCGCCTATTCCAACAGCCAGACCGCCTTCGAGGGCGGCGCGCTCGGCTGGCGCAAGGGCAGTGAGCTGCCGACCTTCCTCGCCGATTTCATCTCCAAGCTCAAGCCCGGGGAGGTGAGCGAGCCGCTGCGCACGCCGACCGGCTACCACATCATCCGCCTCAACGAGGTGCGCGGCGGCGGCGCAGCGCAGGGCGTGGAGGAGCAGGTGCACGTGCGCCACATCCTCATGAAGACCAACGAGCTCGCCGACGATGCCACCGTGAAGCAGAAGCTGAACACGCTGCGCGACCGCATCCTCAAGGGTGACGACTTCGCGGGCCTCGCGAAGACGCTGTCCGAGGATCCCGGCTCCGCCAGCGACGGCGGCGACCTGGGATGGGCCGGCCCGGGCACCTTCGTGCCCGAGTTCGAGCAGGCGGTGGGGCTGCTGAAGGACGATGAGATCAGCGAGCCCTTCCACACCCAGTACGGCTGGCACATCGCGCAGGTGCTGGGGCACCGCCGCTTCGACAACAGCGACGACCTCAAGCGCCGCCAGGCCATGGAAGCGATCCGCGCCGGCAAGGCCGACGAGGAAACCGAGCTGTGGCTGCGCCGCATGCGGGACGAAGCCTACGTCGAGTACAAGTCCTAAGATCCCGCGCATCGCGTTGACCTCGGGCGAGCCGGCCGGCGTCGGGCCGGAGCTGTGCGTGGCGCTCGCCGCCCAGCACTTGCCCTGCGAGCTCGTATGCCTTGGTGACCGTGAGCTGCTCGCCGCCCGGGCACGGCAACTGCGTCTGCCGGTTGAGCTGGTGCCTTATGTGCCGGGGGGCGCGCGCGTCGCGCACACCCCGGGCAGACTCCTGGTGGCGCACGAGCCGCTGGCCTCGCCGAGCGTTCCGGGCACCCCCGACATCCGCAACGCCCGCTACGTGCTGCGGCTGCTCGACCTCGCCATCGACGGCGCGCTCACGGGGGAGTTCGACGCCCTGGTCACCGCGCCGGTGCACAAGGGCCTCATCAACGATGCCGGCATCCCCTTCACCGGGCACACGGAATATCTGGCGGCGCGCGCCGGAGGCGGGCCTGCCGTGATGCTGCTGACCACGGGCGAGCTGCGCGTGGCGCTGGCCACCACGCACCTGCCGCTCAAGGCGGTGAGCGCCGCGCTCAGCATCGAGTCACTGTGCGCTACGGCCACCACGCTCGCGGCCGCCCTCACGCGCTTCTGGGGCATCCCCGCCCCGCGCATCGCGGTGTGCGGCCTGAACCCGCACGCCGGCGAGGGTGGGCATCTCGGGGACGAGGAACTGCGCACCATCGCACCGGCGGTGGCGCGCCTGAAGGCGAACGGCATCCACGCCACCGGCCCGCTGCCGGCGGATACGGTGTTCGTGCCCCAGGTGCTGGCGGGCTTCGATGCCGTGCTGGCGATGTACCACGACCAGGGACTGCCGGTCGTCAAGCACGCGGGGTTTGAGCGCGCGGTGAACGTCACGCTCGGCTTGCCGCTGCTGCGCACCTCCCCGGACCACGGCACCGCGCTCGACCTGGCCGGCACCGGCAAGGCCGACTGCGGCAGCCTCGCCACCGCGGTGCACCTCGCCAGCCGCCTCGCGGCGCAGCCGCACTGATGCCACCCGCGGCGGCTGTGACCCGCGCGCCGCGCCGCAAGCGTTTCGGACAGCATTTCCTGCACGACCCGGCGGTGACCGAGCGCCTGCTGGCGGCGATCGCGCCGCGCGGCGGGGATCACCTCGTCGAGATCGGCCCGGGCCGCGGCGCCCTCACCCGCCGGCTGCTCGCCTGCCCTGACATCACCCTCGATGCCATCGAGATCGACCGCGACCTCGCCGCGCGGCTGCGGCCGGAGTTTGCCGCCGCGACGCACGCGCAGCTGCACGTCGGCGATGCGCTCGAGTTCGACTTCGCGGCGCTCGCCGGCAGCCGCGGCGGCCGGCTGCGCCTGGTCGGCAACCTGCCCTACAACATCTCCACCCCGCTGCTGTTTCACCTGCTGCGGCAATCCGCCTGCCTCATCGACCTGCACGTGATGCTGCAGCGTGAGGTGGTGGCACGGCTGGCCGCCCTGCCCGGGACGGGGGACTACGGGCGCCTCACGGTCATGCTGGCGCCGGGGTTTCAGATCGAGCGGCTGTTCGATGTCGGGCCGGGCGCCTTCCAGCCCCCGCCCCGGGTGTGGTCGGCGGTCGCGCGCCTCACCACGCGCGCGACGCCGCTGTTTGCCGTGAGTGCGCACTACGCGCCGGTGGTCGCCGCCGCCTTCATGCAGCGGCGCAAGACGCTGCGCAATGCGCTGAGCGCGCTGCTCACCCGCGAAGACATCAGCGCCTGCGGCATCGATCCGGCCGCGCGGGCCGAGACGCTCACGCCCGAGGCATTCAACAGGCTCGCCGCAACTCTCGACCGCGCGGTGCCAGGACGTTAGTCTTGCCCGAAGCTTCAAGTTCGGGGGGAGCGGGGATGGCCAATTACCGTCACATTCTGCTGGTCGTCGACCTGACCGAGAACAGCCTGGCGATCGGCCGCAAGGCCCAGGCGCTGGCGGCGGCGCTCGGCGCCGAGGTCGAACTGCTGCACGTGGTGGAATTCGTGCCGGTGGAGCCCATGGGCGAGACGCTGATGCCCTCGGTGCAGATGGAAGACGAGCTCATCGATCGCGCCGAGAAGCGCCTCGCGGCGCTGGCCGCGGACCTGGGCCTGAGTGGCGCCGCCTGCCGCGTGGAAAGTGGCAGCGTCAAGAGCGAGATCGTGCGGGTCGCGCGCGAATGCCAGGCGGATCTGATCATCCTTGGCAGCCGCGAGCGCCACGGTCTGTCGATCCTGGTGAACCTCACCGAGGACACGGTGCTGCACGCGGCGCCGTGTGATGTGCTCGCCATGCGCGCCGGCAAGGTCTGAAGCGTCGCAGGCTCTTGCTAGAATCTGCGGCCATGGCCACCCCCGAGCACAACATCCGGGTCGATGTCGAGACCAGCTACCTCGACGAGCAGTCCGACCCGCGCGAAGGCCGCTACGTCTTCTCCTACACCATCACTATCCGCAACGAGGGTCAGGTCCCGGCGCGGCTGCTGACGCGGCACTGGCTGATCACCGATGCCAACGGCAAGGTCGAAGAGGTGCGTGGCGACGGCGTGATCGGCGAGCAACCGTACCTGAAGCCCGGCCAGGGGTTCCGCTACTCGAGCGGCACGGTCATCGAGACGCCGGTGGGTTCCATGCAGGGCAGCTACCAGATGCTCGGCGACGACGGCGCCCGCTTCGATGCGCCGATACAGCCGTTCCGGCTCGCGATGCCGGGAATCCTGCAGTGACGCGCTATGCGATCGGCGACGTGCAAGGCTGTGAGAAGGAGCTACGCGCGCTGCTGAAGCAGCTCGGCTTCTCCGCCGACCGCGATCAGCTGTGGTTCGTGGGGGACCTGGTGAACCGCGGCCCCGGCTCGCTCGCCACCCTGCGCCTGGTACGCGCGCTGGGGGAGAACGCCGTCGTGGTGCTCGGCAACCATGATCTGCACCTGCTGGCGGTGGCCTGCGGCGCGCAGCGGCGGCGCAAGTCCGACACGCTGGAGGAAGTGCTCGAGGCGCCCGACCGGGACGCGCTGCTCGCCTGGCTGATGGCACGGCCGCTGGCACACGCCGCCGGCGCCGATCTGATGGTGCACGCCGGTGTGGTGCCGCAGTGGGACGTCGCCAAGACGCTGCAGCTGGCCGCCGAGGTGCACGACGCCCTCGAGCGTGATCCGCGCGCACTGTTCGATCAGATGTACGGCAACGAGCCGGAGCGCTGGGACGAGGGACTGCAGGGGCCCGCGCGCCTGCGCTTCACCATCAACGTGCTCACGCGCCTGCGGGTCTGCACCGCCGACGGGCGCGTGGACGTGGCACTCAAGGGCGAGCCGCCGCCACCGCCCTCGCCGCTGCGCCCGTGGTTCGAACACGCGCGCCGCAGGAGCCGCGAGGCGCGCGTGATCTTCGGGCACTGGTCGGCGCTGGGCCTCGTGCAGCGCGACAACGTCATCGGGCTGGACACCGGCTGCGTCTGGGGCGGCGCGCTCACCGCCTTCGATCTGGATCGCCCGCGCCCGCCGATCGCGGTGCCCTGCGCGGAGCACCAGCGCATCCGCGTCCACTAGCACGCGGCGGCGCGCTACGGGGTGTTGACCGCGGCCGCCCCCCAGCTCACCGTCAGCTCGGGCGTCTTTGGCGTGTAGACCCCGGGGGCGAGTTCCAGATCAATCGGCGCGCTGCCGGTGGGATTGATCGGCAGGCTGACGCGCTCATCACCGCGCACCTCGAGCACCGCGAAGGCCCCGGGGCGGACGCGGAATGCCAGACGCACCGGCCACGTCGAACCCTCGATGGGCTTGAGGGTGAGCTGGCCGGAACCGCTGGCGGAGCTTAGGTCCAGCAGCAGCGTGTTGCGCTTCCAGTACTGGTGGTAGCCGTCATCGCCGGCGGCACCCAGGTCGACCTCGTACACCGGCACCGGCGGCCGCGGGGGCTCGTGCCGCCACGGCCACTGCACGTGACTGCAGCCGGCGACAAGAAGGAACACGAGCGCCAAGGCAGCCGCGCGCTGTGCGCCGTGTCCGCTGGTCTTCGCATGCATTCCGCGCCCTCCTGCCGCCAATCCCGGCAGCGCGTAACATACGCGAAAGGCACGGAGGAGACATGGGATCCCTGCACGCTTTCAACTTCCGGCAATGGATCGACGCCAACCGCGCGCTGCTCAAGCCGCCGGTAGGCAACAAGCGCGTGTTCGCCGACGGGGACTTCGTCATCATGGTCGTGGGCGGCCCGAACGCCCGCAAGGACTACCACGTCGATCCGGGCCAGGAGTTCTTCTACCAGCTCGAGGGCGACATGGTGCTCAAGACCATGCAGGACGGCCGGGCGGTGGATCTGCCCATTCGCGAGGGCGAGGTGCTGCTGATCCCGCCGCTGCTGCCGCACTCGCCGCAGCGGGGCGCCAACACCGTGGGGCTCGTCGTCGAGCGCGCGCGGCGGCCCGGTGAGCTCGACGGCTTCCAGTGGTATTGCGAGCGCTGCGGTGAGCGCCTGTACGAGGAATTCTTCACGCTCACGGACATCGAGCAGCAGTTCCCGGCGGTGTTCGAGCGCTTCTTCGCCGACCCGAAGAAGCGCACCTGCCGCCACTGCGGCGCGGTGATGGAGCGCAGCTGAGGTGCACGTACGCCTGCTGGTCGGCGGCCGCGAGATCCGCGTCGACATGTCGCAGCCGGTGGATCTGGCCGTGCCGCTGGACTTCAACGGGCCGCAGCCGCGTCACTTCGGCGCCCCGCCGGCGCGCGCGCACGCCTTCGAGGTCGCAGGCTTCAACGGCGCCGTGGCCCGCGGTGCGAGCTGCAACTGCGAGGTCATCACGCTCATCCCGCATTGCAATGGCACCCACACCGAGTGCGTCGGCCACCTCACGCGCGAAGCGGTCGACGCCTACCGGGCCGCGCCCGCGGGCCTCATCCCCGCGCTGCTGGTGTCGGTCGCACCCGAGCCTGCCGGCGCGGCGCGTGAGGCCAGCGAGCCGGCTCCGGGGATACATGACCGGCTGATCACGCGGCGCGCACTCGAGCGCGGCTGGCCGCGCGCCCCCTTCGAAGCACGCGCGCTGGTCATCCGCACGCTGCCAAATCCCCCCGAGAAGAAGACGCGCGACTACTCCGGACAGACTCCGCCGTACCTGTCGCGCGAGGCGGCGGCGTTCCTGGTCGAGCGCGGCATCCTGCACCTGATCGTCGACCTGCCCTCGATCGACCGTGAGCACGACGCCGGCCTGCTCACCGCGCACCGCATCTTCTTCGGCATGCCCGCGGCGGCGGTGCAGCTGGCGGCCGCGACGCGCCCCGACGCCACGGTGACCGAGCTCGCCTACGTACCGGACCGCCTCACCGATGGTGCCTACCTGCTGCAGCTGCAGGTGCCGGCCCTGGGCGGGGATGCGGTGCCGAGCCGGCCGCTGCTGTATCCGTTGACGGGAATCTCCACGTGAGCGAGGCGGCCGCCCTGGAGGACGCGCGCGCCCGTGATGCCGCGGACCCGCTGCGCGCGCTGCGCGCGCGCTTCGCCCTGCCGCGCGACGGTGAGGGCGAGGCACTGACTTACCTGTGCGGCCACTCCCTCGGACTCATGCCGCTCGCAGCCCGCGACCTCATGACGGAGGAACTCGATGACTGGGCGCGCCTGGGAGTCGAGGGGCACGAGCATGCGCGGCGTCCGTGGATTCCCTATCACGAGAACCTCACCCCCGGCCTCGCCGCGCTCACCGGCGCGCGCGACACCGAAGTCGTCGCCATGAACTCCCTGACCGCGAACCTGCACCTCATGCTGGCGAGTTTCTACCGCCCGCAGGGGCGGCGTGCCTGCATCCTGATGGAAGCCGGGGCCTTCTCTTCCGACCGGCATGCGGTCGCATCCCAGATCGCCTGGCGCGGCCTTGATCCCAAGACCACCCTGCTCGAGCTCGCGCCGCGCGCTGGTGAGGACCTGGTGGCGGAGGCAGCCATCGAGGCCACTCTGGCGGCGCGCGGTGAGGAGATTGCGCTGGTGCTGTGGCCCGGGGTGCAGTTTCGCACCGGCCAGGCATTTGACGTGGCGCGCATCGTGCGCGCCGCGCACCGCCACGGGTGCATCGCCGGCATCGACCTGGCGCACTCGATCGGCAACCTGCCGCTCGCGCTGCACGATGCCAATGCGGATTTTGCCGTGTGGTGCAGCTACAAGTACCTCAACGGGGGTCCCGGAGCGATCGGCGGCTGCTTCGTACACCAGCGCCACATCGACGCCCAGTCGCGCATGCGCCATAGCGGCGCCCTCCCGGGTGCGCGCCTGGCGGGCTGGTGGGGGCACGAGGAAGCGACCCGCTTCCTCATGGAGCCCGAGTTCCGCGGCGCCTCCGGCATAGCGGCCTGGCAGCTGAGCAATCCGTCGATCTTCGCCGCCGCGCCGCTGCTGGCATCGCTGGCGCTGTTCACCGAGGCGGGCATGGGCCCCCTGCGCGAGAAGTCGGTCGCACTCACCGGATACCTGGAGGGGCTGCTGCGCCCGCTCGAGGGGCGCGTGCAGATCATCACGCCTGGCGAACCGCCGCGGCGTGGCTGCCAGCTGTCGCTGCGCCTCGCCGGCGGCGCGGCACGCGGGCGCCAGGTGTTCGATGCCCTGGCGGCGCGCGGCATGGTGTGTGACTGGCGCGCACCGGACATCATTCGCGTGGCGCCGGTGCCGCTCTACAACCGCTTCGAGGATGCGTGGCTGTTCGTGCAGGCGCTGACACAGGTACTCAAGGGGTGAGTGGCGCGCCGCAGCGTGCGGTCAGCATCGTGGGCGCCGGTCTTGCGGGAGCATTGCTCGCGCTGCTGCTGGCACGGCGCGGCCTCGCGGTCGCCCTCTACGAGCGCCGTCCCGACCCGCGCCAGGCGCAGCCCGAGCGTGGGCGCTCGATCAACCTCGCGCTCGCCGCGCGCGGCCTGCGCGCGCTGGAGCTTGCCGGGGTCATGGAGCAGGTGCGGCCGCTGCTGCTGCCGATGCGCGGCCGCATGGTGCACGGGCTCACGGGCGCACCGGTGCTGCAGCCCTATGGGCAGCGCGCGCACGAGGTGATCTATTCGGTCGGGCGCGCGGACCTCAACCGCGTGCTGATCGCAGCCGCGACCCGCCACGCCGCGGTCACGGCGCACTTCAATCAGGTGTGCGTGGGCGCGGACCCCGCGGCGGACCGCCTGCAGCTGCGGGATGCGGCCAGCGGCGCCGTGCGCGAGCTGCCGCTCACGCCCCTGATCGCCACCGACGGTGCCGGCTCGGGCGTGCGCTCGAGTCTTGCGAAGGCGGCTCTGGTGCAGGTGCACGAGGACTGGCTCGACCACGACTACAAGGAGCTGACGCTGCCGGCGGTGCGCGCAGCACACGCCCTGGAGGCAAACGCGCTGCATATCTGGCCGCGCGGCGGCTTCATGCTGATCGCGCTGCCCAACACCGACGGCAGCTTCACGGCAACGCTGTTCCTGGCGCGCACCGGAGCGGCAAGCTTCGCGAACCTCGGCACGCCGGCGGCGGTCGCCGCCTTCTTCGGGCGTGAATTCCCGGATGCCGCGGCGCACATGCCGGACCTGCTGGAGGAATTCGCGCGCCATCCGCAGGGGCAGCTCGGCACCGTGCACGTCGCCCCCTGGCGCGTCGGCGGGCAGGTGTTGTTACTCGGGGACGCCGCGCACGCCATCGTGCCGTTTCACGGCCAGGGCATGAACGCGGCATTCGAGGACTGCACGGTGCTCGATGCGCTGCTTGAGGATGGAGGCGCCGACTGGGCGCGCGTGTTCGAGCGCTTCGAAACCCTGCGGCGACCCAACACCGAGGCGATCGCACAGATGGCGCTCGAGAACTACACGGAGATGCGCGACTCGGTGCGCGATGCCGCCTTCGTGCGCCGCCAGGCCATCGCCATGGCCCTGGAGCGGCGCTTCCCGGATCGCTTCGTCCCGCGCTACTCGATGGTGATGTTTCACCCGGAGATCACTTACGCGGAAGCGCTGCGGCGCGGCTCGATCCAGGCCCGCCTGCTCGAGGAGCTCGATAGCGGCGGGGGCCGCGAGCCCGACGCGGAGCGCGCCGCGCGGCTGGTCACGGAGCGCCTGCCGCCCCTGAGCTGATCGCGCCGCGGCCGCGCTCGACTCAGCCGGCGCGCGCTGCCGCGGCGCCGCGCCGCTCGAGCGTCACGAAGGTCACCGCATAGGTGTTGCGCTCGTCGGCCGGGTGCGTGGCCGCCTCGATGCCCACCCACTGGGCCGCATCGAACTCGGGAAAGTAGGTATCCCCGGCCACCTCGGCGTGCACGCGCGTGAGGTAGATGCGCCACGCACAAGGCAGCACCAGGCGAAAGATCTCCGCACCGCCGATCACCACGAGTTCCGTGGCCGCCGCGGCCTGCGCCAGGGCCTCTGCCAGCGAATGCACCGTCACGGCCCCGGGAGCCGCCCAACCCGCGGCGCGGCTCATCACGAGGTTGACCCGCCCGGGCAGCGCCCGCCCGATCGACTCGAAGGTCTTGCGCCCCATGAGCATGGGCTTGCCGAGGGTGGTGCTCTTGAAGCGCTTCAGATCCTCCGACAGCCGCCAGGGCAGTCCCTGGTCGCGCCCGATCACCCCGTTCTGCGCCATCGCGACGATGAGCGACACCCGCGGCGCCACGCGCGCTAGATTTCCACGGCCGTGTTGAGGATGACGACGTCACGGAACGGCATGCGGAAGAACTCGGCCGCCTGCGTGCTGTACTGCTGCATGCGCGCAAACAGGCGCCGCTGCAGGCCCTTGAGGCCCGGCAGCGGGCGCGCGCGCACCACGTGCCGCCCGACGAAGAAGGAACTGTCTTCGGCGAACACGCGCAGGCCCCGGGCGCGGCACGCCTTCAGGGCTTCGGCCACGTCCGGGGTCTCCATGAAACCGAAGCGCGCGGTGATTGCGTGCACCCCGGGTGCCGGCTCCTCGATCCTCAGGCGCCGCACCGGATCCTGGCGCGGCGTGTCGGCGATCTCCACGTTCAGGATGATGACGCGCTGGTGCACGACGCCGTTGTGCTGGATGTTGCGTATCAGCGCCGAGGGCACGAGGCTCGCGTTGCTCGCCAGGAACACGCCGGTGCCCGGCACCCGGTGCACGCCGGCCACCAGCTTTCCGAGCTCGCTGCGCGGCACCGCCATCTTGGCGAGCGCCGCGCGCAGTTCGAGGCGCCCGTTGCGCCAGGTCATGAATATCAGGCACAGCGCCGCGCCCAGCGACAGCGGGATCCAGCCGCCGTTGGGCACCTTGGTGAGGTTGCCGGCGACGAACGCGCTGTCGGTCACGAGCAGCAGCCCGAACAGGCCCGCCACCCGCCACATCGGCCAGTTCCACTGCGTGGCGGCGACGAACGCGCCCAGGATCGTGGTCACCACCATGGTCCCCACGACCGCCGCGCCGTACGCGCCACCGAGGGCGTCGGAGGAGCCGAAGCCGAAGACAAACAGCACGACCGCCGGGAACACCAGCCAGTTGACGATCGGCACGTAGATCTGTCCCTGCTCTTGCGCGGAGGTCTGCAGCACGCGCAGCCGCGGCAGCAGGTCCAGGTGCACGGCCTGACGCGCCATGGAGAAGGCACCGGAGATCGTGGCCTGGGAGGCGATGACCGCCGCGGCGGTCGCGAGCATCACCATCCAGGGCAGGAACTGCGGCGCCACCAGCAGATACAGCGGATGCTCGACGGGGTGGCCAAGTTCGAGCAGCAGCGCGCCCTGGCCGAAGTAGTTGATGATGAGTGCCGGTGCCACCAGCACGAACCAGGCGGCACGCACGGGCCGCTTGCCGAAGTGTCCCATGTCCGCGTACAGCGCCTCGCCGCCGGTGATGGCGAGGAACACCGCGCCGATGATGGCGAGCGCGACCTGCGGCCGCTGCGCAAGCAGCGACAGGCCGACCAACGGATTGAGCGCTATGAGCACGTGCGGGTTGCGGGCGAGCGGGATGATGCCCAGCACCGCGATGACGATGAACCAGGCCACCATGATGGGCCCGAACAGCTTCGCGACCCGCGCCGTGCCGCGGCGCTGGTAGGCAAACAGCACGGCGATCACCGCGACCGTGACCGGCACCACCCAGGACTGCAGCCCGGGATTGAGCACTTCCAGGCCCTCGACCGCACCCAGCACCGAGATCGCCGGCGTGATGAGGGCGTCGCAGAAGAAGAACGCGGTGCCGATGAGCGCCAGTCCCACCGCGACCTTGGCCCAGCGACTGCCGATGATCAGGCGCCGCTGCGCGAGCGCGAACAGGGCCAGAATCCCGCCCTCGCCCTCGTTGTCGGCGCGCATGATGATGACGATGTACTTCAGGGTCACCGAGATGGCGAGACTCCAGAAGATCAGCGACAGCACGCCGAGCACGGCCGCGGCGTTGAAGGTCCCGGCGGCGCTCAGGGCGGTGTTGAGCGTGTAGAGCGGGCTCGTGCCGATGTCGCCGTACACGATCCCGGTGGCGCCCACGACCGCAGAGACACTGAGGCGGCGCTGGTGGTTCATGACTTCGTGCTGCTCAGGGCCGCGGGGGCGTCAGCGGCGCCGCGCACGCCGCTCGGGGCTGCGGCGGCTGCGCGCCGGCGCCGGCCACAGCATCGTGCCGCGGCAGGACTTGGCCCCGCAGCGGCAGGCGAAGATCACGTCCACATCGGGCGGGTCGTCGGCTTCACGCTGGATCTGGTAGTCGTAGGTGAGTTCCTCGCCCGGCTCAATGTCGGCAATGGCCTCGATGAAGACACGGCGGTTCTCGATGACGGACTCGCAGTTCGGCTCGCAGGCGTGGTTCACGAAACGCGCATCGTTGCCGTCCACGCCGGCGTCGATCACGGTGCGCTCATCGACGATGAACAGGAACGTATGATTGTCGTTCTCGTTCTTGTCATCGTAGCGGCGGTCTGCCTCGAAGTGCGACACACGCTCCCCCAGGTATTCCAGCACCCGCGTACCCTTCTTGATGCGCCGGGTGGCGAATACCCCGAGGCCGTGCAGCGGCGAATCGCGGACCTCTACGGCCGGCAGGCCCTTGCGCATGTCGGAGCTCATACCGCCACCGGTGCGCGGATGCCCGCGTGATGCTGATAGTTCACGAACTCAAAGTCCTCGTACTGGTAGTCAAAGATACTCGCCGGCCTGCGCAGGATGCGCAGCTGCGGCAGCGGCAACGGGCTGCGCGCCAGCTGCAGATCCGCCTGCTCAAGGTGATTGAGATAGAGGTGACAGTCACCGCCGGTCCAGATGAACTCGCCGGCCTCAAGGTCACACTGCTGCGCGAACAGGTGCGTCAGCAGCGCGTAGCTGGCGATGTTGAACGGTACGCCGAGGAATATGTCGGCGCTGCGCTGGTACAGCTGGCATGACAGGCGGCCGGCGGCCACGTACAGCTGGAAGAACGCGTGACAGGGCATGAGGGCCATCCGCTCAAGTTCCCCGACATTCCAGGCGCTTACCAGGATGCGGCGCGAGTCCGGGTTGGTCTTCAGCAGCTGTATCGCCTGGGAGATCTGGTCGATGGTGCGCCCGTCGGCGGCTGGCCAGGCGCGCCACTGCTTGCCGTATACCGGCCCGAGTTCTCCGTGCGCATCGGCCCACTCGTCCCAGATGCTGACATCGTGTTCACGCAGCCACGCGACATTGGTCTCGCCACGCAGGAACCACAGGAGCTCGTACACCACCGAGCGTAGGTGGATCTTCTTGGTGGTGAGCAGCGGGAACCCCTGCGCGAGGTCGAACCGCATCTGCTGGGCAAACACCGACAGCGTGCCGGTGCCGGTGCGGTCCTGCTTGCGTGCGCCCTGCGTGCGGATGAGCCGCAGCAAATCCAGGTACTGCTTCATTGCACCACGGCGTAGTTACCCGAGGGCACGCGCGCCCGATAGGCCCAGGCGAGGAAGGCGATGCCGACGATGATCATGGGCAGCGACAGCAGCTGTCCTTCGGTGAACCAGCCGCCGGCGAGGTAACCGATATGCTCATCGGGCACGCGTACGAATTCCACGACCGAGCGCGCCAGACCGTAACCCAGCATGAAGAGTCCGGACGGGGCCAGGCGTGGGCGCGGCTTGGAGGTGTACCACCAAAGCACCGTGAACAGCAGCAAGCCCTCGAGCCCCGCCTCGTACAGCTGCGAGGCGTGGCGCACTTCGCCGTTCACCTTGAAGCCCCACGGCACGGTCGTCACCTTGCCCCACAACTCCCCGTTGATGAAGTTGCCGATACGGCCAAAGAACAGGCCCAGTGCCGGCAGGGGTGCCGTGAAGTCATAGACATCGGCGGCGTTGCGGCCGCGGCGCCAGGCGAACAGCGTCATCGCCGCCACCACCCCGAGCAGCCCGCCGTGGAAGGACATGCCCCCTTCCCACAGCTTCAACGGGTACCAGGCATCGGTGGCCCAGAATTTCAGGCCGTAGAACAGCACGTAGCCGATGCGACCACCCAGGATCACGCCGAGCATGCAGAAGAAGATGAGATCGTCGACGTCGTCAGGCTTCCAGGAGGAGCCGGGCTTCGCCGCGCGCCGTCGTGCCAGCCACCAGGCGCCGGCGAAGCCCAACAGATACATGATGCCGTACCAGTGGACCTTGACGGGGCCGAGCTCGAACGCGATCGGGTTGAAGCCGGGGTAGTTGATCATGAGGCGCGAAGTTTAGCCGACCTCGCGTGTCACGCGGCAGAAGAAGGCCTTGAGGTAGCGGGTTTCGGGGATGGCCGGGTGTACCGGATGGTCCGGCGACTGGCCGCCGGCTTCGAGTAGCTGGACGAAGCGCCCGCCATGACGTGCGGCGGCCTGGATGGCGTTGACGAGTTCCTCCGGCGCGAGGTGGTACGAACACGAGCAGGAAACGAGCACGCCCTCGTCCGCCAATACACCCAGCGCCAACTGGTTGAGCTTGCGGTAGGCCGCCTGCCCCTGTGCGATGTCCTTCTTGCGCTTGATGAAGGCCGGCGGGTCAAGCACCACGACGTCGAAGCGCTCCCCCTGCGCGGCGAGCAGCTTCAACGCGTCGAAGGCGTCCTCGCACAGCACCTCGAGGCTGAAGCCATTGCGTGCCGCGTTGGCCCGAGCTGAGTCGAGCGCCGTGGCCGAGGAGTCCACGCACAGTGCACTGCCGGCCCCGTAGCTGAGCGCGGCCACCGCCCAGCCGCCGGCGTACGAACAGACATCGAGCACGCGCGCGCCGGATGAAACATAACGCTTCAGTCGCGTGCGGTTGGCCGTCTGGTCGAAGAACCACCCGGTCTTCTGGCCCGCGGCCAGCGGCACCGCGAACGCGAGGCCCGATTCCTGCACCGCGAGTGCCTCCGGCACAGTGCCGAAGGCGGCGCCCGACTCCTTCTCCAGATGCTCAAGGTCGCGCGCGTTGGAGTCATTCTTCCAGTAGAGGGTGGCCGGTTCTGCCACGCGGCGCACGGCCGCCGTGACCACGTCCTTAAGCGCCTCCATGCCCGCCGTGGCGATCTGTCCCACCACGATGTCGCCATAGCGGTCAAGCACCAGACCCGGCAGCAGGTCCGACTCACCGAACACCCAGCGGTAGTAAGGCGCGTTCCCCAGGCGCTCGCGCAGTGCGAGCGCCGATCTGAGCCGCTCCTCGATCAGCGACTCATCGACTGGTCGCCTGATGTCCCGCGAGAGTATGCGTGCGCAGATGAGTGCGTGCGGGTTTACGTACACGTGCCCCATGAACACGTCTCGGTGGCCACGCAGCTCCGCGAGCGCGCCGGGCTCAAACCCCACGAGTGGTGTGCGCTCGGTGTCGATCTCGTTGCTGAACACCCACAGGTGTCCGGCCGCGAGGCGCCGATCCTCGCCGCGCTTTAGTCGCAGCGTGGGAACTGCCGCAAGGGCGGGCTCGAGCGAAGAGGACTTGGAGTGCACCTGGCATCCGGCAGCATCAGGCGAGGGGCGGGAAGTATACAGAATTGACACAAACGCACCGATTTGTGCGCCTACTCACCCGATCGGTACAGACGTATGGTCGGAACCGAGAGAGCTCGCGTGCCGACAGGATGACGACCGGGAATTGCAACGCTGAGATCCCATCCCGCCCGGGCATCTACCAGATACGCTGCGTATCGAATGGCAAAATCTACGTGGGCAGCGCCGTGAACCTTCGTACGCGGTGGCAGGGGCATCGCCGTGATCTAGGCAACCGAGTTCATGTGAATCGCCACATGCAGCAAGCCTGGAATCGCTACGGCGGAAAAGACTTCGCATTCACAATCCTGGAATTCGCCGAAGTACCGGACCTTCTCGAGCATGAGAGAGCCTGGATTGAACGTACGCGCTGCACCGACCGCACCCTCGGGTTCAACGTAAACCCACACACAACCAGTGCCGGCAGCGGGTTCGGCCTGACATGGGTCGGATTCCGGGACCCCGCCGGCAACCCCGTCACGATCATCAACTTGGCAGACTTTTGCAGACGCAATCTGCTGAACTCTGGAGCGATGGGACAATTGGCAAGAGGCACGAGTAAATTGAAGTCGCACAAAGGTTGGACGCACGAAAACAGCGTCCGAGAACGTGACTACATCAAGGTGCACTCGGGCTTCGTCGACCCCCAAGGGAATCCTGTCGGTCCCATCCGCAACCTGGCTGCTTTCAGCCGAAAGCACGAGCTCGAGAATACTCATATGACAGCGCTCGCGAAGGGTCGTATCGTCTCGTACCGTGGTTGGACTCACGAGAACAGCCGGCCCAGGAGTACGCGGTTCGTGCACAAAGGTTTCGTCGCTCCCGACGGCACTCGCGTACAGATTAGGAATCTTGCTGCGTTTTGCAGAATCCACGATCTATGCAAGGTGCACATGTTCGAAGTAAAGAGCGGCAAGCGTGCACGCCACAAGGGCTGGACTTGGAAGCAACATGCAACTGACTAGCGAAGGCGCTCCGAAGTACACGAATCAGCTCGCCAACGAAACGAGCCCATACCTGCGTCAGCATGCGCACGACCCGGTCGACTGGTATGCATGGGGCCCCGAGGCGCTGCAGAAAGCTCACCGCGAAGGGAAGCCGATCCACCTGAGCGTAGGTTATTTGGCCTGCCATTGGTGTCACGTCAGCCAAAAAGAAAGTTTTCAGGACGAGGAAACCGCGCGCGTACTGAACGAGAACTTCGTCAACATCAAGGTCGATCGTGAAGAGCGTCCCGACATCGACCGGATCTACCAGGTGGCGCAGCAGCTGCTGACGCAGCGCACCGGCGGCTGGCCGCTGACGATGTTCCTCGCGCATGAGGACCAGCGACCCTTCTTCGGCGGTACCTACTTCCCGAAGGAGGCACGCTACGGGCTGCCCGCCTTCAAGGACCTGCTGCTGCGCGTGGCGCAGTTCTACCGCGAGCGACCCGCGGAGCTGCGCGCGCAGAACGAAGCGCTGGTCGCGGCCTTCGACAAGATGATCCCGCCGCCGGCGGCGGCGGACACGGAACTCACCGACGCACCGCTGCGCGCAGCGCGGGTACAGTTCGGACGGATCTTCGATCAAAAGAACGGCGGCTTCGGCGGCGCGCCGAAGTTCCCGCAGCCACAGATCTGCACGCGCCTGCTGCGCGACTGGCGCTCGAGCGTGGATGCCCCCGAACCGGACCTGGCTGCGCTCTACATGGTGACCCTGACGCTGCGACGCATCGCCGACGGCGGCATCAACGACCAGCTGGCCGGCGGCTTCTGTCGCTACGCCGTGGACGAGGCGTGGATGATCCCGCACTTCGAGAAGATGCTCTACGACAACGCCAGTCTGCTTGCCTCCTACGCGCAGGCCGCGCTTGCGACCGGTGACGCCGAGTACGCGCGCATCGCGGAGGAGACCGCCGCCTGGATCCTGAGCGCAATGCAATCACCCGAAGGAGGCTTCTACTCGAGCTTCGATGCGGACTCAGAGGGGCACGAAGGGACGTACTACGTCTGGAACCGTGAAGAAGTCCGCGCCCTCCTGGACGACAAGGAGTACGCAGTGTTCGCGCCGCGCTTCGGACTCGACCGCCCGGCGAACTTCGAAGGCAAGTGGCACCTCCATGTCGTACAGCCGGTGGAGGACATAGCCGCAGCGGCCGCCCTGCCGGTCGCAGAAGTCTCGCGCCTGATCGCAGCGGCGCGCGCCAAGCTGCTCGCGGTGCGTGCGCGCCGCGTGCCGCCGGCTCGCGATGACAAGGTGCTCACCTCCTGGAATGCACTCATGATCCGGGGCCTCGCGATCGCGGCGCGTGCCCTGGAGCGGCCCGAGCTGGCCGCGGCGGCCACGCGGGCACTGGACTTGATCCGCGCCCGGCTGTGGCGGGATGGCCGCCTGCTGGCGACCTACATGGACGGGCGCGCGCACCTGAACGCGTATCTGGACGACTACGTGTTCCTCGCGGATGCGATCCTGGAGCTGCAGCAGGTGCGCTTCCGCGCGGACGAGCTGAGCTTCGCTCAGGCGCTCCTGGAAGTGGTGCTGAGAGAGTTCGAGGACGCAGCGGCCGGCGGCTTCTTCTTCACCTCCAGCGACCACGAGCAGCTCATCCACCGCTACAAGACCTACGCTGACGACGCCACCCCTTCGGGCAACGCGGTGGCGGCCTATGTGCTGCAGCGCTTCGGGCACCTGCTGGGTGAGCCGCGTTACCTCGCCGCCGCCGAGCGCACCATCCGTGCGGCGTGGGCGGACCTGCCGCGCTACCCGCAGGCATGTGCCACGCTGCTCACGGCACTGGAGGAGCTGCTGCATCCGCCGGAGATCATCATCCTCCGCGGCGAAGAGCCCGCCATCGGCGCGTGGCAGCGGGAGCTCGCCGCGCTCTATGCCCCGCGCCGGCTCGTCCTCGCCGTACCCCAGGACGCCGCGCAGCTGCCGCCGGCGCTGGCTGACAAGCCCGCGCACGGTGAAGCCGTGGCCTATGTCTGCCGTGGCAGCGTCTGCTCAGCGCCGGTGGAATCCCTGGAGGCGCTCCTCAGCGCCCTGCGCGCCGGCGGCACCGGCTGAGCACGCGCCGTGGCTGATTCGGCTCACCCTGCGTGGTGAGCCGCCGGCGGCAGCTAGCCTTCGAGCATCTTCTTCAGGTTATCGAGGCCCCCGCGATAGACGCCCTTGACGAGCTTGATGGCGCCGGCATCGCTCTCGGCTTCCGGAGGGTTGGCGTCGGTATTCTTGCGTTTGAAGCTCCCCGACCAGACCACCTTGGTCATGCCGTTGCTGCCGGCGTGCACACTGATGCTGCTGACGTAGCCGGTGATGGGTAACGGGGACTCGACGATCTTGTAGCGCATGGCGTGCTTGGCACCATCGAACGCGAGCAGTTCCTCGGTGAAGGACGGCCCGTCCTTGATGGTGAGTTTGCGCACCGATCCGACCTTGTTGTCGCCGCCCGAGACGATCTCATCCTTGGCAAACCCCGGGTGCCACTTGTTGAGGCTGTCGAAGTCCTTGATGGTGGCCCACACCTTGTCCACCGGTGCCTTGATCTCGACACTCTCCACGACCTTCAGCGTCTGCGGCGGATCCGCCCACGCGCTGCCCTGCAGCAGCGCCGCACCCAAGACCAGAGCCATTAGCTGTGCTTTCATTCTGTTGTCTCCCAAAACGGACCCGGAGCATAACCTCCGGGACCATGGCTAGAAAGAGCGCGCCGGCAGCGCCGGCAACGCCACGCTCTGTGTCAGAAACTCTGTGTCAGAAATGGCGCGTCACCGCCGCTGCGATCTTCCGAGCCGAATGAGCGACAGGCCGAAGCGCGCCAGCCGGCGCGCGCGTGTTACGGTTTTGACGATCAACGCACCGTCGCCCCAGCGATGAACCCACCGCCCTCGAAGCGCTGCGATGCCCGGGAACGCCCGTCCGGCGACCGGGCCGGCGCGGCGCCGGCGCTCTCGCGGCGCGAGTTCTGCCGCGTCAGCGTGCTCGTAAGCGGCGCGCTGCTGGTGGAGACCTGCCTGCCCAGGGCTGCGAGCGCGGGAGCGCACGCCTCCGTGCCTACCGCGTTCACGCCGAATGCCTTCGTGCGCATCGATCCCAGCGGCGCGGTCACCATCAGGGTGAGTCGCCCGGAGATCGGCCAGGGCGTGCGCACCTCCCTGCCGATGCTGGTGGCCGAAGAACTCGATGTGCCCTGGTCGCAGGTGCGGATCGAGCAGGCCGGGGTGGACCAGGTCGCCTTCGGTGATCAGTACGCCGGCGGCAGCCAGAGCGTTGCGCACGGCTGGGGCCCGCTGCGGCACGCCGGCGCGGTCGCCCGCAGCATGCTCGTGTCTGCGGCGGCCGAGCGCTGGCGGGTCGACACCGCCAGCTGCACGACCTCGGGCGGCGTCGTCACGCATGCGCCAAGTGGCCGCCGCCTTTCCTACGGACAGCTCGTGGCCGTCGCGGGACGGTTGCCAGTTCCGGAAGCCGTGCCGCTCAAGGATCCGGCTCGCTACACGCTCATCGGCCGCCCTACCCCGCAGCTGGACACGCCGGCGATCGTCAACGGCAGCCAGCGCTTCGGCCTCGACACCCGAGTCGCGGGCATGTGCTTTGCCTCGATCGAGCGCGCGCCGGTCCTGGGTGCGCGCGTGGCGGGCTTCGATGAGGCCGCCGCCCGGGCGATCAGGGGAGTGCGGGCGGTGGTGCCCATCGAGGCGGATTCGCTGCCGGGGTTTGGCGACAACAATCCCCCGCCCCCCAATGGCGTCGGCGTGATCGCCGACACGACCTGGGCGGCACTGCAGGGCCGGCGGGCATTGAGCGTGCGCTGGGCCGGGGGAGCGACCACGGAGGATACGGCGGCGCGACAGGCCGAATGCCGGCGGCTCGCGCAGCTGCCGCCGGAGCGCGTGCTGCGCAACGACGGCAATGTGGACGCCGCCTTCGCCGCCGCCGCACGCACGCTGCAGGCGACCTACGAGCTGCCGCTGCTGGCACACGCGGCGATGGAGCCCATGAATTGCACCGCGCACGTGCGCGCCGATGGCTGCGAGCTGTGGATCCCGACGCAGAACCCGGCCGACGCGCGCACCGTAGCCGCCGCCATCTGCGGCCTGCCGGCACAGCAGGTGACGGTTCACGTCACGCGCAGCGGCGGGGGCTTCGGGCGACGCTTCTATGCGGACTTCGTGGGTGAGGCCGTCGTGCTGGCGCGGGCCGCCGGCGTTCCGCTGCAGGTGATGTGGACGCGCGAGGATGACCTGCAGCACGACTTCTACCGCCCCGCCTCGTGCCACGCGATGCGTGCTGCGCTTGACGAGCACGGACGCCTGCTCGCCTGGTCACAACACCTGGTGAACGCGCAGCGCGGGGACTTCCTCAGGTGGGCCCCGCCGGCGGGCGCCAGCGCGCTGCCGGCCGGGGATGAGATCGGGACCGCTGACTTTCCGGCCGGGCTGGTGCCCAACCTGCGCCTCGCCGCGACCGCGATCCGCGGCTGCCCGGTGCCGCTCGGGCAGTGGCGCTCCGTCGATGAGTCCAGCAACGTGTTCGTCTATCAGAGCTTCATCGACGAGCTGGCCCACGCGGCGGGACAGGATCCGCTCGCCTATCGGCTCGCGGTCCTCGGCGCGCCACGGGCGCTGCCCTACGGTTCCGGGCACTACGACACCGGCAAGCTGCGGGCAGTATTCGAGCTCGCCGCGCGCCAGGGCTCCTGGGGCGCGGCCCTGCCCCCGGGCCGCGGCCGCGGCATCGCCGGCTCCTACGCCAATCACAGCTACGTGGCCGTGGTCGCGGAGGTCGAGGTCGGGCCCACGCGCGAGGTCCGCGTGCGTCGCCTGGTGGCGGCGGCCGACATCGGCAGGGTCATCAATCCGCTCGGGGCCGCAGCGCAGATCGAAGGGGCGCTGCTGTTCGGGCTGGCGGCCGCGTTGCAGCAGGAGATCACGATCGCGGGCGGGCGCGTCCAGCAGGCCAACTTCAACGATTTCCCGCTGCTGCGCATGGCGCAGGCGCCGCCGATGGAGGTGCATTTCGTCGCGAGCGAGGATGCGCCGCGCGGCTGCGGGGAGACCGGCGTCCCGCCGGCGGCCCCGGCACTGGCCAATGCGATCTTCGCGGCCACCGGGATCCGCGCACGCCGCCTGCCGATCCGGCCCGCTGACCTGAAGGCCGCCGCGACCTGAGCCGGGCGCCTTACGCCTTGTCCTGCGGCGTGGTGCCGCCGGTGAACTGCGCACGGGCCTGCGCCAGGCGGTGGCGGTGCCCGGCGCGCCAGCGCCGCCAGTTTCCCAGCCCCACGGCCGCGTAGAACAGCTTGAAGAGCTTCAGGCGCCACAGCACCGAGGGCGTATCGAACAGGTCGCCGGCGAGCATCGAGATGACGCCCTGCTCGAGCTTGAAGATGTTGCGCGGGCTGCGGAACATCTGCTCGATCACCGGCTCGTTGAAGCGGTAGATGAAGAACGAGAAGCGCCGCATGCCGGCGCGCTGGCGCCGCTCCAGCCGCCGCAGCAGCGCCCGCTCGCGCGCCGGCTCGCGCAGCGCGGCGTCCACCACCTCCACAGCCCGTTCCGCCCCGCTCATGGCGAGATACACGCCGGTGGAGAACACCGGATCGAGGAAGGCAAATGCGTCGCCGACCAGGATCCACCCCGGCCCGCCCATCGTCGAGCAGTCGTAGGAGTAGTTCCCCGTGACCCGCACCTCCTCGCTGATGAGCTGCGCATCCTTGAGGCGCTCCCACAGGGCCGGGTTTTGCCGCAGCGTCTCCATCAGGAACTCCACGGTGCGGCCCTTGCGCTGCTTCAGGTACTCCGGCCAGCACACCGCGCCGACGCTCATCACCCCCTGCGGCAACGGAATCATCCACATCCAGCCGTGCGCGAAGCGGTACATGCTGATGTTGCCGGCGTGCGCCCCGGGACGCGGCGCGGCGCCGCGGAAATGCCCGAAGATGGCGGCGCTCTGGTGCTCGGGGTTCTTGCGCCGCAGCTTTCTCTTGCTGGCGAGGAAGGTGTCGCGCCCGCTGGCGTCGATCACGTAGCGGGCCTTGAGCTCGTAGTTCTCCCCGGCATCGGTGCGCACCTGCAGCCGGCTGTCGCGGCTGCCGCGCTGCTCGATATTCACCACCTCATGCCCTTCACGGGCCTCAGCACCGCAGTCGCGGGCGTTCTCGAACAGCATTTTGTCGAAGTCCTGGCGCCAGACCTGGTAGGCGTGGGGCGGACTGTTGCCGATGGCACGCTCGAAGGCGAACAGGTTGTAGCCGTGCTCGTTGTCGGCCTCGAAATCGGCGCCGCGCTTGAACACCCCGAGCGCGTGAACCTTGTCGCGCACGCCAAGACGCTCGAACACCGGCAGGTTCATGGGCAGCAGCGATTCGCCGATGTGAAAACGCGGATGGTGCTGCTTCTCCAGCGCGATCACCCGGTAGCCGCGCCTGGCGAGCAGCGCCGCGGCCGTGCTGCCGCCCGGGCCGCCGCCGATGACGGCCACATCACATACTTCGCTCGCGTTCTGCGGCACGCCTGCGCCTACTCCGAAGGGCCATCCGCGCGCATGACACCATGGGGAGCGGGCGAGCGGCAAGCGGGGCGCAGGCCGCGGCGGCGCTCACCGGCAGCCGCTGCGGCACAGGCCCGCCGGCGGCGCACGCCGGCCGTGTGCGGCCGCTAGGAGAGCAGCTCCACGTTGCCACCGATGGCGGCGGTGTTCACCGTGAGCGTGCGTTCGGTGGCGAAGCGCAGCAGATAATGCGGGCCGCCGGCCTTGGGGCCGGTGCCCGACAGTCCCTGCCCGCCGAAGGGCTGCACGCCGACAACCGCACCGATCATGTTGCGGTTCACGTACGTGTTGCCCACGGGCAGGGAGCGGAAGATGTGCTGCGCCACGCTCTCCAGGCGACTGTGGACACCGAGGGTGAGACCGAAGCCGGTGCGACGGATGGCCTCCACCACCTGCGGCAGCTCGCCGCTGCGGTAGCGCGCCAGGTGCAGGATCGGCCCGAACTCCTCGCTCTGCAGCTGATCGAGGCGCCGCAGTTCATAGAGCCGCGGCGCAAAGAAGTAACCGTGTTCCAGTCCCTCGGGCAGCTCGCAGGCGTACAGCAGCTGCGCCTCGGCCTGCATGCGCTGCGCGTGACGCTCCAGCCGCCCCCGGGCGTCGGCGGAGATCACCGGGCCGACGTCGGTCGCGACGTGCGCGGGATCGCCGATCACGAGGCAGCGCATCGCGCCGATGAGCATCTCGATCACGCGTTCGGCGATTTCCTCCTGCAGGTACAGCACCCGCAGCGCCGAGCAGCGCTGGCCGGCACTGGTGAAGGCGGAGGTGATGACGTCATCCACCACCTGCTCGGGCAGCGCCGTGGCATCGACCACCATCGCGTTCACGCCGCCGGTCTCGGCGATCAGGGGCACGATCGCGCCCGCACGGGCGGCGAGCGTGCGATTGATGGTCGCCGCCGTGGCGGTGGAACCGGTGAAGGCGACCCCGGCGAGCACCGGGTGGGTGAGCGCCACCTCGCCGAAGGCCGGGCCGTCGGCCGGTGTCAGCTGCAGCGCTGCGGCGGGGATGCCCGCCTCGTGCAGCACCCGCGTCATGGCGTGGGCGATGAGCGGGGTGGCGGGGGCCGGTTTGGCGATCACGGTGTTGCCGGCGCCCAGCGCCGCGGTGATCTGGCCGGTGAAGATGGCGAGCGGGAAGTTCCACGGGCTGATGCACACGAACACGCCGCGGCCGTGCAGCGACAGCGTGTTGCGCTCCCCGGTGGGCCCGCGCAGTTCCTGCGGCGCCCCGAACAGCTCACGGGTGCGCGCGGCGTAGTAACGGCAGAAGTCGACCGCCTCGCGGATCTCCGCCACCGCATCCGGCAGCGTCTTGCCCGCCTCGCGCACCAGCAGGCTCAGGAATTGCCCGCGCCGCAGCTCGAGCGCCTCGGCGGCGCGCTCCAGACACGCGGCGCGCTCGCCGGCCGGGGTCGCCTCCCAGGCCGGCTGCGCGGCGGCGGCCGCCTCCATGGCCTGGCGGATCTCCGCCGCGGTGGCATCGCGGCTGTAGCCGACGATCACCCGCGTGTCCGCTGGTGAGCTCACCGCCACGTCCGCCGCGGGCCCCGCCGCGGGGCCGCTCAGGATCGGGCCGCCGCGGTAGGGGGCCGCCGCATGCACCTGCACCTGCGATTCAAGGCCGGCGAGCGCGGCCGGGTCGCCGAAGTCCTCGCCGGCGGAGTTGGCGCGCTCGGGCCCATAGAGCGCGTGGGGCTCACGGATGCGCGCCGCCGGGCCGGTGCGCTCGGCGCCGAGCGAACGGCGCGGGTCGCGCACCACCTCGTCCACTGACATCTCCGGGTTCAGGAACTGGTGGACGAAGGAGCTGTTGGCGCCATTCTCCAGCAGGCGGCGCACGAGGTACGGCAGCAGGTCCTCGTGCGAGCCCACCGGCGCATACACGCGGATCGGCGGGAAGTGCGGATCCTCGGCGCGCGCGGCTTCGTACAAGGCCTCGCCCATGCCGTGCAGGCGCTGAAACTCGTACGCGGCGCCTTGCGGCGCGAGCTCCAGCACCGCCGCGACGGTGTAGGCGTTGTGGGTGGCGAACTGCGGGTAGATGGCCTCGCGCGCGGCGAACAGCACCCGCACGCACTGCAGGTAGCTCGCATCGGTGGCGTCCTTGGAGGTGTAGACCGGGAAGCTCGCAAGACCGCGCTCCTGGGCGCGTTTGATCTCGCTGTCCCAGTACGCGCCCTTCACCAGGCGCACGCCCAGGCGCCGCCCGCTGTCGCGGGCCAGCGCCGCGACCCACTCCAGCAGGCGCGGCGCGCGCCGGCCATAGGCCTGCACCGCGAGTCCCAGCCCGTCCCAACCGCGCGTGGCGGGATCGCGCGCCAGCGTCTCCACGATATCCAGCGACAGGTCGAGCCGGTCGGCCTCCTCCGCATCGATCGTGAAGCCGATGCCGGCGCGCGCGGCGGCGCGCGCGAGGTCCAGCATGCGCGGTGCGAGCGCGCTGTTGACGCGCGCGCTCTGGCTGAGCGAATAGCGCGGCTCGAGCGCCGAGAGCTTCACCGAGATGCCCGAGCGCGCGTACGTCGCACCGGGGGGCTGAGTGGCGAGCACCGCGATCGCGTGCGCATAGGCATCGTAGTAACGCTGCGCGTCCGCCGCGGTGCGGGCGCCCTCGCCCAGGACGTCAAAGGAGCACAGCGCCAGGGCCGGTTCCGAGCGCCCGCGCGCCAGCGCCGTTTCGATGCTGTCCCCGACGATGAACGCGTGACCCATCATCTGCATCGACTGACGCAGCGCCGCCCGCACGATCGGGGCCACCAGCGGGGCGGCCAGGTTCGCCGGCGTGAACTGCCCTGCCAGCTGCGCGGTGACATCCGGCAACAGCCGCCCCGCCGCCCCGAGCAGCACGAAACCGGTGCGCAGCATCAGCGCGGTGTTGCCGGGAAGGCCGGCGGCGCGCACGGTCGCGAGCCGCTCGGCGATCAGCTGATCGGCGCGCCGGGGGTCGGGGGTGCGCAGCAGCGCCTCGGCGAGCCCCATGAGCGCCTTGCCCTGCGCGCTGTCGAGCGGGAACTGCTCGAGCATCTGCTCGACCAGGGGCCGCGCGCGCTCATCGGCGCGCGCCGCCTCCACCCAGCGCGCGGCGCGCGCCTGGGCGGCCTGCAGCGGCCCCGCGGTCGGCTCAAGGTCCGCGAGGATCTCCTCCGACGCATCGCTCTCCGGGCGCAGCGTGGCCGCGCGCAGGCGCTCGCGCAGGGTGAACAGCGCGGCGGCGGAACCGGCCGCGATCTGGGGCGTCGTCATGGTGGTGTCCCGTTATCGGTAGTTAATTACGCTTATGATATCGTTCCACCCAGAGGATAATTATCCGAAATAGTGGCTTTAATAGGTAAATCGACTGCCATGACCCCCAAAACATCCCCGGCGGCAGGGGCCTCCCCGGCCCACGACCGCCCCCTCGACCGCATCGATCGCGGGCTCCTCGCCCGGCTGCAGCAGGACGGGCGGGCGGCGGTCTCCCAGCTCGCGCGCGAGGTGCACCTCACGGTGACCCCGACGCTGGAGCGCGTGCGGCGCCTGGAGGCTTCCGGGTACATCGAGGGGTATTTCGCGCGCCTCAACCCCGGCAAGCTCGGCCTGGGCCTGCTCGCCTACGTCGAGGTGTCGCTCGATCGCACCACGCCGGATGCCTTCGAGCGCTTCAAGCAGGTGATGCTCGCGCACGATGAGGTGATGGAGTGCCACATGGTGGCCGGCGGCTTCGACTACCTGCTGAAGGTGCGGGTCACCGACATGGAGAGTTACCGGCGCTTCCTCGGCGATCGCATCGCCGCGGTGCGCGGCGTGCAGCAGACGCACACCTACTTCGTGATGGAGGAGGTGAAGTCCACCCACCGCCTCATCATCCCGGAGAGCTCCTAGGCGGCCAGCACCTGCGCGGCGGCGCGCGCGAAGTACTCGAGGTTCTCGGCACGCAGTCCGGCGATGTTGATGCGGCTGTCGTCGGTCATGTAGATGTGGTGCTGCACGCGCAGTGCCCGCACCTGCTCGGTGGTGATGCCGAGGAAGGAAAACATGCCGCGCTGGCGGGCGATGAAGCTGAAGTCGCGCTGCGGGCAGTGCCGGCGCAGCTGCGCGACCACCTCGTGGCGCAGGTTCTGGATGCGCGTGCGCATGCCCGTGACCTGCTGCTCCCACAGGTCGCGCAGGGTCGCATCCAGCAGCACGCGGCGCACGATCTCCGCGCCGTGATCCGGCGGCATCGACCAGATGCCGCGGGCGATGCGCACCAGCTGGCTTAAGGTCGCCTCCGCGGCCGGCTTGCTCTCGCTGATGACGTGCAGCGAGCCGGTGCGCTCGCGGTACAGCCCGAAATTCTTCGAGCACGACACCGCGCACAGCGCCTCGGGCAGCTCGGCGCACAGCAGGCGCAGCCCGAAGCTGTCCGCCTCCACACCCTCCCCCAGCCCCTGGTAGGCCATGTCGATGAACGGCAGCAGGCGCCGCCGCCTGAGCAGCTCGAGCACCGCACGCCACTCGTCCTGGTCAAGGTCCGCGCCGGTCGGGTTGTGGCAGGAGGCGTGCAGCAGCACCACCGCGCGCGGCGGCAGGCGCTCGAGCGCGCTCATCATGGCGCCGAACTGCACCCCGCCGGTGGCGGGATCGAAATACGGATAGCGCTCGAGCTTGAGCCCGCTGCCGGCCAAGAGCGGGGTGTGATTGGCCCAGGTGGGCGTGCTCACGTGCACGACGCTGTCGGGCGCGGCCAGGCGGATGAGCTCGGCACCGAGGCGCAGCGCGCCGCAGCCGCCGGGAGTCTGCACGCTGCGGATGCGCCCGGCGGTCACGGCGGCGTGCGTGGCGCCGAACACGAGCTTCTCCAGCTCGGTGTTGAAGCCGGGATTGCCGGTCGGGCCCACGTAGGTCTTGGTGCTCTGCTGCGCCACCAGCGCCTCTTCGGCCTGGCGCACCGCCTCGAGCACCGGCGTCTCGCCGCGGTCGTCGCGGTACACCCCCACGCCCAGGTCGACCTTGCGCGGGTCCGGATCGGCGCGGAACGCCGCCATCAGTCCCAGGATCGCGTCCGCGGCGATCAGCTCCAGAGCCGCAAACATCAGGCTTCCTTCCGCTTCAGTTCTTCTTGGCGGGCTCGGCCAGCGCGCGCTTGCGGGCCGCCTCGAACTCGTCACCCGGCTTCCAGGCCGGCAGCGCCTCGGCCTGCGCGATCAGCCAGCCCGCGTACAGGTACAGCTGCGCATCCTCGATCATGCCGTCGAAGTTCCAGCTGCCGTCGAGCTTATCGCTCGGCTGGTGGTACTGCTTCAGTTCCCACTCATCGTGGCGTTGCTTGCCCCAGCCGGGGGGCTTGCCGATGACGTCCGTGCCTTGCGAGAAATACAGGGCCGGCACGCCGATCTTGGCGAACGAGAACTGGTCGGAGCGGTAGTAGTAGCCGCGATCCGGGTACTCATCGCCCTCGAGCTTGCGTCCCTGGGACTTCACCACGCTCGCGGCGATCTCATCGAGCGAGGACTTGCCCAGGCTCACCAGCACCGCCTCGCGCGTGCGTCCGAAGATGTTGCCGCCGTCGATGTTGATATTCGCCGCGATGCGGCCGGCCGGGAACGACGGGTGCTGCGCGTAGTAGGCCGAGCCGAGCAGCCCGCGCTCCTCGCCGGCCACGAACAGTGCCATCACCGTGCGCCGTGGCCGCTGCGGCAGCAGCGCGAAGGCGCGCGCGATCGCCAGCACCTGGGCACAGCCGGAGGCGTTGTCGACGGCGCCGTGGTAGATCTTGTCGCCGCTCTTGTCCGGCTCGCCGATGCCGAAGTGGTCGTGGTGGGCGCTATAGATGAGCACCTGCGGGGCGAGCTTCGGATCGTTGCCCGGCAGCACGCCGCCGACGTTGGCGGTCTTCACGCGCGAGAGGGTGTTGGTGAAGGTGAGCGAAGTGCTCAGGCCCAGCGGCACGGGCCGGAAGTCGCGCGAGTGCGCCGCGGTCACGAGCTTGTCGAGGTCCTGGCCGGCGCCCTTGAGCAGCCGCCGCGCGGCCTCCTCGGTCGTCCAGGCCTGCACGCCGACGTGCGGCTCGCTGCCGGCGGGCAGCTGGAACTGCTCCCCGCCCCAGGAACTCTGCACCACCTGCCAGGGATAGCCGGCCGAGGGGGTGGTGTGGATGATGATGGCACCGGCGGCGCCCTGGCGCGCGGCACTCTCGTACTTGTAGTCCCAGCGCCCGTAGTACAGGCGCCGCTTGCCCGCGAACAGGTTCGGGTCCCAGTCCGGGTCGTTGTTCATCATCACGAGGATCTTGCCCTTCAGATCCACGCCCTTGTAGTCATCCCACTGGAACTCGGGCGCCTGGATCCCGTAGCCGACGAACACCAGCTGCGCATTGCTGAGGCTCACCTGCTCCTGCTGCACCCCGCTGACTGCGATGTAGTCCTCGCGCCAGCTGAGGTCCACCTTGCCGGCCGGTCCGGTGAAGCTCCAGGTCTTGGGGAACTGCGCCTTCAGACCGACGATGTCGAAGGGCTGTTGCCAGGCACCGTTGGCGAAGGCCGGCTGGTAGCCGAGGCCCTCGAGCTGGGTCTGCAGATACAGCCGCGCGAGTTCATCGCCCCGCGTCGCCGGCCCGCGCCCCTCGAGCAGGTCCGAGGCGAGGAAGCGGATCGGCGCCTCGAGTGCCCCCTGCGTGAGATAGGCGTGCGCGGCTTTTTCCACCGCCGCGGGCACCGGGCCCGCAGGGGCTGAGGTCGCCGGCTGCGACTGCGCGTTGCTGACCACCACCAGCGCGACCGCGGCAGTCACGAGGCCGATGCGGGCGAGCGTTCGACGTTCGATCACGGCAGCTCCTGCAAGCCTGTCTTGTAAGGGGGCGCAACGGTAGCACGCAGCTGCGCCGCTCCGCGATTCCTGCCCCGCCGGGACGACCCCGCGCGGGGATGGCAAGGGGGCCCGGCGGGGGCCGCCGGGGCGGGGCTTAGGGCTTGCAAACCGCCATCCCCGTCCCAAAGAAGACGCAAGTCCCACTTCGCCGTGTCGGTCATGATAAGTTACGGCGCCCCCCTTTCACTTACGGCCGCTTACAAATCCGCATGAGCGACACGACCCTTAACGAGCCCAAGGCGCCCCTGGTCTGGGTGAATACCCTGATGTTCGTGCTGACGGCCGCCATCGCGGCCGTCGCGGTTCCCTGGTACGGGCTGACCCACGGCTTCACGACGGCCACCTGGATCGTCGCCATCGTCTTCACCGGCGCGAGCGGCATGGCGATCACCGCCGGCTACCATCGCCTCTGGGCGCACCGCACCTATGATGCGCACTGGAGCGTGCGGCTGGTGCTGCTGGTGTTCGGGACCATGTCGCTGCAGAACAGTGTGTTCGCCTGGGCCAGCGGGCACCGCACCCACCACCTGCACGTGGATGATGTGGATCTTGACCCGTACTCGGCGCGGCGCGGCTTCTGGTTCTCGCACATCGGCTGGATGCTGCGCGAGTACAAAAGCGGCAGACCCGACTTCACCAATATCCCCGACCTGAAGCGCGACCCGATGCTCGCGTTCCAGCATCGCTACTACCTGCCGCTCGCGCTGCTGGCGAACTTCGGCCTGACGCTGCTCGCCGGAGTCCTGCTCGGGGATGTCTGGGGCATGCTGATCCTTGCCGGCTTCATGCGCCTGGTGTGGAGCCACCACGTCACCTTCTTCATCAATTCCCTCGCTCACATGTGGGGCAAGCAGCCCTACACCGAGGACAACAGCGCGCGCGACAACCCGGTGCTGGCCGTCATCACCTACGGCGAGGGCTATCACAACTTCCACCACATCTTCACGCACGACTACCGCAACGGCGTGCGCTGGTGGCAGTGGGATCCGACCAAGTGGATGATCCGCGCCCTGAGCGTCGTCGGACTCACGAGCCGCCTTAAGCGCACGCCGGACTTCCAGATCCAGAAGGCGCTGCTGGCGATGCAGTTCACGCGTGCGCAGGCGCGCCTGGCGGCGTTTCCGGCCGAGAGCCTCTCGCGCCTGGAACCGCTGCGCGCACGGCTCGCGCACGAGTACGACAACTTCCTCGCCGCCCTCGCCGACTGGGCGCGCGTCAAGGAGGAGTGGCTGGGCGAGAAGAAGCGTGCGGTCCTCGAGCAGTGGGAGCAGGTCGACCTGCAGAGCAAGCTGCGCGACATCGAGCGCCGCCTGCACCTGCAGCGCCGGCGCCTGCGCCTGCTGAGCGCGCAGCTGGCGTGAAGTTCACGCGCGCCGCCGGCTAAGCGGCGCGCTCCCTGACAATCCCCCGACCGCTGCGCGCGCCGCGCCCGTGGCGCGGCTGGCACGCCGTGCATGCTTCGTGCACCATGCGCGCCATGGGGCGCATCTTCGAAGTCCGCAAGCACACGATGTTTGCGCGGTGGAATCGCATGGCGAAGCAGTTCGCCCGCATCGCCAAGGACATCACCATGGCCGTCAAGGCCGGCGGCACCGATCCTGCCTCCAACCCGACGCTGCGGCGCACGATCCAGAACGCGCGCGCCGTCAACATGCCCAAGGACAAGATCGAAGCGGCCATCAAGCGCGCCGCCGGGCGCGACGCGGCGAACTACCACGAGGTGCTCTACGAGGGTTACGCGCCCCACGGCGTAGCTTTGCTGGTGGAGACCGCGACCGACAACCCGACGCGCACGGTCGCCGCGGTGCGCAACATCATCACCAAGGGCGGGGGCAACCTCGCCACCAACGGCAGCGTCAGCTTCCTGTTCCGCAAGATGGGCGTGTTCCGCCTGAACCCCGAAGGCCTCGACCAGGATGACCTGGAGCTGTACCTCATCGACCACGGCCTGGATGAGATGGGCGAGAGCAGCGGGGAGAAGGGCGAGCCGCAGCTGGTGATCCGCGGCGCGTTCGCCGATTTCGGCCGGCTGCAGGAGGCGCTCGAGGCGCGCGGCATCACCCCGCTGTCCGCCGAGCACGAATACATCTGCACCGTGCCGACCGAGCTGCCGGAAGCGCAGGCGACCGAGGCGCTCACCCTCATCGACAAGCTCGAGCAGGACGAGGACGTGCAGAAGGTGTTCCACACGCTCGCCTGAAGACGCCCGGCGCACTCAAGCGCTATCCTTAGGGCGTGGACAGCTACCGCATTGAACTGGCACGCCGTGCGGATGCGCCGCTGCTGGCGGCGATGTCAGCGACACACGTGGAGGCGGGGCTGCGGCCGGCGTGGGGCGCGGCACGCATCGGCTGGCACGTGCGCGATGCCGACAGCGTGGTCCTGACCGCGCGCGCCCCGGGGCGCATTGCCGGGTTTGCCATCATGCGCTACGCGGACGAGAGCGCGCACCTCAACCTCCTGGCGGTTGACCCGGCGCATCGCCGCCGCGGCATCGCACGGCGGCTGCTCACCTGGCTCGAGGAGAGCGCGCTGACCGCCGGCACCTTCATCGTGGGGCTGGAGCTGCGCGCCACGAACGCGAGCGCCCGCGCCTTCTACGCCGCGCTCGGTTACCTTGAGAGCGGCGAGGTGCCCGGCTACTACCAGGGCGTGGAGTCCGCCATCCGCCTCACGCGCGACGTGCGCACCAGCCGCGCGACACCCGGCACGCGCCAGCCCTCCCCCTGAAGCGCGGCAGGCGCTAGGCCTGCTCGCGCGCCTCGAGCCTGAAGTCGAACTCGTAGCTGTGCGTACCGTCGCTGGCCACGCTGATGATCATCTTGCCCGACAGGCCGCGCAGTTCCCCGCTGGCAGAATCCGGCACCACGCTGATCTCGGCCCGCGAGTCGCCGCGGTTCATGGTGGCGCTGTGCTGCAGCACGAAGCTGCCGCTCCTGCCCTTGAGCTTGCCGGTGACCCGCTCGAGCGCGACATAGCCGGCGGAGCCCTTGGTCTCGGTCTGCAGCGCCAGCATCTCGCCCTTGCTGATGCCCTCGAGGTCGCCGTGGAAGCGCTTGTCGATGGTGAGGCGGCTGAGGTTCGCGGCACGTGCGACCTGCGTGTCCGGTTTGGCCGCGTTGACCTTGACGTCGAAGGACCCGGTGGCGCGCTGGCTCTGGCTCATGGTGGGCACTCTCCTCGTTCGCGTAAGGTCAGTCCGGCATTGGCGTCATCTGTCCTGCGAGCGCGTCCTCGAAGCCGAAGTGCCGCAGATCCCGCACCCGCTGTGGAAAGAGGATGCCGTCCAGGTGGTCCACCTCGTGCTGCACGACGCGGGCGTGGAAGCCCTCAACAGTACGATCGATCGGCGCGCCGTTCAAATCGAAACCCTGGTAGCGCACGCGCGTGATGCGCGGCACCAGCCCGCGCATTCCCGGTACCGACAGGCACCCCTCCCAGCCCTCGCTCTCCTCCTGCGTGAGGGCGGTGAGCGTCGGGTTGACGAGCACGGTGTAGGGTACGGGGCTGATGTGCGGGTAGCGCGGGTTGTCCTGCAGCTCGAAGATCACCACGCGGGCACCGACGCCGATCTGCGGGGCGGCGATGCCGGCGCCGCTCAGGTGCCGCATGGTGTCGTCCATATCGGCGACCAGCGCGGCAAGCTGCGCATCAAAGCGGCTCACGGGCAGCGCCACCTGCCGCAGCAGCGGCTCGCCCATCTTCAGTACCGGCCGCACCGCCATCGGCGTTGAGTCCTCAGGGAACGCTAGCGCCGCGCACCCGTCTCGGGGGTGACCGGGATCGAGGTGCGGTGGTCGCGGAACTTGAGCACGTGCTCACGCGCCGCCCTGGGCGGCTGCTGGGCGGCCTGCTCGGCGCGCGCCACCGCTTCGGTCACCAGGTGGTGGTGCGGGGAGAGCTCGCACACCGGATCGGCATTGTCCGCATCGCCGGTCAGCAGGTAAGCCTGGCAGCGGCAGCCACCGAAGTCCTTGGCGCGCTCCGGGCAGCTGACGCAGGGCTCCTTCATCCAGCCCTCGCCGCGGAAGCGGTTGAAGGCGGACGACTCGTACCAGATCTCGCGCACGCCGCTCGTGAGCACGTTGGGCAGGTTCAGTCCCGGCAGCATGCGCGCCGCGTGGCACGGCAGCGCCGTGCCATCGGGGGTGATGGCGAGGAACACCGAGCCGAGCCCGCTCATGCACGCCTTCGGCCGCGTCTCGAAGTAGTCCGGCACCACGAAATAGATCTGCATCTTGTTGCCGATGCGCTCGCGGAACGCGCGCGTGACCGCCTCGGCGCGCTCCAGCTGCGCGCGGCTCGGCAGCAGCTCCTCGCGGTTGAGCCACGCCCAGCCGTAGTACTGCGTGTTGGCGAGCTCGACGTACTGCGCACCGATGCGTTCGGCCATGGCGAGGATCTCGCCAACGTGGTCGATGTTGTGCCGGTGCAGCACCACGTTGAGCACCATCGGGTAGTCGTAGGCGCGGATCAGGGCCGCCACCTTGGCCTTCAGGTCGAAGGTGCGCGTGCTGCTGAGGAAATCGTTCATCTCGCGGGTGCTGTCCTGGAATGACAGCTGGATGTGATCGAGGCCCGCCTGCTTGAGCGCCCCGATGCGCGCCTCGGTCATACCGATGCCGGAGGTGATGAGGTTGATGTAGAAGCCGAGGCGGTGCGCCTCGGCGACGATCTCCTCCAGATCCTCGCGCGCCAGGGGCTCCCCGCCCGACAGCCCGAGCTGCACGGCCCCGAGCGCACGCGCCTCGCGCAGCACCCGCAGCCACTCCGCGGTGGGCAGTTCCGCTCCCGTGCTGGCAAAGTCGGTCGGGTTGTAGCAGAACACGCAGTGCAGCGGGCAGCGGTAGGTGAGCTCGAGCAGCAGCCACAGCGGCGGCCCCACGCCGCGCGCCGCCGGCGCCGCCAGGGGGGAGACGGCGCTCATTCGCGCAGCTCCAGCCAGCGCTTCTCCAGCGCGAATTTCACGAACGCGTTCACATCGCCCGCCAGGTCGGTGGCGCCGAAGGTGCGCTCGAGGTCCGCGACGATCTGCGCCAGCGTGCGCTCGCCGTCGCAGCGGCTCATGATCGCCCCGGCACTGCCATTGAGCTTCACCATGCCCTCAGGGTACAGCAGCACGTGCGCATCCTGCGCCGGCTCCCACTGCAGGCGCATGCCGTGCGCGAGCGCCAGTTTTGCCGTGGCCGGCATCTCACTCATGTCTTGACCCCATAGGCGAGTGCCATGGCATCGTTCATCCCCCACAGTACATCGAGCTTGAACTGCAGCACTTCAAGGGCCCGCTCCTGCTCGGCGCGGCTGCGGAAGCGCTCGAGCGTCACCGCCAGCCCGAACTCGACGTCGCGTCGCGCCAGGCTCACCCGGCTCTGGAAGTACTTAAGTCCCGCCGCCTCGATCCACGGGTAGTGCTCCGGCCAGGTGGCGAGGCGCTGGCGATGGATCTCGGGTGCGAACAGCTCGGTGAGGGAGGCGCACACCGCCTCCGTCCAGGGCGCGCGGCGCGCGAAGTTCACGTAGGCGTCCACCGCGAAGCGCACCCCCGGCAGCACCGCGTCCAGGCTCTCCACCTCCGCGCGCGCCAGCCCGACCGCTTCGGCCAGGCGCAGCCACGAATCGATGCCGCCCGGATCCTCGCCATGGCCATCGTGGTCGAGGATGCGCTGCACCCAGTTGCGGCGCACCTCGCGCTCCTCGCAGTTGGCGAGGATGGCCGCGTCCTTCACCGGAATGTTGATCTGGTAGTAGTAGCGGTTGGCCACCCAGCCGCGGATCTGCACCGGCGTCGCCTTGCCGGTGTTGAGCATCACGTTGAAGGGGTGATGGATGTGGTAGGCGCGGCCGCGCTCGCGCAGCTGCCGCTCGAACTCGGCGCGCGTCCAGGCGCTCTGGCTCACAGCTGAATCTCCATGCCGTCGCTGGCGACCTCGATGCCGCGGGCGTTGAGCTGCGCGCGCTCGGGGGAATCCTCATCGAGAATGGGGTTGGTGTTGTTGATGTGGATGAGAATGCGGCGCGTCTGTGGCGGCAGCCGCTCGAGCCACTCGAGCATGCCGCCGGGGCCGCTTTGCGGCAGGTGACCGATATCGCGGGCCCGCTTGCGCGACATGCCGAGTGTGATCATTTCTTCGTCCGTCCAGAAGGTGCCGTCCACCAGCACGCATGCAGACGAGCACATAGCGTGCCAAACGCTCTCCTCCATCGCGCCCAGCCCCGGGGCATACACCACGGAGCGCCCGTCGGCCGCATCGCGCAGCACCAGCGCCACGTTGTCGCCGGCCACCGGGTGCTCGCGATTGGGCGAATAAGGCGCAGGCTTGGACGCCACCGCGAGCGCGCGCCACTCGATGTCCGCAACGCCCGCGACACGGAACGCACTGCCATCGATGGGCATCACCTGGTGCTCGACACCGCAGTAATGCTTGAGCACCGCGAAGATGGGATTGCCGCGCGTGAGATCCGCGTAGGCGTTGTCAGTGCACCAGATCGGCAGTGGACGCGTGGACTCGCGCAGCATGAACAGGCCGGTGGTGTGATCAATCTGCGCATCGACCAGCACGATGCCGGCAATGCCGGTGTCGCGCGGCGCGCGCGCCGGCTGCAGCACCGGGTTCGCCTGCAGCTGCATCAGGATATCGGGCGAGGCGTTGACGAGCGCCCACTGGCGCTCGTCGCGACCACACACGGCAATCGAGGATTGGGTTCGAGCCTGAGTCCGCAGGGTGCGGTTACGGACGCCCGAACAGTTACGGCAGTTGCAATTCCACTGCGGAAAGCCGCCGCCGGCGGCAGACCCCAGCACCCGAATTTTCACAAAGCATCGACGTTCGCACGGCACGCGGGGCCTGTGCGGCCCCGGCACCCAGAAGACGTGCTAGCGCCTGGCAATGTACATCGTGATTTCCATGCCAAAGCGGAACTCAGTCGCCGTCGGAATTTCCCAGCGCATATCGCTCTCCTACGTTTAAGGCCCGAGAACCATACTACGTCCAAAACTGATCCGCAAAGGCCAAAAGGGTTATGTGACATCTGTAGCGCGGCTGTCACAGCCATCCCCTCGGGTGTGACATCCAAGGCGCGCTCTGGCCTTGAGACTCCTTAACAATCCGGCACATAAGTGCGCGCGGGCGCCAACAGAACCCGGCCGAAACCGGGGCGTCTGATCTTTTGGGAAACGCCTTCCGCGACCGGCCTTACGGCCACGCTCAAGCAGGGGCCGTCCGCGGCCTCACCTCCGCTGAGCGCTCCCCGAAGCGACTCAGCGCGACGCGGCGCGTCAGGCGTTCCAGGGAGCGCCGCGCCGCGGCCTTGGCAATGTGCTTGCACCACAGCGGTTCGCGCTGCTCGGTCTGGCGGCGGAATTTGTCGCAGTCACAGGTCCACAGGATGCGATCATCCTGCGTCTTCAGCACGCGCACGGTGCGGCTCGTGAAGCTGTACACCCCGAGTACCTCGTTCTCCTGGGGGCGGCGGCGGCGTAAGCGAATGGCCATGGGGGAAGCCTAGCGCACCTCGGCTGTGGATCGCCTGTGGATTAGCTGTGTATTACAGGAAACCTTCAGCTGACGATCTTCGCCTTGATCGCCTCGTACTCGGCATCGGTGATGAGCTTGGCCTCCAGCAGCTGCTTCGCCTCGCTCAGGCGCCGCACGGCATCCCCGTCCGCAGCGCCCGCGACCGGGGCCGGGCCCGAGCTCACCTGGATGCCGCCGGAGCGGGCGCGCAATTCCTCCAGCTCGCGCACGCGGCGCTTCTCGCGCCACGCCTGGTCCTGGCTCTGGCAGATGCGGTACACCGCCTGCCCCTGCTCCTTGCGCAGTCCTTTGAACTCGGCCTGCTGCGAGCCTTGCGTGGCCAGGGAGGCCAGGTCACTGGCCTTGCCGGCGCGCACGGCGATATCGGCGCTGATCATGCCGACCCGCAGGGTGACTTCCTCCAGGTCCTGCCAGCGGATGGTGGCCACGTCGAAGCCGCCGAGCAGCCGGCGGGTCAGCACCACCAGGCGTCCGCTGGTGGCGGCCACCAGCGCTCGCCGGTGCAGCAGCGCGAACACGCGGCGCTGTACGGCGAAGGCCTCGAGCGTCTCGCCCGGAATCAGCACCGAGCGCAGCTCGCTCAGGGGCTTCGCAAGGTCGGCGTCATTGCTGGCTGTGGTATCGCCCATAGGAGGAGAACAGCGCCGCGCTGTCAGTTCTTCTTCACGATCTCCGCGCGGAACTCGCGCAGCTTCGCCTTGATGATGCGCGCATTGGCCGGGCCCATGCGCAGCAGCAGTTTCTGCCCCGCGGGCCGGCTCTCGAGTTGCGCGTCCGCGTACTCGTAGAACACCTTCGGCTGCGTCAGCTGCAGTGGTTCTGCGATCTCGGGTGTCTGCAGCAGCAGGTCGATCACCTCGACCAGGCGATCGTTGAAGTACTTGCCCGGGTAGCCCAGGTCCTCGTACGACTGCTGGAACAGCGGATAGAGCCGCTCGTACACCACCGCGAGCGCCTTGACGTCGGTCTTCTCCAGTACGCGCACCAGCGGCGCGTAGCGCTCGAAGTTCGCCGGACTCAGGGTCGTGATGTCGCCCTGGGTCGCCGTCACCGTCTGTCCGGCCGTGACCTTCACCGGGCGCAGGTCCACCGCCACCTTCTTGCGTGGCAGGTTGTCCACCGTCACCACGAAATGCCGCACGATGTTCTGCGGCACGAGAAACTTCTCCACCGGGTCACGCCCGATCACCCCGGCGAGCGAGTCGTGCACCACCTGGTCGCTGTCATTGAGGGCCGGCAGCGCCTGTGCACCCGCCTCGACCGGCACCGGGTGGGAGATCTGCGCCTCACCGGGCGGCGGCGGCGCGGGGGCGACCGCCCGCACCGGCTCGGCTGCCGGCGGGGCCTGATGCGAGTACCAGTACCAGCCGCCCAGGGCGAGGGCTATGGCTGCCACGATGCCGGCGAGCCAGGCGAGTTTGCGTCGCGCGGCCGCTTCCAGGTCTTCTGCTTCCCACATCCTCGGATATCCTCCAACCGCTGCCGGGGAGAAGCTGCGGACTTTACTCCCCTTTTGGCGGTGTCGGTGTCAGCGGGACTGTCAGGTGTTGACGCGCCGCACCCTGACAGCGATCGCGCTCTGCCGGCAGGCCCCGGTGATGGGGTCGTAATCTTCCTCATCATTCACCAGGCGGTTGGTGGAGGCGCCGTGCGCGCGCACCGCACCCGCATCATCACCCCGGGCACCGAAGGCGTGCGCCATGGAGATGACCCCGGGCTTCAGGTCGGCGCTCGGCTTGGCCACCCCGAGGATGCGCTCGCGCGCGGTCGAGATCTCCAGCAGGTCATCCTCGCGGGCACCGAGCGCGGTGAGGTCCTGCGGGTTCAGGTGCGCGTGGTTGGTCGTGCCCCTGACCGCCAGGCGCTCGAGGTCCTGGCCGGTGGAGTTGAAGAACTGCCGCGTGCGGCGGCAGATGAGCAGGTGCGTGGCGCCCAGCGCCGGGTCCGCCGCGCGGCCCGCGGCATCCAGCGCCTGGGCCGCAAGCCGCGCCAGATCCGCCTCCACCCCCTGCGGGGCGAGCTGCAGCCGCGCGCTGGCATCTGCGTCCGCCGCTTCCACGCGCAGCGCGGCCTGCGCGAAGACGCGCCCGCCGTCGCGGGTCTGGGCGCGCACCTGCGCGAGCGGCACGCGGCAGCCGTGCGTGATCTTCTCCAGGACTTCGAACTTGGTGGGCTTGCGGTCCATGGGCAGCGGACCGCCGGCCGTGGGGATCTCGGTCTTCATGCGCCGCGCCAGGCCCCAGAAGAACTCCCATTCGTCGATGACGTCCCCGGGGGGCTGCAGCAGTGCCTGCGCGTAGTGGGCGTAGGGTTCCTCGTAGAAGATCTCCGGCGCGGTCGCGATGTCATCGCGCTCGAGACTCACCTGAGGCGCGATCACGTAGTGCGCCAGTGCTGCGCTCTGCGAGAGCTTGATGTCCACGCACACCAGCAGTTCGAGGCTGCGCAGCGCCCGTTCCACCTTGGCCTGATTGGGCCAGGCGACCAGCGGGTTGCCGCCGATGCACAGCAGCGCCCGCACCTGGCCCTCGCCGGCGGTCAGGATCTCATCGGCGGCCGTAGCGCAGGGCATCTCGGCGCCCAGCTGCGTGAGGCCGCGGATGCGCGAGGGCGCGAAGCCCTCGCCCCACAGCGGCTTCGGCGCCAGCACCTGCGCCTTGCGCGGCGTCGCCGCGCTCAGCACCCGCGGATAGGGTGCCACCTCGCCGGCGCGGCAGAAGCGCCCGCACACGCTGTTGAGCGCGATCACCAGGTGCTCGGTGAGGGTGCCGTTGGCCGACATCTCCGCGCCGGTCCCGGTGGTGGCGACGCCGCGCGGGCCGCGCGCGAACAGGCGCGCCGCGGCCACCAGATCGGCCACCGGCACGTCGGCGCGGTGCGCGGCGTACTCGGGCGTGAAGGGCGCCAGCGCCGCCTGCAACGCCTCCAGGCCCGCCACGTGCTGCGCACAGAAGTCCCGGTCGTGCAGCTTCTCCGCCAGGATCACGCGCAGCAGCGCGGCCATCAGCGTCGCGTCCTCGCCCGGGCGCACCTGCAGATGAATGTCGGCCAGCCGCGCCACCATGGTGCGGCGCGGATCCACGCAGATCAGTTTCAGCCCCCGCGCCTTGGCATCGCGCAGACGACGCGAGGGCGAAAACGGCGGCACGCTGCCCTGCCAGGCGTAGTGCGAGGTGAGCGGGTTGTTGCCGATCATCATCACCACGTCCGCCTGTGAGAACGGCTGCGGGCCGCCGAGCCAGGCGCCGACCCGTGACCAGGTGTAGACCTTGGCCGGCTGATCGATGGTGATGCTGGTGTAGAGATTCGGGCTGCCGATGCCCTGGTGGAAGCCGCCGGCGATGGCGAGCGCCGCGGAGTTCATGAAGCCATAGGTGCCGCAGTAGGTCGCGATCGAGCGCGGCCCGTGCCGCGCGCGCAGCGCACTCAGTTGCGCGGCGATCTCATCGAGGGCCTGCTCGCTGCCGATCGGCGCGAACTGCCCGGCGGCGTCGCGCCTGAGCGACTGCAACAGGCGCTGCGGGTGATAGGTCTGCGCCGGCAGTTCGCGCCCCTTCATGCAGGTGTAGCCGCCGTAGAGCGGATTGGTGACATCGCCGCGTACCGCGACCGCGCGACCGTCCTCAAGGTCCACCTCGATCGCGCAGTTGGCGTGACAGAACCGACAGAAGCTCTTGACGGTTGGCATGAAAGATTCACCGCGGCGCGAGGGGGGAGCCGGCGGCATCTTCGGCGCTGCGCCGGCCGGCCGGCAATCCTTCATACAGGGGACCTGCGCTGCCGCTACTGTATGCGCGCGGCGGCGCGCGGCCAAGCTCCTCCTGAGTGTGCCGCTGTGCTTCAATTGCGCCATGCCTGCCGCCTTCCACCCCGCCGTCGCCAACTGGTTCAATCGCACCTTCAGCGCGCCGACGTCGGCGCAGCAGGCGGCGTGGCCGGCGATCGGCGCACAGCGTCACGTGCTCATCGCCGCCCCGACCGGCTCGGGCAAGACGCTCGCCGCGTTTCTTGCCGTGATCGATCAGCTGGTGCGCGACGGTCTGGCCGGCGACGGCCTCGCCGATGTGACCAGCGTCGTGTACGTCTCGCCGCTGAAGGCGCTGTCGAACGACATCCACAAGAACCTCGAGGCGCCGCTCGCCGGGATCCGCGAGGAGCTCGGCGCACTTGGTCTGCCGCAGATCGACATCCGCACCTTCGTGCGCACCGGCGACACGCCGCAGCACGAGCGCGCCGCGATGCGGCGCCGGCCGCCACACATCGTCGTGACGACTCCCGAGTCACTCTACATTCTCATGGGTTCGCAATCCGGTCGCGACATGCTCGCCAGCACGCGCACCGTGATCGTCGATGAAATCCACGCCATGGCCGGCAGCAAGCGCGGCGTGCACCTGGCGCTCACGCTCGAGCGCCTGGAGGCGCTGGCGGGTCGCAAGCTCACGCGCGTCGGACTGTCCGCCACCCAAAAGCCCATCGCGGACGTGGCGCGCTTCCTCGTGGGCACCGGCAACCTGCGGCCCGACGGCAGCGCGGACTGCAGCATCATCGATGCGGGCCACGTGCGCGAGCGCGACCTGCAGATCGAGATCCCCGCCGCGCCACTCGAGGCGGTGATGTCCGGCGAGGTGTGGACGCAGATCTACGACCGTCTCGCGCAGCTGGTGAGCGAGCACCGCACCACGCTGGTGTTCGTCAACACGCGCCGCCAGGCCGAGCGCCTGGCGCGCCACCTCTCCGAGCGCCTGGGCGAGGAGCACGTCGCGGCGCACCACGGCAGCCTCGCGAAGGAGACGCGCCTGGATGCCGAGCAGCGCCTCAAGGGCGGGCGGCTGCGGGCCCTGGTGGCCACCGCGTCGCTGGAGCTCGGCATCGACATCGGCGAGGTGGACCTCGTATGCCAGATCGCCTCGCCGCGCTCGATCTCAGCCTTCCTGCAGCGCGTCGGGCGCTCCGGCCACTCGGTGGGCGGCACGCCCAAGGGCCGGCTGTTCCCGCTGTCGCGCGATGACCTGGCCGAATGCACCGCGCTCATCGCGGCCGTGCGCCGCGGGGAGCTGGACCTGCTCGTCATGCCGGTGAAGCCACTCGACGTGCTGGCGCAGCAGATCGTCGCGGAAGTGGCCGCGCGCGAGTGGGACGAGGCGCAGCTGTTCGCGCTGCTGCGCGGCGCCTACGCCTACCGGGATCTGGAGCGCGCCGAGTTCGACGAAGTGCTGCGCATGCTCGCCGAGGGCTACAGCACGCGCCGGGGCCGCCACGGCGCGCTCATCTATCACGACGCGGTGAACAAACTGGTGAAGGGGCGGCGCAGCGCGCGCCTCACCGCCCTCACCTCCGGCGGCACCATTCCGGACACCGCCGACTACCAGGTGATCCTCGAGCCGCAGGCGCAGTTCGTCGGCACCGTGAACGAGGATTTCGCGGTCGAGAGCCTGCAGGGCGACGTGTTCCAGCTCGGCAACGTGTCCTACCGCATCCTGCGTGTCGAGCAGGGCCGCATCCGGGTCGAGGATGCGCGCGGCGAGCCGCCCTCCATCCCGTTCTGGCTCGGCGAGGCGCCGGGGCGCAGCGCGGAGCTCTCCGCCAGCGTCTCGGGGCTGCGCCGCGAGCTCGAGGCGCAGCTGGAGGCAGGCATCGAGGCTGCGACCGCGTGGCTCACCGCCGCCACCGGCGTCGCCGCGCCGGCCGCCGTGCAGCTGGTCGCTTATCTTGCCGCCGGGCGCGCCGCCCTCGGGGCGCTGCCAACGCAAGCCACGATCATCTTCGAGCGCTTTTTCGACGAGGCCGGCGGCATGCAGCTGGTCATCCATTCGCCGTTCGGCAGCCGCATCAACCGCGCCTGGGGGCTCGCGCTGCGCAAGCGCTTCTGCCGCTCGTTCAACTTCGAGCTGCAGGCGGCGGCGACCGAGGACACGATCGTGCTGTCGCTCACCACGGCGCACAGCTTCGAGCTCGGCGACGTCGCCCGCTATCTGCATTCCAACACCGTGCGCCCGCTGCTGGTACAGGCGTTGTGCGCGGCCCCGATGTTCCCGGTGCGCTGGCGCTGGAGCGCGACGATCGCGCTCGCCCTGCCGCGCTTCCGCAACGGCAAGAAGGTGCCGGCGCCGCTGGCCCGCATGGCGGCCGAGGACCTGCTGACCGCGGTGTTTCCCGACCAGGTCGCGTGCGCGGAGAACCTTCCCGGGGAAATCGAGATTCCGGATCATCCGCTGGTGCGCCAGGCGATCCGCGACTGCCTGGAAGAGGCCATGGATATCGAGGGTCTGGAGCGGCTGCTGCGCGGCCTGGAGGCCGGCAGCATCCAGGTGATCGCGCGCGATCTCACCGAGCCCTCGCCGCTGGCACTCGAGGTGCTCTCGGCACGCCCCTACGCGTACCTGGACGACGCGCCGCTCGAGGAGCGCCGCACGCAGGCGGTCATGAGCCGACGCTGGATGGACCCGCAGAGCGCGGCCGACATCGGCAAGCTCGACCCGCAGGCCATCGCGCGGGTGCGCGAGGAGGCGTGGCCCGATGCCACGAGCGTGGATGAGCTGCATGACGCGCTGCTGTGGCTCACGTACCTGACGGCCGCGGAGGCGGCGGCGGGCCCTGGCTGGCCGGCGCTGCTGGCGCAGCTGTGCGCCCAGGGCCGCGTCACGCAGCTGACCAACGCCACGGCGCAGCTGTGGATCACCGCCGAGCGGCTGCCGCTCTTCGCCGCGCTCTTCCCCGAGGCGACCTGCGTGCCGCCGGTGCGCACGCCGGCGGCGTACGCGACGACGCTGGGGCCGGAGGCGGCGCTCACGGAGCTCGTGCGCGGGCGACTGGAGGGCCTGGGTCCGACCACGGCCGCAGCGCTCGCCGCCTCGCTCGGCCTGCCGGTGGCGCGAATCGACGCGGCGCTCGCGACGCTGCAGGCCGAAGGCTTCGCGATGCGCGGCGCCTTCACGGCCGCGGCGGCGGCCGCCTCGGAGTGGTGCGAGCGGCGCCTGCTGGCGCGCATCCACCGCTACACCGTCAAGCGCCTGCGCGCCGAGATCGAGCCCATCGAGGCGCGCGACTTCCTGCGCTTCCTGTTTGAATGGCAGCGCGTGACGCCGGCCGGGCGCATGGAAGGACCCGACGCGGTGGGGGCGATCCTCGCGCAGCTGGAGGGCTTCGAGGCGCCGGCGGGCGCCTGGGAGACCGAGGTGCTGCCCAACCGCATCAGCGAGTACGAACCGGCGTGGCTCGATGAGCAGTGCCTGGCGGGGCGCTTCGTGTGGACGCGGCTGGCGCCGCGCCGCGCCGACCCCGAGCGTGGCGCAGCCCCGGTGCGGGCCACGCCGATCGTGCTGCTGGCGCGGCGCAACGTGCGCCTGTGGTCGAGCCTCACGGGCGTGCCCGAGGCGGTGCACCTGTCGGCCGCGGCACAGCGCGTCGGCGCCTACCTGACAACCCACGGTGCCTCGTTCTTTGATGAGATCGCCCCGGGCAGCGGCCTGTTGCCCACGCAGGCCGAGGAGGCC
>Ga0207693_10000225_pt1 | contig 51527 bp, 36 predicted proteins | sample LARL81metaG_FD_184347 | JGI IMG/M metagenome (GOLD analysis project Ga0207693, IMG submission 184347) | Corn, switchgrass and miscanthus rhizosphere microbial communities from Kellogg Biological Station, Michigan, USA - LAR L8-1 metaG... | ecosystem: Host-associated > Plants > Roots >... | reverse complement strand
CGCCATCGGCGGGATGGAGGTGCTGCCCTTCACCGTGCCGCACGACGCGGCGGAGCCGGTGCAGTTCGTGGTCTCCGACGGGGCGGCGAAGCTCGGCGTGCTGACCGACATCGGCATCGGCACGCGCCACGTAGAGCAGATGCTCTCCGGGCTCGACGCGCTCGTCCTGGAGTGCAATTACGACCGCGAGATGCTCTGGGCGGGCGGCTATCCGCGCTGGCTCAAGGAGCGCATCGGCGGCCCCTTCGGCCATCTCGATAACGTCGACGCAGCGCGGCTCCTCGCCGCCCTCGACCGCTCGCGGCTGAAGCACATCGTCGCCGCCCACCTCTCGCAGCAAAACAACACGCCGGACCTCGTGCGCGCCGCGCTTGCCTCCGTGCTCGGCTGCGAGCGCGACTGGATCGGCGTCGCCACCCAGGACGAGGGCTTCGCCTGGCGCGAAGCCTAAATCGGGGTCAGAGCCCTATTTAAATTGGGCTCTGACCCCGATTTCTCAGTTGAGCTGCGGGCTGCCACGCATTTCCGGCGGCAGGTAGCGGCCCTTTCAAACTCGCCATTGATCCACAGGGCGATTTCGTTTATGTAACGTTCTCGGGGTCGAACACCGTCGCAAGCTACCGCATCAACCGCAACACAGGAGCACTGAAACTCAACGGATCTGCAACAGCGGGAAAGGGCGCGGGAGCAGTCAAGACCGATCCTTCCGGGAAGTTTCTCTACGTGGCGAACTCTATCGATAACACCGTTTCTGCATATCAGATCGATTGGACCACTGGCGCCCTCAAACCTGTCGCAGGTTCACCGTTCGTCACCGGCATTGATCCCAATGTTTTCGCCGTCTCGAATAATTACCTGTATCTGTTCTCAGGCAACGAAGTGAGCGGATCCTCAAAGTCAATTTCGGGATATGCCATCGATACGCTCTCCGGGGTCTTGACTCCCGTACCAGGATCGCCGTTTACCGGACATGGCAGCCCCGCTAACTACATCGCGGTTGACGCCGTGCACAATGTTCTCTACCAGCCGACATTTCCCGCGCCCTTGGGCGATGCCTTCAACATCAACACCATCGATCCGGCGACTGGCACGATTACGTTTGTGGACATCACTGCGTTATTTGAAGCACAAGAGGCGGAGGCGATGCTGACCGACTCCTCCGGCGAGATCTTGTACGTGATCGACCGATGGCGTCCGGGGACGAGTGATACTTCCACGGCGGTGGGATCATTTGCCATCGATCCTGTCACGGGGCAGTTGAGTATCTTGGGAACGCACTACCAGACGGCCTCGCACAACGAATACGCGTCATTGGCAGTTGCGCCCTAAGCTTTCTGCGGTACCCAATCGAGTGACCGCCACCCGAATTGCCGGGTGCGAGTGCGCTGCGTCGCGATCAAGGCGATTTTTCTGCCGTGTCAAGAAATCCTGCCGGTTGTAGCAAAATGGATCTATGACCGGCGTACGGATGGATGTCTGGCTTTGGGCTGCTCGATTCTTCAAGACGCGGCCAATGGCAAAGAAAGCTTGCGAGCTGGGCCGGATCTTGTCAAATGGGCAGCCTGCCAAGGCGGCGCGGGAAGTCCGCGTGGGAGACCGGTTGCGGATTACCAATGATGGCGGCGATTTTCAGATCGACGTCCTGATCCTCAGCGAGGTGCGCGGTCCGGCCGCCGTGGCACAAACGCTTTACCAGGAAACCGAGGAGAGCCGCGAACTCCGCCAGAAAGCTGCTGCTGAACGGAAGGCGATGAGGGAATTCGAGATTCTGCCGCAAGGCCGGCCCTCGAAACGCGATCGGCGGCACATCATCCGGTTTCGCGGGCGCTCCTAGTCATAGGGACGTCTTCAAGGCTTGACCCAAACACTTAACCACAGGGGACACCGAGGGCACTGAAAATCTATTCGAGTGCTTGACAATCCCCAACGAACTGCGCCATTATGGCGGTGTACGACATGTCGCCAACAGCCATGTTCGAGTCCTTGCCACTCACCGAGCCCGTGCTACTGATCCTCTTGAGTTTGGCTGAACAGCCGCGGCATGGATACTCCATTCTCAAGGACGTCGAAGAGATGAGCGACGGGCGCGTTGTGCTCAGCACCGGTACTCTCTACGGCGCATTGCGGCGCCTGCTCGATGAGGAATGGATTGAGCGCATCGAGGAAGAAGACACTTCGCGAGGGCGGCAGGCGTATCGCCTGACCTCTCGCGGGCGCAAGAACCTGCAACTCGAAGTAGGCCGGATGAAGCACCTTACACGGCTGGCGAGTTTGCGGATTGCGGCGAAGGAGGCATGACCGTGCTCAGCGTCGGCGTCTATCGGACCTTATTGCGCCTGTATCCGGAGTTCCACCGCGAGCGGTTTGCCGAGGAGATGGTGGGTGTGTTCGAGGAAAGGCGGGCTGAAGTCGCTTCGAAGAGCAGATTCGCGCGGGGTTTGTTATTGGCCCGCGAGGCGACTGGAGTCGTGGGTGGCGCTTTTCACGAACATTGGCGAACTCTGGTCGGCGATTCTATTGGGCTATGGTTTCCCACAAGGAGGTTTACGATGCATACCGAATTCCGTTTTCCGAAGACGACGGCTGTGCTGATGACGATCATCTTGGCGGGAGTGATGGTCGCGATTAAAAAGGGGGAAGCGATTTCGGTTTCGGTTCCACCTTCGAGCACACCCATCGGGCCGATTCCGCCGACGCATTCCGTCTTGGTGGGTGGAATCGTGCTGATGTTCGCGTTCGTTTATCTGGCCGGAATGATCGGATGGTTGATTCTCTTTGCCATGCGGCGGTCTGGCATCCACCGCCTTTCCGAGACTTCCGGCGGAGCGAATTAACCTTCCCCTCGCCTTGGTGACTCAGCAAGCTTGCGGCGATGGACTGTTGCCGATAGACTCAGGGGCGCAAATTCGCGACCCTTGACTCTATGAGCCTTCGCCCACTTTTTCTTCTCATCGTTTACCTCAATTCCCTGTTCGCTATTTCTGCAGCTGCCCAGACTTCCTCCATCAACTCTGCCGTCACCGAGTATGTGAAGGCGGAAATGCAACGCCAGCACATTCCTGGCCTGTCTCTGCTGATTGTGCGGAACGGAAAGGTCATTCGGGCGGAGGGCTTCGGGCTCGCCAATGTGGAATTGCAGGTGCCTGTAAAACCGGAGAGTGTCTTTCAGTCGGGATCCGTCGGGAAGCAGTTCACGGCAACTGCCGTGATGATGCTGGTGGAAGAAGGTAAGATCGGCCTCGATGACCCACTTACGAAATATTTTGCAGACGCTCCGGCGGGTTGGAAGGAAGTGACCGTCCGCGAGTTGCTCAGCCACACTGCGGGCTTTGGCGATTATCCCAAGGACTTCAACTTCCGCAAAGACTGGACAGAAGAGGAATTGCTGAAAGTCGTCGAAGGGATTCCTTTGGCGTATCCTCCCGGCACGAAGTGGGAATACAGCAATCTCGGGTACCTGACGCTAGGGATTTTGATTCATCACGTTACGGGAGAGTTTTACGGCGACTTTTTGCAGGCGCGCATCTTCAAGCCGCTCGGCATGCAGTCGACGCGCATTATTAGTGAAGCTGACATCGTGCCCAACCGTTCCGCGGGCTACCGGCTGGTGAAGGGCGAATTGAAGAATCAAGAGTGGGTGGCGCCTATGGTGAACACGACCGCCGACGGCAGCCTTTACTTTACGATTCTCGATCTGCGGAAGTGGGACGCTGCGCTGTATACGGAAAAACTTCTGAAGCGATCGAGCCTTGACTTGATGTGGACGCCCGTGCGTTTGAAGGATGGCCAACAGAATGAAGGCAACTACGGTTTTGGCTGGTTCATTGATCATCGGGCCGGACATCGCTGCATTCACCACGACGGCTCGTGGCAGGGATTTGAAACTGCCATCGACCGTTACGTCGATGACCAGTTGACCGTGATCGCACTGGCGAATCTGGCAGAGTCAGAGCCAGGAAAAATCACACAGCATGTGGCGGAACTGTATTTGGCAGACCAGTAACTAGAACGCGGGTTCGCGCTGTTCTACGTGCATCCGCATGCCTTGCTTGGGGCGCAGCGTAATCAGCGGCTCGGGCTCGACTGGGTGCCCAGGCACAAGTTTCAATCTCCACTTTTGTGCAATCGTCGCGAGCAGAAGCACGCCCTCCATCCAGGCGAACGATTCTCCAATGCATTGCCGGACGCCGGCACCGAACGGAAGGTACGTCAGCCTGCTCCGACGCGCCTTAGCCTCGGGCGTGAAGCGTTCCGGATCGAAGCGCAGCGGATCGGGGAAGAAGCGCGGGTCGCGGTGGGTGATGAATTGGCTGATCAGGATGGTAGTCTTCGCGGGTAGGACATACTCTCCTAACTGAAAGTCGGCGCGTGCGTAGCGGCCCATCGCCCACGCGGGTGGGAAGAGACGCATGGACTCCGCCAACACCATTTCGACATAACGCAGGCGAGGTACATCGTCGAATGTGGGCAAACGGCCGTGTAATTCGCGATCTATTTCGTCATGAAACCGGCGTTCGCAATCAGGATTCTGCGAGAGCAAATACCACGTCCAGGAGAGCGCATTGGCCACTGTTTCGTACCCGGCCAGGAAAATCGTGATCACCTGATCGCGCAGTGACTGCTCTGAGGCTGCGCTCTTGTCGGGGGACGCCGCCAGCATCAGATCGAGCAGGCTGCCACCGTGAGCGCCAAGCCGGCGGTGCGCCGCGATCATGCGATAAACGACCGCGTCAATGCGCTTGCGTGCGCGCACAAATGCTGCAAGACCGGGAGGGCGCACATGGACCATCCACTCCGCAGCCGGCAACATCACCAGAAAGTTGTAGAGGCCCATGATGCGGTTGATGGCATCGGCGAGTTCGTCCACTTCCTGGCGCAGGTCGGTGGCAAACAACGTCTGCGCGACCACGTTGAGGGTGAGATGCATCATGTCGATGGCGACGTCGCGTTGCTCGCCGTCACGCCATCGGTCGCGCAGGCTCGCCGCCTCTCGAACCATCACTCCCGCATACTCCGGGATGCGCTGTCGATGGAATGCAGGTTGGGCCACTTGCCGCTGGGTGCGATGCTGGGCGCCTTCAGCGGTAATCATGCCTTGGCCCAGCAGCATTTTCGTGCGCTGAACCGTCCGTTCTTTGATGAAGTTGTCGTTCTGAACCACAAGCACTTCGCGGATGTAATCGGGATGGTTCAGGAAAACGATGTGATGCCACCCGATTTTGTAGTGTGCGATGTCGCCATACTCCCGAGCGAGGTGTTGAAAGAGCAAAATCGGATTGGCGGGACGGAACTTGCGAAACGCAAACCAGAGCAGGTTTCTCTGGAAGCCGGGCGGAAACCGGTATAGCACGAGCCCAGATTTATCGTTCCGAGGTACATCATTCCGGGCCGCCGTAGCCATCCTGTTAGTTTACTTCGTGCACTGGAATTCTGGGATGTACGAAGGAAGATCGAGAGCGGCAAGTTTGCCGTGAGGACAAAAGCCCCGCCAAGGTTTTACTTCGCTATGGAGCGGAAAGGGCCACGTGCACCACGGACCTTGGGGCTACTGGCGTGCTGTTTGGAGTTTCTGCAACTGATCCAACTCCGCCAGAACTTCCTCGCTGTGCTTAGCTGGATCCACACTGGTGTATGTCTTCGCGATTTTTCCTGTGGGATCGATCAGAAAGGTATGCCGGGCCGCAAACTTCACCAGCCCTAGATTGGTCAGTGATCCGTACGAGCCGGTCACCTTGTGATCAGTATCGGCTAAGAGCTTGAAATTCAGGCCTTCCTTTGCACAAAACTTCTTATGCGAATCCACGCTATCGAGGCTTACCCCTAACACGACCGCGTTGCGTTCGACATATTTCGACTGATCGACCTGGAAGTTGTGAGCTTCGCGAGAGCAGCCCGGCGTCTGATCTTTCGGATAGAAATAGAGGACGACCCACTTTCCGCGATAGTCCTTGAGACTGACGGGAGAACGTTCCTGCGAAGGGAGCGTGAAATCGGGCGCATTGCTGCCCACAGAAGGCGCGGCTGAATGCGAAAGCAGGCGTGGGACAAGGACGATCAGCACCAGCACGACGACCAAGACGAGCACGATCCGCAACATGGACCCTCCAAGCGTACCGCGTCTCTGCTATGCGAACTCCAACTCTATTTTCTTTGCGGCCCGGTCGAGGTTCACAATGCGGAAACTGCGAACCTGCCCTGCGCGGACTGGCTCCGTCTTGGCTGGACCGCCAGACCCAGTCTTCCACTTCGCCTGCAGCATAGAAGTCAACGAAGAGAGATCCGCCTTCGATTCCTTCGGAGAGTCAGCCTTTGCGGGAGCTGCAGTCGTGACCTTGCAGGTGGCGTGGATGCCGTCGCCAAGTTCTACGCGCGCCTGGTTACCGGAATCGTCCATCAGTCGGCCGGTAACCACATCTCCTGGATTGTGCTCGGCGATGTATTCGTCGAGACCGGTTGGAACAAGTTGCTTCATGCCCAGCCGCATCTGCCGTTTCTCGAGGTCAATGGCGAGCACTTGCGCTTTGACGATTTGACCGACGCGCAACACGTCTTGCGGCTGATTGATTCGCTTCTCAGCGCTGATGTCGCTGACATGAACCATGCCTTCGATACCTTCGGATAGTTGTACAAAGGCACCGAACTTAGTCAGATTTGTGATCGGGCCTTCGACCGCAGAACCAACTTGAAAGCGTTGCGAGATGTCGACCCAGGGATCTCCCAGAGCCTGCTTGAGCCCGAGTGAAATACGATGCTCGGCGGCATTCACCTGCAGGATCACAGCTTCGACAGTCTCTCCCGGCTTTACCACGTCGCTGGCCTTTCGAATTTTTCCCTTCGACCAAGACATTTCGGAAATGTGAATCAGACCCTCGATGCCGGGCTCAAGTTCCACAAATGCTCCAAACTCCATGAGACGGGTAACGGTTCCGCGTACGCGGTCGCCGGCTTTGAATTTTTCGGAAACGGCCTCCCATGGATGCGGTTGAAGTTGTTTCAAGCCAACGGAGATGCGCCGCTTGTCCCCTTCCGATGAAACCTTAAGCACTTTGACTTCCACCGATTGACCGACCGAAAGTACGTCGGACGGCTTGTTCACACGGCCCCACGCGATGTCGCTCACATGCAGGAGTGCATCGACTCCACCCAAGTCGACGAAGGCGCCGTAGTCGGTAAGGCTGCGGACGGTCCCACTCACGGTCTCTCCTTCTTTGACCTGTGAATAGAATTTGTCCTTGGCAGAGCGCTCTTCTTCCTCCGCAACGACGCGACGATCTACCACGACATCTTCATCGGTGACATCGAGTTTGATGATGCGGCAGCGAATCTCCTGCCCGACCAACTTTTCCATTTCAGCAGCGTCGCGAACGCCGCTGCGCGAGGCTGGCATGAATGCTCGCACTCCCACATCGACGCTGAACCCGCCTTTGATCACTCCCGTTACTGTGCCAAGGACACTGGCCTTGTCGGCGAAGGCTTTTTCTAGAGCCGACCAATCCATGGGGCGCTCGACTTTGAAACGGGAGAGTTCGTAGTAGCCGTCGAGATCGCGCCCCTTTACCGTGACTAGGCACTTGTCTCCGGGCTTCAGCGTTTCCCCTTGCAATGCGGCTAAAGGAAGAATGCCCTCCGACTTGTATCCGATGTCGAAGAACACCGACTCGGCATTCAAAGCGATTACGGTGGCCTGGAGTTGCCGGCTGCCCTCGGTCTTGCGGGAGTGGCTCTTCTGAAACTGAGAGAGGATATCGCCGAAAGACTCGGTTCCCTCGACGGCAGTTTGCGTTTCGGGAGTTTCTGAATTGGACGTCTGTGGATCAGCCATGAAAGGTTACAGCCCTCGTCGCGGGATAAGAGTTATTAGGATACCACCGCAGCGCCACCCCGACAGGACGGCCGCTTAGTGCAGCGCCCACTGCGGATCGTCTTCCGGTCGCACGATCTGGCCGTCGCGCATGTGAATAATGCGGTCGCCGTACTTCGCGGCCTCGGGATTGTGCGTAATCATCAGCACCGTTTGGCCGAGTTCCTGATTCGAGAGTCGAAGCATGCCGAGTACGATGTCGGAATTCTTGGAATCGAGGTTGCCCGTGGGCTCGTCGGCCAGCACGACTGTTGGCTTGTTGATGAGGGCGCGGGCCAAAGCTACCCGCTGCTGCTCTCCTCCGGACAGTTCGGAGGGCCGATGTCCCAGACGTTTAGTCAAACCGAGAAGATCGGTGATGCGGTTGAAGTGCGCGGGATCGCCTGCACCGTTGCCGGAAATTTCGCGGGCGATCTCGATATTGGAACGCGCATCGAGCGTCGGCAGCAGGTTGAACTTCTGGAAGACAAACCCAATTTTACGTTTGCGCATCCGGGTGCGCTCGGCGTCGGAGAGAGAGGCTAAGTCGTCGCCATCGAGCACGACGCTGCCGCCGTCGGCGCGGGTCAGTCCACCCAGCAAGTAAAACAGCGTCGACTTACCGCTGCCTGATGGACCCACGACGCTGACAAACTCACCCTTTTGCACGCTGAACGAGATTCCGCGTAGCGCCTCAACCTCGATTTTGCCCACGTGATAAGTCTTCCGCAGGTTTTTTGCTTCTATGAATGCGTCGGCCATGCCTGACAAGAATCTTACACGAGGCTCCGGCCGAGCGCGGAAGGCTCACTGTGTCACTTATCAAACTGTCCGGGAGCAGGAACTAGGCTACGCCGATTTGGCTTGGCATTTGCGGGGTGCGGTGTTGCATGCGCTTGGGTCCACGCTTTCGCACCAATAGAAGCCGCACGCGCTCCAGCAGGTCGACGGGCGCGTACATTCCCTTCGTCAGAAAAACATCCGCTTGGGAATCGTGATCGTAGATTCGCACTTTGCTTGAGATGAGGATCGCTGGAGTATGCGGTGAGACGTCTTTAATCTTGGCAATCAACTGCGGTCCATCCAACCCGGGCATCGCCATATCGGCGATCACCAGATCGACTCCGCCTTGCAGGAAGCGCGTGAGCGCCTCTTCGCCGCGGGAGAAACTAGCTACGCGGTAGCCACGGGTCTCCAGCATGATCTTGCGGTGGGAAAGAGACTGTTCGTTATCGTCTACACACAGAATAGTGCGCTTGGGTTTCATCAGCCTTCCGCAATCTGTCGTGCGCCACCGCACCAGCGGGTCGCGAAACCAACAGAGGCTTTTCTCTATATGAAGAATGTCAGAGCGAGATGAATGCTATCGAGAAGAACGCGGACTGTAAAGTAGCGTCGATGCTAATGGGACTTCCTGGCTATTGATTTTTTCTTCAGGCAATGCGCCGCCGTGTTTTCCGCACTTTGCGCAACACGGGTTAGAGAAAAACTTCGGCACGCATCACTTCGATTGCGTTGCCGCCGACGCGCACGTTAACTATCCGGTTATCGCTCTGCGTATTTTTCTGGTTTTTCTGAGAAGAGGCGCGCACAAAAATCCGACTCGGCCGTTGCATCTCGATTCCCTGCTCAATGAGGACGCGCTCATCGGATTCAGCAACTTTGTGTGCCACCATCCACGCGGCGGCGCAACCTGCCGCTGAACCGGTAGCAGGATCCTCTCCGTTGTAAAACAGCATTCGGGCATGCAGACGGGCCACCGGATCGACGGTTTCACGCGACACGAAGTAGAGGAACTTTCCGCCGGTCTTTTCCAGGTACTCGGCAGCGCCGTTCACATCGACGCGCAGTTTCTGCAGGATCGAAAGCGATTTCAGCGGAGCTATGGTGAAGGGCACTCCGGTCGAAACCGTCTCAATCGGCAGGGAAGCATCGAAGTCGTCCAACTTCAGTCCGGTGGCTTGCGCGACTGCCTCGCGATCGTGTTGCACTCCAAATGTCGGATCGATCTGAGTCATCTCGCCAAAGGCAGCCTGCCCATTCGTCTCCTCAAAACGTACCGGAACCTTTCCGACGTTGAGTTCGAGCGTGATTTCCTTGGCGCCGGCATCGCCACGCAAAGCAAAGGCCGTTCCCAGCGTGGGATGGCCGGCAAACGGCAGTTCTTCCTGCACTGTGAAAATTCGAACGCGGACTCCACGCCCACGCTCGGTCTCAGGATCGCGCGGAATAATGAACGTCGTCTCCGAGAGATTCATCTCTTTGGCGATCAGCTGCATCTCCGCGTCGCTGACTCCGCGCGCATCAAAAAATACCGCCAGCGAGTTTCCCTCGAGAGGATTGGCAGTAAAGACATCCCATTGCGCCATGGCCAGCCGTCTCTTTGCCTTGTTCATTGAACCGTCCCCCGAAATTGTGGTGCCAATCAAGGGATGCACACGGGAGCGGCGCGATGCAGAAAAGATGTGAGGGAAGAGTCGTCTGTGAAGTGGTGACGTTTGACAGTGACCGTTGCCGATTCTATCCTAACAACATGTTATTTCCTTCCGCCGCCTGTGTTCGGTGCTGTTGTTGTCTACTGTCGCCGGCGTGTGGGTAGGAAATCAGACGGATTCTTTCCAGCCCACCCGGTAAAGCGGGTGGGTTTCGTTTTCATCTGTATTTACCGATACAACAGCCGGGTGGCAGACTGTCCGGAATCTTAGCGACCTGAATAAAACGAGGAGATGATTATGACTACCGCGACCGAAACCTATAGCGTTCCGCGCATCAACGACACTGCCCCCGACTTCACGGCTGAAACCACGCAAGGAACAATTCAATTCCACCAGTGGATCGGCGACGGATGGGCCATCCTGTTTTCGCACCCGAAAGACTTTACCCCGGTCTGCACCACCGAGCTCGGCACCATGGCAAAGCTACAGCCGGAATTCGCCAAGCGCAATACGAAGATCATTGGCTTGAGTGTGGATCCCGTGAGCAACCACAGCAAGTGGTCCGCCGACATCGAAGAGACCCAGGGCGCAAAAGTGAACTACCCGATGATCGGCGATCCGCAACTCAAAATCGCGAAGCTCTACGGCATGCTGCCGGCATCGGCGGGCGAGACCTCCGAGGGCCGGACGCCAAACGACAATGCCACCGTGCGCACGGTGTTTGTCGTTGGTCCGGACAAGAAGATCAAGCTGCAATTGAGTTATCCCATGAGCACTGGACGCAACTTCGACGAGATCCTCCGCGTCATCGACTCGCTGCAACTCACAGCGAAGCACCAGGTTGCCACACCGGCAAATTGGAAGCAGGGTGATGATGTGATCATCAGTGGCGCCGTCTCCAACGAAGAAGCACAGAAGAAGTATCCCGCTGGCTGGAAAACGTTGAAGCCGTACCTGCGAGTCGTGGCGCAACCGAAGTAGAAACGTATGGAGCGGCCAACAGAATTGGCTGACGGTTGCGATGGATCTCACTGTTCCCGCGAAACCGTGAGATTCCTGTTAGGCATAGGTCGGTAGATTTTTCCCGATAGCTCTTTGGAAGCGCATGCGGTCCGGTGATCGTCCCGGTCTTCAAAACCGGCGGGCGGCAGGCAATCCTGTCACCGGTGGGTTCGACCCCCACTCGCTTCCGCCATTTGTTTTCATTGATTTAGACTGTCAGTTTGCCCTTTCCCCAACGTTGCGCAATCGGTTCCCCCATACTCAAACAGGCCAACACTGCCGGGATCGAATTACTCCATCCTCCCGATCATCTCGTCGATGCCATTGACGATCCCAGCCTCGGCGCAACCGGGCTTCAGAGCGGAGCTAAGCACCTGGAATGTATAGCGGCCGAATGCGTCATCGGTTGGCACATATCCCGAGTTCGCCATTCCATTTGTGAGGGTGACCACCAGCGTCTCGCGGAACTTGGAGCCCGCTTTTATGTGCTGACCAATCATGCTGTAGAGCTCTGCATTTGCGCTTCCCAGTGCGATGTCTCCAATTCGCAGAGCACCGATTTTGATGCGGACAGGATCAGGCGAGTCTTCATACTTTCCAGGCTCTCCCTCGCGTCCGGTATCGAGTCTTCGCCGGCCAGGACAGCTTACCTCTTGCTGGGCTCCTTCGATCTTGACTTCAGAACTCATAGTGTGGATATGGCCAATCAGTCGGATCGCCTCTTCCGCCGTAAGCAAGCCCATGGCTTTCACCAGCTGTATGCTTTGATCCATTGCCACCGGATCGACCGCGACCTTGTCCGCCGCTGGATTTCCAACAAACATCGCGTGCATGATGGCGGTACCCAGGTCGACCTGTTCGGCTTCCATGACGGCGTGGATTCGTGCCTGTTCAACGACGTGATTGGCGCGCCAGTACAACGGATTCTGATCACCCGCTGCACCGCTTGTCCAAAGAGCAATCGATTTATCGTAGGTGCGCTCAAGATAGCGCTGGGCTTCGCCAGGAAAATCGGCAGAAACCATGCCGTTCAAAAAGAGAGAGTTCGCGTGCATGGCATAGTTCATGTAAACAGCGATCAACTGACCGCTCAGCGACTCAATCTTGATCACCGCCAGCGTCTTGTCTGAGGGGTAGTCGAGATTTGGTTCCTGCGACCACAGCCGGGTTTGCTCGTCAATGGCGTCACGATTCACATTCAAGTAGAGATTGCCAGAGCCATAGCCAATCCTGGCGGGTTTCATACTGTCATGAGCCTGCCTGGCAGCCTGCTCCAGGCCGGATACCAGCTTCTCCTCAAACGCTTTCGCCGGAGCGTTGCCCTGACCCGGAGCTCCACCAGCGGGCGGCCGCGGACCATCGAAAATAGCGCTGTGGTTATGAGTGGCTGAGATCAGGATGTTCGCAGGGGGAACGTTCAGTTCGCTCGAAAGTTCCGCTGAAACTTTGCCTGTAATCGCCGTAGAAAGGGCACCCACGTCCGCGTTCAGTAGAACGGCGCGATCATGCCCGTTCTCCAAATAGATAGCACGCGCATAAAGATGATCGAGTATGGAGGTGTAAGGCCGAGGAATTGCGTTGGCGTCCGGTGTAATATCGACGCGCCCGGCGCCGGCCTTCAGGGGACCGGGAATAGCGGCCGAGGCCTGGTTTGGCAGCAGCTGAATGATTCCCGCAACTATTAATGCAATATTGCGCAGCAGACCCATGTCTTCGGCTCCGATCGTTTAGGTTCCTCTCTTCTGACTTCGCAGCCACCGTTTTTCAGCTGCGTTACTCTGCGCGTAGCGCTTGAATTGGATCCAACTTCGCTGCCCGCTCTGCCGGCAGCCATACTGCGATCAGCGCGACCGCGAAAAGCATCAGAGGAGCGCATGCAAAAGCAGCCGCATCCCACGCCTTAACCCCGAATAAGAAGCTGGCGATCACCCGCGTAAGGGCAAAGGCTGCGCAGAGACCTACGATCACACCTGCAAAAGCAAGAGTGATTCCATGCTGGATGACCAGTTTGCGGATGGCTGACCGGTCTGCACCCATTGCCATCCGAATACCTATCTCCTGATTCCTCTGTTCAACGGAGTAGGCCATTGTCGCGTATATGCCGATGGCGGCGAGCAGCAACGCAACCACACCGAAAATAGTAAGCAGCAGCATATTGAAGCTCTGCCGTGCCGTGGAGTACCCCATGACCTCGTCCATCGTGCGGATATGGCCAACGGCAAAGCCATTGCTTGCGATGCGCAACTGCTCGGAGACGGCCGGAATAAGGGCGTGCGGGTCTCCGTGGGTTCGCACCATCCAGAAGAGTGGCTGAATGTTGGCATACGCTGCGTTGTAGCCATCCGAGACCTGCGGAATCGGAGCGATCATTATCGGGTCGGCAGGCTTGGTCAGACCCTCGGCGTGGAAGTCTTCGACCAAGCCGATGATGGTCTCAATCCTGAGCCCCGACGTCGAGGAGTTCATGATTCCGTGCAGGATGTGCTGCCCGACCGGGTCTTCGTGAGGAAAGAATTTCTTGGCAAACGCCTCGTTGATGAGATCGACAGCCGGCGCGTCGGCGTTGTCATTGTCATTGAAATCGCGCCCACGCAGCAGCGGGATCCTGAACAGCCTTAGATAATCCGGCGTAACGCTCATCCACGCGCTCGAACAGCAGCTCTTTTCCAGTGGATCGGCCGGGCGCCCGACCAACTGGAACCCGGTGCCGTCTTCGATATCGATGGGCCGCCAAAAGCCTGCAGCCGCAACCTCCACTCCAGGAAGAGCGTTGAGCTGGTTGCGTCCATCGCGCAGGAGCTGAGTCAGGCCGGCCGTCTTCTGGTAGTGGGGGCCGTTGAGCGACATCTCCATGGTCAGAACGTTGTGCGCATCGAAGCCCGGATCCACCTCGTGGAGGGCGATGAAGCTCCGAATGAGAAGCGCCGCGCCGATCAGCAACACGAGGGCCAGCGAGATTTCGCTGACCACCAGCAGCGAGTGGGCCTTTCCCTCGCGGAACCCCGTGCCGGAGCGGCTGCCGCTCTCTTTGAGTGTGGAGTTCAAGCCGGAGCGCGAAGCGCTGAAGGCGGGGAACAGTCCAAAGAGGATGCCCGTAAGCAAGGAGAGGCCGAGGGTGAAGCCGAGCACGCGCCAATCGATGCTGATGGCAGAGCCGTCCTCGCCGATCCGGGGCAGGCCGGCGGGACTGACGGCGAGCAGTGCTCGCATTCCTACAACACCGAGTGCGGTGCCGAGGATGCCCCCGGCAAGGGACAGCAAAACGCTTTCCGTCAGTAGCTGGCGCACAATGCGCGCGCGGCTGGCTCCGAGTGCGGAGCGGATAGCGAACTCGCGTTTGCGGATCGTGGCGCGCACGAGCAGGAGATTGGCGACGTTGGCACAGGCGATCAAAAGCACCAGTCCTACTGCGCCCATGATCATCCGCAGCGAATTACGCGCGTCGCCGATGATGCTGTCGAGCAAAGGACCAACCTTGAAGTGCGATACCCAGGCCAGGCTCGGGAACTCACGGCGGAACTCGTGGGCCACCGCCTGCAATTGGGCATTCGCCTGGGCGACCGTGACGCCCGGCTGGAGCAGTCCGGTCACGTAAAAGGAGACGTTCCCATCGCTGCTCTCCGGGTCAATCTGAAACGGCAGCCACAGGTCGGCCCGCACATCACCCACGAAACCCTTTCCGACCACGCCCACCACGGTATATGGCTCATTGCCCAGCGAGATCGATTTCCCCACGATGGCCGGGTCGCCGCCGTACCTGCGCTGCCACAGGCCATAACTCAGGACCACCACCCCGCCGCCGTGGGGCAAGTCCTCCTGTGGCGTGAAGGTCCGTCCCAATGCCACGGGGGCACCATAGACTCGGAAGTAGCCCTCCGTGACATGAATCCCGTTCACCTGCTCCGGGCGGTTACCACCGGTCAGGTTAAAGCCGGGGCCCGCGTTGTCGAATGCCACGACCTCCCTAAACAGGTTGGTTTGGCGCTGAAAAAGGTGAAATTCCGCGACGCAGTGAAGGTTATCGGCAATGCCACTTGCGGAAAACAGAAAATTCACCATGCGATCGGCGTCGGGATAGGTCAGCGGTTTCAGCAGCACCGCGTTCACCACGGAAAAGATGGCGGTGTTGGCGCCAATGCCCAGTGCCAGCGCGGCGACAGCGGCAATGCTGAAGCCGGGGTTCTTGGTGAGCAAGTGCAGCGAATGTTTGATGTCATTCCAGAGATTGCCCACGGATCGATACCTTTTTCTGCTCGAATTAAACGCTCTTGCTGGTCGATGAGTTCTACTGGGAGTGTTACCGACGCCAGTTACGACGGCAGGGCCAGCTGCCGCTTGCCGGGGCTGCATGTCTCGTTTAGGGCTTCTGTTCGCGAACCACCGTTACCGGGCCAATCAGGCCGGATGGCAGGAGCGGCGAATTCGCCTTGTACGGTTTCACATCCGCAAAGGTGATCTTTGTGGCTCCCGCCTGTTCATCACCTATCAACCGGTTCACCCAGGCGTTCACTACTTTAATGGTGATCTCGTTTACCCCGGGTTTGAGAGCGGATGTCGCATCTACGCGATAAGGTGCGTGCCACGATTGACCTAGTTCTTTGCCGTTGACGGTCACTTCTGCCAGGTTCTTGACGTCGCCCAAGTCGATCCACAAGCGAGCTCTATTACCGAACCAATCGGGCGAAGCCTGCACGGTCTTCGTGTAAGTCCCAATCCCGGAGAAGTACTTCACTCCCGGATCGTTACTGCTGCTCCAATCCGAAAGCTCGTTCAGAGTAATCGAGTCGGGTGCTCCGCGGCCTGACTGAAACATCAAATTCCAAGGCCCGTTGAGCGTGGCGACCTTTGTGTCTGTCACTTGAGGAATGTTGTGCGAAGCTTCGGATGTAGGTTTTCGGAAGACCACAAACACAGTGCCCCACGGTTCAAGGTGAAGCGGTACCGTGGTCCGTCCATCTGCTATTTTGAATGACACTGCCTCCGAGGCTCCGGTTTCGGCACGCCACAACTCAGGCTGTTTGCCAGCCAGCCGGAATGTAGCATCCATTACCGCATCATGATCGCTTCGGTTGTCGATGAAATAGATATCGCCATCTGTGAGCTTGCGGTGAACGAACTCTACGTCGGAATCATTGGCTTGTTTTGAATAGTCGAAGTCTGGTTTCAGATTCAGCGCGCTGAAAACATCAGCGAGGTTCTGACCGGCATATACAGTACCTTTGCCGACTTTGTGCACACCGGTGCCATCACCGAATAGCTCGGATGAAAGTTTCCCGAACTGGGATTGATCATCGGACAGGCTCGGGTCATCGGCAGGCTTCGGGCCCGCTACAACCGCGCCGGCTTCAACTAGCTTGGCAATCGACCGCAGCACCGGAAGCGACATATGGCGGCTGTACGCGTCGAGTCCCAGCACTCGATATTGCATGCCGCTCTTGGTCACGATCCGACCATTCGACACGCTCAATTCGTGGATCAATGCATCGGCGTTAATGTAATCGAACCCATACCCCGCCGGAATTTCCGGCGATTTATGTTCGAAGATGGCCGTGAGATTGGAATCTTCGCCATAGAAATAGACGATGTCGGCGCCGAAGTGCCCCTGCTGGAGCATGTAGCTGGACCGGGCCAGGTAGTTGATCCACGGTGCAGCCTGTTCCGCCCACGTTTCATTGCGATTGAACCATTGGCCAAACGGGCCGAGTGTCAGTCCCGGAGCCTTCCCAACCAGCGGCTGATGAGCGGATTCGTGAATCACGAAGCGATTGATTCCGTTGAGCAGTTCCTGATCAGCTGTTGGCTTCAGCGTTGCAGGAGACCACCCCCACGGCGCGGCTGCCGCCGTCATCGACTCTGCTGCTGCGATATTCTGGCCGTAGATATGGGCCACGGACGCCGATTCCCGGTCATCCGCGTTGTAGCCGTACTGAGGTTGATTGACTCCGGGCCTCTGTGTCCACATCGCGCTCATCGGTACTTCGTTCATCTTCTTGACTTCCATGCCGTCAGCGACGAGGGCGCGTCCCGACTCGTGGGATTCTCCGTAATGCCCCATGCCACGTTCGTGGAGAGTCTCTTCCAATTGTTCGTAATGTTCATTGGCAATGAGGTCTGCGATGGTCTTGCGGAAGTCCCAAAGAAAACGATCGCTGGTTGCCGAACTTTCAACAATGCGGCCGGCTAGCACGGGCAGCCACGGTGTCGGGTCATACCCGCGCAGCTTTTTGAATTGCGCGAGGAGGTCGTCGGTCCAGTTCTGAGACCCTGCCTCCCAGCTGTCGTTGATGACGTAGCGGATGCCTTTCTTTCCCATCTCATCCGCCCCAACGGTTTCCTTGTAGCTGTCGAGATACTTCTCGAAATAGTCCTTCACAAAGCGGCGATCGAGCTTATCCACTTCGAGTCCGGTAGCCTCGGGCGTGGCAGGGTGGTTCGTTATCCCGAGCAATGAGTAGCCGAAGCGCAGCACTACCCACTTGCCCTCCGGCGGTGTCCAGTCCAACGTTCCGTCGGCACTTGTCTTGGACGTTAGATCTACTACAGAGGACTTCGGGATCGCCATCGATGCATCGACTTCCGGGGTTGAATATTGGTAAAGGTCGGGCTCGGGTACAAACGCAGCCTTCTCTTCGAAGTGGCTTACCCGCGGACTGGCGTGAAGGACCAACTCGGCGACTTCATAGGAAGTAGGTGTAGGAGGCCTCGGACCGAACGAAGAAAAATCGATCCCCTCGGCCCAAGCAGGAGGAGGTGGCGGCGGATTTCGCTTAAAGCTTATCCGGAAGTATTTCGCTGTAACGGGCTCGAATGAGATCGTGTGCTCGGCCACACGGCCTCCAGCCAGGCTCGCCACTTTGCGGAAGCTCTGGCCATCATCGCTGGCTTCCAAAGTCTTTTCTGGTGTACCGACGATGAACGCTTCAACGAATCCAGGGTCTTTTGTCGCAAACGTGATTGCACGAATGGTAGTGGACGCAGGATACTCAAACTGAATCCAGGATTCCGCACCAACCGCCGGCATCGGCACCTTCGTTGTCTTCTCCAGATCTCCATCACTTAACACTGCAGGATCCAGCCCATCACCGCTAGAAGTGATTTTGGCCAGTTCTGTGTTTAGCCCAGACGCACCTGAGGGGACGCGGAACGCGACCACCACGGCATCGGCATAAAACTCCGGCAGCTGTGGTGCGGCTGGTCCGAATTGTTCGCGGACGCCAACGTTCTGAAAGGCGCCGGTGGTGGTTGGAGGATGAGCGAGTTTACCCGTGAAGCGTGTTCCGCCTTCCAATATCGTCTCGCTCCACACGTACTTCTTCATTCCGTGAGAAGGTGGCACCCAAGGACCACCGCTTTCACTCCAGCCGGGAGAACCCGCGATCGCCATCTCCATTCCTAGCTGGTCGCCAACACTGATGGCGTATTTGAAGGCTTCCTTCCATTCAGGAGTCATGTACGCAAGACGCTTGTCGACGACCTGGGGAGTCTGCAGGGCCGCATCGAAGTTCTGGAACCCCGCGATCCCCGACCGATGCATCCACTCAAGATCGAGTTTGATGCCTTCTTTCGTGATGTTCCCATTCATCCAGTGCCACCAGACGCGCGGCTGCGCTGTACTTGGTGGATTTTCGAACCCTTTCTTGAGTGCGTCCTCGGAAGTCTGGGCCACGCAAATTCCAACAAGGAAGATAGGTGTCAATGCCGCAACCGAAAACCGTCTCCACGCTTGTCTCATAATTGGCAAATCTCCGATGAAGGCGGCCAGCATAAGGGCAATCGAGACTCACAAGCAACAACCTGAGGGCCGAAGGCAGTTATTGCGCATTGCGAAATGGTTCAGAATTCGAGCTCCCCTCGGCTGGCCTGAGAGCTTCTGCATTTTGGATGTGCAGGGAGAGCTCGTACAACGCTTGATTCCCAACACCGGGAACGCAAAAAGCTCGTCATACTTTTCGTATTCGTGGCTGCAAGTCCGGGCTTCAGCCTATCTCGCGGCGCGTCGGCATCGCTCTGGGCAGCCTGTCCTGCAATTTCACAGCGCGAAATAACGAACGTCAGTAGCTCACTCATTGACATTCGCTTGGTCCGAGTGAAACTATCCGCGCCATGCGTTCCGCTGAGACGAAATGTCCAGCTTCACGGTTGAAGATCGCCTCATCTTCGTGATTTGACCCTTGGAGGATAGGGCCAACAGCATGAAAAGCCGTATTCAAGTTTGTCTGCTCCTGATCTGTGCTGCCTGTGCGCTTCTGCACGCGCAGTCCCCATCATCCAGCGACCGGGTCGAATCGATCGTGGGTAAGATGTCACTTGAGGAGAAGGTCGACTACATCGGGGGCACTGGGTTCGCGATTCGAGCTATGCCCAGTCTGCAGTTGCCTGCATTTGAGATGTCGGACGGCCCGCTGGGTGTGCGCAGTAACTCGCGACTTCCTTCGACCGTCTACGCCGCAGGAGTAGGGCTAGCCGCGACTTGGAATCGGAGCCTGACGGAGCGCGTAGGAGGCGGCATTGGACGTGACGCGCGGGCACGCGGCCTGCACTTCATGTTAGGGCCGGGCGTTAATATTTATCGCTCACCTCGAAACGGCAGGAGTTTCGAGTACTTTGGAGAAGATCCCTTTCTTGCGTCAGAGATCGCCGTCGGCTACATCAGAGGCATGCAGGCCCAGGGTGTGAGCGCTACGATCAAGCATTTCCTCGCTAACAATTCTGAGTTCTTGAGACACGATTCCGATTCTGTAATCGATGAACGCACCTTGCGCGAGATCTACCTGCCTGCCTTCGAAGCTGCAGTCAAACATGCACAGGTCGGGGCGATCATGGATTCCTACAACTTCATCAACGGCGCCCACGCCACGCAGAACGGCTACTTCAATATAGACATTGCGCGCAAGCAATGGGGTTTCGACGGCATCATGATGTCGGACTGGCGTTCCACCTACGACGGCGTCGCGGCGGCTAACGGCGGGCTTGACCTGGAAATGCCCACCGGAGAGTTCATGAACCGCAAGAACCTCCTTCCCGCTATTCAAGACGGACGCTTAAAGCAGCAGGTCATTGACGAGAAGATACGTCACATCCTTCACACTGCGGCAAAGTTTGGATGGCTTGATCGACAACAGATGGACCTGAGCCTGTCCAAGTACGACGAAGCCAATCATGACGTAGCTCTCGATGCGGCACGTGAAAGCATTGTTCTTCTGAAGAATGAACGCCAGTTGCTGCCGTTGGATAAGCACAAAATCAAGTCGATCCTAATTGTTGGTCCAAATGCTTATCCTGCTCAACCGGTTGCCGGCGGCAGCGGGGCGGCGATTCCATACTCTGCCGTCAGCGGCCTGGAGGGCGTGTCGCATGTCTTAGGGAAGTCAACTTCCGTTTACTACGAACCGGGGATTCCAACGTTACAGCAAATGGTGTCTGCCACCGACTTTGTTACTGATGCCCAAGGAGGACAGGCTGGCCTCAAACTGGAGAGGTTTGACAACGACGATTTGTCTGGCTCCCCTCAAACTGTTCAGGTTGTTCGACGCATCAACAACGCAGGATTCTCGTGGGATACCCTCTCGGACTGGCAAGATGTCGCGCCAATACTCGCAGGTACGCCAAAAGTTGAATGTCGCCGATGGTCCGGATACTACATGGCGAAGGATTCGGGTCCATATGAACTCGCAGTGCAAGGCCCCGGCGAGCACAACGGCTTCCGCGTATACATCGACGATCGACTCGTGTTCGATAACTGGAAATTTGCAAAAGCGTACCAGGAGCATGCGACCCTGGAACTGGCTTCTGGTCCGCATAAGATCGTTGTCGAGGATGTCCAGAGAACGCCTTTTGGCGGACGGTTGCGTTTGGCGATCGCAAACCAAAAGACACTCGTAAGTGATACTGCGAAACAACTCGCGGCAAAGGCCGACTCCGTCGTTGTGGCAGTCGGTTTCAATCGTGATAGTGAAGGCGAAGGAGCGGATCGAACTTTTTCTTTGCCGATTGGGCAGGACGAGTTGATCCATGAGATGGCAGCACAGAACAAGAATGTGATTGTGTCCATTACATCGGGTGGTGCTGTCGATGCGATGAGTTGGATTGACCAAGTGCCTGCATGCCTTGAGTTGTGGTATCCGGGAGAAGATGGTGGAACGGCGTTTGGTGAAGTTCTCTTCGGCGATGTGAATCCATCCGGACGGTTGCCAATCACGTTCGAAAAGCGCGAAGAAGACAATCCCACATTTGCCAACTACTACCCGGAATCCGACACTAGAAAAGTCTTATACAAGGAGGGTATTTTCGTTGGATATCGGGGATATGAGCACAGTGAAACGAAGCCCCTATTCCCGTTTGGGTTCGGCCTTTCTTACACGACATTCAGTCTGACTCACCTGTCCATCAAGGATGAGAGCACAACAGGCGCCAAGTACCGTGTCTCCTTCGACATCTCCAACATCGGCAATCGTAGCGGGGCAGAAGTTGCGCAGGTGTACATTGCCGATACTGGGACCAGCGTCTCTCGGCCCCCGAAAGAACTCAAAGGGTTCGTAAAGGTCAATCTCAAGCCGGGCGAAACGCAACGCGCGACCGTCGAACTGAACTTGCGCGCGTTCGCTTACTACGATACTGATGCTGCAGTTTGGAAAGTTCCGGCGGGCACCTACAAGGTATTGGTGGGCGAATCATCTGCACAGATCGAACTGACAGGCGAAGTCAAAGTTGCAAACATGCTCACCGAAAAGCCGTAGCTCATTATTTTGGATCTCCGGGGCATACTCAACATGAAAATCAAGTTCTTTGCGGCTGCATGTCTTGTTCTGTTGATAGGTGTAGACAATAGGGTGTCAGCGCAACTTCCGCAGGAAGCTCTGAAAGGACTCTGGAAGGCTCAATGGATAACCTCGCCGAGTGCGCCGCTGAGGGACAGTACAGTCCTGCGCTTCCGGAAGGTGTTCGAGATTCCGCAGATTCCGGAGAACTTCGTTGTTCAGGTGAGCGCTGACTCCCAATTTATCCTTTGTGTCAACCAGCATGAGGTAGGGCGGGGACCAGCGCGAAGTGATCTGGCACATTGGAAGTACGAGACCTACGATCTCGCGAAATTTCTGCAGACCGGGAAGAATGAGATTTCCGCCACAGTCTGGAATTTCGGCGTCACGCCACTGGCTCAGATCACGGATCGAACTGCGTTTGTGCTGCTAGGTGAAACGGCGGCCGAAGCGATTGCTAATACGGACAATAGCTGGGAAGTCGAAGAAGAAAAAGGGATAGGAATTCTGCCGACTCCGCCTGAGATCCAAAGATCTTACTACGTAGCAGAACCGGCGGAGCGCATCGACGGTGCCGTGCTCGATTGGTCGTGGAATGATGCAGCATCCTCACACGGCAAATGGGAAAAGCCATTGTCGATTGGAAATGCGTCCTTGCGAGGGGCGGTTCTTCAGAACAACAACTGGCAATTGATGCCGAACTCGCTGCCCGCAATGCAAATGGAACTGACGCCAGTAGGACGGGTTGTGCGTGTTACGGGAGTCGAGTCGCCAGTGAACTTTCCGGGGGCGCCATTTGAAATACCGGCTCACTCCAACGTCAGCCTGCTGCTGGACCAGTCCCATTTGACTACCGCCTACCCGGAGTTGACGGTGACCGGGGGCGCAAAGAGCACGATTCGCCTGACCTATGCGGAAGCACTCTTCGACAGCGATGGACAAAAGGGAAATCGAAACGAGATCGCCGATAAGCACATCGTGGGCATCTATGACGAGTTTTTGCCGGATGGATCCCGATCCCGCAGATTTGTGCCCTTAGTTTGGCGCACCTGGCGATATCTGCAACTCGACATCAACACCGCGGAGCAGCCGCTTCGACTTGAAGATCTTCGTTCTTGGTTCACGGCATATCCATTCGAAGAACGCTCTCATTTTTCATCAGATGACCCCTCCCTTACGCCAATTTGGCAGGTTGGCTGGCGTACTGCTCGCCTCGATGCCCACGACACCTACATGGATACTCCCTATTACGAGCGGATGCAGTACATCGGCGATACTAGAATCCAAGCCCTAATCTCCTATACAGTTGCCGGTGACGATCGCCTCGCCCGCCAAGCGATGCAGGCGTTCAACGATTCCCGGGTCCCTGACGGGCTTACCCGAAGCCGCTATCCCTCATCCGTAACCCAGATGATTCCAACGTTCTCGCTGCTGTGGATCGGGATGCTGCATGACTTCTGGATGTATCGCGGGGACGAGGAATTTGTTAAGGCACAAATCCCTGGTACGAGGACGGTTCTGGACTGGTTTCTTGATAGGCAAAGGCCAGATGGACTGGTTGGGAACATAGCGTGGTGGCCATTTGTCGACTGGGGAAAAGACTTTCCGTTTGGTATGCCGCCCCAGGATGCGGACGGAGGTTCTTCTCCCATTACGCTGCAATACATTGAAGCGCTTCGCTATGGCGCGGAACTGGAGTCAACCTTCGGCGACCCGGTGCGTGTGAAACGCTATCGTGAAGCCGAATCTAAGGCAGTAGGAGCAGTCCAAAAACTGTGCTGGAACGACGCTTATGGCTTAATCGCAGACACTCCGGCCCAGAAGCACTACAGCCAGCACGCCAACATTCTGGGAGTGTGGCTGGACGTGGTCCCCGCGGAGAAACAACAGGATGTCCTCACCAAGATTCTCTCGACGAGTGACCACGGATTTACAGTATCGGGGCCAGTACCCGATATGACAAAAGCGACCTATTACTTCCGATTCTATTTGGCGCGGGCCCTCGACCATGCAGGTATGGGAGACCGGTATTTGGATCTGCTCAAGCCCTGGAAAGATATGGTTGCACTCGGGCTCACGACTTGGGCAGAACAACCGGAACCTACGAGATCCGATTCCCATGCCTGGAGCGCCCATCCGAATTTCGACTTTCTCACCATCGTCGCCGGAGTTCGGCCGAAGACACCTGGGTTTTCCAATGTCATGATCGCACCGCATCTCGGTCGCCTGCGCAATGTGAGTGCAACAGTTCCAACGCCGAAAGGGATGATCGAGGTGAAGCTCGATTCGAATGCGACGGGTGTACATGCCGAGGTAGATCTTCCACCAAACGTGTATGGGAGGTTTCTCTGGAAGCGAAAGACTACAGCCATGCATCCGGGCAACCAACAATTTCAGTTGCCTTAGGATGATTGTGCTTATGTGGAGGATCGCGAGCCCTAGTCTTTTACAGGGCAAAAGCGTCTAGGCCTCTGTGGGATAAGTGAGTCGCCATTCGGGGGATGAAGTGCGCCGAAGAATGTCGAAGTTGGCCTTCCAGCGCCAGTCTTTGGTTTCTGGCCTGCTGATGGGGAAAAATAGAGGAACTCATGACCAAACTCCGCTTTGCAGTGTCACTCGTCGACAGCGCCAATGACTACCAGCGTGCTCAGGCCGCTGCGGCAGACGAGGCCGCGCGCCGTTTGGGAGTTGAAGTCCAAATATTGTTTGCCGGCGGCGATGCGATTGAGCAAAGCCAACAATTGAGCGCCGCAATCCAGTCAAAGACCACGAGTGTGAATGGAATCGTGCTGCAACCGGTCGGAACTGGAATGCAGCAGTTAGCCCGTGCCGCTGCTGCTGCGGAAATTGGATGGGTCGTAATGCACAAAGATGTCGACTATATTGCGGATCTCCGACGTACGTGTAAGTCCCCCGCATTCATGCTTAGCAGCGATCACATAGAAGAAGGCCGAATCCAGGGAAAGCAGATTGCTGCTTTGCTTCCTGAAGGCGGAACGGTGCTGGGCATCGTCGGTCCGGCAACCGATTCTATCTCGGAGCAACGACTCAAAGGTCTAAAGAGCACAATGCCTCGGAATTCACGACTTCTTACGGTTCGGGGAAAGTGGACGGAACAGAGTGGTTACGAGGCCGTTGCTGCTTGGCTGAGGCTGTCCACATCGAAACAGGAGCCGATTGCACTGGTGGCTTGTCAAAATGATTTCATGGCAGTGGGTGCGAAGAAGGCGTTCGACGAGATCGCAACCGGGGATACAAAGGAACGACTGATGAGAGTACCAATTATTGGATGTGACGGTCTCCCTAATTCTGGACAACTCTGGGTGAAGCAGGGGCTGTTGACGGCGACAGTTGTACTGCCGGTTCTGGCCGGCACGGCGATTGATATGCTTGCCACTGCCATCCGAAACAATGCGCAGCCGAAAGAACTCACAGTTATCGATGCCGTGTCTTATCCCCCCATCGATCAACTGAAACCCGTCGCGGAACCACTTCGCGCTTCAGGAAAATCCGTCCTACATCCCCAGAGTAGGCAGTGGTCGTAAGAGGAAAAGTACGGAGTCTGTTCGATCTGAGCTGAAGCAACCGTTCCTGTCGTTCGCAATTCGCCGTGAATCCAATACCGATAATTGCCACTGCTGATAATCGCTTTTCGACTTTTACTTATGAGCTTAGTGAGTCCCACATTGCGCGTTCCTGCCCGAAAGGATCGTCTTCGATCTTGCATTGTGCATCGATCATCATCGTGGAACGTTTTGGGAAAGTGTATGCAGGCCACGAGGGTTGACCCTTGGCGCCGGGGTGACCAGTTCTCGCAAACGCAGTCCACATTTCACTCATATTTGATGCTGTTTTTTCGCGATCCGTATCGGTGCCGATCAGGCCTGGGCGAGATGGATCTTTCGGATCCTTCGGCCCTTCTACGTCAACATTGTTGAACTTGTACCAGATTTCCGTCGCATGAGCAGCACCGAGTCGATGGTTGGTCCCCGGAACAACCAAGTTTGATTCATGCGTAAACATGTACATATAGACCGGAGCTGCATTCTGCGCGAATTTCTTCTCCGCTATCTCAATAGAACCAAGCCACATCGCACGCGCTGTAGTGATCGCAACATAGAGATCTGCGGGCGAGGCGCTGGGGCGGCTCTTACGATAAGTGGCCAGTACCTTTTCTGCATTTGCGCCCAATTCTTTTGTTAGGCGCGCCTGCAGTCGATCGTCGGTCAGCGTGAATGCATCGTTGTCTTTGCGTTCCCAGAAGAAGAAGGCCATTTCGTCCTTATTGGTTCCGACGATCAGCGGCTTGTCTCGGGAGATTGCAGGAGCAGTGGGATCAAAAGGATGATGTGGAAGGCAAGTCCCATCCACGACGGGAATGAATCCACCTGGCTGAGAAACAACCATGCCCTGTCTTCCGCCGCTCAGACTCAGTCCCCCGGGTCGTTTCTGAGCGACAGTACCTTGAACTTCAACCAGTTTTTCTGCTGGAACCTGTTTGAGCTTCAGAACTTCCTTTTCTGACAAACCCAGTTCATCCAGGACCATCTTCGTCGTTTTCGTCGCAACGTCTCGGGACGACATATGCACGCCGGGACCGCTTTCAATCGATGCTTTATTAAAACAGTCTTTTGCTGTTGGTAACGCGTAGATGCAGGCAGTCTTAGCGCCTCCACCAGACTCGCCAAAGACCATCACATTGTGCGGGTCGCCGCCAAAAGCCTCGATGTTTTCATTGACCCATTTGAGCGCAGCCGCAATGTCCAGAATTCCCTGGTTTCCGGAAGTGGCATATTCCTCGCCTGCTAGATCCGCGAGGAATAGATATCCCAGAAGCCCGAGTCGGTGATTGCTTGCTACCACCACAACGTCATATTCGCGAGCAATGTTGCTGCCGTCTTGGTACCACGTGCTTCCCGATCCCACGACGAAACCACCGCCGTGGTTATAGAACATCACTGGACGACGACGGTGGTCCACAGCAGGCGTCCAAATGTTCAGCACAAGGCAATCCTCAGAAGGGAAGGGTTCCTCCTTTCCGAAGGATGGTCTGCTGGGCTGAAAAGAAGGAGGACCAGGAGTCAAGGCGGCACGAATTCCGGTCCATGGCTTCAGCGGCGGTGGTGCTTTGAAACGATTCTCTCCGGCGACCGAGCCAGCATAGGGAACGCCTTTGAACGTAATCAGTTCTCCCTGCCGTGTACCTCGCAGACGTCCGTAGGCGGTCTGCACCTCGACTGTTTCCGTAGCCGCTGGTCGCCCCCATATCCGCTCACTCGAAGCAAGTACTGAACTACCAGCTACGGCAACCAAAGCCATTGAGCTGTTCGACAGGAACCTGCGACGGTCAAGAAGCGGGAAATCTCGATCGCTTGGCATAGCTATCCTTCCAGAACTGAACTCCTTTACGTCTGACTCTGGATCACTCCCCGGTTGCCGGCCACAACAGTCACTTCGAAGCCGCAGTTGCTTGGACGAGTTCGGCATCGATGGTTAAGTTGATCTCGTTGCCTACGATCCCTTGGTAGCCGTTCATTCCGAAATCAGTTCGATTCAGGGTTCCGGTCGCCGAGACACCCATATGCAGGTGTCCATGGCCATCATCAATGGGTTTCGTCGGACCTTCGACGTCAAGACTAACCGGCTTGGTAATTCCCCTGATCGTGAGGTCACCAGTAATCTTCAACTTGTCAGCGCCAAGGGACTCAACCTTCGTGGAGTGAAATGTCATGGCAGGGTACTTCTGAACATCGAAGAAGTGATCGCTGCGAAGATCGTTGTCACGCATCTCCACGCGCGTATCGACGGACGCTGTCTCGATCGAAACCTCAACGGAGTCTTTCTTGGCATCTGCCGGGTCATAGTGCGCGCTTCCGTTGAGCTTGGTGAACGTGCCGCGGACAGTCGAAATTCCCATATGCCGAACTGCAAACTGTGCCGATGAATGTGCCGGGTCCAATTGCCACACATTCGATTGGGCAACCGCGGTTATGCTGAAGGTTAATGAGACTACCGCAACGAAAACTATTGCTTTCAAGTTGGCTCCTTATGTGTTTTGGGATTTAGTGCGTGACGAGCGCAGCTCCGGGCAAACGACTGGTCCCTTCCTTGTTCTTGCGGAAAGCAGCTTCGAGATTGCGCCGGGAAATCCTGGAATGTTCGCGTGCAAGCGCTTCTGCGCGTGAGCCCTCGCGATTCTCGATGGCTTCCACGATCGCACGATGTTGCTCCGCTGCAACGTGCGCCGTGCTCTCTTCGTAATCGGCAGGACTGAATACCAGGGCTTCGGGGGCGGCGAACGGAATCTTGCAGGCGTGCTCCAGTTCACGGAAAAGAGATGGACTCTTGGCCAGGCACCAGACTTCGCGGTGAAACGTTCTATTCAGATCCAGGAACCGGGCAAATGCTTCCGCCGTTATCGGGCTATCGAGGATAACTCTCGGAAGAAGTCGCTTCACTCGTCCAAGTTCTTCCACACGTTCGAGTCGCTCCGCTGCAAATCTCGCCGCTGTGCCTTCCAAAACTCCGCGGATTTCGATCGCGTCGCAAATGTCAACCGTGCTGAAGGAACGAACGCGAAACCCACCTGTCGGAATCGGATCGAGCAAGCCTTCATTGGCCAGCCGTTCAAGCGCGATCCGAATCGGAGTTCGCGAGGCCTGCAGCAGTGAGACGAGGCCAAGTTCGGTCAGGCGCTCACCGGCAGAGAATTCCCCCTTCAATATCCGCTCCCTTAGAGTCAGAACGAGTCGTTCCGTATGTGTATTCGAATTGGGAGTAGTGATAATAGGAGAGACCGATATTGCATGCAATTCTACGATTGCTTCGTCAGCAAATCAACAACTTATGGTAAAACTTTAAGCCATTCGCGAGATATTGCATGCAATAGATGGCTTGTCAGGCTTAAGCCGGAGAAATCCTCGGCTGCAACGACCTCATGTTTGCTTTCATTCACACTCATGCTCTGTCGAAGCCTCCCACACTTTCCAAGCATCCCGTACCTGAACGTAAGAAGGGCCGAGAGCCTCAACAGAAGGACAGCCAAGCAGGCGAAGCGTGCGATCCACGTCTGTTTTCAAAATCGCAAGAGCCTTAGTAACTCCCGCTCTTCCAGCAGCAGCTAGCCCGTAGGCGTAAGCGCGGCCTATAAGGACCGCCCGCGCGCCGAGACAAATGGCTTTGACCACATCACTCCCACGCCGGATACCGCCATCCATCAAGACTTCAACCTGGCCACTCACTGCACCGACGATTTCTGGAAGGGCCCGCACCGATGCCGGCGCTGAATCTAGCTGGCGCCCTCCGTGATTCGATACAACCACGGCGGCAGCTCCCTCATCGACGGCTCTCCTCGCGTCATCGCCAGTTAGAATTCCTTTCACGATGATCGGTCCGGACCACGCTTGGCGAATCCACTTCAAGTCTGCCCAAGTTACGGTTGACTCGGCCAAGGCAGTTCCAACATCGAGCATGTCCATAGGGCCCTTGCCGGGGATCACGACGTTCTGCAGTTTGGGAACGCCTCCGTCGAGTAGGAAAGAAGTGACCCATCCGGGATGCGCCAGAATGTCCGGCAAGTAGGGAATCTTCGCGAAAGAAGAGTTACCTAACAATTCCTTCATCCCGTTGCGCGGGTCGCGCTCGCGAAGGCCAGCAACGGGAGTATCAACCGTGATCACTAGCGCTGAGTATCCCGCCCTTTGCGCCCGTTCTATTGCGCCTTCTGCTGCAGCTCGGCCGCCCATCAGGTAAAGCTGATACCAGCAAGGAGCTGTTGAGGCAGCCTTTACGTCTTCCAGTTTGTGACCGGAGATCGTCGAGAGGATGTACCCCGTACCCACTTTGCCTGCAGCACCTGCCGCGGCGAGCTCACCTTCTGGATGCATGAGTCGACTATAACCAACAGGTGCCAGTATGAACGGCATCGAAATTTCTTGCCCTACCACGACGGTCGATAACTTGCAGTCAGACATAGCAACCGCACTCCGTGGCCGAAAAGTGATGTCACGAAAAGCTCGGCAGTTTTCCGTCAGAGTAGTTTCAGATTCTGCACCTCCGTCCAAGTAATCGAAGACGGATTTGGGAACGCGACGCTGTGCCATTCGACGAAGATCTTCAATATTGACTATTTGGGACGACTTCACGGATGCACTCATGTGTAGTGACATTTGGTCTGAAGAACCTCAGTGTGCCCCGCCGGCGTAATTCCCATAGCCCACGACAACTGTGGAAGCCACCAAAACCAACAAGCTCAAGGCCACAAGGAGCTTCGTCCTACTCCCGGCTCCATTCCATTCTTTCAACGCGATACCCCATAAGGTGCTGAAGATGATGATGCTTGCCATGTGCAGGGTCCAACTGGAGAACTTGAAGCGCCCCATCTGTGTTTCGCCCATGGTGTAAAAGAAGAACTGCATATACCAAGTTGTTCCAGCCAGAGCCGACAACAAGTAATTGGGAAGCATTGGGGCTCTCAGCGGAATTTCCTCCTCCACGGCTACCGCGGCCGCCATTTCTTCTCCTGGTGCGTCTGTGACAGCTTCGAGAATGTGTTCTTCGGTACGCTTCGGAATCGCGCTGCGAATTTGCGACTGGAAATACTGACGGCCCGTGTGATTTCGCAAGTTCAGAATGACGCACCAAATGAAATTTGTTGTAAAACCGCCTGCAAGCACCACTACCAACACTGGAAGACCTTGCCACAATCCTGCGGTGCCGTGCTGCACAGTAATGGCTTTGATCGGATCTCCCGCTGCAAGACCGTAGGCAAAACAAGCGCTCATAACTCCGGAGAAGGTTGCGACCAACAGACCTTTTTTCAGATCGAATTCTTTAATCGATGCGCGTTTCTGTTCGTCCGACATCTCCCGCTCTTTCGAAACTCCGGCCGCACCTGCGACAGCGATCCCGGTCAGACAAATGGCTACGCCGCCTAGAATGATCAGTCCAGAACGTGTTCCCAAGACTTGGCTAGCGAACTCGCCTCGAAAGATCGGAGGCATCAAGGTGCCAAAGGCAGCGGTGTAACCCAGTGCTACCGCCATGCCTAGAGACATTCCCAGATAACGCATCGTCAAGCCGAAGGTGAGACCTCCAAGTCCCCAAAACACGCCAAAGGTATAGGCCCAAAACAGCGCGCTGGACGGTGCCTCATGGAGCACTTGAGTGAGATCCCGAGTCATTGTCAGCGCCAATAGCCATGGCGCGATGATCCAGCTAAAAAACCCGCCAACCAGCCAATAGGTTTCCCATGCCCAGTTCTTTACTCCGCGATAAGGGACATAGAAGCTCGCGGAAGCGAGACCGCCAAGCCAGTGAAAAAATACCCCCAACGCAGGGTTAGGATTCATCCTTCTCCTCGAATCTGAGCTACAAGTGGAACATTTCTTCTAGCGGTCGCATCGCGCGATCCGGTAACGATCCGTCGGGCTGAAGGAAGAAATCGCCCATCTCCCGCTGCCATCGCTCATTCACCTCACGTCGTGCCATACCGGACCGGGCGCGCTCAAAATCTTCCGTTTCCAGGTATCCAACTAACAGACCGTCCTCACGCAAAAAGAGGGAATAGTTGCCCCAACCGGTTTCACGGAGGGCCGTCAGCATCTCCGGCCAAACGTGGCGATGGCGTTCTTTGTACTCTTCGAGCCGCTCCGGCTTAACCTGCAAGACAAAGCAGATGCGTTGCATTGATCTCTCCTTAGCGCAGGTAGGCTTCGGACAATCCACCATCTACGGGGATTACATGCCCCGTGGTTTTGCCGCTCTGATCCCCAGCAAGCCACACGATTGCGGCTGCACAGTCCTGCGGCAAAATCGGACGCTTCGTCAAAGTGCGCTGAGCGTAAAAATTCGCGAGCCTGTTCCGCAGCTCGTCGCTGGCCTCCGATTCAGAAAAGTCAATCTTGTATTTCTGCAAGGACTGAATGACGCGATCGCGGGGGAACATGGTCGAACCGGCAACGACTGTGGCAGGCGCAATTCCATTGACGCGCACATGCGGGCTGAGCTTGACGGCAAGTTCACGAATCAGATGGTTCAATGCTGTTTTGCTGGTGTCGTAGGCTTCACTGCCTTTCTTGGGTACAACCGCGTTTGCGGAACTGGTCAGCACCATAGTCGCAGGAAGGTTCTGATCTCTGAATACCCAATCAGTTTGGCGAGCCAGCAAATAATTCCCGGTTACGTTGACGAGGAATGTCTTGGCCCACTGAGTATCTGAAAGCTCCCCATCAGCTCGGGACACAGGATAGATCGCAGCCGTGTTAACGACGATGTCGATCCCGCCAAATTTCGAAATCGTGAATTGGACAGCATCTGAGAGAGATTGCGAAGAACTGAGATCGACGGCTGTGGCCGCGACGAACTCTGTAGAGGAAACCGCGCCGACTTCTTTGGATGTCTTCGTTGCCCCGTCTAGATCGAAATCGGCAACTACAACATGGGCTCCTCTGTGGCCTAGCAGCAGTGCCACCTCTCGGCCGATACCGCTCGCACCACCGATAACTAGAGCGATCTTGCGGCTGAACTCGGATTCAGGAGGCATGCGCTGGAGTTTTGCTTCCTCTAGCGCCCAGTACTCGATCCGGAATGCTTCCGATCGGGGAAGTGCAACGTAGTTGTGAAACTGGGTGAACTGTTGCGACTGTTCACCGGTCCGCGCCTGTGGAAGAGGGTGCGTAACCTCACCGTCTTCCAAAGCGTTTGCTCCGGCCATCACATGAATAGCGTTGATGAAGAACTCCGTGGTGATGCGAGCTTCTTTCTTGTTCTTGCCGAAACCGAAGAGACCGAGTCCTGGAATCACTACGACCGAGGGATTGGAATCTCGCAGCTTGGGTGAATCGGGGATTGCCCATTCCTCGTAGTATTTGTTGTAGGCCGCACGATAACCGGTAACCTCGTTTTGAATTCGCGCCTTGAGAGTCTTAACGTCGTCTTTTGCGGGATTCCAATCAATAAACCACGGGCATACGCGGGTCCGTAAGAAGTGATCTGGACAACTGGTGCCTAGAGCGCTCAGATCCTTCGCCCATTTTGATCCTGCGAAATCGAGAGCATCTTGATCGTCGGCATAGTGGGCGACGACTCGACGATTTGACGATACTGCGCCACGCAACGCAGGAAGAATTTGAACAGCGACTGTTTGGCGATCTTGCACTGGCGCGTTCTCGATTCCACCAAGCAACGATCCCTTTTTCGCCTGATGAGTCTGAATAAACTCTCCCATTTGATCGATAGTGTGGACGCTATTCAGGTAGCACTCGCGCTGCGTCATGCCCCAAGTGAATAGACCATGACCGCCAAGGATCAGCCCCTCCGCCCCGGGGTTATCCTTTACGGCTCTTTCGATCAGCAGGGCCAATTCGAATCCGGGACGCTGCCATGGAACCCAGACGATGCGCCGGTCAAACTCTCGATTGAACTCTTCGATTTTGCGTTTGCCATTCGCACTTGCGGCAAGCGCGATCGCCCAGTCGGGATGCAGATGGTCCACATGCAAGAAGGGCAAGAATGCGTGCAAGGGTGTGTCGATCGAAGCGGCAACGCGATTCTCTCCAAACGCAGAGAGTGGATAGTAGCGCACCATCTCGTCTTCGTACTTCTCTCCTCGATAAAGCCTCTTCAGAAGTTCGAGGCGATCCAGGTAGAGAAGCGCAAAGCCAGACTCGGTAATTGAGCCAATGTCCCCGCCGCTTCCTTTGACCGCAAGGATACGAACTGGCTGTCCGGTGAATGGGTCTGGGAGTTCGATCTTCGAACTGGTGTTGCCACCGCCGAAGTTCGTGATGCGAAGATCTGCACCCAGCAGGTTCGAACGATAGCGCAAAAGGGATAACTGATTGCCCTCCAGCCCACGAACCTGCTCTTCATTCCACAAATCTCTCAAGTGCGTCGTTTCTTTGACCTCATGCATAAGTCATCTCGCAATAATGTTCGAAGCGTTGAAAATGATGCTCCCACTTGTCGGTTTCCAGTGGCTCGAAGACATCAGTCGGGAAGGACCGGTCAACTATGGTGCGAATCTCCTCCAGCGACGATGCTTCGCGGGTCGCCAACACTTGAATCGCAATATTGCCAAGTGCTGTAGCCTCAGCTGGACCAGCAAGCACCTTTCTACCGGTGGCATTTGCAGTGAATTGGTTCAGGAGTCGGTTTCTCGAGCCCCCACCAACAACCCGAACCTGTTCGATGCGCCGCCCGCAAACCTGCTCAAGATTGCGGAGGGTCAGTCGGTACTTCATCGCCAGACTCTCCAGGACGCATCGTACATACGCGCCAGGGTTCGATGGCGATGGCTGATGCGTTTTGGAGCAGAACTGATCTATTGCGACCGGCATGTTCTCAGGATGCAGAAAAAAATCGTCATCGGGATCAACAAGATGTGCAAACCCTGGTTCACGATTGGCCAGTTCCACGAGCTCGGCATAGCTCCCGTTCTGGCCCTGCGCGCTCCAGCAATTTCTGCAACCCTGCAGCATCCAAAGCCCCATCACGTTCTTGAGCAATCGAGTTGTCCCATTCACACCACCCTCATTGGTGAAATTGAGCTTAAGCGCCTGAGATGTGAGAACCGGGGCATCGAGTTCGGTACCAATTAAGGACCACGTTCCAGAGCTAAGAAAGGCTGTACCATCTCGCGCGGTAATGGCTGCCACAGCGGAACCAGTATCGTGACAGGCTGGCGCGATGACGGGAGTTCCAGCTAGTGATGAATTCGACGTGATGCCGGGCAACAATGTTCCGATGACAGTTCCGGGCTCGACGATCGGTGCTAGTAAGTCTGCTCGCAATCCGGCCCTCTGAATGAGATCCCTCGCCCAGACACGTCGAACTGCATCGATCATCTGGGTGGTAGTCGCATTGGTGAACTCGCATACTGCTTTTCCGGTCAGCCAATGATTAAAGAGATCGGGAATTGTAACCAGTTGCCTTGCAGCCGCAACAATGGAGGGCGTGTCTCGGCGTGCTGCATAAAGTTGGTATAAGGTATTGATCGGCATGAATTGGATGCCGGTCACCCGATAGATCTCTTCCCTTGGCACTCTCCGAAAAACTTCTTCCATTACTCCGTCGGTGCGACGATCACGGTAGTGGTAAGGGTTTTCTAAGAGTTGGCCACGTTCTCCGAGTAGTGCATAGTCCACACCCCACGCATCAACGCCAATGCCGGCGAGCTTCACACCGTCCAACGAATTCAGCGCCTTGCGAATTTCAGACCACAAATGTTCCGCATCCCAATGCAGTGAACCGCCATACTCGACAGGTTCATTCCGAAAGCGATGGATTTCTTGTGTTTTGAGAATCCCCGATTGCAGGTCGGCTAGGACCGCACGTCCACTTTCGGCCCCGAAGTCGAATGCCAGGTAGGGGGAGCGTTGTTGTTTTCGTCTAACGAGCACGCTGCTGCCTACTCCTTTAAGCTTCGTGAATACCCCACTTAAGCCGCTCTGATGAATCGATCGGCAGCCAAACGCGTCTTTGGGTTCACACGGCAGAAGAGATATTTCCGCCCGATCGATCACCATTACTTGCGAGGCTAATCGAGTGACTATCCGGTCATGCGTATGAAGTGACGCTATTGGAGTTCTTTGCTGCGCGATCCTTTGTGATTCGTTCCAGATACCCATTGCCGCGGAACGCTTCCATCGGATCCTTTGGCAGTCCCTTTGAAGTCCGCCACTCTTGGATTGCAGGACGAACGTCTGTCGCGAACGCATCTTGCAGGAGCGACTCTGCCGAAACCAGATCGCATTTTTTCTGGGCGACTGCCAGTTTCTTGGTGTCCACTAATGCTGCTTTCGCGAACAGTTGCTGCGCCATGGTTACGGTCTGGATCATGGCTTCGATTTTCCCCTTAAGATTGTGGCTTTGGTCGACCATGTAGGCGATGTCGGCACGCTGCCCGGTTTCACATTCAAAAAAGTGGATCTCGTGGAAAATGCGGAACACCTGATACGGATCAATCGATCCCATCGTCAGGTCGTCATCGGCGTAGCGGCGGTCGTTGAAGTGGAATCCTCCCAGCATATTTTCGGAGAGTAACCACGCCACGATCTGCTCGATATTCTGCGCTGCATAGTGATGGCCGGTATCGACCAGCACTTTCGCTTGGGACCCTGCGGCACGCGAAAGCAGGAGCGCCATCCCCCAGTCAGCGATGTCGGTGTGATAAAACGCGGGCTCGAATGGCTTGTACTCGACAAGCATTCTCTGATCTAGCGATAAGCTCCGGTGCGCTTCTTTTAATCCGTCTACGAACCACTGTTTGCGTTGTCGAATGTTTGCGGTGCCGGGATAATTCGATCCATCCGCAAACCAGAATGAAATGTCCCGGCTGTGCAGTCGTTTTGCAATCTCAATGCTGTCGTGGGTGTGCTGCATCGCGCGACGCCGTACACTCTCGTCCGGATTCCCAAACGATCCATATTTGTACTCTTGATCTTGAAAGAGGTTGGGATTGATGGCACCCGCCGCGACGCCGTAACGGCTAGCGAATTGCTTGATCTCATCTGTACTCCCTACACCACGAGGGCAGTCCCACAATATATGCAAGGCTACGGTCGGACAGACTCCCGTTAGAAGGTGTACTTGGCCGGCATCGCTGAACTTCTCCTCGGTGGTGGTGGCTGCCGCCGGTTGAATAAACTTGCCAAAGCGAGTTCCAGTGTTGGCGAATCCCCAGGAAGGCAACTCAATACGAAATGTTTCCAGCGCAGAAAAAACCTGTTCACTCGTGGACGAGTTCATGGGAACCTCTCTTGCGGATGGAAGATACAGTCCTTATGCGCTGAGGTCACGCGTTTCTTGGGTAGTCACCACTATTTCGCAACGCGAAATAACAGAATCTGGCTGCAGATGCCGGAAAGCGGTCACAACACGACACATTGGTGCGGGGCGAATTCAGAACAGGCGCCAGAGCTGGCTAAGGCAGGTGCCTGCTCAATTCTGCTTTGTAAAATCAGGATAAACGGGCAGTCCTATGGAAGGCCCTCATTCACGGATGATTCGAGCCTACGGATGCATTAACGATTTTCCATGGACCTTTCGCGACGACACGGCCTCGCTTTGGTCCGATAAGGTTTGCCGGCACCTGCGAACAATGATGGCAAGTTAGCCTCTTGGAGATAGGGGAGGGCGTGTGCATAGAACGACTAAGCAAAAATTTCGCTTTGCAAAATTAAGAAAATCGCGCATGATGTCGCACGTATGAGCCCCGCTGCTCAGAGTCGAGACCGTTACCTCGTTAAGTCTATCCTTCATGCCTCGCAGTTACTGACCGCGTTCCGAACTCCTGGCGAGGCCCTTTCGCTGAGGGAGGTCTCCGCCCGCTGCGGTTTGCCGAAGACGATGGTATTTCGTCTTCTCTACACGCTGGAAAAGTGTGGAATGGCTGAAAAAGTCGGACAGAACCTCTATCAATCGCGCGTTCGTCCTTGGAGGCAGAGACTCTATCGGCTTGGTTATGCAGCTCAGGGAACAGACTATCAATTCTCGCGAGAAGTGTCTGAAAGTTTGCAGCGCGCAGCTGCCGCCGAAGGCATCGAACTGATCTGCCTTGACAATCGTTACAGCGCCAAGATTGCACAACGGAATGCCGAACTCCTGGTGCGTGAGAAGGTCGATCTAGCGATCGAGTTTCAAACTGACGAAGAAGTTGCACCCATTGTAGCCGCGAAATATCGCGAAGCCGGCATTCCCATGATTGCGATCGATATTCCTCATCCGGGGGCGACGTACTACGGTGCGAACAACTACGAGGCTGGTCTGATCGGGGGGCGTTACCTCGGACGATGGGTTAAGGAACACTGGCATTCTGAGGTGGACGAAATTCTCCTCCTAGAATTGAAACGCGCTGGGAATTTGCCGCGCATGCGACTGTCTGGCCTCTTGGTCGGAATCAACCTCGTTCTTCCCAGTGCAGCTAGTTGCTCCGTTGCCTACCTCGACGGTGATGGAGAATTGGGCAAGAGTTTCGAAGCAGTACGACGCCACCTGCGCTCTTCAAATGCCAAACGCGTTCTGGTTGGTGCGATCAATGATCCGAGCGCGCTGGGCGCGCTTCGTGCGTTTGAGGAAGCAGGACGGGCGGAGAACTCCGCAATCATGGGGCAAAATGCGTCCCCTGAGGGGCGTGCAGAATTGCGTTTGCCGAAATCTAGGTTTCTCGGTTCAGTCGCCTACTTCCCTGAGCGCTACGGGGCCGATTTAATTCGAGTTAGTATCGACATTCTCAGCCATCGCCCTGTCCCCCCCGCAGTATTCGTCGAACACAAACTCATCACACCAGATTCGGTTGATCACTATTATCCAAATGATGCAGTTACGAAACTGATTCGAACTGAACCTTTCGCCTCCTCTCACCCGACTAACGTCCGGAAGTCCTAAGCAGAACTGTCGTTCCTCATGGTGCATGAGGACTTCTCGCCGTTCCCCGCACGTCACACGCAAAGCTCGACAGCTTTGGTATTCCGCACTGCAGAACAAAATTGAATGCATGCCACCCTTTGCCCTGCGTCCCTTCGAAGCCACACAAAGTCTTGAATTTGCCTATCAGATAACGATTTGGTGAACTTCCGACGCCGAAACCGATCCATTTGTCATTGCGAAATGCGCGCCTTCTGCCCTTTGCAGGTTGACGATGCCTGAGGACCAATGGGAGTATCCGCCCGCAGATACACGGCGACAACCATGTGGGGCAGGGGCATCTCCTAAAGACGGCTTTCGAAAACGGGAAACTTGCCGCCGAGTTCCACCATGTTGGATAGGTCGCCAGGAGAAAAATCCATGTCCGCGACGACACGCGTTTTCACGCTATGTTTGCTGATTGCTTCGGCCACAACCTTGCTCTACAGCCAAGGAGGTGCTTACGGAAGCATCCTCGGAACCGTCACTGACAACTCTGGAGCCGTGGTGGCCAAGGCGGAAGTTGACGTCACCAATCTCGCCACGAATGTAACCAAGCACACGGAAACTACCGCTTCGGGCGACTTTACGGTGCCCTATCTGGCCCCCGGAACCTACCGCGTGACGGTCCAGTCTCGAGGTTTTCAAAAATCAGTCGTAGAAAATATCAGCTTGGTGGTCGGACAGGAAGCTCGCGCCGACGTCGCGCTCAGGACCGGTGCAGTCACGGAGACTGTAGAAGTCCAGGCCAACGCCGTTGCGCTTGACACCGACAGCTCCGCCGTTTCTCAACTCGTCAGCCAGAGGCAAGTAGAAGAGTTGCCACTGAATGGCCGCAATTTCCTGAATCTGCTTTTCATCGGCGCCGGTGCGGTCCAGACCGTAGGAGAACAAGGTCAGATGCGCCAAGGAGCGGGGAACGCGATCAGTATCAATGGCGGGCGCCCCGAGTCCAACAACTACACACTCGACGGACTGATCAATACCGATACGTCGCTCAACACTCCGGCAGTAATTCTCTCCCAGGATGCCATCCAGGAATTCAAGGTGGCCAGCGAAAATTACGCGGCGGAGTACGGTTACAGCGCGAATCAGGTGAACATCATCAGCAAGAGTGGAACCAATCAATTGCACGGTACGGCTTTCCTGTTCGACCGAAACGACGCTTTCGATGCCTTCACGCCGACACCGTTTCAGACGACTCCGTCTAAGCCGGTCCTGCGTCAAAATCAATTTGGTTTCGTTGCCGGTGGCCCGGTGTACATCCCCAAGCTCTACGACGGACGCAACAAGACTTTCTGGCTCGCGAACTATGAGGGCTGGCGGATTAGCAACGGATACGTCCAGAACGGCATCGTTCCCACCACAGCAGAGTTGAGCGGAGATTTCTCCGCCACCGGCCTTCCTGCCTTTGACCTCACCCCAGGATCGCCGTGCCAAGTAGCGCTTACGTCGTCGCCGAATGCCTTACCCTGTATGCCCGGAGACCCCAGCACCGGTGCCGCATTTCCCGGTAACGTCATTCCCTCGACAAGTTTCTCGAACTTAGCCACGGTGGCGCTCGCGTCGAACGTTTTCCCAGCGCCGACACCAGCATGCGTGAGCAACCCCGCGACGTGTTCGGGAGGCAACTACCAGTTGGTTAGAACGCTGCCCAACGACACTAACCAACAAACCTACAAACTTGATCAAACGCTGGGCCGATACGGGTCAGTTTTCTTCCGCTACACCAAGGCAAGTTTCTCCAATGAGAATCCGCAGAACCTTGGAACCGTTTTCAATATCAATGAGTTTAAGGAAGACGCGACCAGTTGGATGGTTTCCCACACGATCCCGGTTAGGCACAGTATCGTCAATAGCTTTCGCTTTGGACACCTGGATGCCACTGCCGTGCAGGGCGCTCCACCTGCGTCGAGCAGCCAGATTTCTGCTTTGGGTGTGACCGGCGTGTTTAACAATCTTCCCAGCTATGCGGCAGGTTTCCCGAACATCAACTTCGAGGCAGCCCTCCTCGGCAGTTACGGTTCCCCGGGCAACAACCCGACTACCAGCGACGTGCCCACGTGGGAATTCGCCGATTCGGTATCCATTATTCACGGAAAGCACACGATCGGCGTGGGTTTCGATTATCGCCGGTTTATTTCCAAGAGAAATCTCTCGGGTAATTTTCTGGGCCAATACACATACACCAATAACAACATCTTGAACAACAGCGCGAACGGAACCTGTACGACCGCTTCCGGTAACTGCGGGACGGGCAATGAGGTGGCGGACTTCCTACTGGGCTATTACCAGACTGCTGCGACATTCCAGCCGGGGCCCTTCAGCAAGCCAAGTATTGCAGGTAACTTGAATCAGTACCATTTCATGTACTTTGCGCCCTACGTGCAGGACGACTGGAAGGTGACCAGTCGCCTCACTTTGAATCTGGGTCTTCGTTGGGACTACCGTTCTGTACCGTACGAACAGGACAACAAGTTCTTCTGGATCGATGACCAGAACACGACCGGTGGTGGCCTATGTTTCGCGGACCAGGCTCTGGCAAGCGACGGAGTTGCGCCTCCAGGAAACGGCTTCTACCGATATTGCGGTCGGCGGAATCCGGCCAACGGATCAAAGCTGCCGTTCGCCCCTCGGGTGGGCTTTGCATGGCGGCCTTTTGGCGGAGATAAAACGGTGGTGCGCGGCGGGTACGGAATTTTCTGGGATTCCTCGGAAAGTCGCGAGATCGACGATTCCGGCGATCTTTATCCTTTCGTCGAGCGCACTTCACTCAACCCTAATTCACAATCGGCGACCGCGGCGCCGAAGTTGACCAATCAGCTGTTCCCCGCCCAGTCCGGGATTGTCCCGGTCACGGCGCCAAACAGCCAGTTTGTTGCGGTCATCGTGTCTAACCATCCCCGGAACCCTTACGTGCAACAGTACACAATCTCCGTGCAGCGCGAGTTAGCTCGCAACACTACATTGGAAGTGAACTACGTAGGTAATCGGGGTCTGCGTTTGTTGGACCGCATCGATCTCAATACTCCTCCCCAGTTGCTCGGAGCGCAGCTAGCAACCTGCCAGGCGGCATTTGCGGGCCTACCTGCCACGAACTCGACCTACCTTGCCAATCAGTGTCCGTTCTATGCTCGTCAACCTCTCCCGAATTTCGCGATTCCGGGGCCTCTCAATAGCTCATGGACCGGGTATTCCAACTACAATGGCGGAAATATCAAACTGGAACATCGTGGGACCAGCCTCGCATTGCTGACTGTTTACACCTATGCGAAAAGCATGGATGACAAATCGGCTGCGGCCGGCATCGGATCGGCTGGCGCTGGCTTCGCAGGTCACATGGACGACCTGAATCCACACCTTGACTACGGCCCTTCGGATTTCAGTGTGAAACATCGTTTCGTGAACAGCGTGGTTTACAGCCTTCCGGTGGGGCGCGGCAAACGCTACCTCGGAAATATGAACAAAGCCGAGAATGCGCTTATCGGTGGTTGGCAAGTCAGCGCGATTACGACTTTCCAGACCGGATTCCCCTTCTCGGTGGCCGCGTCCGATCCCGGCGCTTACTTGAGTTTCGGGATGCGCGCAAATGAGTCCGGCAATCCGAACCCGGTCGGAGGAAAGAACATCCATCAGTGGTTCAATACTGCCGCATTTACCCAGCCTGCCTTTGGCGTATACGGGAACACCGGGCGTAACATACTCACGCAACCGGGAATCAATAACTGGGACATTGGAATGGGCAAAACATTCCAGTTCACCGAACGGGTCGGCTTCCAGTTCCGCGTGGAAACGTTCAATACCTTTAACCACACGCAATATGGAATCGATCCCATCACGCAGGCCGCTGGTGGCCCGGGTCAAAATGCGGTCGATGCAACGCTGGGGGATGTGAACTTCGGCAAAGTTACCAGCGCCAGGCCTGGCCGCGTTATTCAGTTCGGCGGCAAAATCTCGTTTTAGTAGCTCGCGACGTAAACCGAGCAACTACACCCGCCTGGCCCGTTCCGGCTTGGCGGGATTTTTTTGAGGTACACTCGCACCGTGAAACGCCGTCACGCATTGAACTGGTCTGTACTGGTTGCGCTGGCCCTCGCGGTCTCCGCGGCGTGCGCGCAGGACACAAGTTTGGCCGAACGCTACGCGGACGAAGGGCAGGCTGCGCTTGCCGCAGGGCGCTATGAGGACGCTGAGAGGGCCTTCGAAAAGTTGCGTCAGCTCGAGCCCGGAATGGCTGAGGTGCATGCCAATCTCGGTCTGATCTACTTTGAGGAGCGCAAGTTCGACAAGGCTGTGCCGGCCCTGCGTCAGGCCTTGAAGCTCAAGCCCACGCTGACCAAGTCCGGCAGTCTTCTAGCGATGTCGCTGTCAGAACTCGGCCGCTATAGTGACGCCGAGCCTGGACTGGAGAAATGCCTTCATCATTCTTCCGACACGGAAATCAAGCGCATGTGCGGACTGGAATTGCAACGTGTCTACAGCGGCCTGAAGCGAGACAGCAAGGCCGTGGAAGTGGCGATGGAGTTGAACCGACTCTACCCTGACGATCCCGAGATCCTGTATCAGGCTGGAAAGGTATACGGCAATTTTGCATTTCTCACAATGGAAAAACTAGCGCAAGTTGCTCCCACATCTGTCTGGAGACACCTCGCTGCCGCGGAAGCGCACGAAAGCCAAGGCTCCTACAGTCAAGCCATTCAGGAGTACCAAGAGGTGCTTCGGTTGCAGCCAGATCGACCCGCTGTTCACTATCGCATCGGCAGAAGCCTCATGGGGCGATTTTGGCAACGTCAATCGCAAGAAGATATTGCTGCGGCAGAAAAGGAATTTGAAGAAGAGTTGCGCTTGCATCCGGACAATGCGAACGCTGCTTACGAACTCGGAGAAATGAGGCGGAAGAGCAAGCAAAACGAGGAAGCTCAGAAATACTTCGAACAAGCCATACAGCACTACCCAGATTTCTCGGAGGCTCAGCTAGGCTTGGCTGCCGTGCTTCTTGAGAGAAACCAACCCGACAAAGCGCTGCCTCATGCACAGCGAGCCGTGGCCGTCGATCCGGGAAATGAGGTCTGTTGGTACCGGTTAGCAAAAATCCAGAGGAGTCTAGGCAACATCCCAGAACAAGAGAAAGCATTGGCGGAGTACCGCCGGTTACACGATTTGGCGAATCAGCAGAAGGAAGTGGAACCGGTCTTTTCACCACGAGAGGTCACAAAACAGGAAGTGGACTCCTCTCCTTCTCAATAGCTTGTGTGGCCCACAATTCCGTGCTGATCTACAAAAAACGCTAATTTCGTTGGCAGAAGATGTCCTAGGTCCGAGACCTGGCCGTCTTGCAGTGGTTGTGCACGGGTGTCTTGGCTCCCAGTCTCCTCGCACAAGGGATGGCTCAAGGTTCCGCGCCACCGACCGGCATTAAAGTCGCAAGGTGCAAGAACCGTTCGGTTCCACAACTTGATGACATTTACCCGGACTCGATTTCGATATACCGGCCACAGATGAGGCTTAGGAGCGACGAGGTTCGTTGGACACTTGGGCTAGGGCATTGTCAGGACTGCTACTGAGTATCCGGCAATGCTAAGGGTCTCGTTATTCAGTTTCAGCGTCGCTGGGGGCTTGAAGCCGGTGGTTTGATCGACATACTCCAACTGCCCCCCGTTCGCACCTGGCACTGTCACATCGTATTTCCGATCACGCTTGTTGATCAATAGTATCCGGTGTCTCCCGTCGCGTGTAACAAAGGCCAGAGAGTATATGTAAGGACTGCTCGGCAGCGATGAGTCGAAAGGTTGAATTTCCACCTGTTGGTCTCCTGGGCTGAAGTTGTCGTGAATCAATTTCAAGACCCAGAAGCGAGCGTTTGGTTTCCCGTTATTCCAATCCACCATCGAAACACTCGGAAATTGCGTAGGAAAGCCCACAAGCTGGGACTCGCCAGTAACATCGATCCCGATTTGTGTCAGTTCACCAAAGATGTATGCGTACATGGCGCCAGCCAGATTCCAGTATCCACTTGGAATCGGCTGCACAACGTGCCCGGGCGTCCCTTGAGCAAGATCGTCGGCGGAAATCACGCCGAGTTCGTCGACCGTCGTCTTTGTCGCCGGAGATAGGCGCTTACGGATGGCCTCGATGTAGCGAACTGTCTTGAGGAATCCGTCGGCCTGAGCGAAATATGTGAACTGTTCTACTTCCAGAGTCTCATCGATCGTCGGAACTGCGTAGAAATGGTAGGAGATGAAGTCCAACGACACTCCCGGCTTGTGATTCTTGTGGTCGAGGAAATACTCGAAGTAGCGAGGGTCTGTTTCCATGGCGAGAGCGAGACCCACGAACCTAGTGTCAGGCTGAACCTTCTTGATCGCTAACACTACCTCGTCATAAAGCTTCGTGTACGATTCCGGGCTGATGTGGTGCTCAAAGTCGACTTCATTCAGCACCTCCCAGTAGGGAATGGAATAGTGGTAGCCCGATTCGTGGCGTTTGCCGTATTCGTCGGTGAAGCCGCCCTTGGTGTACCAGGAAAACAGCCGGGCATAGTAGTCCGCCACCTCTGTCATGCTCGGATCGCGGAGTTCCGTGCCTTGTTCATAGTCCCAGGTGACTTGGTTGGGATCAGCCGGATATGCGATTGGCTTGTCGGTTGTGTACATCCATTGCGGGATGGTGCTGAAGTTGAGAATCGTAGAGTGTCCTTTTGTGGCCTCGAGAAAATCGATAGTCATCGGATCAATGAAGGAGAAGTCCCACGATGTTTTGCCATCCCTTGGTGCCTCCAACTCCGCGACTCCGAGCTTTGGATACGGCAGCCACGGCACATAACGCACGTAGTCCGCTCCTAGATCGTGGAGTGCCCTGAACGCGTTGTCGTGGACCGACGTGCCGCGCCGCAACGGAGGATTGACCACTACCTGCAGCGTCGGGGTAGTTTGGGAAATTCGGATGACCTTGTCCCAGTGCACAGTTACTTTGAGCGGTTGGTCCTGGGCAGTGGAAATCTGCGAACACAACATCATCAATGCCAGAACGACTGACATCCTGCGCCCCAAGCCGGTGTTCATGCGATCCTCCGGTTCGATTTCTGCTAGTGAGCCGACAATCGGCATCCTACAAGTTGGAATGCTGACATTCGCAAAAGAATGCGTCAATCACCGAATGCCTCATCCTCGGTGTTTCGAGATAAGAAACGAACGCAGTAGTGGCTCTGGGGCCTGCAGCTAACGGGCAAAATCGACGACTTCGCGTTCATTTCGCATCTCGAAACAACAACGGTATCAACCTTGCCTGCTTGTAGCCTCTCATAAACTGAGGTTATCCTTGCGCAGATTCCGGGATTGCTCTGCCCGGAACACTAGGCCGAACATGCATACGAGAACTTCCGACGATCAACTCAAAGTGGGACTCTTCGGCATCGGTTTGGACACCTACTGGCCACAGTTCCCCGGACTAAAGGACAGGCTAATTGGGTTCATCGCGCAGGTTGCGCGAAAACTCGAGAATTCGCGCGTGCAGGTGACGAACCTCGGACTGATTGATACTCCCGAGAAATCCTTCTGGGCGGGGCACGAATTCCGCCAAGCAGATGTCGACCTGATTTTTCTATACGTCACAACCTATGCTCTGTCATCAACTGTGTTGCCGGCTGTGCGCCGCGCGAAGGTGCCGGTCATCATCTTGAACCTTTCGCCCGCGCCTGCTGTCGAGTACGAACGATTTAATCATCTGGGCGACCGCACAGAGATGACGGGTGAGTGGCTCGCATACTGCCAAGCCTGCCCGGTGCCGGAGATTGCGAACGTTTTCAATCGCTGCCGTATACCGTTCTTTCAGGTCACGGGCATGCTGGAAAACGACCCAATCGCTTGGACCGAAATTGGTGAATGGATCGAAGCGGCTCGCGTAGTCCGTGTGATGGAGCACAACCGTCTCGGCGTCATGGGTAATTACTACGGGGGCATGCTCGACATTTACTCCGACCTTACGCAGCAGTGCGCCTACTTCGGCGGACACATCGAGATACTCGAAGTGGAAGAACTGGCAGCAATGCGCCGCGAGGTGAACGACGCAGATGTGAGTCGAAGAGTTGCGGAGTTCAGGACTTGCTTCCAGGTACAGGCCGATTGCCCGGAACAGGAACTTCGGCGCGCGGCGCGCACTTCCATCGCTCTTGATCGCTTGGTCGAACTTCACCATGTCGGATCGCTGGCGTATTACCACAAGGGCGTTGGCAGTCCCGACAATGAAGATGCAATCACTTCAATCATCCTCGGCACGAGTCTGTTGACCGGGCGCGGAGTGCCTGTGGCCGGAGAATACGAAATCAAGAACGTCCAGGCAATGAAGATCCTGGACTCGTTCGGTGCTGGGGGCTCCTTCACGGAGTTCTACGCTGTTGACTACAACGATGACATCGTGCTCATGGGACACGATGGACCGGGACATATTGGCATCGCCGAGGGAAGGACCAAGGTCCGCCCGCTCCAGGTCTACCACGGCAAAATCGGACGAGGGCTTTCGGTGGAAATGTCGGTTAAGCACGGCTCCGTGACTTTGCTTTCCGTCGTGCAGACTGTTGACGGCAAACTCAAACTACTGACGGCTGAAGGGAAGTCGGTCGAGGGACCCATTCTCGAGATCGGCAATACCAACAGCCGATATAGGTTCTCTCTCGGCGCCAGGTGCTTTCTCGAACAATGGAATGTCCATGGGCCGGCGCATCATTGTGCCGTAGGGGTCGGGCACATCTCGAACAAATTGAAAAAGCTGAGCGCCTTGCTCGGAATGGAATGCGTTCAGGTGTGTTGAAGCGAATCTTCAGTAGCCGAGCGCGGCGTACGCCGTTGTGCAAAGATAGGGCCGACCTGCACGTACTTGGAAGGACTTACGCAGCCGTCCGTGACCTGCAAGTTGTTGATCGTGTGGAATAGTCACAGTCTGAAAAGGCTGGCGCCTGCGGTTCAGCTCCGCTTCTGGCCACCATGCTTTCAGTTACTTCGCTCGTCGCCCCACCTGATTTGGCTCCAATTGGCTCCTGAACGGAATGCGACTCGCTAACGTCAACAGCCGCGCTGTGGCAGAGGAATGGGAGTGGCCTAGCGTATATGCGCCCAGCAGCCGCCTCGTTAAGGGCGCGACACCGTATTCCGGGCCTGCTGCTAAAACCATTCCCTGAGCCATTCCTAGCGTTTTAAGCACGTATTTAATGTTAACGAATTGTACATAAGAAGGTGTTATAGCCCAAGGCGCCGCGCTTGGAGCTCGGCTTCGTGAAGGCCGTGTGTTCGCCCTGAAGGTTAGGAAAATAGGGTGTCAACCTCCTCTGGGGACAGGCCGCCCGGGGAAATCCCCGTACCCCAGGCTGGGAGTGAAGGCATGGCCAAGCCAAACGTTTCACTCCTGTGGCCTTTGATTCCCGGATCGAATGGGGCCGAAGCCGGGCCCGTTCCGTCAACTATTGGGCAATTCGCCAGACCATACTTCTGTTGGCTCTCACATCGTTTCTGATGCTCATTACGGCATCGTTCCCTTCGCATCGGCTTTATTTCCGGTCCACTGTCCCCTGCCCGGTTGGCAGAATGGTCGGGCACTCACTATCTTTGCAAGTTCAAAGTACTATGCCCTGTTCGGGAATCAAAAACTCTTTGGTAAAGAAGAAATCCCCAAAGATTAAGGTAAGCCTCGCAGTCGTGACTGCGAGGCGCGATCTATTTCACAGGACGCGACTGCGGTTTGCTCGACCCAATCCCAGCGGGGCCAGGACTTGGAGACACAGGCAGATGGATACACCAGAACAACAACCAAAGGAGCCCTCGAAGCGTACTCGCGTGCGGCTTGCTTCGCCCAGAAAGCAATTTGAACGCACGATTCAGCAGATGGCTAAATTGAGCGAGACGCCGATGAAGCCAGAGAAACTCGTCGACCTGCTAACAACGTTGTCAGCACATCAAGTCAAACTGCTCGACATCGATAGGGATACAAAACAAGATGCTCTGATCGAGGAGAATAAGCAATTGAAGGGAAAACTCGCTGCCGCGAACAATCAGAGCGATGATGCCATACAGCGCATCCGCGACCAGGTAGATAGTTTGCGTCTTACCAATTTCACTGAAGTTGAAGCATTGAAATCGCAGAATGCGACGTTACAGGCCGAGAATACTGAACTGGCGAAAACCAACGACGCATTAAAGTCGGAGAAGTCAAAGCTTACCCAGAAGATGCAAAGTCTGGAACGGGAGAATGCCGAATTGCAGCTCACCATTAAAAAATTAGAGTTAAGGGAGCCGAAAGAATTGCTGGAAGAGGTAGATACGAAGTTGAAGGTGATGAAGTTGAATGCGGTCACCTAGCACTCGCCAAATCTGCCACCAACGCTGAACCAGATGCGAACTCCTGGCTTCTTCCAGGTAAACATCATTCTTCTTCGTAGCCGAACCACTCAATTTCATTCCACAGGCTCTCAGGAACCGGTGTCAGAGTCCTTGCACGATCAGCGATGCGCCGGAGCATGTCACGATTTTTGCATTCGTTCTGGACAGCGGGCGGTTTGGCACATCGTGAAGGGATCCGCCAGACGTATCGGAGTGGCGAAGTTGGCGCCGCACGATCTGCGACGGACCTGTGCTCGACTCTGCCATGCTTCGGGAGGCGAGTTAGAGCAGATCCAATTTCTCTTGGGGCACGTTTCGGTTCATACGACGGAGCGCTACTTTGGTGCAAACAGCGGATTCGATCGGCCGTCAATGATCGCATTGGCATCGAGCCGAATCCTTGAGTTGGGTGCGCGGTTGTGGAAGGTTTGCCGACGATCCACTCGGGATGCCCAGGTCGACAATCACAGGGACGCCCGCAATGCTTGTACATCGCGCATAGGGGGTTTTCCGAAGAAGCGCTTGTACTCCCGATTGAACTGGCTTGGACTTTCGTATCCCACCGCGAAGGCTGCACTCGCAGCATCGAGTTCCTCGGTGAGCATCTTCTGCCGTGCTGTACGGAGCCGAAGCTGTTTTTGAAACTGAAGAGGACTCATTGCCGTGAGACCACGGAAGTGATGATGCAGAGTTGATCTGCTCATACCTGCCATCGATGCAAGCTCATCCACATTCAGCGTCTTCTCGAAGTTTTCACGCAGCCAAGTGACCGCCTTAGCCGTTAGATAGCTTTGGTCCTCCCTCGTTGCAACCGAACGCAGACGACCTCCTTGGGGCCCCTGCAGAAGCCGGTAGATGATTTCTCGCTGGAGCAGCTTGCAAAAGAACGGGATATCCTGCGGAGTGTCTAAAAGATGAACCATGCGTGAGCACGGCGTAAGCAGTTCTACTGTCACTTCTCCAAGAACGATGCCGCGTGTACCAACGGGCGGAGCAGAAATCCGCACCTCCTCGGTGTGGAGAACTTCGCGGACGATGCCCATATCAAGCGTGAGAAAAAACGCAAGGTAGGGCTTCTCTACGCTGGCGACGCATACTCGGGTGACGATCGGAAGTTCGATTGATGTGAGGAGGAAAGTTGATCCGCCGAAGACATAACTCTGTTTGCCCAGGTCTACGTGCTTCTTTCCTTGCGGAACGATCAGCAGGCTCGGCTCATAGGTACACGGATTCGGCGCAGTCGGAGTCGTGTTTTTGTAGAGCGCAAGTCCGGGAACTACGTTTGACAGTTCTGTGGAGCGCCCCATCGCTTTGCCAATTGTTTCGGCCAGCTCTTTCAGCGCTTGCGAAACACCAGAACCCTCAGAGTGTCCCGATTTTCGAGCCGCCATACTGTTTTTCCTCGACATTCTCAGAATAAGGTCGCTGCGCCGCCATTGTACAGATTTGTGACATGCCTCGGACAAATAGGCAATGATTTCAGTCGATCAGGCTACCGGCAAACGAGTTCATCCGCCTAACCTTGAGGTGGAGGCGAATACATGAAGAAACGAAAGCTAGGAACGCTGGAAGTATCGGAGCTCGGATTTGGATGCATGAACCTGGCGTCAAATTACGGCCCGGCAGCGCCGATCGACGATGCCATCAAGGTCATCCGCGAGGCCCATAGCAACGGCGTTACATTCTTCGACACGGCGGAAGTGTACGGACCGTACACGAGTGAGACGATCGTCGGCGGAGCGCTCGAACCGTTCCGCAACGAGGTAAAGATTGCCACGAAGTTTGGCTTCGACCTCGGTGACAACTTCGGTCTGAATAGTCGACCTGAGCACATCAAGAAGGCTGCGGAAGGATGCCTGAAGCGCCTGCGGACTGACCATATCGACCTCTTCTATCAACACCGGGTCGACCCCAATGTGCCGATCGAGGACGTTGCGGGTGCGGTCAAGGAGCTCATCGCGGAGGGCAAAGTGCTGTATTTCGGGCTTTCGGAAGCAAGCCCCAAGACTATACGCAAAGCACATGCGGTTCAGCCCATCGCCGCTCTTCAGACGGAGTATTCGCTTATGAACCGGGACCCGGAAAAGAACGGATTGCTAGACACCTGTGAGGAGTTGGGAATCGGCTTCGTGCCCTGGGGTCCAATTGGCATGGGCTATCTCACCCAGAATCTGGATCCGCAGACAAGGTTTGATCCGAAATCGGATCTTCGTTCTGGGTTCGACCGCTTCCAGCCGGCGAGCATTGCTGCCAACAAGCCCTTTGTCGATCGCATAACGGAGCTTGCGAAAAGGAAGAACGCGACGACAGCGGAGCTGTCGCTCGCATGGCTCCTGGCCCAGAAGCCGTTCATCGTCCCGATCCCGGGAACAGGCAAGGTCAAGCACCTCCAGGAGAACATCGAATCCACCAAACTTGTACTGACCGCAGAAGACATGAAAGAGATCGACAGTGCTTTGGCCGGGTTCAAGGTGCATGGCGGTCGTATGAACGAAGAACAGATGAAGGTCGTAGAGCAGTAGGGCGGATCCGCGCAGGGGTCTTATAGTCCTGAGAAGCTCTGTTCGGATTCCTCCCGGGATTTTCTTTTGACAACATCATTGGACAAGAGCAAAGTACCGGCTATGAAGCCGACGATAGTCTTCTGCCTGTTTCTCGTCACTTCACTGGTCTTCGCGCAGAATCCTGCCGACGTTAAGTTTCAGGATGCCAGCCCAAAAGG
>Ga0207693_10000223_pt1 | contig 51785 bp, 44 predicted proteins | sample LARL81metaG_FD_184347 | JGI IMG/M metagenome (GOLD analysis project Ga0207693, IMG submission 184347) | Corn, switchgrass and miscanthus rhizosphere microbial communities from Kellogg Biological Station, Michigan, USA - LAR L8-1 metaG... | ecosystem: Host-associated > Plants > Roots >... | reverse complement strand
CGATCTTACCCGCCTGCGAAATGCGGCGCGCCGCAAAGTCCCGCCGCCCGCGGCGGTCAGCGGAACCTGCCGTGGCGCGTTGTGCGCATGACGGCCCAAGGCCGCCAGCGAGGCGGCCAGGTGAACCGCGAACTTAAGGCCGCCGCGATACGGGCCCACGAAGCACGCCCCCAAGGCACCCTGCCATGACCTGCTGGCAGCACGGCCCTGGCGGCAGTCTCGTGCCTTCGGGCGCGCCGCCAACCGCAGAACGCGCTAACCAAGATGGCGGTCACGGCGTGGACCGCGTAGGCGGAGCGAAGATCATCGCATGGACCTGCGCACCGTGCTGTCCGTCACAGTCGTCGCCATCGCTCTCTACAGCGGCTGGCACCGCTTCGAACTGCGCGCCGTGCATCCGGCGGACGGGGTGTTGGCCCCTGAGGAGCCACGCCAGAGTGAGGCGCGCGATACCACCGAAGTGCGCCTGGGCAAGTGGCGCCTGACCCCGCGCGCCGACTACGACATCACCGCGCGCATCCTGTCCCGCGCCGACTATCGATTCGACGCACTGGCCGATCTTATTCCGGAGGACCTCGCGCTCGGCTGGGGCCCGATGTCGGACAACCAGCTGCTGGCGCACTTCGACATCGAGCAGTCGGCACGCTTCTACAGCTGGCGGCCGCATGGAACGCTGCCGCTGGCGCGCGAGACGGTGATCAGCCACAGCGCCAACACTCATCTGATTCCAGCCGATGAGCGCATACGCTCGCAACTCGCCCGGCTGCGGGTTGGCGAGGTCGTGCATCTCGGCGGTCAGCTGATCGACGCTCGCCGCGACGACGGCGCCTGGATCCGCACCTCACTGACACGCGCGGATGCGGGTGCCGGCGCCTGCGAGGTGCTGCTCGTTCGCAGCATCGACGTTGAGTGAGGCGGGCCGCCGGTGCAGGGCCGCTAGCGCCGCTGCGTCGGGAAGGCTCCGGCGTCCACGTCGCGGATGAAGGCGATCAGCCCTTCGACATAGACCTTCTGATCGTCGTACAAGGCCAGGTGGCTACCTTGCGGGCAGTAGAGGTAGCGGCCGTTCCTCACACTCTTCGCCATCCACTCCATGTGCTTCGGATCCATCGTGTCGTAGCGCGCCCCGATGGTGAGTGTCGGCACCGTCAGGGTCGCGAGTTCCTTGGTGCGGTCCCAGTTGACGAGGCTGCCGCTCGCCCCCAGCTCGCTCGGTCCCTGCATGGCGACGTACACGTCCCGGTTCAGGTGCGCGAAGGCGCGCGCGACCGGCTCCGGCCACTGCTCCTGCGGCAGGCGCAGGATGTGCACCTCGTACTGCTGCTTCATCAGCAGCTCCATGTAACGCGGATTCTCCGTGTCGCCGGTCTCCTCGAGATGCCGGATCTGCGCAAGTGCCCCCTGGTCCATCACCGGCATCAGCACCTCGTGGGCGTAAACGTTGTAGGCCGGTATGCTCGCCATCATGTTGGAGATGATGAGTCCCTTCAGCTGCTGCTGGTACTTGAGTGCGTATTCCAGTGCCAGCAACCCGCCCCAGGACTGACCGAACAGGTAGAAATTATCCGGCCCCAGTCCGAGGGCCACGCGCACCTGCTCCACTTCCTCGACAAAGCGTGGCAGGTCCCAGAGTGAGGCATCCTTGGGCTGATCGCTGTAGGCCGAGCCGAGCTGATCGTAGTAGTAGTACTCGATGCCCGCCCCCGGGAAGTAGCTGTCGAAGGCCTCGAAGTACTCGTGGGTAAATCCCGGGCCGCCGTGCAGCAGCAGCACCTTGATGCGGGGGTTGTTACCAACCCGCTTGGTCCACACCCGGAAGGTACCCTTGGGGGTCTGCACCGGGATCATCCGCACCCCGCCGCTGAGGACATCGTCCCGGCCGGCGTTATCCAGGTACGCGCTCGCGGAACGCGCCGGCGCCTGCGGTGCCGGGGCGCCGCATCCGGCCACGAGCACGGTGCTGGCGACCGCGGCCAGCGTCAGATGGAGAAGCTTGTGCACGAGGACCCCCTGCGCTAGAGCCAGACCCGCCAAGAAGACCGTCAGACCGCGAGTTTCCTTACCGCCTCGAGCAGGCGCTCCACCTCATCGGCGGTGGTATAGGCGGCGCAGCCGGCACGCACGAAGCCATCGCGCTCGCGTCCGTAAATGCGCGCCACGGTGGTGGCATAGAAATCCCCGTGCGAGACGAACACCCCGCGGGCAGCGAGTGCCGTGGCGATGGCCTCCGCATCGTGTCCGGCCAGAGTAAAGGACAGTGTCGCGGTGCGGGCGCTCGCGGGCGGCGGGCCGTAGAGCGTGACGCCCGGGATCGCGGCCAGTCCGCTCCAGAGCTTGCCCAGCAGCTCCGCGCCGCGCTCGTGCAGCACCCCGGCCACCTGTGCCAAGCGCTCACGCCGCGGCAGATCGGCCCGCGTCAGGGAGGCCAGATACTCGATCGCCGCACCGGCTCCCACGATGCCCTCATGGTTCAGCGTCCCGGTTTCCAGCCGCTCCGGCGCGCTGTCGGCCGCCGGTGCGAGCTTGGGCACGTCGAGCTGCTCGAGCAGCCCGCGCCTGCCCCACAACACCCCGACGTGCGGCCCGTAGAACTTGTAGGCGGAGCAGGCAAAGAAATCGCACCCCCAGGCGCCTACCTCGGGCATCTGGTGTGCCGCGAAATGGACGCCGTCGACGAACAGCTGTGCGCCGACCGCGTGCGCCTGTGCTGTGAGCCGCGCCACGTCATTGACCGTGCCGAGCGCGTTTGAGGCTGCGCCCACGGCGAACAGCCGGACCCCGCGGGTGAGCTTGCGCGCCAGGTCGTCCTCGTCCAGGCGTCCGTCCTCGGGACGCATGCGCACCACCCGCACTTCGATGCCGCGCTCCCGGGCCACCTGGCGCCAGGTGTCGGAGTTGGCATGGTGATCCAGTTCGGTCAGCACGATCACCTCTCCCGCGCGCCAGTCGCGGCCCAGCGCGCGGCCCAGATGCAGCGTGAGGGTCGTCATGTTGGCGCCGAAAACGATCTCCTCCGGCTCGCCGCCGAGCCAGTCCGCGAGAGCGCCGCGCGCGCCGAGGATGGCCGCGTCGGTCTCGTGGCTGCTGGGAAACGCCCAATGGGTATTGGCGTTGTGGTGCAGCAGGTAATCCGCGACCGCATCAACCACGACCTTTGGTACCTGCGTGCCTCCGGGGCCGTCGAAGTACGCCACCGGGAAGCCGTTGTGACGACGCTGGAGCGCCGGAAAGTGGCTGCGGATCTGCTCAACACTGGCGACGGCGGACATGGCGGATTCCCGGTTAGGCGGCGAGCGAATACTACCTCCCGGAGGCCGAGCGCGGCGAACGCCCGGGGCGGCGTCCCGAGCCGTGCCAGAGCCCTCGCGGGAAGCCGGCGCGCGCCAAGCGGCGCGTCAGGGCTTGCGCGCCTCCAGCAGCACCAGCCGTCCGGCCATGCCGGCTGGCGCCACGGTCAGCCCGGCCCGCACCAGCTCCTGCGTCACCCAGGCGCAGGACATCCGCAGCTTGCGGTAGCAGCTCTTGCGCAGCCGCCAGTGCGCCTCCTCGCGCACGTGCACCAGGTCATGGACCATCACGGTCCCGGGGGTGTCGTACTCCACAAAGCAGCTCATGACCGTGTCGGCGTCGCTGCGTACGTCGAAGAAGCGATCCAGGCCCGTCAGTTCCTCACTCAGGTCCCGATAAGTGATGATCAGCCGCCCGCCGGGTGCCAGCGCGGCAGCCACCTGCGCGAACAGGCTGCGCACGGACTGCTGATCCGCAAGGTGCGTGAGCGTGTCGCCCATGCAGGTAATGACCGCCGCCGATCCCGCGTCCGCGTGGGACGCAAGCGACAGCAGGTCCGCCTCGTGGCCCAGAATCGGCCGGCCGCCGGCGTGACCGCGCAGTTCAGCCAGCAGTGCCGCGCTGGTGTCCAGCGCGATGACCGGAGCGAAGCCGAGCTCTGCCAGCGCCAGGGACTGGAAGCCGGGACCACACCCCAGATCGAGCGCGGCGCCGCGCGTACCGCCCGACACGGGCGCCGTCCCGAGGATGCGCTGCAGCAGCGCCTGCTGCTCGGCGACCTTATCCGCGAAGGAGACGCCGAACATCCAGGTGTAGTACTGCGCCAGCAGCTGCTCGTAATGGGTCTTCGGATCCGACATTTCGCAGGTCCCCTCAAGTGCGGGCAGCCGCGCCCGGGTGAACGGTGCGCCGGCAGGCTTCCCTTTATACGGGCTTTGCCGCGCGAGGCGGCCATGAGCCGGTGGGCACGGAGCGCGCAAATGGCATACTCCCCGCACCTCGTGCAACCGGAGCTGTCCTAAAACATGAGACCTCGCAGGCGAGACACCCCGAGAGCGGGTGCGGCCCCGCTCATCGGGCGCTCGGTCCGCTACCGGCGTCTGATCAATCCGTTCGAGCCGGTGAAGCTGTTCTCCGACGACCAGGTCGAGAGCATGCACGTGGCGGCGCTCGGCATCCTCGAGCGCCAGGGAATGCGCATCCTCTCGCCCCGGGGACGTGCCGTGCTCGCGGCGGCCGGCGCGAGCGTCGATGAATCGACCCACATGGTGCGGCTCGATCCGGCCCTGGTGAACCAGGCGCTTGCTTCGGTACCGGCGGAAGCGAACCTGATTGCACGCAACTCCGAGCGCTCGTGCCGCGTCGGGGGTCGCCACGTCGTGTTCGCACCCGTCGCCGGTCCGCCGAGTGTCAGTGACGCCCAGCACGGCAAGCACTCGGGGACGATCGCGGACTTTCGCGACTGGGTGCGCCTGTCGCAGGCCTTTGACGTCATCCACGTCCTCGGCCAGATGGTCGAACCACAGGACGTCTCGATTGCCGAACGCCACCTGGACACCACCTTCGCGCAGCTGACGCTCGGGGACAAGGTGCCCTACTTCTATTGTCGCGGCGACGGACAGCTGGCCGACTGCTTTGAGATGCTGCGCATCGCGCACGGCATCGACGAGGCGACCTTTCAGAGCGAGCCGCATTGCTACACCATCTGCAACACCAACTCGCCCCTGCAGCTTGACCTGCCGATGACGGACGGCATCCTGGAATTTGCGCGCCACGGCCAGCTGGTCATCATCACACCCTTTACCCTCGCGGGGGCCATGGCGCCGATCACCATCGCCGGCGCACTGACCCTCGCGCATGCCGAAGCCCTGTTCGGCATCACGCTCGCGCAGCTGGTGCGGCCCGGAACGCCGATCATGTACGGCAGCTTCACCTCGAACGTCGACATGAAGTCCGGTTCGCCGGCATTCGGTACGCCCGAATACACCAAGGCGGCCTTCGGCGCCGGTCAGCTGGCACGCCGCATCGGCGCGCCCTGGCGCTGCTCGAGCGCGACCGCCGCCAACGCGCCGGACGCCCAGGCCGCCTACGAGTCGCAGATGAGTCTGTGGGGTGCGCTGCTCGGCGGCTGCCACTTCGTGCTGCACGCGGCCGGCTGGCTGGAGGGCGGTCTCACCGCCTCGACCGAGAAGTTCATCCTCGATGTCGAGATGCTGCAGATGTTTGCCGAGCTGTTCCAGCCGGTGTCCGCGTCGCTGGAGGAAATCGGCATCGATGCCGTGGCGGAGGTCGGGCCCGGCGGGCACTTCTTCGCCGCCGCCCACACCATGCAACGCTACCGCGACGCGTTCTATACGCCACTGGTCTCGGACTGGCGCAACTTCGGCGCCTGGTCCGATGGCGGCGCCAGGACCGCGACCGAGCGCGCCGGGACGCTGTGGCGGGAGACGCTCGCGGCTTTTCAGCCGCCGCCGATGGATGCGAGCGTGCACGAGGCACTGAGCGCATTCGTCGATCGCCGGCGCCGCGAGGGCGGCGCAGCGCCAGTCTCCTGAAGGCACCGGCATGAAAACCCTGCTGGATTTCCCCATACTGATCTTCATCGTTTCGTTCGTGGCGCTATGGCTGTGCGCGTGGGTGGGCGCCTCATTCCTGGGCAAGTACGTGCCGCAAAGCGAGCAGGCAACCGCCGCCTTCAGCCTGGTGCTCACCGCGACACTCACGCTGCTGGGCCTCATCATCGCCTTCAGCTTCTCGATGGCGATCGGGCGCTACGACCAGCGCAAGAACTACGAAGAGGCCGAGGCGAATGCGATCGGCACCGAGTACCTGCGTGCCGACCTGCTGCCTGCCGCGGTTGTCCCGCAGACGCGCGCGCTGTTGCGTGAGTATGCGCACCAGCGCGTCCTTTTCTATGGTACCCGCGACGCGCGCAAGCTGAGCGAGATCAACGCCAGGACCAGTCAGCTGCAGGCCGAGATGTGGGAGCTCGTGTCCCGCGCCGCCGCCGAGGTCCCCAGTCCGCTGAGCGCGCTGGCGGTGTGGGGCATGAACGACGTCCTCAACTCCCAGGGCTATACCCAGTCAGCCTGGTGGAACCGCATACCCACGGGCGCGTGGACCTTGCTGATACTGATCGCCCTGATGTCCAACGTCTTGCTCGGCTACGCCACCCGCCATCTGAAGACGCGGCTCGTCATGCTGATGGTGCTGCCGTTCGCGGTGTCGAGCGCATTCCTGCTCATCGCCGACATCGACAGCCCGCGCGGCGGGATCATCCGTGTGGTGCCGCAGAACCTCTTAAGCCTCGTCCAAGCCCTCCGCTGACGGTTGCGCTGCTGCCGGTCGGCGCGCCCCGGCAGCACCTACAATGCGGCCATGACACTCCTGGCCGCCCTGGTCGAGGCTTCGCAGCGCGTGGGCGCGACCGGCAGCCGCCTGAGCAAGGTGCGCGAGCTGGCGGCCTTGCTGCGCGCGCTCGCGCCCGACGAGGTCGGCATCAGCACGCTCTACCTCTCCGGAGAAACGCCGCAGGGCAGCATCGGGCTCGGCTACGCCGCGCTGCAGGAGGCAGCAGCCTCAGCTCCCGCGGCCCGCGCCTCCCTGGCCGTAGCGGATGTCGACCAGGCACTGAACGGGCTCGCGCTGCTGCGCGGCGCAGGTTCCGCGGCACGGCGCAGCGCGACGCTGCGCGAGCTGTTCGCACGGGCGACGTCCGCGGAGCAGCAGTTCCTAGGGCGTCTGCTCAGCGGCGAACTGCGACAGGGTGCGCTGACGGGCGTCATGCTCGAGGCCATCGCCGCGGCCGCGCAACTACCGGTGCAGCGGGTGCGCCGTGCCGCGATGTACTCCAAGCACCTGGGCGCGGTGGCGGCCGCGGCGTTGCTGCAGGGCGAGACCGCGCTGGATCAGTTCCAGCTGCAGCTGTTCTCGCCGGTGGCGCCGATGCTGGCGCAGACCGCGGCTGATGTCGGCGCGGCGCTGCAGGAGTTACCCGGCGAGCTCGCGTTCGAGTGGAAGATGGACGGCGCCCGCATCCAGGTGCACAAGCAGGCAGCGACGGTGCGCATCTACACACGGGCGCTGAACGAGGTCACCGCGGCCATCCCGGAAGTTGTCGAACTCGTTCGCAGCCTCCCGGCCCAGGAGCTGATCCTGGACGGGGAGGCCATCGCCCTGGATGCGGCGCAGCGGCCGCTGCCGTTTCAGGTCACGATGCGCCGCTTCGGGCGCAAGCTGCGGGTGGAGGAGCTGCGCGCGCAGCTGCCACTGCAGGCATTCTTCTTTGATTGCCTGCGTAGCGAGGGGCGCAGCCTCGTGGAGCGCCCGACGCACGAGCGCTTTGCGGCCCTGGCTGCGGCCGTGCCGGCGGCCAGGCGCGTCCCGCGACTGGTTACCGCGTCGGCGGAAGCGGCGGCGGCGTTCTACGAGGCCGCGCTCGCGGCCGGTCATGAGGGGGTCATGGCCAAGGCCCTTGATGCCCCGTATGAGGCGGGCAGCCGCGGCGCCAGCTGGCTGAAGATCAAACGCGCCCACACACTCGACCTGGTAGTGCTGGCGGCCGAGTGGGGCCACGGGCGACGCACGGGCAAACTCTCCAATCTGCACCTCGGCGCGCGGGAGCCTGCCACGGGCGAATACGTCATGCTGGGCAAGACTTTCAAGGGCCTCACCGACGCGCTGCTCGAGTGGCAGACCCGGGAATTGCTGGTGCGCGAGAGCCACCGCGATCCGCTGACGGTGTACGTGCGCCCGGAACTCGTCGTCGAGATCGCCTTCAGCGATCTGCAGGCGAGCAGCCGCTATCCGGGCGGCATGGCGCTGCGACTGGCGCGCGTGAAACGCTACCGCGAGGACAAGCGCGTCGAGGACGCCGACACCATGGAGGCGGTGCGCAGGATCTTCGCCGCGCAAGGCGCCGCGGCGCAGGACTAACCGCGGCTGGAGCTCTTCCGGCGCGGGACCTTTGCTCCCCGTTTGCGCGCTTCGGACAAGCCGATCGCGATTGCCTGCTTGCGGCTGGTTACCTTCTTGCCCGAGCGGCCGCTGCGCAGCTTGCCCGCCTTGCGTTCCTTCATGGCGCGCTCCACTTTGGCGCCCGCGGCCTTGCCGTACCTTGCCATCACACTCTCCGCTGATGAATATCAACGCCAAGAGCTTCGATGCCGCGCGTCACCCCACCCATCGGCGGGCAACCTCAGCCACCGTAGGAGGACACCGAGAGCCACGTGCGCGCGGTCAGTTCGTGGGCGACATCGACGGTCGCGGGGGCAGCTGCGACGCCGTCGTGGCCGACGCGGGCTCAGCGCCCGCCTGGTACAGCTGACGCAGGGCGGCGAAGTGCGCGTCGTGAATCTGGCGATCGAACAGAGACCAGTTGCGTGCCGCCCTCATGGCCTCCACCGTCGGCGGCAGCTGCGCCCGGTAGCTGCCGAGCACAGCGGCGGCGGCCTCGAACCGTCCCGCCTGTATGGCATCGTCCAGGCCGTGCAGAGACAGCACCAGTTCCTTCAGCGCGCTGCGGGCCCGGGAGCGCGCGGCAAGGCCCCCGGTGACGGCGCTGTCCTTGCGCTCCGGGAACTTCTCGGTGAGTTCGCGCAGCTCCCGGTTCAGGGCGTCGACCACGAGAGTGGCTGCGGCGGCGTCATGCTGTGGCAGTGCGGTATCCAACACGACGGCGAAGTCGGTGAGTTCCCTGACGCGGGTATCGACATCATCAGCAATCACCGCCCGCTCCCCATCGCCAATCGCGCTCAGGTAGGCGACGAGGTCCGTGCGGTCGCGCGCGCTGAATCCGAGCCTGAAGACCGTGTCGAAGTAAGCCACCACCTCGCCGTAATCGGCGAAGCGCCCATCGTGAAAGTAAGGCGCGTTGAAGTTCGCGTTGAGCAGCGTCGGTGTCTTGTACAGACCGCCCGAGCCGACATCATGCTGCCGGTGATCGACGAAGGCCTCGGCCGGCTGGTGGCAGCCCCCGCAACTCAGGCTCGCGTCGTGCGCGAACGGTCTGAAGAAAAGCGTGCGGCCACGTTGCTCCGCCGCAGTCACCGCGCCGACGAGGCGGCCGCCGGCACCCAGGCGCCGGTTCGGTGCGAAGTCGATGTCCTCGATGTAGATGACCAGCGCATCCAGGATCTGCGCGGGCGGCTCGGCGCCGGCGAACTCGTTCACCACCACGTTGCGGACAAAATCCCGCAGGGAAAGCGTACGTCCGTCGTGCCCGTAGGGAGCGAGCAGGTGGGCGCCGCGCAGGCTCGGAACCGTCAGGGGGTCGAGGATGCCGTCGTCGGTCTTGGGATTGAATACCGCACTGGTCGTGTCGAAGTTTCCCGGGTGCGTCGAGAGTCCGGGGACGTACAGCAAGGGATTGGTCGTGCCGTTGACGTGACAGGTAGCGCAGCTGATCCCGGCCTGGCGCGCCACCGTGCCGAGCAGCCGCGGGGAGCTGAAGGCGACGTCTCCGAGGAGCACCATGTAGGACTTGTGGCCGCCGGCAGCCTCCGAGCGGAATACCTCGCGCGGGCGGCTAAACGCCTCCTCGCCAAGATCGGTTCCCAGCGGCAGCACCGTGCCGGCTCCTGCGGGCGGTGCGCCGCCCGCCAGCAGCGGCAACCAGCCGAGCGCCACGCCCAGGGCGCGTACTGCGGTTCGATTGCTTTGTGGCATGGCGGGCACGGGCTGCAGGGCCAGAACGAGCACCCGGTCAGGGTGCTCGTTCTGGCTTGCCGCACGTTGCGGTCTTACCTGCGGACGATGCGTCCGGACAGCGGATCCAGGATGACCGGCCGCTTGTCGGGATTACCGTCGAAGTCGAACATGTTCATCAATGTTCCGGCGAGGCGATCGAACGACCCCTGGCCTGCGGCGGGCGGGAACTGATCGATGAACTCCAGCCCCCAGTTCTGCTCGATGAAGCCCAGCATGGAGGTCTGATCCGTCAGTGTGTGGTCGACGAAGTTCTGCCGCGCCCACGGGGAAATCAGCAGCAGCGGCAGGCGCGGGCCGTAGCCACAGCGGCCCGCCAGCGCGCCGTTGCCCGGTCGTCCGCAGACCCCGGAGGTCGGAAGCGCCGCGGAGTTCGCCGGCGCCGTCGAGGCCGACAGCGGCAACGTGGGGATGAACGAATCGTTGGCGTTGGTATCGGTGTCATCGGTGCCGGACGCATTGGCCGAGGCATTGACGATCGGACCGGTTACGTGATCGTACCAACCGTCGGAATCGTCCCACGCCAGGAACACTGCGGTGTCCTTCCACTCCTCCGATTGCTGCAGGGCGTTGATCACCTGCACGATGAACACCTGCTCGAGCAGCGGGTCCGAGTTGCCCGGGTGCGCGTCCTGGTACTTCGGCGCCTTCAGGTACGATACCGCCGGCAGGTTGTGCGCATTCAGCGCGGCGTAAAAGTCCGTCATGTCGTACTGATGGTTGGCGCGACCGTTGTGCCCGATCTCGGCCACCGAGACAGGGCGCAGATGGTGCGGGTTGCGCGTCGAGGCGTAGTACATGAACGGCGCGTGGTGCGCGGAGTAGTCGGCGGTCGGGACGTGGATGTCCGCACCGGGATTGATGGTGGGGTTAGGCACCACGAGTGACCCGAACTGGTGCTCCACGTGGGAAGCGCCGCAGACCGCCGGCGTGTTGGTTGAGCCGTCGGCATTCACCACGGCGGCCGCGGTGGGCGCGAAGCCACCCTGGAACCAGCCCCACGTCACGCCCTTGAGGTTCAGCAGGTCGCCGACGTTGCGGCCCTGCATCTCCACGGTCTTGGCACCGGCCTTCGTCCCGCCGGCGTCCGCGCCGCAGTCATCCAGCGCCGGGTCTGGATCGCCGGTCACCGTCACGGGCATGAAGTTGGTCACCTTGCCGTTGGCAAAGCTCGTCGCGAGATGTCCGTTGCCCGTCTGGCCGGAAACCAGATTGACGGCGCCGACGGTGGAGGGCCCAAAGTTTGTGTCGAACGAGTTGTCATTCAGTGCGTAGTTCTGCGCGTAGTTCCACAGCCCCGTGACGGTATTGCCGTCGAAGTACCCCATGACTGTTGAGCCATCGGTGGCGCAACCGGTGCCGGTGCGCGACGTGGCCTGCACAAACTTGTCGAGCAGGCCGCCATCGGCCGCCTTCTGTTCGGCGGTGTAGTCATGGTTGAAAGAGCAGGTGAAGGCGTCCTGGCGGCCGAGGCGAACCGGGTTGAACAGGTTCGGATTCTTGCTCAAGAGCCCGGCGTTGAATCCGTTCACGGAGGGCGTATCGGGCGCCGCCTTGAACAGCGGCTGCTCGGTATTGCGGGCCACCGGGTAGGTGCCGAAGTAGTGGTCGAAGCTCTCGTTCTCGCCAAATATGATCACGACGTGCTTGATCGGGGTCTTGGTCCTGGAAGAACCATCCTCGTGGTCGGCGAATGCGGGTGCGACCACAGCGCTCGTCAGCACCAGGGCCGCTGCGCTTGAAGCAATCCATATCTTCGGGCTGCGCGGATGCAATTTCATTTTCCCTCCCAGAACGAGCGTCACAGGAAATCCGTGCGCTGATCGGTGTTTTTTATCCGGGGGCGATTGCAGTTCTCTTGCAGATTGGTGAACTTTGCTGCGGCCAAGCATCGAGGCAGTTCCCGCGCGCCGCGTTCCCGCGCCTTCGCTGTCATGATTCTGCAAGACAACGCGGGTGTAGTGCGGGCATCCGCTGACTGACCAGAGAGCAAAAACGAATGAGACCAGGGTTCGTGAGGGTGGCGAAGGTGACGACCGCTCTCGCCGCGCTGCTGTTCTCGCTGACATTCCGCGCAGGCGCGCTGGCTGCGGCGGCGTCAGCGCCGCCAACGCCTTCGCTGGACGTTGCCGCCGAGCGCTATCGCCCGCAGCTCACGAGTGCGGTCGAGCAGTGCCTGGCCGATGTCAAGAGCATGCGCGCGCGCATGTTGGCCAATGATCTCGAGGGTGCACAGCGCGCCTGGATCGCGGCCCGCGTCGGGTGGGAGCGCGCCGAGGTGTTCACCAGTGGCTTCACTTCCGAGCTGGATGCCGAGATCGATGCCTGGCCGAGCGCGGTCAGCGGCTTTCACTTCATCGAGGCGCGCCTGTTCGGCGCCCGCCGCGCGGATGCGATTGCGGCCACCGACGCCCTGATCTTCCACCTGACGGATCTGCGTCTCAAGGTCCGCGACACGCGCCTGACCGGCCAGGGCATGCTCGAAGGTGCCGCCAAGCTGGCCTATGAGATTGGCGAGAGCAAGGCCGACGGCGGCGAGTCGCGCTTCAGCGGCACCTCGATCGATGACATGCGCAACAACGTCGACGGCATCGACGCTGCCTACCAGCTGGTGTTCGCCGCGGCGCTCGAAGCGCGCGACCCGGCACTGGCACAGGCACTGCGCACCAAGATCATGGCGCTCAGGTCCCAGCTGCAGGCGGCGAACCTCGCTGCCGTGGACGGGGATCAGGTTCGCCACACGAGCGAGGAACTCGTGCTCAGCTTCCAGCGGGCAGCGCCCGCACTGCATCTCGACCGACCCTCGCTGTCGGATCTGGCGCAGCAATAGCACCCGCCGGGTCGGCCGCCAGCGCGGCTGGTTCGCCACCATCCCGCGCGTGCCGCCAGGGCCGGGTGGGCCCGGGCGCATCTTGACAATACTTTGCTTTCCGCGGGCTCGGACGCGGATCCGGCAAGCTCACTTTATGCGGTCGGTCGGCTAGACTTCCGCGTCCCCTTGCGGACGATGAGGTTGAAGGAAGACGGCATGAGCCGAGTTCGTTTATGGCCCCTGATGGCAGTCATCGCACTGACATCATGCACCGCCCTGGCAGCGACACCGGACTCCAAGGGTCAGGATCCCAAGCCCGAGAGCGACTCAAGGAAGCCCGAGGGACACAAGTTCGAGCCCTTTAAGGCCGAGGCCGTCACCAGCAGCGGCAGCGTCACGATCGGCGGCCGCCCGCTTGCCTATCAGGCGATTGCAGGAACTCTCATCGTGCACCCGAAGGGCTGGGACGACGTGCCGCGCGATCCGGCGAGCGAAAAGCCCACACCCGCGGGCGGCGAGGAAGGCGGTATCCCGCCGAATCCCAGCGCCGAGGCCGCGATGTTCTACGTCGCCTATTTCAAGAGCGGCGGCGGCCCGCGGCCCGTGACCTTCTTCTACAACGGCGGTCCCGGTTCGGCCACGCTGTGGTTGCACATGGGGGCCTTCGGGCCGCGTCGCATCGTGACGGCAACCGACAAGCACACCCCGGCGGCGCCCTATTCCCTGACGAACAACGCCTACAGCCTGCTCGACGCCACCGACATGGTGTTCATCGATGCACCCGGGACCGGCTTCAGCCGCATCGCCGGCAAGGACAAGGAGAAGGCGTTCTACGGGGTGGATCAGGATGCCTACGCCTTCAGCGAATTCATCTCGCAATTCCTCTCCAAATACGGTCGCTGGAACTCACCCAAATACCTCTTCGGGGAAAGCTACGGCACGCCGCGCTCGGCGGTGGTGGTGAATGAGCTCGAAGCGGACCGCTCGGTGGACCTGAACGGTGTCATCCTGCTCTCGCAGATCCTGAATTTCGACCTGAGCCCCGATCGGCCCACCGGCAACCCCGGTGTCGATCTGCCCTACCAGACCGTACTGCCCACGTACGCGGCGACCGCCTGGTATCACCACAAGCTACCCGCCGAGCATGCGAGCCTCGAGGCCCTGCTCAGCGAGGTGGAGCAGTTCGCGATGGGCGACTACGGGCGCGCGCTCGCGGCGGGCTCGGACCTGAGCGCGAACGAGCGTGCCGCGATCGCCGAGAAGCTGCACCAGTACACCGGGCTGCCGGTCGAGTACATCCTGAAGGCCGACCTGCGGATCGACGGGGGAGAGTTCCGGCAGAACCTGCAGGGCGACTCGAGCCTCACGACCGGCCGCCTGGACTCGCGCTTCTCCGGGCCTGACATCGATCCCTTGAGCCAGCGGGCCGACTATGACCCGCAGTCCGCCTCTCTCGGCTCCGCCTACGTGTCCGCGTTCAACGAGTACGCGCGCAAGGAACTGCGCTACGGCGAAGACAAGATGTTCAAACCCAGCATCCGCACCTTCCGCAGCTGGAACTTCGCACACCAGCTGCCCGGGCAGAATGAGCCGCCCATGACCTCGCGCCAGGGCACGAACGTCATGCCCGATCTGGCCAACGCCATGAAACTCAACCCCAATCTCAAAGTGCAGCTGCACGCGGGGTACTTCGACCTGGCGACGCCCTTCTACCAGGGCATCTATGAGATGCATCACCTGCCGATCCCGCAGAACCTGCAGGGGAACATCGAGTACAAGTTCTACGAGTCAGGCCACATGGTCTATGCCAAGGACGCCGCGCTCAAGCAGCTGCACGACAACGTTGCGGACTTCATCCGGCGCACCGGCAACGCAGGTCCGTGAGGCTCCGCCCTAGCGTCACTGACCTCTAGCGCCGCGCCGGGACTGGCGTCGAGATCACTTTGCAGGGTGACCCGCGGGCGAGCGAATTACCGCGCCATCCTTCATCACGAACTCCGCGTCCCTGAGCGCGTTTACGTCCTCGAGCGGATTTCTGGCAAAGGCGACCAGGTCCGCATACGCCCCCGGCGCCACCACGCCGAGCTTGCCGCGCATGTCGAGGAGTTCTGCGGCGCGCGACGTCGCCGACTGGATCGCCTGCATGGGCGTCATGCCAAATTCGACTTCGCGGGCAAACTCCTGGGCAATGGGGTCAGACCAGACGAAGCCACCCACGTCGGTGCCGAAGGCCATCTTGATGCCGGCACGCAGGGCCTTGGTGAAGGAAACGCCATGGACCGCGACGCGCTTGCGATCGCGCCTGCCTGAGGGCGTATCGGGCGGGTCGAGATCGTAGTAGTAGACGGACAGGGTGGGCACGTACCAGGTGCCCTGCCGGAGCATCTGTGCGACCTGCGCGTCGGTGAGCTCGAGCCCGTGCTCGATGGAGTCGCAGCCGCCATCCAGGGCGCGCTGCAGGCCGGGTCCGTTGTAAGCGTGGCAGGCGACCTTGCGGTGCCACCCGTGCGCCTCATCGACAATCGCCTTGAGCTCCTCAACGGTCAGAGTGGGTTGCGAAACCAGCGCGCCCGCATCATCGACCCACGAGCGGTGCGTCATGTAGACCTTGATCCAGTCGGCGCCCTGGTCCAGCTGCTCGCGCGCGGCCTTGCGTGCCTCGATCGGACCATCGACCAGCTGTGAGCCCTTGGGCACCACGATCTCCGGCGCATAGCCCTCGAGCGGGTAGCCCCCGGTGCTTGAAATCGAGCGGGTCGCCACGAACATGCGCGGCCCGGGAATGTAGCCCTCGTTGATCGCCTGCTTGATGCCCACGTCGCCGTATCCGGCCCCCTCGGTCTCGACGTCCCGAATGGTCGTGAAGCCCTGTTCCAGGGCGCGGCGCGCGGCGACCACCGCCCGGGCAACGCGATAGGAGGCCGGGTACTTGAGGAGCTGCACGTCGTAGCCGCCGGCGGCGGGTACCTCACCCTGAAGAAAGATGTGAGTGTGACAATCGATGAGCCCGGGGAGCACGGTGGCACCGCCGAGGTCGACCAGCTGCGCGCCGGCGGGGATGGGGTGCGTTCCGGCGGCGCGGACGGCCACGATCCGATTTGCCTCGATCACAATCTCCTGATTCGGCCGCGCCTTCGGGCTGGTGCCGTCGATGAGCAACGCCGCACGAACGATCACCGGGTGCGCCGCTGCCGCGCTGCTGTCCTGCGCCGGGCACAAGCGCACCACGCACCCGAGCACGGCAACGAGACTGATGGCGAGACGCATGCTGCTACCTCTGCTTGAGTGCCGGAGTTGGTGTTGATCGAGCGGTGGCACGAGCCGGCACGGTCCTGCCGGGCCGGGCGCATCGGCCGCGCTCACGAGCGCAGATACGAGGCCCCGTTCACATCAAGAATAGCGCCCGTCATGCTCGCAGGCGCATCGAGCGCACAGAACGTCACCACCTCGGCGACCTCTTCCGGGGTCGCAACCCGCCGCAGCGGCTGATCGGCGAGCACGGCCGGATCCTCAATGGCTTGTGCGACCCGGCGCGTCGAGACCCAGCCGGGGGCGACGACGAACACGTACACCCCCTGCGACGCCAGGGCTTTCGCGAGGGACTGGCTCATGGCATTCAGGCCCGCCTTGCTGGCGGCGTAGGCGGGCGCAGCGGGCTCACCGCGAAACGCACCCCGGGAGGAGACGTTGATGATCCTGCCACCCCCCTCGGTGCTCATCGCCCGGGCGGCGCAGTAGGAAAGGTGCGCCGGCCCGAGCAGGTTGATGGCCAGCGTACGCTGCCAGGCGGCTGTCCAGTCAGCGTATTCGGTGCTCAGGGGCGGGTGGTTGGGAAATATGCCGGCATTGTTCACCACGGCATCGATACGCCCGGCCGCGCCAGCCGCGCTCCACAAGCGCTCGATCGCCGCCGGGTCGCTGAGATCGGCCTGCAGGATGCGGTGTGCCTCCCCGGGCAGCGTGCGCCGCGTCTGTTCGGCCGCTGCACGGTCGGATTGGTAGTGCAGTGTCACGCTGACGCCGCGCGCTGCAAGAATCCTGCAGATGGCAGAACCGATCCCGCCGGAGGCGCCGGTGACGAGGATGTGGGTCACGCGTGCAACTTCAGGCTGACGGTGTGAGTACGCCGGCGCGCAGCCGGTTCCGGTTCGTGTGCATTCGATCCTGCCTGCCGCGTCGGTCGGGCACGCTGCCGAACTGCGCACGGCGTCATTGGACTGGCCGATATTCTAGCGCGTTCCTTGCTAGCGGGGCGCCGCTGTCAGGAGGCTGCCACCCGCACGAAATCCCCCAGACAAGCCCGACGCGGCCAAGATTGGAAACACCCGATGCCCAGACATGCAGGCCGGTCGTGGTCACGCCTTTGTTCCTCGCCCGCGCGGCGCGCGTGTGCCGCCCCGCGCGCCAAAGAAATGCCGCCCGTCTGAGGTGCGTGCCGCTGTACGCGGCCTCGGGAACGTGGCTCTTGGGAAGCAGGACCACTGGCGATGGCGGTTTTGGATGCGCGCTGCCGGCAGCGCAGCGCACGCTGATGCAATTTCATTATTCCGACCCAAGTCGAAGTTATGAGGTGATTGCGCACAACACGGCTAGTCTTGGATGCCAGCCGGGACGTGTTGCGCGCCCGGCTGCACGACAGAGAAACGTCATGTCAGAACTCATCGACAGAGCCATCAACACCAGTAAAGCCGAAACGGCGCGCGCCGCGCTGCCCAGGACCGAGGACTTCTGGGCGATCTTGATCGGCCTCGGCCTCATCCTGCTCGCCGTCGCTCTCTTCGCCGGCGGCAGCAGCCTCAAGTGGCTTGCGGTGGCGCCGCAGAAGTGGAGCCACGGGCCGGAGGCACTCCGGCAGCTTCGCGATCACGCTACGCAATACCTCGCGCTGTGGGTGCTGTGGGCGCTAGTGCTCGGCGCCGGTGCGGCGGCGCTGGGCTATCGGCTCGGGCGCTTCCTGCCCGCCTTCGCCCTCCTCTACCTCGCATCGCTCGCCCTGTACCTGCTCGGGCAATGGGACCAGGCCGCGCACTACAACCTCGAGCCGCCGCTGGTGGCGCTGGCGATCGGCCTGCTGATTTCCAACACCGTCGGCACGCCGCAATGGGCGCAACCGGCCCTGCGCGTGGAGTTCTACGTCAAGACGGGAATCGTGCTGCTGGGCGCGAGCCTGCCGCTGACACTCATCGCGTGGGCAGGCCCGGTCGCGATCGTGCAGGCTGCGATCGTTTCCCTGCTCACCTTCGGCACCATCTACTTCGTCGGCGTGCGCCTCGGTCTGGACCGCCGCCTCGCGGCCACGCTCGGCACCGGCGGCGCGGTCTGCGGCGTCTCCGGCGCCATCGCCGCCGGCGGCGCCGTGGGCGCAAAGAAAGAGCAGGTATCGATTGCGATCTCGCTCGTGATCCTGTGGGCGATCGTCACCATCTTCGTGCTGCCGCTGGCGGCGCGTGCGCTGCAGCTTCCCACCGGCGTCGCCGGCGCCTGGATCGGCACCTCCGAATTCGCCGACGCCGCGGGACTGGCGGCGGCGCAGACCTATGGCGGCTACGCCGGCAGCGTTGCGGGCATCGCGGGTACGCCCGAGGCGGCGGTAAACGCCTTTACGCTGATGAAGGTCATCGGCCGTGACGTGTGGATCGGGGTGTGGGCGTTCGTGTTGTCCCTCATCGCGGCAACGCGCTGGGAGGCTACCGGGGTGCAATCGCGCGGCAAGGCCGCGCAGATATGGCGCCGCTTCCCGAAGTTCGTGCTGGGATTCCTGCTCGCCTCCGCCATCCTCACGCTCATCTCGCACGGCTATAGCTACGCCGAGTACAAGAAGATCCTGCAGCCCGCCGTGGTAGGACCGCTGCAGGTGCTGCGCGTGTGGGCCTTCACGTTTACCTTCCTCAGCATCGGGCTGACCACGCGCCTGCGTGAACTGCTGAGTGCAGGTTCCAGGCCCTTCTACGCCTTCACCGCGGGGGTGGCCGTCAATATCGTGGTGGGGTTCGTGTTGTCGACGCAGGTGTTCAGCGGCTTCTGGACGAGTCTCGGGCAATGAGCGCGCGCGCCTGTTGCGGCAATTGCCGCCACTTCAGCAACGACCCGGTGCAGCTCGAGTGTGCCTTGCCCGGGCTCGGCGCGCTCGGCTCAGCACACGGCGCGGTGCGCGACCAGGACGGAATCTGCGGCAAGCACGAGCGTTACCTGCGTGCATCGTCAGTGTGCGCGGGGCACGAATTCACGGGCCCTGTGGGGCGGCGCCGCCGTAACGTGGGAGACCCGTTCCCGCCGCTGTCGTAGCCGCCGGGAGCGGGCTGTTGCCGGCTGAGGACCCGCCCGGAACCGGCATATTTCACTCCGTGCTGCCCAGGTCAGAGGCCATTCACTGCGGCGCTGGCGCTTGACCCGGTTGCGCGAGCCCGGTCAGGAATTTCACCGCGTCGCGGTGTATCTGTGCAGGTTCCAGGCGCGCCAGTTGCGGCAATGACCGGCGGCCGGCTTCGGAGCTGGCAAAGAGATAGCCGAGATAGTAGCCGGCCCGCGCCGGCAGGCCTTCCACCTCTGCGTTTGCCAGAAACCACCGATCCGCCTCGTTGCCGGTCTTGTCGATGTCCCGCAACAGCAGGGTCGCCGCGCGCGCCCGGTCCGGCCGGATTCTGACCACCATGTCCTTGGGGTACCAGAGCACCTGCTGTGCAGTGAGCCCGGGATGCATGCGCTGGCTGACGTAGGTCGCCAGCCCCTCCACCCACATGGTCCACCACGCGGGCTCGTCGCCCTGTGGCGCCCGCGAGCCGATAGCCTGCCGGTGATAGAGGTGAAAGATCTCGTGATCGAAAAAAGCGGGCATGTCGGCCGGCACGTGCAGCAGCGCGATGCTGTCCACCCCGAACAGCAGGTGCTGCCTGCCGCCGAAGTCCGCCGGGTGTCCATCGAAACGCAGCAGCGAAACGCCGAACGCGACCGTGGTAGTGCAGCTGAAATCGGTGAAGGTCTGCATGAAGCGCCGCTGCTGGTCGGCAAACTGCGGACCGACCACTCTGCCCATCGCCGCCAGACGTTCATCCGTAAGCGCTGAAATGCCGGGCACAGCTGCAGCCCGCTGCGCCGGATCGAAAAAGCGCAAGGCGCGCGCCTGCAGCTTGGTGTCGTCGCCAAAGACTTCGGGCGCGTAATAGTCCGGGTAGCGCCGGGCGACTGTCGTCACGAATGCGGCCGCGCGTTGTGCGGGGGCAACGCCCGTGGTCGCCTGCGCGAATCTGTCGTACGCCGGCATCAGATCCTCGAAGGTGCAGGGGGTGGGCGCAGCCCAAACCGGCGCCAGCCCGCGCAATACGAGCACCGCCAGCGCGTAGGTCGTGGCGTGGACGATCGCTTTCACGTTCACTCTCTATCAGGCCCCGCCCGGCGGGCTCTGCGGAGCACCCCGAGGCCCCGCCGGGTGAAGGTTACAGGAGCGAGCCGGGGGCGAGGTCTGCGGCCGAAGATTGTGTTTAGAACCGATCTCGCATTTGGCAACGGTGGCGGTGGCGTTGCGCGTACCCGTAGGGCCGCTCATCCCCGGGATAAAGAGTGATGGCGTTCACAGCCCCCGGCCTTCAATGCCCGGTGTTCGCCGTTTGCCCTGAAATCTGCGATCGCAGGGGGGTGGAAGCGCGTAATATGCGCCGCGTGCAGTCAAAAGGACCGAGCCGCAAGGCACTACTACGCTCCTTTGACGCCGCCGGCGTTGTGCGCCCCAGCGCGGTGCTCGCGCTGAATCTCGGGCTGTTCACCGGGGGCTCCCTCCTCGCTCTGTTCGCGGACAGCCTGGGGCTCAAGTTGCTGGGCAGCGCACTCATCACCGCGGGCATGCTGCGCCTTTTTCTGGTCGGGCATGACGCCTGTCATGGGAGTTTTTTCCCGACCAAAGCGCTCAACGACATCGTCGGCCGCATCGCCTTCCTTCCTTCCATGACCGCCTTCAGCCTGTGGGACGTGGGCCACAACGTCGCTCACCACGGGTTCAACAACCTCAAGGGGCGCGATCAGGTCTGGACCCCGTACTCCAAGGAAGAGTTTGACCGGCTGCCGCGCGGCCGCCGGATCATGGAACGCATTTACCGCTCCGGATTCGGATGGGGTCTTTATTACTTCGTGGAGCTGTGGTGGAAGAAGCTGTATTTCGCGACCCGTAAGGAAATCGGCTCGGGCCGCACCAAGTACAAGCTCGACAGCGTGCTGGTCAGCGTCGGCGCGCTCGCATGGACGGGCACGGTCGCCGTCGTGGCCTATCGCACTCACCAGCCATTCTGGCTGCTGGCACTGATCTCGATGGCGCTGCCGTTCGCCCTGTGGAACACCATCATGGGCTTCGTGGTCTTCGTGCAGCACACCCACCCCTCGATCGCATGGTTCCAGAAGCGCCAGGAATGGCAGCGCTCGCGCGCCTACCTGACGGCCACCGCCAACGTGCGCCTGCCGCTGGGCATCGATCGGGTCATGCACTGCATCATGGAACACAACGCCCACCACGTGAATCCGCGCATTTCCATGTTCGCGCTCCGCCGCGCGCAGCGCGAGGTGCAGGTTCAGGCCCCCGGCGAAGTGCTCAGCTATCGGCTGAATTGGCGCACCTACCGCGACTGCGTGCGCCGCTGCAAGCTGTACGACTACACCAACCACACCTGGCTCAACTGGCGCGGCGAGGTGACCGCGCGCCTGGCCCCATTCGGTATCGTTCCGGCGCACTGAACCGATTCCCGGGCGCCTGACATCCACGACGCCCCGCCCGCTCGAGCCCCGCGACCCTGGCGTTGCGGGGAGGCCAAGACGACCCCCGTCGACGTGTCCACTGTCTGCTCAACCCTTCACCCCTCGGTGAGACGCCATGCTTAAAGCTCAAACCATCCGCAGCGACCACGCCGACATATTCACCTTCCTGCAAGGTAATCTCGGTGCGTGCGCCAGCAGCTGCCATACCCCCGATGAGACGGACGATGCCAGCCTGGTGTTCGTGAGCCGGCCGGAGCAACTGGCGGCGGCGATTCGACTCAAGGCCGCGATCATTGTGGTGCACAGAAAGATCGCGCAGCTGGTTGAAGACAGCGGCACCACGAGCTGCTGTTTCGCAGTCTCGGCCATCCCCACAGCGATGACCGTGCTGCTGAAGTATTTCGATCACAAGGCCGAGCGCTTTACCCAGTGGGGGACCCGTCACCCCACTGCGCTGGTGCACCCGACCGCCGTGCTCGGCGCGAACGTCGTGCTGGGCCCCTATTGCGTGATCGGCGCGCGGGCGTCGATCGGGGACGGCTGCCTCATCGGGGCGCACACGGTGGTGGAGAACGACGCCCGCATCGGGGCCGATACCATCCTGCACCCGCAAGTGTTCGTCGGCGCGGCCTGCGAGATCGGCAGCGCCTGTGAAGTGCACCCGCACACCACCATCGGATCCGACGGTTACGGCTATGCCAAGGACGCCTCCGGGCGTCCCCGCAAGATCCCGCAGCTGGGCACGGTGAAGATTGGCGATGAAGTTGAGATCGGCGGCAACTGCTCGATCGATCGCGCCACCCTCACCGCGACCTACATAAGGTCCGGAGCGAAGCTCGACAACATCTGCCACATCGCGCACAACTGCGATCTTGGCGAGAATGGTCTCTACACCGCAGGTTTCATGATGGCCGGGTCCACGACCATCGGCCGCAATTTCGTGACCGGTGGCAACTCCGTGGTCGGGGCGCACCTGAAGGTGGCGGACGACGTGATCTTGGCGGGCAGATCCACGATCACCAACAATGTCACCGAGGCGGGTCAGTACGGCGGCTATCCGTTACAGCCCCTGCGCGAGGCACTCAAGACGCTGGTCACCATCGGACAGCTGAATGACATGCGCAAGAGCCTGAACGGTCTGATCAAGACCGCCATCACGACGCAGCCGGCAGTTGCCGCACACGCGGCGAACGGCCCACTGACCCCAACGTCAGCCACCTGCACGGAGGAGTGACCCCGGCGGGGCCGGCCGGGACGCTCAGCTGCCTCGCGCGCTGGAGGCCGCGATCATGCAGCGGCGCGGCGATGCGCCGCCACCGACGGCCTACACCACGGGATGCCTACTGCGCCACCTGCTGGCGAAACTTTGCTACATCCTGCGCGGTGAGTGCTGAGCCGCGGCTGCCGAAGCGCGCCGAAACGTAGTTGGCAACCGCGGCAATCTCCAGATCCGAATAGACATCGCCGAAGGCGGGCATGGAGATGCCGCCCTGGGGCGTGCTGCTGCTCGTGCCGCCGATCACGACCTGCGCGATGTTTCTGGCGCTCGGATCATTCACCGCGCGCGCGCCGGTAAGGGTCGCGTAGGCACTGAGCGTGCTGACCCCGCTCCAGCTGTGGCAGCTTGCGCAGGCGCCCTCGAACACCTGCTTGCCGCGCGCATCTGCACTCATCGGCCCGACCCGGTGGGAGGGATCAGCCGGGCCTGCCAGGGTTGCGGGCAGGTCGGGCGATGCCACCGCCGGCACGCTGCCGAGATACGTCACTATCGCGCGCACATCCTCGGGCGCCATCTGGCCCAGGCTATCGTCCACCGCCTCGCCCATCGGCCCCGAGGCCGTGCCGTGACCCGTCGCGTGACCGTGAGACAGATACGCGAAAACGTCATCGTGCCACCCGCCAATGCCGGTGCCCGTGTCGCTCGTGATGTTGTAGGCCCGCCAGCCGGCGGTGACCGCACCGCTGAACTTGCTGCGGTTGTTCAGCGCGAAGGCGAGATTGCGCGGTGTGTGACATTCCCCGCAATGCGCCAGCGCCTCGCTCAGATACGCGCCGCGGTTCCATTCGGCGCTGCGCGCGCTATTCGGCTCAAAGCGCCGCTCGGCGTTGAAGAGTGAGGCCCAGATGCCCAGCGCCCAGCGCTGGTTGAAAGGGAACGACAGTGAATTGCTCCTGGCCGGCGCGTGCACGGGCGCCAGACTGAACAAGTACGCCTTGATAGCCAGCGCATCCGCATCGGTCATGTAGGTATAGGAGGTGAACGGCATCGCCGGATAGAGCCGGGCGCCGTCGCTGCGCACCCCGCGGTGCAGCGCGGCGAGAAACTGCGCGTCGCTGTAGTTGCCGATCCCGGTCTCCTTGTCGGGCGTGATGTTGGTGGAGTACAGGGTGCCGAAGGGCAGGTTGAAGGCAAAGCCGCCGGCGTATTCCTTGCCGCCGGCCGCGGTGTGACACACCAGGCAGTCCGCAGCGCGCGCCAGGTACTCCCCGCGTTGCACCAGGCCCGCGCCCTGCAACGCGGCCGGCACGCCGGTGGGATCGGCCGCGTGGTAGTCCGCGAGCCGCACTTGCTGGCCACCGGCGAAGTCCATCGCGGCAGGTCCGCGCAGCCAGGCGAGCACGCCGATCGCGACGGCGATGAGGGCCACCACCACTAGCACCCTGCGGCTGGCCGCGCCCCGGGGTCGGTATCCGGCACCTGCGGAATTCATGTGCGGCTCCTCCCCGCCAGGACCTCGCGATCGATGGGCAAGCGGCGCAGTGCGATCCCGGTCGCGGCGTAGATCGCGTTGCGCAGGGCCGGCGGCCCGGCGGTCGTGCCCGTTTCACCGATGCCCCCTGGGGCCTCGCCGCTCTTGATGACGTGCACCTCGATGGGAGGAATCTGGTCAATGCGCAGCATGCGATAGTTGTTGAAGTTCGATTGCTGCACGCGACCGTTCTTGATTGTCACCTCACCGTAAAGAGCGGCGGTGAGGCCGAAGATGAGGCCCCCCTGCAGCTGCGCCACGATGGTGTCCGGGTTGACCGCGATGCCGGTGTCCACCGCACTCGTCACGCGCCGCAAGCGCACTTCCCCGTGCTCATCGACCTGCGCTTCCACGACGGTGGCGATGAAGCTGCCGAACGACGGCTGCACCGAGACTCCGCGCCCCGTGCGCGGCGGCAGCGGCTCACCCCAGCCGGACTTCTGTGCCACGAGCTCGAGCGCCGCCTGCAGGCGGGGGGTCTTGCCGAGCATGTCGCGCCGGAAGGCGACCGGGTCCTTGCCGGCCTTCCTGGCCAGCTCATCCATGAAGCACTCGATGGCAAAGACGTTGTTGTTGGGTCCTACGCCGCGCCAGAATCCGGTGATCACGGCGGGGGGCTCGGCGCGCACGTACTCGACGTGAAAATCAGGGATGTCGTACGGCATGTCCACCGCGCTGTCGACGGCATCGCTATCGATGTCGTGCTGGAAGGCGGGCGGCAGCCAGCGCGCCAGTATGGAGGAACCGGTGACCTTGTATTTCCAGGCCACGACCTTGCCGCCGGCAAGCGCTGCCGTGATGGTGTCGCGGTAGAGCGGCCGATAGACGTCGTTGCGCAGATCCTCCTCGCGCGTCCACACCACTTTGACCGGCTCGCCGCTCAGGTGCTGGGCCACGCGCACGGCACTCAACGCCATGTCCGGCTCGAGCCTGCGCCCGAAGCCGCCGCCGAGCAGGTGATTGTGCACCGTGACTTTCTCCGGCGGCAGGCCGGTCAGCTTGGCGACCGTGCCCTGCACGCGCGAAAGCACCTGCGTCCCGATCCAGATCTCACAGGCATCGGCGCTCAGTTTGACGGTGCAGTTCAGCGGCTCCATCGTGGCGTGCGCCAGCAACGGCAGTTCGTAGGCGGCCTCGTACTTCTCGCCCGTGCCGAGCGCCTTGTCGGCGTCGCCTGTCGTCTTGGCGACGGCCCCGCTTTTCAGGCTCGCCGCGCGCAGCTCCTTCCAGAGGTGCTCGGAGGAGACCGCGGCGTTGGGCCCGTCGTCCCAGGTAATGGCAAGCGCGGCCAGGCCGCGCTTGGCGGCCCACATGTGATCACCGACCACGGCGACCATGTCATCGAGCACGATTACCTTGTAAACGCCGGGAATTTTCATTGCGGCGCTGTCGTCGACGTGACTGACCTTGCCGCCCAGGACCGGGCTACCCGCGAGCGTGGCGAATCTCAAGCCCGGCAGCATGACGTCGATCCCATAAACCGCGCTGCCGTCGACCTTGGGCGGCGTGTCGAGGCGCTTGAGCGGCTTGCCGATGAGCGTGAAATCCTTCGGATCCTTCAGCGCCGGCGTCTTCGGCGGGGTGAGCGCGCCTGCGGATCCGACCAGGGCGCCAAAGCCCAGCCGGCGCCCGCTGGCGGCGTGCAGCACTTCGCCGTTGCTGGCGGTACAGGCGGCAGGATCCGTCCGCCAGCGCTGCGCCGCTGCCTGGATCAGCATGGCGCGCGCGGCGGCGCCGGCGACGCGCAACGGTTTCCAGAACGCGCGGATGGAATTGGAGTTGCCGGTCACCTGGATGCCAAAGGTCGGGTTGCCGTAGAGCTTGTCGTTGGGCGGGGCGTGCTCGAGCACGATCCTGGAGAAATCGGCGTCCAGCTCCTCGGCCAGAATCATCGCCACCGCGGTATAGACGCCCTGCCCCATCTCCACCTGCGGCATCACCAGCGTGACCGTACCCGCCGGATCGATGCGAATGAAGGCGTTGGGCGCGAACTTGCCCTTGGTTTCATCTGCCCCCTTGAGGACATCGCGCGCCCCGTAGGCCGGAATATGGAATGCCAGCAGCAGGCCACTCGCCAGGCCCCCGCGCAGCACGCTGCGTCGCGTGAGGTTATTTTCGGGTGATTCCATCGTGGTCACCGCCTCAGGCCTGTGAGTCGCCCGCGGCACGCTTTATGGCGGCCCGGATGCGCACGTAGGTGCCACAGCGGCAGATGTTTCCCGCCATCGCGGCGTCGATGTCGGCATCATCCGGATGCGGCGTGACGGCGAGCAAAGCCGCCGCCGACATGATCTGACCGGACTGGCAGTAGCCACACTGGATCACCTCCAGGTCGAGCCACGCCTGCTGCACCCTGGCTCCCGCGGGGCTTGCCCCCACACCCTCGATGGTGGTCACCGCGCGCTTGCCAACCGCGCTCAACGGCAGCATGCAGGAGCGCACCGGCTGGCCGTCGAGGTGCACGGTGCACGCCCCGCACTGCGCGATCCCGCAGCCGAATTTCGTGCCGGTGAGGCCGAGCAGGTCCCGCAGCACCCACAGCAATGGCATGTCATCCGGCGCCTCGACGGCGTGGGTGGTGCCGTTGATCATCAGCGTCGATTGAGCCATCGGTCATTTCCTCGAAGCGTTGTGAACCCGTCCTTGAATACGATGTTCCGTGATATGCCCGACCGCGAACGGCCAGGCAACTTCGCCTCAGGCCGATGCCATCCTCAGCCGCCGCCCCCAGCACCGGCCTAAGGCTGCGGTTATACCCTCAGGGCCGCCGAATGGGCAGCCCCCGCGGCTCCCGGCGGGCGGGGCGGCTGCGGCCTCGGCACCGCCGGTTCGTGCTAACCTTTTGCCACAAGAGCACGCCCCCGTAGGCGCCCAGCATCCCCGAGAGACTCAGTGACCCAGCCGGCAGAGGTCTTCGTAAGTTATTCCCGTGAGGACAAGGATCGCGTCCTCGATATCACCGCCAAGCTTCGCGCGGCGGGCGTCGCCCTGTGGATCGATCAGGGAGGGATCGATGCGGCATCGCAGTGGAGCGAACAGATCGTCAATGCACTGGAAGGCGCCAAGGTCCTGCTCCTGATGGTCACCGAGTCCTCGGTTCACTCGCACAACGTGGCCAAGGAAGTGGTGCTGGTCAGTGAGCGCAAGGGGCGCATCCTGCCCGTGCATCTTGAGCCCACCGTGATACCGCCGGCACTGAAGTATCAGTTGGCCGGCATCCAGCACATCGAATGCTTCCAGGGTGGGGAGGCGGAGGAAGGGCTGCGGTCGATCCTGCGCTCGCTCGAACGGATCGGCGTACGAACCGCGCCCCCGGAACAGAAGGTCTCTGGCTCCCCGGTGCACTCTCCGGCGCCGGCCGCGCTGCCGGCCGGCAAAGCCGGGCGCGGCGCCCTGGCCGTGCTGCCGTTCGACAACATCAGCCCCGACCAGGAGACCGACTACTTCAGTGACGGACTGACCGAGGAGCTCATCGCCCGCCTGTCCCTGGTGAGCGAGATCGAGCTGGTGTCGCGCTGGGCGTCCAAGCAGCTGAAGGAGCGCAAACATGATGTGCACGCCATCGGCAGCGAGCTCGGCGCTCGCTACATCGTCGGCGGCAGCGTGCGTCGCTTCCAGGACTCGGTCCGCATCACCGTGCAGCTGGTCGACGTTGAAACCAACCGCCAGACCTGGGGCAACAGTTACAAGGGCAAGCTCGACGACATCTTCGATATCCAGGAGCAGGTGGCGCAGCAGATCGTGGAAGCGCTGAAGCTCAAACTGTCCTTCTCCGAGAAGGTCTCGCTCACCAAGCGCCAGACCGTGAACGCGCAGGCCTACGATCTGTACCTGCGCGGCCAGGATTATTTGTATCGCCTGAACAAGCGCAGCGTGGAATACGCCATCCAGCTGTTCGAGAAGGCGATCGAGCTCGACCCCCGCTACGCGGCGGCCTATGCGGGCTGCTCGAGCGCCTACGGTCAGATGTATCAGTGGTTCGCGCGCGACGACAAGTACCGCGAGCGGGCGCAGGAATTCAGCTTCAAGGCGCTGATGTACGACGGCAACCTGCCGGAAGCCTACACCGCGATGGGGCTGTCGTACTTCATCTGGGGCAAGCTCGCGGAAGCCAGCGCCTCGAGCCGCAAGGCCATCGAGCTCGCTCCGGATGATTTCATCGCCCACTGGACACTCGGCCGGATCCATTTCTCCAGTGGCGAACTGGAGCAGGCTTATGCCCTGTTCCAGCGCGTGATTGTTCTTAAGCCAGCATTCTTCTCCGCCTACGCGGACTTGGCGCAGACCTGCGACGGGCTAGGGCGTGCGGACGAAGCGCGTGTCGCGCGCAGCGAAGTGCTGCAGCTGCTGCCCAACTACCTGCTGCAGAACCCGGACGATTCGCGGGCCAGGATGTACTACGCGGTCTGTCTCGCCGAGATCAACCGCAAGGAGGAGGCCATCCGCGAAGGCTCTACGGCTCTGGAGCTCAGCCCCGGCGATCCCATGATGCTGTACAACTGCGCCTGCCTGTACTCGCGGCTCGGGGAGTCGCAGCGCGCCATCGAAACGCTGCGCCAGGCCATTGCGGGAGGCTACGAGAGCTTCGGCTGGATGAAGCACGATCCGGACCTCGATACCCTGCGCGACAACCCCGAGTTCATCGCCCTGATGCCCGCAGCGCAGCCGGCCGGCTGAATCGGAAGGGGTTGCCGTCCGGACCGGTGCTCAGCGCCGGGGGATCATGAGGGTCAGTAGTGCGGCGGGCGCTCTTCTTCCGGCATACCTTCGTTCGTGCCGGCCTGCGTTGCACGCAGGCGCTCCGAGACGTCCCTGATCGCGGCGGTGAGAGCCTGGATCTGCTGCTGCTGGCGGTAGACCACGTCGCTCAATTCCGTATTCGCGCGCTCCAGGAATGTGATGCGGGTTTGAATCAGTTCGAGCGCTTCGCTGTTCATGGCGGTTCTGCGGTTGGCGTGGCTGCCAAGTAAGTTAGTCGTCGCGGTCAAAAGCATCAACGCTCTTGGGCCAATCCTGCTTCAGCAGCCGGGACAACGCCCGGTCAGCCAGCAGCCGCCCGCCGGTCTGGCAGCGCGCACAATAGTTGGTCTCGTTGTCGGCGTAGCGAATGCGCTGCACTGGCGTCGCGCAGACCGGGCACGGCAGCCGAAAGCGACCGTGCACGGCCATGGCATCGCGAAACGCCGTCACCTTCTCCGGGAAGCCTCCTGCGGCCAGTTGCCGCAACCGCCCGGTCCACAGCCGCAGCTGCGCGCTTGTGGCGGCGTAAAGGCGCGCGACAGCGGCATCGTCAATCCGGCTCGTCAGCATGACCGGCGACAGCCTGGCGGCGTGCAGGATCTCATCCGAATAGGCGTTCCCGATACCGCTGAACAGTTTCGGATCGGTCAGTGCCCGCTTGAGGGTGTGGTTCTCGCTGCGCAGTCGCGCGGCGAACTCCTCCAGGGTGGCTTGCAAAACCTCTAGGCCCCCCGGGTCCTGGAGACGCAGCTGATCTTCGCCCTGCACCAGATGCAGCGACGCGCGTCGCTTGGTACCGGCCTCGGTGAGGGTCAGCGTTCCGTTTTCGAATTCCAGCCGCGCGAGCCCCGGGCGCTTGATGGGCGCGCCGGGTTCAAACCAATGCAGGCGCCCCGCGATCATGAGGTGAAATACCAGCCACAACTGCCCTTCCAGCCCGATCGCGATGCGCTTGCCGATCCGGCGTACTTCCGTGACGCGCCGGCCGCAGGCGGACTGGATCGGCGGCACGGCCGTGCGCAACAGAAACGGCGAGGAGACGAGCACGCGCTCGAGACGCCGGCCCAGCAGCCGGCTCTCCAGGGCCTCCAGGTACACCGTCAGGTCAGGAAGTTCGGGCATCGCGGATCTGGCGGTCAAACCGCGGTACTAGCGCTGCCGCCGCCCCGAGATGCGGCGCCAGCCACGGCGCGCCGCGCGTGCCGGCACTGACCGCAGGCTCAGATGGCCCGACGGATGACTGCGGCGCCCTCATCCTCACCGAGGAAGCCTCCGCTCTGATGGGCCCAGAGCCGGGCGTACAGGCCGCGCAGCGCGAGCAGGGACTGGTGCGTGCCCTGCTCCACGATCGCTCCCTCATCGAGGACCACCAAGCGGTCCATGGCAGCGATGGTGGACAGACGGTGTGCAATCGCAACCACGGTCTTGCCGCGCATCAGAGCCGCGAGGGTTTCCTGAATCGCCGCCTCGACCTCCGAATCGAGCGCACTGGTCGCCTCATCCAGCAAGAGAATCGGCGCATCCTTCAGCATCACCCGTGCCAGCGCGATGCGCTGGCGTTGTCCGCCGGAGAGCTTCACACCCCGCTCACCCACCAGGGCATCGTAGCCGCTGCCACCGCGCGCATCGCTCAGCGAGTCGATGAACTCGTCCGCCCGGGCACGCCGCGCCGCCGCCCGCACTTCGGCCTCGCTGGCCTGCGGGCGACCGTAGAGAATGTTGTCGCGCACCGTGCGATGCAGCAGCGAGGTGTCCTGCGTGACCATGCCAATTTGCTCGCGCAGACTCTCCTGGGTGATCAGCGCGATGTCCTGGCCATCGATGAGGATGCGGCCGGATTCGACCGCATAGAAGCGCAGCAGCAGATTGACCAGCGTCGACTTGCCGGCGCCCGAACGCCCGACGAGTCCGATCTTCTCGCCCGGGTTGATGGTGAGCGAGAGGTTCTCGATGACGCGTTTGGCGGCGCCGTAGTGGAAGCGCACGTGCTCGAAGCGGATCTCACCGCGGGTGACGCGCAGCGGCACCGCGTGCGGGCTGTCAACGACCGCGACCGCGCGCGTGACGGTGTTGATGCCGTCCTGCACGGTGCCGATATTCTCGAACAGGCTGGCCAGCTCCCACATGATCCAGTGCGAGATGCCATTGAGGCGCAGCGCCATTGCTGTGGCGGCGGCGACCGCGCCGAGGCCGACGTGGCCGTGAATCCACAGCGTGATGGCGATGGCCGTCGTGGACAAGATCAGCAGGACGTTGAGGCAGTGGTTCAGGATCTCGAAGCTGCTCACGTAGCGCGACTGTCGCCGGGCGGTGACCATGAAGTCCTCCATCGCCGAGCGCGCGTACTGAGCCTCACGGCTCGCATGCGCAAACAGTTTGATGGTGGAGATGTTGGTATAGGCGTCGGTGATCCGGCCCGTCATCAGTGACCGGGCGTCGGCCTGGTCGGCGCCCACGCGACCCAGGCGCGGTACGAAGTAGGCCAGCGCGGCACCGTAAGCGACCATCCAGCCAAGAAAGGGCGTCAGCAGCCAGGCGTCGAAGCCAGCCACCACCAACGTTACCGTGACGAGGTAGACGAACACGTAGACGAGGATGTCCGCCACGGTGATCCAGCTATCGCGCACGGCGAGGGCCGTTTGCATCACCTTCGCCGCGATCCGGCCCGCGAACTCGTCGTAGAAGAAGCTCATGCTCTGGTTGAGCATCTGGCGATGCAAGATCCAGCGCAGCCGCATGGGGAAGACCGGATGGATGGCCTGATACTTGATCCATGCGGCCAGCGCGATAACGAGCGGGCTGGCGGCAAGAATGGCAGCCAGGATCCAAAGGTGCACTCGCTGGTCGGCGAGGAAGTGTTCCGGGCTCGAGTGCCCCAGCCAGTCGATCAGCTTGCCGAGCATCGAGAACAGGAGCGCTTCGAAGGCGCCGATGAGGCCGGTGAGGATCGTCATCAGCAGCAGGTACGGACGCAGGCCTTCCGCGCATTGCCACAGGAAGGGCAACAGACTGCGCGAGAATTCCCGCCGGGCGCCGCGCGGGTAGGGATCGATCCGCTGCTCAAACCAGCTCAGCACGACAGGCTCCGCTTCGATAGTGAGCCCATGATAGACCGAGAAAACCGCCGGCCGCCTCCGCCAGAAGACTCAGGCTGGGAGGCGTCAAGTCCGCCCCCGCGACGGGCGTGATGCGGCGGCCGACGGCCTGGGATCGCGGCGTGCGGCCGCAGCGTCCCTAGCCTCCCCGGCCCGACCCGCCTGCCAGAAGCGCAAGTCTGGCGGTTGCGCTCCGGCGCAAGCGCACCCGGCCGGCGGCATAGACCGCGGCACCGGCGAGCAGCAGTGCCGCGGTCACCCCGGCGACCTTGAGCACGGCCATCGTGGGCTGCGGTTCGTCCGGTGGGGGCAAGAACGCGAGCGTGATCGATGCGAGCGTCGTGGCCAGGCCGAGCAGCCCCATGGCGACCACTGTCCCCCGCCCGCCGGGGATCCGCACTTCCCCAACGGCGGGCGCGCCCCGTGACAACCTAATGGCCGCACCGAAGAGCAGCAGGAACGGCAGCATTGCGCCCACCACCATCATCTCAATCAACACGTTATATGCGCCGCGCACCGAGGTACCCGCCTGCCCGACCACGACCAGCAGTGCGACGATACTGGCTTGCGTCCAGATGGCCGTCACCGGAGACGCGTGACGCGGGTGCAGTCGGGTGAATTTCTCAGGCAAGTAGGGCTCGATGCCGGCTGATGCCGGCACCCGTGCCAGGGCGCCGATCCACAGACAGACGCTGCCCGCACGATCGAGGACCACGCAGGCGGCGCCAAGGGGAATCAGCCACAGCAGGCCGAGGTGCGCCGCGGCGCCACGAATCGCTTCCATCACGCCGTAAACGCCGCTCGCACGCTCGGGCGGAATAGAGAACAGGATGCTGGCGGTGCCGATCACGTAGACCGCCACAATCATCGGTGCGGCCAGCAACAGCGCCCGCGGCACGGTGCGCTGGGGATTACGGATCTCGCCACCCATGAACGAGGCGGCTTCGGGGCCGGTGAAACAAAACGCCAGTGTTGACAGGAAAATGACATCGGCCATGTGGAACGTCGGTGTCAGCGTGTGTCGATTCATGGGCACCGCCGGCCCGAAGCGCCACCAGCTCGCGAATCCCAGGACCAGCAGCAGTACTGTACCGAGCCAACGCGCAATCGCACCCGCGTTGTTAAGCCACTTTGCAACCCGCAGGCCGTAAACGTTGAGCGCGACGGCTATCGCGAGCGTCGCCAGCGCAAACAGTGTGAAGTAGGCCGGCGTGACGCCGGCCGTGCTGCTGCGTGCCGAGAACAGCACGGCACTGCCCGCCGTGAAATACATTACGGCCGGCAGGTACGTCAGCGTGCCAACCCAGTAGGTCCAGCCAGTCATGAAGCCGGCGAACGACCCGAACGCGCGGCTGCTCCATGAGAACAGTCCGCCCTCATCAGCGTAGCGCGACGAGAGAAAAATAACGCAGACCGAGAGGGGCAGGAACATTGCCAGGGCGCCCAACACCCACACGGCGAGCGAACTGGGCCCCGTTGCAGCCGCGGTGGCAGTCCATTGCAGACTGCATCCGGCGGTCACCATGAACAGCGTGACGTCCGCGACGCCCAGCACGCGCGCCGACTGTGCCGCTGCGGACGTTGATTTCATCCCGTCGGTCGTGTTTCTTTCCCAAGGCCGGGCTTACCCAAGCTCGGCCTTACACGCTTTCAAACTCGGCGGGCCGTTGCCCCGGGGCGCGCACCCCGTGCCTGGCCCGCCGCCCATGATTGCGTGTGGAGCCCGAGCTTGGCAATTGAGTTATCCCCGCAGCGGAAATCTCGAGCGGAAACAAGGCGCGCTCGCGCCTCGAAGGCGCCCAAAGACTCTCGGCCACCCGCACAAAGCGGCCCGCGCCGATTGGCCCGTCACACGAAAGCGTGTAGTAATCGGCGCGCCACAGGAGTCTTCGCTCCGCAAGGACGCAGGGTTTGTGCATGGATGGCGCGACCGTACGGTGACAGCAGCCCTCATTTCCCGCCAGATGCGTGTTCTGGCGTTCGTTCTGCTTGCCTTGAGCGCGCGGGCCGCATGGGCCCAGACTCCCTCGCCGCTGCAGGAGTGGCAGTACTCCGGCGGCATCATTCTCGCTCGTCTGTTCGAGCCAGACCTGCCCCGATGGCGCACGATTCTCGGCGTCGGCGCAGAAGTTCAGCCGATCTACGACGGTGCGCACGCCTACCGGGTGAGCGTGGGCCCGGTGATCAACATCCACTTCCGCGACGTCGCATTCGTCTCCACGGGCGAGGGTCTGGGTTACAACTTCCTCCGCGGCGATCACTACCAGGTTGGTGTGGGCCTCACCTACGATCTCGGTCGCAAGGAGCAGGATGACCTCACCAACCTGCACGGCATGGGCGATATCGCGGCAGCGCCGGTCGCCAAGATGTACGCCTCCGTGGTGCTGTCGCGAAAGTTCCCGCTGATTCTGCGGGTGGCTGCCCGGCAGTTCATGGGCGGTGCCCAGGGAGCGGTCGGCGATGCCGCGGTCTATCTGCCGCTACCGGGAAGCTCGAAGTCATTCGTGATGTTTGCCGGACCGTCGATTACCCTGGCCACCCGGCACTACCTGCAAACCCTGTACGGCGTGACGCCCCAGCAGTCGCTGGCTTCGGGTCACCCGGTTTACGAGATCTCGCATGCCGGTACCAGCAATGCCGGCGTCGGCTTCAGCGCAACCAAATTCATCGGAAAGCATCTGCTGCTCAACCTGGACATGGCCATCAGCCAAATCCGCGGCAGCCCGGCCTACAGCCCGATCGTGGAAGAACGGACACAACGCGTACTGGCGTTGTCGTTCGACTACCACTGGGAGTGATCCCTGGCGCCTCGCGGTGCCGCAGCATGTTGGCCTAGTCAGCCGCAAGGCTCCAAGCGCACTTGCTCTACCCGCCTAGGATGGCGGCACCTGAGCGAACTGGAACAGGTCGAACAGATCGCCGATCGCCGGCATATTGTGCGGCACGTAGGGATCGGCGGGGTCGTTCACCGGATCGGGCAGGTTGTCACGACTGCGCCCGCTCAGGGTCTCGCCGAGCTGCCAGTTCCGTTCGATGAACTTCACGAAGGAGGAGTGCTCGCTGTAGACGTGGCTGACGTGCCCGCCCGTCGAGAACGGCGACACGGCGATCATCGGGATGCGTGGCCCGGTGCCGAAGAAATCCACCCACTGTATAAAGCCGGAGTCATAGAAGCCGCCGCCCTCGTCCACCGTGATGAAGATCGCGGTGCGCGACCATTGCTCCTGGTTGCTCTGTGCCAGCGCGACGATGTTCTTCACGAAGGCTTCGAACAGTGTCCATTTCGAGGAAGCCGGATGGCCGTCCATCAGGCCGTCCGGCTTCACGTACGACACCGCGGGCAGGGTACCGTTCATGAGATCCGCGAACAGGTCCGTAACATCACGCATGTGATCGGCGATCAGGGACGGATAGTCGGCCTCATATTCAAACGGATTGCAGATGCTGCAGTACGTCTCGCTCAGAGGCACACCCGTCCCCTCGATGTTGAATCCGCCACCGTAGTACTTCCACGGGATCTTGCGTGCGCTCAAAACGTCGCCGATGCTGCGCTGCCGGGTGGGCGGAACAACGAGCCCACTCTGCGGCAACCCCTTCGGGGAGAAGGCGGGGTCCACGTTGACCACTTCCCAGTACTGCCCCGGTCCGCAATGCGTCTGGGTCGTGTACGGCAGCGCCTTCAGGTAGCTCGTGATGGCGGCTATGCCGGGCTGAGCCTCATCCGAGCAATCGATCCACTCTCCGGGGCGGGTGTAAAGATTCAATGTTCCCGGAAGCGGATCCGGGTTGTAAATCTCGACCTGCGCGGGCGTCGCCGGATTGCCGGCGCCGTCACTGAAGAACAGCTGGTCCGCGAAGCCGAGGGGCAGGCTGTTGGCTCCGGTCCCGCCCATGACCGGCTGATGGTAGTTGTCGCTCAGTGTGTATTCGTCCGCGAGCAGCTTAAAGAGAGGCGCATCGCCTCGCTGCATATTGAAGAAGGCCATCGACTGACCGGTGTCGTGCGGCGTATCCGTGGCCTTGGTGTTGTAGGTGGTGCTGACCGCGGATTGCAAATCGTGCAGGCACCCGGTGGGGTTCGCTGCCGAGACGTGTTCCGCATCGATGGCACAGTCCATTTGCTGCACCATCTGGAAGAATTGATGAACGGTGTCTCCCGTGTAGGCATCGAAGGGCATCCGCGGCCCGGTCAGTTGAAACGGACCCGGGGGCAGGGCCGTAACGTTCTCTATGCGGGTGTCCGGTCCCAAGGTGAAACTCAATCCAGTGCCGCCGGTGCCGAAAAGGAACTGATCCTCCGCCGGCAGCCCCGGATCGCCGCCAGGGATGCTGAGTACGCCGACGGCCGGCGGGGTCGCTGTAACTCCATTCACATCCGGCGGGGGCAGCGTGCTGTAGAGTGTCTTGTCCTTTAGATCGGCGCTGCTGAAGTACTTGCCGGCATTCGGGGCGGAGCTGATGCGGTACTGATGTGCCTTGGGGAAATTGGGGCCCGGCGTGCCGTCGGAGTTGATGATCTGCTGCGATAGCAGGTTCCCGACCGCTTCACTCGGGTGCACGGGTGCATAAGTTGCAAAGATATGATCGAAGCTGCGGTTCTCGCCGACGATGATGATGACGTGCTTGATGGGCGTGGCAGTCTTGAGGGCGACCACCGCTGCATCAGGAGCGGCAGGCATGGTCGCCGCATTCGAGCCCCCATCCCCACCGCAGCCGCCAACCGGCGCGATGCACGTGACCAGCGCTGCGATCGAGAAGGGGTAACGTCGCCTCTGCATGCGGCCTCCAGGCGCCTCGCACGCAGCCCGCATCGTCGAGGGCGCGGGCCATGCGCATGCCCTTTCCGGGCAGGGTAGCACCTGAACCCGGTCACTTGGGGCTGTTGCTTCAGGGTGTCACGCCTCGAGCCGACTCCGCAGCCGGATGCGAGGGGAGGCCCGTGCACGGGGAACGCCGGCAATGCAACCGAGCGTGGCGGCTGGCAAAGCCCGCCTGAGTCTACTTTGCGGCCGCGTGTGCCGGATCGTCGGCGGGGTTCACATAGGTGATCGCGAAGGGCCCCATCATGTGCACCTGAATCGTCGCGCCGCTCTTGGTCCACGCATAGTGATGCATGTTGGCCGGTGCCACGGCGTAGCCACCGCTGCCAAGGGAGACCGAATGAGCCTTGTCCAGGGTATCGCCCATACCGAGCGACAGGGTCCCTGACAGAACCGTCACGTGTTCGTCCGTCGGATGCCAGTGCGGCGCGATCTCATAGCCCGCGGGCAGGAGCAATCGTATCGTTACCATCCCCGTGGAAGCCGGGTCGCCGTCAATGACCGCAAATTTGGCCCCGGCGCGAAAAACCGGTGGCGGGGGTCCCCATTTGATCTTGGCGCTGGAAGTCAGCATCTGGTGATCGGCGGTCGCCAGGGACGACAGCAGCAAGGCGCCGACGGCGAAAGTTGTTGCCAGTACAGTTCTCATTTGAGCGTTCCCCACTTCTGTCCAAAGGTTTGCCCGACACGCGACAGCGTAGCCGCGATCGCCGGCGCGCAACGACCGGATCGGCGCGCGCCCGCGACCCGGGAAGGTCGCGCCAGAATAGCAGGCGCAGTTCACGAGCCGCCGGGCCGGGCGTCCTGAAATCCTGACCGCGCGTCCTACGCGCGCATGCGGACGAGGAGATTGCCTGACTGCCCCAGCCGCTGATGTTGCCGACGCTGCGACAGCCGCGGATGCTCGGATCCCCGCGCCCCTGTGAATCGGCGTCAACGCGCCGAATCGCGCCTTGGTCTAACTCCGCCGGCCGCCGCTGAGCTGCTCAAAAACGTGTTCACGGTGAAAACGCAGGTACACGCGTTGCTCCGGTCGGAACGAGCGCGGGGCCCGCGTTTTGTTCACTCCCCAGGCCTTTATCACGAACGGATTCAAATGCATTGAGATGAGCACCCGGCCGCTATCAGCAAAGGAGATGTGGCCGCGATCAAACAGGTGGTCGATATGCGGCGACAGCAGCAGGCCATTGAACCCGTCGAGCTTCTCGTGGTCGTTACAGAACTTCCACGGCTTGATGTGGCGCGCACGAAGGTGTCGGCGGTCCAGCACCCCGGTAACGCGGCAATCCTTCTCGAAGAGTTCAACGTTCTCCCGAAAAACCCCTTGACCCATCCGTGCATTGATCATTTGCCGCTTTTCGCACGGACTCAGGTTGGCGCGCTGCCAAATTTGCTCCTCCGTGGCCGAGTCGACCAGGCGATCATCGGTTTCAATCGCAATTTCTTGCTCGATGGCCTGCAATTGCCCCGCGAGGAGTTCGCGCACGACTTCCGCCATGGGCGACGGCAGCTCTGCCAGATACACTTTTTTGCCAACGCCCGTGGTACGAATCGGCGAATCCTTCTTGGGAAGCACGGGCGCAAGTTGCGTCATGTGATCCTTAAGTCGCAGCGGGCGCGGCAGTGACTCGAAACGCACCGGCAGGAGCCAACCCGCATCGGACTGCCATGAGGGTGCCGTAGCCTCGAATTCCACGGGCGTGGGCGCCGTTCGCACCCGATCGATGACCAGGCCCACCGCGCCAATCCTGCCCTCGGCATGCGAGAACACGACATCGCCCGGCACCGCGCGAGTCATGTTGTCGCACGAGACATTCGTGGACCCGTTCGTGGCTCGCTTGGGAGACCACAGGTAGCTGCCCCCAATCTCATGCCTTGGCTGCCTGTGATTGACCCACCAGTACCGCCCCAGATACGCCCGCTGCATCGCCGCGAACCCTCCCAGCCGAGGCGACGAATGTAATCGATTAGGGGAAATCCATACCGAGAGACGCCTCGCAGAGCACGGCACCACGGGCCACCAGCGGTCGCTGGCTGGGCATCCGCGTTCGTGCCGTAGGGCCCCAAGGGAGACCGAACATCGACACACGCATTGCAACGTACTCCGGGCTGGGAGCGGCAGCATTCAAGGCCCCCCTCTAATACAAGCACTTAGGTCGAGTGCGCCTTCCCGGATCCGACCGCATATGCAGCGCGAACCGGATGAGCCTTGCACAGAACAACAGTGCCTGAACCCGCCAATTTCCCGGCACTGAGGCAATCGCGCTCACCGGTTACTAACGAGAGTGGCGCTCGTGCGTCCCTAGGTCGAAGATCGAGGTTCCATACATCGGCGTCGGGGGGCACGTGAACATCAGAAAGCTTCAACAGGGGCTCAAGTACCGTGGCCGAGTTGCAGCCGTCAGGCAGACCTACCACGTCTTTGAGGCGCAAAACTATTTCTTCGTGCTCTCATTCGCGCTGTCGAAGGCTCGCAAGGGGTCCGGCTACTTCAATGTCGTCGATCTGGCTGCCGTCGACTACGTGCAAAAGCGCCTTGGCGGGAGATCTGGTGTGACCGCCAAGGATGTCTTCTCCACTGCCCGGCGCACCAGGCACGTGTCTTCAAGTCTGTCGGCACTAAACATCCTGTACGTCCTCGTAGCGCTGGAACAGGCGACGCTGTTGCGTGCCGGTGCCCATCGACAGCTGTTTTTCTCCATCCGCAAAGCGCGCAAGTCCGCTCGCCCATGAGGTACCGCAGCCGGCGTCCTGGCCGCGGCGCGCGACAGCCTGAATTTGCGCAAGCCGCAACGGCGCGGGCTTCGCCCCGGTAATCGCGGCGGCGCGGACGGGACGGCCGGGCCTCATCAGCCTGACCCGTCGGTGCGCGGCACGAATCGCGCCGTGCAACCTGCACCGCGAGCAGGTCGTGGGAGCACTCACGCCAACGTCATGCCCGTTGGGACGAGTCTCGCGGTTGACGAGCCGCAGGGGCGCACAAGGGGCTATAGCGGCAGCGCGTGCTCATTCTTGGTTTGCCGAAGCACCAGCAGCGAGCGGTAGGCCCGCACGCGCCGGTCGTTTCCAAGTTGCCTGCGCGTGAATTCCGCGAAGCACGGCGTGTCGCGGGTCACAACCGTCAGCAGGTAGTCAACGTCCCCGGCGAGCTCGCAACACTGCATGACCTCGGGGCACGCGTACATGCGGCGCTCGAAGGCCGCCATTTCGGCGCCGGACGGATTGGCCAGCGAGACCTCCACGAAGGCGGTGACGGCCAGCCCGAGGCGCACCGGGTCGAGCAAGGCGGCGTGCCCGCGGATTACCCCGAGCGATTCAAGGCGGCGTATGCGTCGCAAGCAGGTGGGGGCCGAAATTCCAACGTCGGCCGCCAGCTCGCGCAAGCGCCGCCGGTTATTGCGCTGCAGGCGGCTGAGCAGGCCGCGGTCGATGCGATCAAGAGTTGGGGTAGCCATGGCAGGGATGAAACAAATGAAAAGCCGCGTGTGCGCTTAGTTTCTCCTGTTTCCCGGGAACCTGCCTAGAATCTGCGGGTGCAACCGGCCAACTCCCTCGCCTCTTCGCGCGCGCTGAGTGTCTTCGAGGTGCTGCTGGGCGCCGGCATAGTCGTTGGCCACAATGTCTTTCGCGTGCTTCCCAACGAAGTGCCCATCCTGTGCGCACTGGCGATACTCACGATGCGCGTGCGCAGCGGACGATGGGACTGGGGATCGCTGGGGTTCAAGCGACCTGGATCGTGGAGACGCATTGTCGTGCTCGCGCTCGCCGCGGCAACGCTCAGAGTGGCGCTCGGAGACTTCGTGGTCGATCCGCTGACCGCCCACTTCTGGCCCCCCGCCGTCGCACCCGCAGGTACCGACGAGCTCGCCGGTAACATCCGACTTACCCTGCTGTACCTCCCGCTGATCTGGGGTTTCGCGGCTTTCGGGGAGGAGCTCTCGTACCGCGGCTACCTGCTCAATCGCACGGCGCAGGCGGGCGGCGGATCGATGGGGGCGTACTGGCTTGCCGTGCTTGTCACGGCGGTGCTCTTTGGCTACGGGCACTATTACAAGGGCCCCGCGGGAGTCGTAGATTCCGCGGTGGCGGGCTTGGTGCTCGGGGCGGCGTATCTGCTGGCCGGGCGCAATCTTTGGGCCACTATCTTGGCGCACGGCTTCATCGACACCTTCGGCCTCGGCATGGCGTATCTGGGACTGGATGCCTGAGGTACCGCGCCTGCCGTGTCGCCGAGGCACCTGCCGCGGCCGTTTGGAATTGCGTTATAAGGGTGTCAATGAGGCGCGTACTCGCGGAATTCTCCGCTCCCTGGAGTCGCTCGCTGCGTGTGGTGACCGCAGCGTCCGTCACGATCCTGTTGCTTGTGGCACTCGCAGGCCAGTTCACCGGCCCGAGACAGTTGCTGCTGTGGCGTGTTGCCATGGTGGGCGTGCCGGTTACGGTGCTGTTGGGGTCGCTGCCATTCATGGTCCGCGGCTATGTGTTGACGGAGACGCATATCGAAGTGCGCCGCTTGGGCTGGAGCACGCTGCTGCCCCTGGCGGGGCTCGTCGCGGTGACGGGCGAGCCTGAAGGGCTGCGCGGCTCACTGCGTCTCTTTGGGAATGGTGGTCTGTTTGTGATCAGCGGGTGGTTCTGGAATCGCAGGCTCGGGCGCTTCCGCGCGTACGCGACAGATCCTGGACGGGCGGTCTTATTGCGTTATCGCGACGGCAGGAAGGTGCTGCTGACGCCACACGATGTACAGCATTTCATTGTGCGGGTGCGCACGCTCGCGAACCTGGCGAACGCCGCGACCCTGGAGGCCGGCGCTTCCATCGACGGCCGCACCTCGCGCTAGTCGGAAAGTCGACGCCGCATCAGCACACTGCTGCCGTGGTCCGGGCGCAGAGTGACTGCGCTGTGAAAGCGACAGCGTCCCTGGTGCAATCTGAGGAATGTCCGAGGCTGGAGGATCTAGCTCACAAGCACGGCAGTGCTTGGCACTCACTGGCCGCCTAGATCTCTCCGATAGACGATGAACCCAGAGCGCTCTGCGACTCTATTATATAGTTGCTGCGCCACCTGGTTCGTTTCGTGCGTCTGCCAGTAGACGCGCGTTGATCCGGCCTCGCGTGCTCTCACATACACCGCCCGTATGAGCGCCCGTCCCACTCCCTTGCCGCGGCTTTCCTCGCTCGTGAACAGGTCCTGCAGGTAGCAAATGGGGCCCAGCATGATCGTGCTTCTGTGAAAGATGTAGTGAGCGAGACCGACGAGGCTGTGATTGAGTTCCGCAACCAGGGCATGAACCGGCTCGGCCGTGTCAAAGAACCGCTCCCAGGTGCTCGCAACTATGTGCGCCGGCAGCGCCGTGGGGCCGGCTCGTCCATAAAAGGCGTTGTATCCGGCGCCAGAGGGTAAGCCAGCGCTCATGGTCGGATCGCGCGATCTCGCGTATCAGTAGACTCTCTTCGATTTTCATGCTTTCGCCGGGAATCAGCGAGCCCAAGTGCACCCGAGCACGAAAGGCGTGCTGCGCAGCGCAAAAATACGGGCCGCTGCACGCCCGTCGTGCTCGGTGCCCGCGGCCAGTGATCCCGCGTAGCTGCCGTGCCCGCAGCCTACTTTAGCGCCCCCACGGGCACCATCGCATGCTCGTAGGGCGTGCCTGCCCACATCATGTAGGGCTTGCTCGGGTCCGGGTCCTTGGCCTCCGTGTAGCCGAGCGCCTTCGCGGGCGGACCGAACACCATGATGTGCGGGCCGGTGACGACCCAGTGGTTATCGGCCGTCTTGCCGGTCGCGAACGGATCAGTATTGCTGGCCCCCACGTCGCCCGCGAGCATGTAGGAGATGCCGATCTTATCCGGCGGCGGCTCCTTCTTCATCACGGCGTGTAGGAATTCCATGCTGTTGGCGTCGTTGCACATCTTGTCCGTACCCATGATGAGGCACGTGAAGCCGTTGCTCCCCTTACGCAGCGTGTGCATCGTGCCATCGCTTGCCATCCGGACCACGGCCGCCTCCTTTGCGACTGCCGCTGGCGCGGCGGAGAGCGCGGCCTTGATGTAATCGGCGTCCGACTTTGCCGTGTCGGCCAGCGCCGCAGCGAACAGGAAGGCGCCGACGGGCGCGAGGATCAGTGTTGCCCTTCGCATAACTCCTCCGAGTGAATCGTGCACCGAGTGGTCTGCACCGCGACGCTCTGTGCGCCCGGGCACGGCGAAGCCTACACCGCGTGCGGGCAGCGAGTCATGGCGCGCTGCAGGGTACCGATTCGGGCCGCGCGCCGCCTGTGTTATCGTCTCGCCGGCATCGTCAGGGCCAGTCGATGTCACGCAGTCATCGCTTGATGTAGGGAGTCGGCCACATGCGAGGAGGGCCGATGCGTGAAAGAACGGCGCATTCGAAGCTGATGGCATGGTCCGCCATCGTGTCTCTGGGCGTGGCAACTCACGCCGGGCACGCCGCTGACCCTGGTGGTTTGCTTGAGCCACCGCGATCCACCCAAGCCCCGGCTGAGCCCGGCGAGCCCTCCGTGGCCGCAGCCGCTGACACCCACCCGGCAGACGCCGCAGCCGAGCGCCACGGCACCGAATTCGGATTCGCGGTCTTCCAACAGCACTGCGTCGCCTGCCATGGCAACCCCGTATTCCAGAGCGCCCCTGCCCCAGCGACCCTGAGAACCATGTCGCCCGAGCGCATCTACGCCGCGCTCACGACAGGAGTCATGAAGTCGGTCGGAGACACCCTGAGCGAGGAGGATCGGCGCCGCGTGTCCGAGTCTCTGGCCGGTCAGTTGCTCGGCACTGCCCGGGCGGGTGATGCGGGCACCATGCCGAATCGATGCCCGGGCAATCCTCCGTTGCACCCCGTTGGCAGAGCCGACTGGAACGGCTGGGGAAACGGGGCCGGAAACAATCGCTTTCAGTCTGCGGCCGCGGCGGGGCTGACCGCGGCGTCGGTTGCCCGTCTGAAACTGAAATGGGCTTTCGGCTATCCGGGGGGCACGTCGGCTTACGGACAGCCAACCGTGGTTGCCGGTCGCGTCTTCGTCGGCACGGATATCGGCTATGTCTATTCGCTCGATGCCGCCTCGGGCTGCGTCTACTGGTCGTACCGCGCGGGGGCCGGTGTCCGCAACGCGATGACGGTAGGACCGATCAAGCGCGAAGGAGGAATCCGCTACGCGGTGTTCTTCGGTGACCTCAAGGCCAGTGCCTACGCCATCGACGCGCAAGACGGGAGTGAGATCTGGAAGACGCTCGTAGAGGATCACTACGCCGCGCGCGTGACCGCGGCGCCCGCGCTGTACCAAGGACGGCTCTATGTTCCGATCTCGGCGTGGGAAGGCTTTCAGGCACGGGTCCCGGACTACCCGTGCTGCACCGCCGTCGGCAGTGTGAGTGCGCTTGATGCCAGCACCGGCAAGCGGATCTGGAAAACGTACACGATCGCGGAGCGGCCGCATCCCATCCAGCAGAATTCGCGCGGCGTACAGCAGTGGGCGCCCGCGGGCGTCCCGATCTGGAACACGCCGACCGTCGATGCCAGACGCCGGGTTGTCTACGTTGGGACGGGGGATGCCTCAACCTATCCCGCGCCAGCGACGAGCGATGCAATTCTGGCTCTGGACATGGCGAGCGGAAAGTTGCGCTGGTCGCAGCAGATCTACGAGCACGATTCTTTCATCGTCGGCTGCGGCGGCGCCGGGTTCACCGAGAACTGCCCGAAGGTGGTGGGACCCGACTGGGATATCCCGATGTCACCGATGCTCAAGACCCTCCCGGACGGGAGAGCGCTGCTCGTCTTCGGCACCAAGCCCGGCGAAATTCTGGCGCTGGATCCTGCGAAACGGGGCCAGGTCGCCTGGCGCACGCCAGCCAGCGGTCATGCAGCCTTGTCCGACGCCCTGGGTCCGAATGGCGGCGCAAATTTCGGGCCGGTGTGGGGCGGAGCGCTGGATGAGCGCAACGCCTACTTTGGTTCGAGCACCGGCGGCGCCAGCGCCGTGCGTCTGCGCGACGGCCTGCGCGTGTGGGACACGCCGCTCAACTCGAGCGCCGACAACAAGGTGACGCACTCGGCTGCGCTGACCGTCATTCCAGGAGTCGTGTTTCTCGGAGGGTCCGACGGACGGCTCTGGGCACTGTCGAGCAAAGATGGGCACCCGCTGTGGACCTTCGAGACCGCGCGTACTTTTGACACCGTGAATGCCGTTGCCGCTCACGGGGGATCGCTCATCGCGCCGGGGCCAACCGTCGCTGGCGGCATGCTGTTCGTCGGTTCCGGTTACGGGGTCGTCACGGACACACCCGGCAACGTACTGCTTGCCTTCGGGGTCGAGTAGCCACGCGGGGTGGGAGGATGCTTCCGCTCCCGAAGGCCGTAGCTGCCCGATCTAGTGTGAACTTCCTCGCGCCTTGTCTGCCAGATAAATTCCCGCCACGGCATCGGCAATCCTCTGGGGCTTTGCGCTGCCGAGGTTGGTCAGTACCACCACGGTAAGCCCGTCATCAGGGTAGCGTGAGATTTGCGTCTCGAACCCCTGCCACTGCCCTTCGTGCTCCACCACGCGATGTCCGTTGCGGGACTCGATGAACCAACCGAAACCGTAGTGACCCGAATTCGGTTTGCCGTCGCGCAGCTTGGTTACCGTCCACATCTGTTGCAGGCTCGGTTTCTTAAGGAGCGCTTCGGAGTACAGCGCGGCATCCCACTTCGCAAGATCGAGGATGGAAAAATAAAGGCTACCGTCCGCGGTCGTGTTTACCGTCGGCGAGACCCACTCCTGATTCTTCAAGTGTCCATTCTCCAGGCGGTACCCCGAGGAGCGGTTCGGAATAATGTCTGCCTCGCTGATTATGCGGGCCGTCGACATGTTGAGCGGCTTGAAAATCCTCTGCTGAATAAAGTCGCCATAGAATTCGCCGGTGACTCGATGAATCAGGATGCCGAGAGTCAGGTAGCCCAGGTTGCTGTAACTCCAGCGCATGCCGGGTGGGTATGCCGGGGGGATTGCTTCAACAATCTTTAGAAGCTGCTCCTCGGTGTAGTCTTTGCGCAGATCAAAGTCCTTCGGATAGTCCGTGAAGCCCGCGGTATGGCTGAGCAGTTCACCTACCGTGACATGTGCCCACCAGGCGGGGGCTTGGGGAAAGAACTTAGTCAGGGGATCGTTGAGGCCGAGTTTTCCAGCCTCCACCAACATCATTACCGCAGTTGCCGTGAACTGCTTGCCGACGGACCCGGACTGGAAGAGCGTCTCAGGCTTGACTGGGACACTCAGCTCAACGTTGGCCAGTCCATAGCCTTCGGCACGAATAGGTTCACCATTGCGCGCCACCAACAACGCCAATCCGGGAATCCTCTGGTGTTCGATTTCGACGCGGACAGCCTGGGCCACCTCATCGAGGGCTGGAGCGGCCCAAGTACAGCGTCCCGGCACCGACAGGCCTAGCATGCAAATTGCCACGAGAGGGTATTTCAACGGAGAGTCCTCGCTAAGACTTGCGCCCCGAAGACGGAGCACCGCGGCCTGCAGCGCAACGTAATTCTGCTGCCGCCCGGATATCGGACCCTGCGTCCGGGGAATCGCCGGTCGTGCGCGCCGGGAGACCCTGGCGGATCGATCGCCAGGGGTACCGAATCAACGCAAGGTTAGCACCTGCGTTCCGGGCACTCGGACAGCGCTTCGCCCCGAGGCCACAAGCTGGTATCCCCGGTCCCCGCGGGTGGCGTCACGCGTAAGGCCCTGATGGAACTCGACTTCTTGTGGTATCCGAAAACCGGAGTCACTTCTCAGTTCACGGGGGCGTTCGCGAATAGACTCCTTCAATAGCCGTTGTCCAGCTCCTTGCACCGGGCCTGATCGGCGACCGCGCGACAGCGCCGTTGGGCAGCCCGTTCGGATCTGCTCATGAACCTAGGTCTCGATGACAATGTGGTCGCTGCCGCGGTTGCCGCCGCCGGCACCGTTATCGGCGCCTTGATCCAACTGCGCATCACCTGGCGCAAGGAAGTCTCGGAGCGCGCACGCGGTGTACCGATGACCAAGAAGTCGCGCCGCGGTCCGGTGCTGGCGGTGGGTCTGCTGCTCAGTGCCGCTGCGGTGGGCGGTTTCGCATTCTCGCAGTACCTGATGAAACAGTCAGATCGCGAGGCGGCGGCACTGCGCGACGGTGAGCTCCAGGCGCAGCTCACGCAGATCCGCGCCACCGCGGAGCGCCTCGAGCGGGTAACTCTGAACGATCACAGTTCCAGCGCGCGTACTGCCGACGGCGAGGGCGTCAGCGTGACGACAACGGTCGAACCGTGTCACGCGCGAGCGGGCATCGTCACGGATGAGACTCCCGCGTGCACTGAGCAGGACGCAGTGCGGATCACCCTCTGCGCAAACCTGCCCGCGTCGGCCGTGGTGACCGCCACCGTCCTGTACGCCCGGCCCGAAGACTCCCCGCGGCCCTGGAGCGAAAGTCGTGTGGCCCCGGGCCAGGACGTCGGACGCGCGCGTTTCGCCGACAAGCCTTTCGAGCGGGCAGAGACTGACCAGAGCAAGCAGGTGTGCACGGGCTTTTACTCCTGGGACGGCGAACACGCCTACAGTGCGCGTCTGGTGGCGCAGTATGTCCTGACAGCCGCGGTGACGGACGTGCCCAGCGCCGCGCTCGTGCCAGTTTCCGGCGCCGGACAGTAGCGCCTCCGCGGTCGGCCCAGAGGACGTTCTCGGGCGGTCGGCCGAGGCGGGCGGCGCGGCGACCTACGAGCACGCGGCCAGCTCAAGGGCCTCGTCCAACGCGGGTGCGCTGCGCGGGCGCTCATCGACGGCCGCTGCCGGCGGCAGTCGCCGCAGACTTTCCACCAGCCGCTCCGCGAAGCCCGGATCGGCCAGCGCCATCAGACCAAGGTCGGCGAGTTCCGGGGGCAGGATGCCAGTAAATTCAGACATTTCAGCACTCCTTTAGACTGTCGCCTCGACCGGGCGGGCCGCTTGTCTGCGACCTAGCTCCGTGAGCAACTGGAGCCTAGAATCGCGCAAGAGCCCTGAAGAGGCTTTGGGCGTCAGCTGAAACCTCCTGAATCCCTCTGAAGCGGGTGGAAAATGGATGAAGGCCGGCAGGCTGACGGCGTTTACGACTTCGGCGACTTCCGCCTGCTGGCCGCACAACGCAGGCTGACCGCGCGCAGCGACGGCCGGCCGATAGAACTCACCCCGAAAGCGCTCGATGCCCTGCGCTGCCTGGTGCAGCATCCAGGCGAACTACTCGACAAGTCGACCCTCATCGCGGCCGTGTGGCCGAACGTCGTGGTCGAGGAAAACAACCTGAACCAAGTCATATCCGCGCTGCGCCGTGCGCTCGGTGACGGCAGCGGCGGGCGGCGCTTCATCGTGACCGTACCCGGCCGCGGCTACCAGTTCGTCGCGCCGGTGCAGGAAGTCCGCGACGCAGCGTCATCACTGCCCGCCGCACCGGCGACGACCGCGACGCGCAAGTCGGTCGCCGTGCTGCCGTTTGTCAATCTGACGGGCGATCCGGCCAAGGACTACTTCAGTGACGGGATGGCCGAGGAACTGATTCACATCCTGGCACGGGTGCCCGGTCTCAAGGTGCCCTCACGCACCTCCTCATTCGCGTACAAGGGCCGCAACGTCGACGTGCGCGAGATCGCGCGCGAGCTCGACGTCGGTAGCGTACTCGAGGGCAGCGTTCGCAGCGCCGGGGAGCGCATCCGCGTCACCGCGCAGCTGATCGACGGAACCAGCGGCTTTCACCTCTGGTCGGAGAACTTCGATCGCCAATTCGGGGATGTGTTCGAGCTGCAGGACGAGCTGGCGCGCGCAATCATGGCCACCCTGCGCCTGGCGCTGGACGGCCGCTCGTCCGCTCAGGTCCTCCACGAACCGCCGACCCGCGATGTCGAGGCTTACCACCTCTATCTGCAGGCGACGGCCATGCAGGCCACCGACGCGGGCGGGTCGGCATTGCCAGCCGCGGTACAGATGCTCGACGAGGCCCTCGCACGGGACCCGAGCTTTGCGCGGGCCCGCAATGCCATAGCCGGGCTGCGGGCGATATCGCTCGTGCTGGATATTCCATTGCCAGGCACGCTGGCCGACACGGAGCGCGAGGTACTTCGGAACCTCGCGGCCGATGAAACCGCCGGCGCCACGCACGCCGCCCTGGGGATCATCTACGCGGCGCAGGGCAAGTGGCTCCTCGCGCAACGGCAATTCCAGGACGCCATCGCGGGCGATGACAGCGACCCCATGATCTACCAGGCTTACGGCCTGCATCTGCTCGGCAGCACCGGCTTCCTGCGCGCGTATGCCAACGCTGCGGCCACAGCACACCGCCTCGCCCCCGGTTGGCTCGTCAACCACCTAAACCTCGCCGTTGCTCATACGCTTCTGGACGAGCCGGAAGCCGCGGAACGGTACGTGTCGATGTGCCTCGGCCTCGGCGTGCCACCGACGGTGCCGCCGTTGAGCGATATCAGAAGCCAGCTCGCGCTGCGGGCCGGAAGATTCGAGCAGGCACGCGACATCATCGTCGCCGGCCTGCCGCAGGCGATGGGGGACTCCGCCGGTCTTGAAGCGGTGCGCAAGCTGGTCGCGGCGCTGCAGGCCGGCACCGGTGCAGCGGCGGCGGTGGCCGCCCTGGACGCGGTTCGGGCTCGCCTGGCCGCGGACGCCTGGTCACAGATCATGAAGCGCCGCTTCATCCTCTGGTATACGCAACTCGGGGCCCTCGAGCAGGGGTTCGAGGTTGCGAACGGGGCTCTGGATCATTTCGGACGCTCCGGAACCATCGGCACGGCGTGGGCGTTTCTTTGGATGCGGGAGATGCTCCCGTTCCGACAAGACGCGCGCTTCCAGGGGATATGCAGACGCATGGCGCTGTTTGACTACTGGCAACACAACGGGCCGCCCGATCATTGCGAGTTGAGCGCGGGAGCCCTGATCTGCCGCTAAAAGCGTGGCCGTTTCACCGATCCCCGGGTGCGCCCGAGGCGTGTGTACCGGCGCTTCAGGGGATCCAGGGTATGCGTACTCACTTGCCAACCAGGCGATTGAGGTGCTCGGGGTAACGCGCCCCCTGAACCACGATCTTCGAGGCAGTGATATCGATCTCGCGAAGGTCATCGGGGCTCAGCTGGACTGCCGCTGCGCCGATGTTCTCCTCGAGGCGCTGCCGCTTTGTCGTGCCCGGGATCGGAACGATCCATGGCCTTTGGGCCAGCAGCCACGCCAGCGCAAGCTGAGCGGGCGTCGCTTGCTTGCGTGCCGCGATCGATCCGAGCAGATCCACCAGAGCCTTGTTGGCCTTGCGGGCCTCGGGAGCGAAGCGCGGGACCGTGTTCCGGAAGTCCGTGCTGTCAAACGTGGTGTGCTCGTCGATCGTGCCCGTGAGGAAGCCTTTTCCCAGCGGGCTGAAAGGGACAAAGCCAATGCCGAGCTCCTCGAGCGTCGGCAGCAGTTCCGTTTCGGGCTCGCGCCACCACAGCGAGTACTCACTCTGGACTGCGGCGACGGCCTGCACAGCGTGAGCGCGACGGATCGTACCTGCGGCCGCTTCAGACAGACCGAAGTGCCTCACCTTGCCCGTCCGGATCAGGTCCCTGACGGCCCCCGCCACCTCCTCGATCGGCACGGCCGGGTCGACACGATGCTGATAGAACAGATCGATGACGTCCGTCCCGAGGCGCTTCAGCGAGGCCTCTGCGACCTGCCTGATGTGCTCGGGTCGGCTGTCGAGTCCCTCCTGACGACGACCCTCGGCATCGATCTTGAATCCGAACTTGGTGGCGATGGTCACGCGTTGACGCAGCGGCGCCAGGGCCTCGCCGACGAGTGCCTCGTTGGTGAACGGCCCGTAGACTTCCGCGGTGTCAAAGAACGTGATGCCGAGATCGACTGCTGCCCGGATCAGGGCAATCATCTGCTGCTTGTCACCCGGCGGTCCGTAGCCAAAGCTCATGCTCATGCAGCCCAGACCCAGAGCTGACACTTCCAGGTTGCTGTTTCCAAGTTTGCGCTTCAGCATGGTGCTCTCCTTCGGCGTAGCGCCGGATATCCGCGCGAACTGCTCACTGCGGTCGGTTCTCTCCACCGCAGGAGTGCCGCTTACTCAGTTGGTCTTCGCCGACGCGAAATACTGCTCGTCGGTGACCTTTTCCATCCATTCGACCGCGCGGCCATCGGGCGCGTCGACGATAGCGCTATGGGTCATCGCCGTCGTTGCCGTGGCACCGTTCCAGTGCTTGTGTCCCGGCGCGCCTTTCTGATCCTCGGCGGATACGCCGGACCCAGTCCGGCTAAGGCCGCATCACTCGCAGGCAATGTCGCTGAACACCAGCCGACCCTCGACGGGAACTTTCATCTCACGAGCGTTCTTCTCGAACTCCCAAGCGGAGACCCGGCCGTAGGTGGGCAGGCGCAGGTTGATGCAATCAGGGCAGTGAGGGACCCGGCCCCTCCGCAGATCGCCCGCCGGCCTCACCTCAGGCCATGGCCCCTGCCAGGCGCGCCCGCCGCATGCACCAGATAACGTAAGGCACCGTCACGGTCGTCACCACGAAGACATAAAGGAGGACGGCGCCCAGCGCAAGCCTGCCTTCCGGGACGCCGAAGGTCGCAATCGTGACGGCAACCCCCGGATGCCGCGCCGAGGTGGACAGTCCGAGGACTGTGCGCTCCCACGGGTGCGGGCCCCCGAGAAAATGTCCCACGGCGGTTGCGACGAGTGCGATCAGGGCGAGGATAAGCAGCGTGCCGTCGCCGATGAAGGATCTGATGACCGGCCACTCCTTGAGGAGCAGGAAGACGGAGCACACGAGCAGGAATCCCATGGCC
>Ga0207693_10000222_pt1 | contig 51803 bp, 52 predicted proteins | sample LARL81metaG_FD_184347 | JGI IMG/M metagenome (GOLD analysis project Ga0207693, IMG submission 184347) | Corn, switchgrass and miscanthus rhizosphere microbial communities from Kellogg Biological Station, Michigan, USA - LAR L8-1 metaG... | ecosystem: Host-associated > Plants > Roots >... | reverse complement strand
CTCAGCGGGTGAGGATCGCGAACGGGTTTGTGTATTCCGACCGCCGGCGCGGATCAGTGACATGGTCCGAGGTGCGGCCGATGCCGAGGATGTAGTTCCCAGATCCCCAGTCGCCGGTGTAGGGGGCGCCCCCGAGTCGCTGGATGTCGTAGTCGGTTGGCGCCAGCGTTGGTCCCGTGCCGGTTGCGACGTCGGCCTTCGGCGTGACGGCGCATTGCCGCCGACTATGCAGTGTCCAGCAAACGCGGATGCCGTCGCGGCCCGGAGCGGAGTAGTTGGCGTGCGAGCCGTGTGCGACGTACACGATCGGGTGGGTCGCGCCCTGTGTCGACTGCGACGACCATTGCGACCAGCGGCGGCCCTGGTGTGCCGAGTAGCTGACCCCGAGCGGGTTCGTGCCGTGGAGGAAGACCGTGACGCCTTCCCAGTCGGCTTCGTGCTTGTCGTAGAAGTCGTTGTGGAGGTACGTGAACCAGCGGCACCGCGATCGCGAGGGCCGATGACCCCCCAACTGCGACCGTTGGCATGCCCACCGCCAGAGATCAGACGAGTCGGCGCTGCTGGGCCCAGCGCGAGAGCTCGTGACGCGAGGAGAGCTGGAGCTTGCGAAGCACGCTCGAGACGTGGGCCTCCACCGTCTTGATCGAAAGATGGAGGCGGGCGGCGATCTCTTTGTAGCGATAGCCGCGCGCGATGAGCTGCAGCACCTCGCGCTCGCGGGGCGTCAGACTGTCGAGCTCTGAATCGCCGCCGAGCGGCTCTCCCGCCCGGAAGGCGTCGAGGACGAAGCCTGCCAGCCGCGGCGAGAAGACGGCGTCTCCCTGCGCGACGCGCTCGATCGCGTCCTCTAGCTCGGCGCCCGAGATCGTTTTCGTGACATACCCGCGCGCGCCCGCGCGAATGACGCCGATCACGTCTTCCGCCGCGTCCGAGACCGACAGCGCGAGAAACTTCACCGCTGGCCGCTCCTGTGTCACGCCCGCGATCACGCCCTCGCCGCCTCCGTCCGGTAGGTGGACGTCGAGCAGTACGACCTCTGGATCGAGTTCCCGGATGAGCGGCACCGCCTCAGCCACGGTGCCTGCCTCGCCGACGATGTCGACCGAGGTCGCGATCTCGCCACGCACGCCGGCGCGGAACAGCTCGTGATCGTCGACGAGCACCACACGCCGCTTCATGATCCCCTCCGAGGCAGCCGTAGCTCGACTTCTGTTCCCGACTGGGGGGCGCTGACGATCGTTGCCGTCCCTCCGGCGCGCTCGAGCCGCCCTTCGATCGACTCGGCGATGCCGCGCCGATCGGGAGTGACCGTCGCGCGGTCGAATCCGGAGCCACGGTCACGCACGAACACACTGACTGCCTCGGCGCCCACCTCGGCATAGACGGCGATCTCGGCCGCTCCAGAGAACTTCGCCGCGTTCGTCATCGCCTCGCGGGCCGCGAGCACGAGCTGGCGCGTGCGGTCGTCGAGCGCGACGTCACCCGCGCTCGCGAGCTCGATCGGCACGCCGTGTAGCTCCTCCACATCGGCCGCCGCCTCACCGAGCGCGGTGACGACGCTCTCGACGTCCGCGACGCCGCTGCCGTACAACCAGCCGCGTAGCTCGCGCTCCTGCCGACGCGCGATCGTGGCGACCCGCGCCGAGTCTCCCGCATGGCGCTGGATCAGCGCGAGCGTCTGCAGGACCGAGTCGTGGATCCGTGCGGCCACCTCGGCGCGCTCCTCCAGCCGAATTCGTTCTGTCCGCTCCACCGTCAACTGCCACACCCAGGGCCCGACGACGAGAAGCAGCGCACCCGCTACCGCGCCAGGAGCGAGGAAGCCGCCGCTCGCCCCTCGCCGGCCGAGGAAGATTACGGCGCCCGCCAGCAGCAGCGCGACTCCGAGCCGAGGCAGCGAGCCTCCCGGACGCAGCGAGCCGCCGGCCGCAAGCACGGTGACGAGACCCGCGACGAGCAGCGTCGCCCCGAGCAGTGCCGTTCCCGACAGGCCAAGCGCGAAAAGAATTGCGGCCGACGCCACCGCGAACAGGGCCGCCGCCGGCAACGCGCGCCTGCCTCGCGCGTAGATCCACAGCGCGAGATAGACGAGGATGCCGGCCCCGCCGGCGAGCGCGAGGATCGCGAAGACCAGGCGCACGAGGGTCGCGTCGACGGCGAGTCGTGCTGCGATGCCTCCGCACACGCCCGCGATCACGCGGTCGTCGCTGCTGCGCTCGAACAGCAAGGCGCTCAGCGTTCAGCCTCCACGAACGACGGCGACCTTCCCGAGCCCGACTGTCGCGTCGATCACGTAGCCGCCCCGACCGCGGGTCTTGACGACCACGTTCCGCCCCGAGTCTTCCCGGCTGAGCACGTACACGTCTCCCAACTTCGCACGCGCATCCACCTGGACGGGAACACCCTTGGGGACGACGACCCGCAACTCGCCGACGCCGACTTTTGCCTTCACGTTCAGCTTCTTCGCGCCGGGCCGGATCGCCGACAGGTCGATCCGCAGATTCCCCACGCCGAGTCGATAGGACGGCGCGATTGCGGCTGCGGTCGATGGCGAATAGACATGGTCGCCGACTCCGTCGCCGAGGCTGACGTTGAACCAGGAGAACGCGAGCACGACCGCGGTGACGAAGGCGGCGAGCGTCGCGGCGACAAGGGCGACGAACACCTTTAGTAGCCGGCCGCCCCAGCGGGCGCTTCGGCTCACCCAGAGAACGACGAGGCCGACGACGAGGACGAAGATCCAGCCGGCGCCGGCTTCGGGCCTCAACGCGGCACGTGAGAGAAGCACGATCAGTGCGGTACCGGCGATCGCGAGGCCGATCAGCGGCCAGGGCCGCTCCTTTCGCTCGGCCAGCACCTGCTCGGCTAGGGAGTGTTCTTTGCCCTCACCCGGCATGACAAGCGCGGCGGCGAGATACACAAGAACTCCTGCCCCTCCGAGCAGGGTGAGAACGACGAAGCCGACGCGAAAGACGGTCGGGTTGAGCTCGAAGTAGCGGCCGAGTCCGCCGCAGACGCCCGCGAGCATTTTGTCCGACGAGCTCCGCTCGAGCCGGCGCACAGTGGGGGTATGTGTGATGTGTTCGGTCATGCTCCGAGCCTGCCTGGCCCGCGAACCCACGGCTATCCGGACTTTCCCTGCTCCGACCCTTACCCGCAAGTGGACGAGGATTCAGCCGTCCTGTGTGGCGTATTGAGCGCGGCCGCCGAGAACGGCTTGATCAAGCGGTTCTCAGGCGTCTAAGGAAGCGCGGGGGAAATGGGCGGTACTGGGCTCGAACCAGTGACCCCCAGCTTGTCGAGCTGGTGCTCTCCCAACTGAGCTAACCGCCCGGGTCGCGGGGATTGTAGCCGCGCTCAGCCGACGGTCAGGAACGAGCGGCGGCCGGTGCGCTTTTCCTCGTACATCGCCGCGTCTGCGCGCGCGAGCATCGTTCCGATCTCCGGCTCGCCCTCGTGCAGCGTGCCGACGCCGATCGAGATGCCGACCGCCAGCTTGCCCTCGCTCGTCGGAAGCGGGTTCTCCGCCAGCCACGCCTGGATCCGCTGGGCGACGCCCACGGCCTGCTCCTCGTCCGTCTCCGGCAGGACGACGAGGAACTCGTCGCCGCCGAAGCGGGCGCAGAGGTCGTACGCCCGCAGCTCGGCCTTGAAGGCAGCCGAGACGACCGCGAGCGCCGCATCGCCCTCGAGATGGCCGAGGCGGTTGTTGATCCCGCGCAGGTCGTCGATGTCGCACAGCAGTACCGACAGCGGCTGCCCGAGCCGCTGGGCACGGGCGAACTCGCGACGCGCGGGCTGGTCGATGCCGCGCGAGTTGAGCAGCCCCGTCTTGTGGTCGCTGAGCGCCTGCTCGCGGAGCGTCGGCAGCGCGAGCGCCCGCTGGATCAGCACGAGCGGCACGGCCACCACGACCGCCAGCGCCCACGACTGCAGGAGGACGAAGGCGACCCCGACCCCTACCGCCGCGACGACGCCGTCCTGAATCAGGCCGTCGAGGGTGAAGAGCCCGCTCGCCGAGAGGTCGTGTCCGCGCGCCAGCCGGAGCATCCTGGCCAGCATCGCGTGATTGACGAGCACGAAGGTGAGAGCGGCCGCCGACGCGGCGATCACTCCGGCGGTCGTCGCCGCCGCCGTCACGTGCACGCCGTCGCGGGCGAACGCCGCCCGTACCGACCAGGCCGCGAGCCCGCTGAGCACGACGTTGGCGATGTTGAAGCCCTGGATGAACCATGGATAGCGCTGGCGCAGCCACTCCGGCACGTGCTGCAGGACGCAGACCACGACGACCAGCTCCGGCGGCAGCACGAGCGCGGCCGCGACCGAGAACGCGAGGCCCGTGTGGAAGACCTGGTTCCCCTCCGTGTGCGTCGCGAAGACCTGCGCGAGGGCGCCGCCGGCGAGGACGGCGAAGAACGCCGGCCAGCGGACGTGGTCGTACGACACGGTCGACGTGGCGGCCGCGGCGACGAATGCCGCGGCGATCGTCGCCCAGAAGAAGGTGCGCGCGGTGGCCGGGAGACTCGCCGTAGGCACCTGCCGAATGCGCTGGCCGTACGAGACCGCGCTCACGCAGCGTCCTCCTGCACCAGCGTGAGCCGGCCGATCAGCCGCTTGGCAACCGCCCGCTCGAACGCGTCGACGCACAGCGCACAAAAGTCGGTGCCGCGGCCGCGCCGGATCTCCTCCACCGCCTCCTCGAAGCTCCGCTCCTCGCGGTAGAGACGCTTCGTCGTCATCGCGTCGAGGGAGTCGGCGACATGGATGATCCGCGCTGCGAGCGGGATCTCGTCGCCGAGCAGGCCGTCGGGGTAGCCCCGCCCGTCCATCCGCTCATGGTGGTGGCGGATCCCCGGGACGACGGCGTCGAGGTAGCCGAGCCGCTCGATGATCCGCGCGCCCTCCTCCGCATGGCTGCGCATCACGACCCATTCGGCCGCCGTGAGCGGGCCTTCCTTGAGGAGCACCGCGTCGGGGACGCCGATCTTGCCGATGTCGTGCAGGAGCGCCGCCTGGTCGACGAGGTCGAGCTCGGCATCCGAGAGGCCGAGCTCCCGCGCGATCACCATCGCCGTGGCGGCGACCCGGCGCGAATGGCCGGCCGTGTACGTGTCGCGCGCGTCGACCGTCGCCGACAGCGCCTCGAGGGCCGCCGTCGAGCGCTCGATCACCGCGCGATGAGCGTCCTCCAGGGACGCGTTCTGCTCGACTATCGTCTCGCTCGCCTCCTCCAGCCTCAGCACGGCGCGCTGGGTGAAGTGGATGAGGAACAGCGGCGCGAGCGCGAGAGCTGCGAGGGGCAGGCTGTCGTTCCAGAAGTGCGCGAGGGGCACTGCCATCAGCGCGAGGACGAGCTCGATCGTCACGTCCTCCCCGTCGAGGAGTCCCGTCTCGCGCGGCTTCAGGCCGCGGCCGAGGTAGAGCATCGGCAGCAGCAGAACGCGGTTCGCGACGACGAAGGTGAGGGCGGCGCATGCGCCGGCCACCGCCTCGCGGCCGGGCGACGCCGGGAAGCCGATCGCCTGTGCCACCGCCCACGCGGCGACTCCCGAGGTCACGTAGTTCGCGATGTTGAAGGTCTGGATGTACCAGGGGTAGCGCTGCTTGAGCCAGTCGGGCACGCAGTGGACGACGATGAGCAGGATCATCAGCTCGGGCGGCAGCAGCAGGGCGCCGGCGACGATGAAGACGATCGCCGGATGGAAGACGCGCCGGCGGTTGAGGTGGAACGAGAGGAGCTGCGAGACCGACGCGAGCACGGCGAGGGCAAGGAAGCGGCGCCAGTCGATCGTCTCGACGTGGTCGGCCGCGACGACGATCCCGAGCGCGGCCGGCGTGACGACCGCCGCCCAGTACAGCCACGCCGCCGAGGTCATCCCGCCGATCAGCGTCCCGCGCAGCCGCATCGGCCGGCGGCCTGTCTCCACCGCTGCGGCGCTCACGGCCCGTCGGGGGGGACGTCCGCCAACGCGGCCGAGCCCCAGGCGGCAGATCCCCAGGCCGCATTGCCGGAAGCGAGTTGCTGGGCGAGCGTGGACGAGCCCCACGCCGCGGAGCCCCAGGCGGCCGAGCCCCACGCAGCCGAGCCCCACGCGGCCGAGCCCCAGGCCGCCGAGCCCCAGGCGGCTGCGTTCCAGGCCTTGGCGTTCCAGGTCGGCGAGTCCCAGTTCGGGTTTGTCAGCGCCGCGGCCTGCCAGGCGGCGGAGTCGAAGGCCTGGATCGGGCCGGCGCCGGGAACCGGGCGGACGAACCTGTCGAGGGCCGCGTTCGGGTTCGGCGGCTTCGAGACCTCTCCGGAGTCGGCGACGTCCACGAGACCGACGCCGACCGAGCCAGGTGTTGCGCCGGGCTCCGGATTCGCCGCCAGCATGATCGCGCCCTTGACGTCGTCCGGCTTCCACTTCGGATTGAGCGCCAGCAGGTACGCGGCGGCGCCCGAGACGACCGGCGCTGCGAATGACGTGCCCGAAAGCTGCTCGTAGCCGGGAGCGACCATCGAGCCTGGCCGGGTCGTCGCGAGGGTGGAGTCGTCGGGGACCGGGCCGACCATGTAGCGACCGGGCGCCGAGATCTCGGGCTTGGCGAAGCCGTCGAGTGTGTAGCCCCAGGCCGAGAAGGGCGCCGCCCTGTCGTTCCCCGGGCGGAGAGTGTCGCCGATGTCGTCGGCGCCTACCGTGATCGCGAAGGGGTCGTTGCCCGGCGCGTAGAGGACGCCGCTCGGCCGATCGCCGGTGCCGTAGTTGCCGGACGACGCGACGACCGTGACGCCGTCGAACCACAGCTTCTCGACGGCACGGTCGAGCGGATCCCAGAAGACGCTCGCGGGGGCCGACGACTGGAGCGAGAAGTTCGCGACCTTGATCCTGTACTTCGCCTTGTTCTGGACGATCCAGTCGCAGGCCGCGACCACGTCGCTCGTGAGCCCCATGCCCTGGTCGTCGAGCACGTCGATCGAGACGAGCGGTGCGCTCGGCGAGGTGCCGGCATGGCCCTGGGCGCTGCCGGCGGCGATGCCGGCGACGAACGTGCCGTGGCCGTAGCCGTCGCCCGGCGCGTTCGGCGTGCCGGTGTTGACCATGGTGACCTGCGTCAGGACGCCGGCTCCGTTACCGAAGTCGGCGCGATTCGCCTGGATGCCGGAGTCGACGATGGCGATCGCGGGCGGAGTCGGCAGCTTGCCCCTCGCCGCCTTGTGCCAGCCCCGCTCGGCCTTGACCGCGTAGGGCCACTGCTGGTCGCTCGAGTAGCCGCCGCTGTCGTCTTCGCCGTCGTCGGTCAGGCGAACGGGACGATCGAGCGTGATCGCGGCGACCCCCTGTGCCGCGGCCAGCTGCAGGAGTTGCCGGCCGGTGACGGCCGCCGAGGCTCCCGCGATCGTCCCCAGCCTGTGACCGACGCTCACGCCGTGCGCACGGACGGCCGAGACGACCCGGGTCTCGCCGCCCGCCCCCGCGCCTTGGAGAATGACGCGGAAGACACGGCTCGGACTCGTCCGGGCCGCCGAGAGCAGCTGGGCCGGGACGTACGCACCGGACGATGCACTGGGCAATGCACTGGGCGATGCGTGCGGGGAAGGGTTCCCCATGGCGGACGCGGCAAGAGCGGCGGCGCAGGCGGTGCCGGTCAGCACAACGAGCAGTCGCCGGCTCTTCGGGGAGGGGTTGAACCGCAGAAGCCGCATGGGGAGGGCGGAAGGTAGGTGTGCCGCGGGGCCCCGGCGTCCCTCGAAAGCGGTAGGACCGGCCGGTTCCCTCGTTCAAGTGAGCCGTTCGTATCGCGAACGAAAAGTGCGCGAATCCAGCTGGCTAGAAGATCTCCGGGCACCAGGGCAGCGGCTGCCACCTGAACAGCCCGTCCGCCTGACGGATCGCCCCGTCGCGCAGCTCCTGAACGCGGCCCGCGTCGCGGAGCTGCGTGAACGACACCGCGCCGAGGTAGGCGGAGCCGAGCACCGAGACGTCGAGCGCGAGGTCGGGCTCGGCGTCGGTGCGCTCGCACGTGCCGTCTTCGAGCCGCCAGCGCCCTTCGTTCCAGTCGCAGATCGCGTCGTGTACCTCGAGGACGAGCGGGCCGCCCTCACCGTATGCGCGGCCCGAGAGCGCCGCCGGCAGGTCGACGACTCGCACCCAGAGCGCGTCGCCCATCCGGTAGCGCGCGCGGCGCGGCAGCGCCAACAGGAGGAAGAGTGGATGATCAGGCGGCGCCAGCGAGACCTCGACGAGGGACATCCAGTCGACGTCGAGGAGGAACCGCCAGATCGCGGCCGTCGCGGCGGGCGTCGCTCCGAGCGCCTCGCGAACGATGAGCCTCGATGCGGGAAGACCCTCCTCGAACGAGAAGCGCGTCCGGTAGATCGCATACGCCTTCGGCTCGCCGTCCGCCTCGAGCACGACGAAACGGCGCGGCGCATCCTTCTCGTCCTCCTCCAGCCGCAGGTGGCGTTCCTCCCACCACACGTCATTCCGGGACATCATGCCCGGGCGCTCTCGCCGCACCGCGTCGTACACGGGTGGGAACAGCTTGCGCGCCTCCTCGGGTGTGGTGAACCGCGTCGTCCCGACCGGCTCGAGCGGACCTGCGAACGCATCCCAGTCGTGCTGGACCGTCAGCGATCCCGCCCAGGAGGCGATGCCGTAGCCGAATCGGCCGTAGATCGTCTCCTCGGAGGCCCAGAGCGCCGCGATCGGCTCGCCGCGCTCGTGCACGTCGCGCAGCTGCGTGTCCATCAGCGAGCGGAGGGCGCCGCGGCGGCGATGCGTCGGCTGGGTGCCGACCGCAGTCACGCCCGCGCAGGGCAGCGAGCCGCCCGGCACTGACAACTCGAATGGGAACGCGCCGGCTCCGCCGACGATCTGGCCGTCCTGGAAGGCGGCGTGCATCCGCTCGTGCGGGAGCGTACGCACCCAGCGCTCGAAGAACTCCTCGCCCGGCGGCGGATTGAAGTACTGGCCGATCGCGCCGATCGCGCGGCCGTACTCGTCCTGGTCGGCGGTGGGACGAACTTCGAACATGGCGCGACGCTACAGCTTCTCGAGCGGGGCGTAGTCGAGCATGAGCTTCCGCTCGCTGCCGTCGTCGGCGAACCGAACCGTCACGAGGCCGCCGGGCTCGATCCGCACGACGACGCCCTCGCCGAGCGTCGAGTGGCGGACCGAGTCGCCGGTGGCGAGGTCCGGGACGTCCTCTTGCGGGACGACCTGGCTGTGTCGCGGCGCGTTGTAGCCCGACCATGACGTCGGCCGCAGGCGTTCGCGCTCGACGTGACTCTCGGGCACCTCGTCGAGGAAACGGGAAGGCAGGTTGTGGTTGCGACCGCCGTAGAGCATCCGCGAGGAGGCGTGAAGCAGCGTCAGCCGCTCCTCCGCCCGCGTCATCCCGACGTAGCAGAGACGGCGCTCCTCCTCGATCCCCTGCTCCTCGATCGAGCGCGAGTGCGGGAAGATCCCTTCCTCCATTCCGATCAGGTAGACAGCGCGGAACTCGAGGCCCTTCGCGTTGTGGAGCGTCATGAGCGTGACGAGGGAGGCATCGCCGCGGATCGCGTCCTGGTCGGAGTAGAGCGAGATCTCCTGCAGGAAGGCCGAGAGGGTCTTGTCCTCAAGGCTGGAAGCGTCACCGGCAAAGCCGGCGACGCCCGGCCCGAAATCTTGGGTTTCTGTCTGCTCGCGCCACTCGCGCGCGACCGAGACGAGCTCCTGGAGGTTCTCCATACGCCCCTGCGCCTCGATCGTGCGCTCCGCCTCGAGCGACTCCATGTAGCCGCTGCGCTGGAGGACCTCCTCGATCAGGTCCGGCACCTCGAACTCCTGCGCGGCGGACATGAGCGACTCGATCGTGGCGCGAAAGGCTTTCAGCGCCTTCTGCGGCGCGGCGCCGACGCCGGCCATCTCGGCCTCGGCCGTCGCCTCCCAGAGCGAGATCTCGCGCTGGTCGGCCCACGTCTGGAGGCGGGCGAGGCTCGAGTCGCCGATGCCGCGGCGCGGCCGGTTGGCGATCCGCAGAAGCGAGACCGCGTCGTACGGGTTGTCGAGCACCTGGAGGTAGGCGACGAGGTCCTTGATCTCGGCGCGCTCGTAGAAGCGCGGCCCGCCGATCACCTGGTACGCGATGCCCTGGCGGACGAGGACGTCCTCGAGCACTCGGCTCTGCGCGTTGGTGCGGTAGAAGACGGCGACCTCGCTGCCGGAGAAGCCCTCCTCCACGAGCAGCGCGATCTCGGCGGCGACGTAGCGGGCCTCGGCGTGCTCGTCCTCGACCTCGATGACGCGGACCGGGTCGCCGTCGCCGAGCTCCGACCAGAGGTTCTTCTCCTTGCGCTCGCGGTTGTGGCTGATGACGCCGTTCGCCGCGTCGAGGATGTGCTGCGTCGAGCGGTAGTTCTGCTCGAGGGCGATCGAGTACGAGCCGGGGAAGTCGTGCTCGAACTCGAGCACGTTGCGGATGTCGGCGCCGCGGAAACCGTAGATCGACTGGTCCGGGTCGCCGACCGCGAACACGTTGCGGTGCTTCTCGGCGAGCAGCTGGAGCAGGCGGTACTGGGCGTGGTTCGTGTCCTGGTACTCGTCGACGAGGACGTAGTGGAAGGCCTCCTGCCACTTGGCGCGGGCCTCGGGGAAGCGCTCGAGCACGTCGACCGTGAGGAAGAGCATGTCGTCGAAGTCGACGGCGTTCGAGGCGAAGAGACGCTTCTGGTAGAGGTCGTAGACCTCGGCGACGGTCTGGTCGTAGAAGCTCGCGACGCGCTCGGTGTACTCGTCCGGGCCGACGAGGGTGTTCTTCGCATTCGAGATCTGGGAGTGGATGCCGCGCGGCGTGAAGCGCTTCGGGTCGCGCTCGAGCTCCTCGAGGCAGCGCTTGACGAGGCGGATCTGGTCCGCCTGGTCGTAGATCGTGAAGTTGGAGCGGTAGCCGAGCCGCTGCGCCTCGCGGCGCAGGATCCGGCCGCACGCGGCGTGGAACGTCATCACCCAGGCGGCGCGTGCGGGCGGCCCGACGAGATCCCCGACGCGCTCGCGCATCTCCCCCGCCGCCTTGTTCGTGAACGTGATCGCCAGGATCTCGGGCGGCTTCACTCCGACCGCGCCGAGCAGATGCGCGATGCGGCGGGTGAGAACGCGGGTCTTCCCGGAGCCCGCGCCCGCCACGACCAGCACCGGGCCCTCGGTGTGAAGGACGGCCTCCCGCTGCGCCGGATTCAGGTCGGCGAGATAGGTCTCCGGCGTCGTCGCGGCCACCGTTCGATCGTAGCCGGGGAGGAGGCGACCGAAGCCGCCCCCTCCGTCCCCGTCGACTGCGGACTAGCTGACGGCCGCGGTTGTCGAATCGAGCGTCACGTCGCTATCGAGGTCGGTGCCGTCGACGGACGAAACGTGTCCGGTAACAGTGCTCGAGCCGTCGCTCGTGACGCCGACCCAGGCGTACGCCTCATAGCCGGCGAAGTCCGAGTCGATCTGCGCCGCGGTGAGCGTCTGGCCGGCGTGCGGGCCGCTCGTCATGTAAAACGTCCCGTCCCCGTTGTCGAACCCGTACGAGAAGTCGACCGTGCTCGAGAGCGAGTGCTCTCCCGGCGTGAATGCCTCGCTGCCGTCAGTGATCCAGATGTTGTCCTTCAACGGGCCGCTGCCCGTGATGGAGATTGCGGAGAAGTGCGACGCCAGACCGAGGTCGACCACGACGCCGGCGTCCTCGTAGCCGGCATTGGCGTTCTTGAGCGCAAGCGGCATGTTCGCGAGCGCCCATGAAGAGCCATTGTCGACCTCGTAGTTGGCGACGGAGCCCTGCGGGCCGCGGTCGCCCTTGTCGCCCTTGTCGCCCTGCGGACCGCGCGAGCCGGTTGCGCCCATCGGCCCCTGCGGCCCGGCCGGGCCTGCGTCGCCCTTGGGCCCCTGCGGGCCGGCTGGTCCGGTGCTGCCTTGGCCCGGCGGCACGAAGGCGCCGAGGACGCTCGGGGAGATGTCCCGGGCAGTCAGCGAGTGGTTCTTGATGTCGGCGCCGCTGAGCGCGCCGTTCTTCACTTGCGAGCTCGACGTGATCAGGTACCGCTTCCCTGCCCATGCTCCGCCCGCGAGCGCGAGTGCGAGCGCAATTGCGCCCAGCGCGATGATCGTCCGTGTCATTCGAGATGTAACCCCCAATCCAGGCCGTGCCTTGGTTGCGGGGACAGAGCTGGCCTGGACGTCGACCCCGTCCCGCTTGCGTCAGACCCTCTAGTTCGTAGTACGAACTAAGGCGCAGGCCCACTATAGCGCGGGTTGGGCGAGACTCAAATTGGCGCTTGGTCTATTCCTTTGCGGCCCGGATCTCGACCTTGCCGACGCGTAGGAGAGATGTCCGCCGAGGTGAGCCGAGAACGCAGCGCCCGCGTACGCGACGCCGGAGAGGACCTTGCCGTCCCCGACGAATGCGAGCCGGAAACGCTTACGCTCGCACGATGCGGCTGGCGCTCATGATCGAGGGGCAGGAAGGCGTGACGTGGCAACACTGGTGCGCGCTCGCGGACGCGTGCGAGGAACACGGCGTCGACACGCTCTTCCGCTCGGACCATTACATCTCACAGGCCGACGAGGCCCACAACGTCGCGCACGATGCCTGGACGACGATCGCCGCACTCGCGGCGCGGACGTCGACGCTCCGCTTCGGGACGCTCGTCTCCCCCGCCACCTTCCGCGCCCCGGGGCTGCTCGCCAACGCCGCGGCCACCGCCGACCACGTCTCGGGCGGGCGGATAGAGCTCGGTATGGGCGCGGGCTGGAACGAACGCGAGCACCGCGCGTACGGCTTCCCGTTCCCGGAGACGCGGACGCGGGTCGAGATGCTCGCCGAGCAGGTCGAGATCGTGCACCGGCTCTGGACCGAGGAGCGCGTCGACTTCCGCGGCCGCCACTACACGCTCGAGGATGCGCCCGCGCAGCCGAAGCCGGTTCAACGGCCGAGGCCGCCGCTGCTCGTCGGCGGCGGAGGCGGACGCGGCACCGTCGAGCCCGCGCTCGCGTTCGCCGACGAGTACAACACGCCGTTCGTCTCGCCGGAAGAGGCGGGCGCGATCCGGGAGAAGACGCGGCCGCTGCGTTTCTCGGTCATGACCGGCTTCCTCGTCGGGGAGACGCACGCGGAGATGCGGGACCGTGCCCACGCGCTCTACTCGCGCCGCTCTCGCGAGCAGTCCTTCGACGACTGGCTCGCCGCCTATTCGGAGCGCTGCGTCGTCGGGTCGGTGGACGAGGTCGTCGCACGGCTCCGCGAGTACGAGCGAGTCGGTTGCGACCGCATCATGCTCCAGCACCTCCTGCACACCGACCTCGAGCCCGTCCGGCTGATCGGCCGCGAGCTCGCGACGGCGCTGGCGTAACCGTCCGCTGCATTCGCGAGGATCCGGGTCGTGGACGAGCCCGGCACCGGCCGCCTCGAGACCTTCAGCGACGGCGTGTTCGCAATCGCCGCCACGCTGCTCGTGCTCGAGTTCTCGGTCACCTCAACCGAGAACCTCGGCCACCGGCTACTCCACCTCTGGCCGTCTTACCTCGCCTATGTGACGAGCTTCTTGACCATCGGGATCATCTGGATGAACCACCACCACACCGTCTCGCTGCTCGGGCGGATCGACCGCACGATGCTGTTCGTCAACAACGTCCTGCTCCTGACCGTCGCCTTCCTGCCGTTTCCGACGGGGCTCATTGGTGAAGCCATCCAGCAAGGCCACGGCGAGCAGGCTGCGGCGCTCGCGTATGCCGGCACGCTGGTCGTGATGGCAGCGCTACATCAAGTCTGGTGGCGATATGCCCGGGTCAACCGACGCCTCATCGCCGACGGGACGCCCGACTCGGCGCTGCGCGCCGTCGACCGCGCCTATCTCCCCGGCCTCCCGATGTACGGGGCGGTCTTCGTGCTCGCGTTCTTCAGCCCACTCGCGGCGGTGTGCCTGACCCTCGCGATCGCGGCCTTCTACCTACCGTCCGCCGCCCTCTTCGATCGCTGACTCGAGCCAGGCGGAGGCCGCCGCGAGGGCTACGGCGTCGCTCGACTTGAGCACGACCTCGACGGTGAAGCCGCCGTTGCCGAAGCTCGGGTAGGAGCCGACGAGCACGTTCGGCCAGCGCTCGCCGGTCTCGGCGAGCGAAGCGGAGATGACGCTTTCGTACGTCTCGTAGATGCGATGCCAGCTCTCGATCGGGCTGCCGCGCCGGAACTCCTCCTCGATGGACGCGAACATCGCTTCCATCTCCGACGGGAGGCCGGGTAGGACGTAGACGTTCTCGATCGCGAAGCCGGGCGCACCGCCCAGCGGGTTGGCGAGCGGCCGGCTGCCGCGCGGCAGGAGCGCCCAGCGCGCGGCGTACTCGGGGTTGCGCGTGAACCGTGCGCGCAGGTCCGCGGCGACCTCGGGCACCTCCTCCTGCGGGACGCGGAATGCAGCTGCGAGCGCCTCGCGCGTCAGGTCGTCGGGCGTACCGCCGAGGCCGCCCGTGACGAGGAGGAAGTCGACGCGAGGCGCCTCGCTGCGGACGAACTCGGCGATCGCGTCGATCTCGTCCGGCAGGACGGCCATGAGCTGCACGTCGACGCCGAGCGGCGCTAGCCGACGGGCGAGCCAGGACGCGTTCGTGTTGGGCACGTCGCCCGAGACGAGCTCGTTCCCGATCGTGAGGACCGAGGCACTCAGCGTTTCCGCTTTCGGCGCCGGCGAAGCCGCCGCCTTCGCTCTTTGATGAGCTCCGTCGAGCCTACGCTCATAACGTGATCGTACGGCTCGGCGCGAAGGCCTCCAGGAAGCGGCGGTCGTGCGTGACGAGGATCACGGTGCCGTCGTAGCCGGCGAGGCCGCGTTCGAGCTCCTCGATCGCCTCGACGTCGAGGTGATTCGTCGGCTCGTCGAGGACGAGGCAGTTGACCCCGCGGGCGGTCAGGAGCGCGAGGCCCGCGCGGGTGCGCTCGCCCGGCGACAGCGACTCGGCCGGGCGGAGGACGTCGTCGGCGCCGAGGCCGAACTTCGCGAGCAGCGTGCGCGCGGTTCCCTCCTCGAAGTCGCGGAAGATCTCGAGCAACGTCTGCGGCCCGGTCAGCGCGGCGCGGTCCTGCTCGAGCTCGCCCAGGACGACGCCCGGGCCGAGCCAGCGGGTGCCGGCCGCGAGCGGGAGCCGGCCGAGCAGCGCGTCGAGCACCGTCGTCTTGCCGCTGCCGTTCGGCCCCGCGACCGCGAGCCGTTCGCCCCAGCCGACTGCGAGGTCGAGCGGCCCGAGCCGGAAGGAGCCGCGCTCGACGACCGCGTCCTCGAGCCGGACCACGACCTCGCCGCTGCGCGCCGCAGGCGCGAGCGAGAGCTGGAGCTCCCACGGCTCGTAGGGCTTCTCGACGGTCTCGACCCGCGCGAGCTTCGCTCCGTACGTCCGCTTGACGTCCTTCGACTTCTTCTTCTTGCGGCCCTGGCCGTAGCCGCGGCGCTCCCACTCGGCCATGCGGCGCTGCTGCTCCTCGATGCGCCGGCGCTCGGCGACCGACGACTCCCAGCGGCGATAGTGGCGCTCCCGCCGCCGCTCGCGCTCGGCCTCGTAGTCGCTCCAGCCGCCGCTGTACTCCGTCGTCCCGCGCGTCCACTCGTCGAGCTCGACGATGCGCGTGACGACACGGTCGAGGAAGGCGCGATCGTGCGAGACGACGACGAGCGAGCCCGGATGCGCGGCCAGCGCGCGCTCGAGCCAGGCGAGGCCGGCGAAGTCGAGGTCGTTCGTGGGTTCGTCGAGCAGGAGCACGTCGAAGCCGTCGCGGAGGACGGCGGAGAGCGCCGCCCGCGTCTCCTCCCCGCCCGAGCGCGTGCCCGCGTCCCGCTCCTGCGCGAGGTAGCCGACCGCGAGCGACGGCGGAGTGCGGCGGATGCGCCCCGCGTCGGGCTCCTCGAGCCCGGCGAGTAGTCGGAGGAGCGTGGACTTGCCGGCGCCGTTCGGGCCGACGAGGCCGATCTGCGCGCGCGGCGGCACGACGAGGCTGACGTCCTCGAGGACGACCTCGGCTCCGTACGACTTCGAGACTCCGGCCGCGACGAGCGAGCCGGCGAGGCGAGACATGCGCGATTGACCTCCGACAGCGAGCGCAAGCAACAGACCGTTACTTGCAAGGACTGGGCCGATGAGACGGGTCAGTTGCGCATAAGAGGCGCTGGGCGCCGCGGGGCAGTCTAGCGGCGAGGCCGAGGCCTCAGGGTTGGAGGCCGTCCCACGACCAGCATGGGATCGTCAGGCCCTGTGGCACGTCGTCGGCCGAGCCGTGGTAGGCCGCCATGCTTGTCGTCGTGGCCCAGGCGAAGTAGTCGTGCAGCACCTGCCGCAGCGGGTCCTGGGTGAGGCCGGTGTCTTCCAGAGCCTGGGCGAAACAGGCGATCGCACGCCTGTCCATCTCCTCGTGCGGGCCGTTGCCGCTGTGCATGCGGACGACGTCGGTCTCGTCGCCATAGCGCTCGGAGTACGTGTGCGGCCCGCCCAGCGCCTCCGCCCAGTAGGCCGCGAGCCTTTCGCTGTGCTGGGGGTGGAAGCCGTGGCTGAAGGCATGGCTCACGACCTCGTCGGCCATCACCCTGGCGTGCCACGCCTCGGCCAGGCGAACCAGCCCGTCGTCGCCACCGGCAGCCTCATAGACGCTCTGCACGAGCCGATATCTACCCGAACGGCCCTAGCGGCGGACCGGGAGGACGAAGACGCCCCCGCGCTCGTCCTCGACGATGCGGACATTGGCCGCGTAGTGCTCCGCGACGTTCGGCGCGGAGAGCACCTCCGTAGCCGTCCCCTCCGCCACGACCGAGCCCTCGTTCAGCAGGACGAGCCGCTCGGCGTACTGGCCGGCGAGCGTGAGGTCGTGCATCGTCGTCACCACGGTCAGTCCGTCGCGGCGCAGCTCGTCCACGAGCTCGAGCACGAGCTGCTGTCGACCGAGGTCGAGCGCCGTCGTCGGCTCGTCGAGCAGCAGCACCGGCGCCTCCTGCGCGAGCGCACGCGCGAGCACGGCGCGCTGCAGCTCGCCGCCGCTGAGCGAGCCGAGCGGCCGCTCGGCGAAGTGCTCGAGCTCGAGGCGGCGCAACGCCTGCGCAGCCGCCTCGCGGTCGCGGCGGCTCTCTCCTCCCAGGTACGCGATGTGCGGCGTGCGACCGAGAAGAACGTACTCCGCGACCGTCAGCGCAGCCGGCGTCTCGGGCTTCTGCGGGACGAAAGCGAGGAGCCGGGCGACGGCGCGACGCCCGAGCCGGCGCGCGTCCTGTCCGTCGATCAGCACCTCGCCGTCGTACGCGGCGAGCCCGGCGAGCGCCCGTAGCGCCGACGTTTTCCCGGCGCCGTTCGGCCCGATCAGCGCCGTCCAGCCTCCCGCCTCCGCGCGCAGCGAGAGCCCGCACACGGCCGCGACGGGCCCGAACCGCACCCAGAGATCGCGCGTCTCGATCAGCGGACGGCCCTCGACGTTCGTAGGACGACGGCAAAGAACGGCGCTCCGAGGAAGGCTGTGACGACGCCGATCGGCAGCTCCGCCGGCGAGAGAACGGTGCGCGCGACGACGTCCGCAAGGACGAGGAAGCCGGCGCCGGCGAGCAACGAGAGCGGGATGAGCGCGCGGTAGCTCGTCGAAGCGAGCAGCCGGATCGTGTGCGGGACGATGATCCCGACGAACGCGATCAGGCCGCTCACCGAGACGGCGGCCGCCGTTCCCAGCGTCGCCGCGACAACGATCGCCAGCCGCGCCCGGGGGACGTCGATTCCAAGGCTCGCGGCCTCGTCGTCGCCGAGGCTGAAGACGTCGAGCACGCGCCGGTGCAGGATGAGCACGAGGGAGCTCACCGCGATGTACGGCGCACAGATCGCGACGTCGTGCCAGGTCGCGGTCGAGAAGCCGCCGAGCAGCCACGAGTAGATGTTCTGCAGTTGCTGCGTGTGCTGCTGCTGGACGAACGTCTGCACCGCCGCCGTGAAGGTCGCCATCGTGACGCCGGCGAGCACGAGCGCGCCGGTCATCTGAGTGGCGCCGACGGAGCGTCCGAGGGCGTAGGTGACGACGACGGCCGCGATCGCGCCGGCGAATGCGGCGAGCGGCACCGTCCAGGTGCTTCCCGTCGCCGCGGCGGACGCGTAGACGATCGCGAGCGTCGCGCCGAGTCCCGCTCCCCCGGCGACGCCGAGGAGATAGGGGTCGCACAGCGGGTTCCGGAACACGCCCTGGTACGAGGCGCCCGCGACTGCGAGCATCCCGCCCACGAGCGCGGCGAGCGCGACCCGCGGCGCCCGCAGCTGCCAGATCACGGCATGGTCGACCACCCCGAGCGGCTGCTGGACGTGGAGGAACGGGACGTACGAGAGCGCCGACCGGACGATCGCGCCGACGCCGACGTGTACCGGCCCGACCGCGAGACCGACGGCGAGCGCCACGACGAGGAACGCAACGGTGACGAGGCCGGCGCGGAGGCCGACGCCCCGCGCCTCGACGCGGGGTGCCGCCTCCGCTCTGCCGGCCGTCGCAGCCATCAGTTCTGCTTGGCGATCCGCGCCACCGTCCGCGCGAACTGCACGATCCGCGGCCCCCAACGCGAGGCGACGTCGTCGTTGGCCAGCACCACGCGGTGGTGTTGCACGGCGGAGATCGAGCTCCAGCCCGGTCGGTCGGCGACCGTCGCATAGTCCTGGCCGCAGCACCTCGTGTCGGCGAGGACGATGATCTTCGGGTCCTTGGCGACGATGTACTCGCCCGAGAGCTGCGGGTAGCCGCCGCCCGCCCCGCCCGCTGCGTCGGCGATGTCCCGGAAGCCGAACAGCTTGTAGATGCTGCCGATGAAGGTCCGGGACGTGGCCGAGTAGTACGTGGGATCGAGCTCGTGATAGACGGTGGCGTGGCGGCGCGTCTTCGGCACGCTCGCCACGATCGCCGCCAGGTGCCTCTGCATCGAATGGACGACCGCACGTGCGCCACGCTCGTGGCCCGTGAGAAGGCCGAGGCCGAGGATCTCGCCGTACGCCTCCTTGAGCGTGTTCGCAGCGGCGACGAACTTGACCTTGATCCCGAGCTGGCGGAGCTGCGAAGCGAAGTGGCTCGGGTTGTACGAGATGAGGACGAGGTCGGGGTGGTAGCCCGCGATCGCCTCGACGTTCGGGTCGTAACCGGAGAGGCTCGTCAGCGGCGCCCGCTTCGGATAGTTCGACTGGTTGTCGACCGCGACCACCTGCTTGCCGGCGCCGATTGCGTACAGATCCTCGGTCACCGTCGGCGAGAGCGAGACGATCCGGTGTGGGAAGCTGCGCCTGGAGTGCTTCTGCTGATGGGCGGCCGCCGAGAGAGAGACGACGGCGAGCGCCGCGACAAGGGCCGCGACGACAGCGATGCTGAAACGGTGCACGAATCCTCCTTCCGCGAGGGGTTCGGGTTTGCGGCGGGCAGCAGGTCTTCTGACTCGGGGCTCCCTCCCCCGCCGCCTTCCCGGGTCGTGACCCAGTGGCGTCGTGGCGGGAGAGCGTCTCCCCTTACAGCGGCGGGACCGTCCCGGACTTGCACCGGAGTTCCCTCACCGCTCGCCGGTTTGTGGCGGGGAATCTAGCATCGGGCTCCCGTGACCGGACTCGCGCTTGCGCTCGACCTCGACGGCGTGCTCGCCGATACGCGCCCGCTGTGGGACGCCTGGCTCGAGGACGCCTCGCGGCGGGTGCGCGTCGAACTCGAGGTGCCTGCCGACCGCGAGGCGGCGGCGGCGGCGCTCGACGAGGCGCTCGGCGACTGGCGGCCGCTCCTCACGCGGTTCGCGGCCGACCGTGCTCCGCTCTGGATCCGCCCCCGACCCGACACGAACGCGGCGCTACGGGGGCTCGTCGCGGCGGGCACACGCATCGGGGTCTTCAGCGACGCGCCGCGGGAGCTCGCCGAGATCGCGCTCGCGCATGCGGGCGCCGCGCGTCAGGTGGAGGTCGTCGGGACGCTTGCCGAGGTGCGGGCCGCGCTCGGCGGCGAAGCCGTCGTCGTGCGCTCGCGCGAGGAGCTGGCAGGACTACGATGACTTCATGGAGCACGACCTCTCCGACCGGCGCTTCGACCTGATCCTCGAGAAGCTCGACCGCATCGGCGACGAGCTCGCGAAGACGAACAAGCGCCTCGACAACGACGAGAACTTCCTTCGCGTCGCGCGCGAGCTCGCGACCCTGAACGAGTCGCTCCAGGCGCTCGCGTACGCCGCGCTCGGCCAGCAGGCGCCGCAGGTGCGGCGCCGACGCCCGGCGTAACCTGCGCCCGCCGCCATCAGAGCTGTCTAGCCGAGCCACGTCCCGGTGCCAGGCACGCGGACGTGTCGGAACAAGCCGCCCGTCCGTTGCAGATGTGGTCGATTAGCCGGCGTCGACGAAGCGGCGCAGAGCTCGAACCTGGGCTGCGCGCGTTGAGCCGAACTCCCCGAGCACCACACCCGGGTCGACAAAGCCGAAGAGGTCCGAGACGCCCACGGCCGCCCCATAGCTACTCCACCGCCACTCCTCCGGTCGATCGACAAGACCCGCCGCAACCGGATTCCTCGCGACGTACCGATAAGCGGCGAGCACCGCAGCCGGAGAGTCCTTGCGCTTCGACCAGTAGCGACTTCGGACGAGGTAGCCAGCTCGGGCGTGCCGATCGTTGAAGCGCCTCGAGTAGCCGCCAACGAGGCGGTGCATACCACGCGCAAGCGAGCCGTCTTGGACCTCGAGGATCGCGTGCCAGTGCGTCGAGAGCAAGCAGACCGCGACGGGCTGCCATCGGTAGCGCGAGACGGTCGCGACGAAAAGCCTCAGCCAGGTTGCGCGATCGAGGTCGTCCCGGAAGTAGAGGCCCGCCCCCGCCGCGCTGACGCCGACATGCTGAATGCCGGGAGCGAGGTCACGCGGTGGACGAGCCACTGCTTCAGGTTCCGGAAAGAGCGGCGGGATCGCAAGATGGCTGCGGCGGACACTCGTCCTCTACGGACACGGCCCGGTGCCTGGCACCGGGACGTGGCTCCTTTGGCCACGCGTTGGAGATGCTTGACGCTTACGGGTGGTGCCAGATGTCGAGCACGCCGCTCGTCGCGTGGTCGTTCGCGTCGCCCTCGGGCAGTGCGACACGGCTGTCGGTGACGATCGGACTGTTCCAGTGGCCGCCGCCTGCGCTCAGCGTCGTGACGGGCTTCCCGCTCGCCGGCTGGTAGACACGCAAGCCGCCGCCCGGATCGTAGACCCACAGCAGCCCACCGCCAATCACCGGGCTCGTGCCGCCGTTGCTGTTCCGCCAGGCCGAGTGGAGGCGCCCGCCGCGGAGCGACCACGCCTGCGTCCCGCCGCCGTCGGCGGCGATCAGCCACACGCGCTTCCCGCTCCGCCACACGGCCGGCGCGGTGAAGAGATCGGTGCCGGACGGCGTCGAGACCACCTGCAGCTCGTGCCCCGTGTGCGGCCGCGTGCCCCGCAACCGGCTGAGCGAGAGAAGCCGGATCTTCCCGTCCTTGCCGCCCTGCGCGATGAGCTTCGACGTGAGGTAGACGGGCGAGGTGGAACCGAGATCGAGGTCGGCGTCGTTCAGCTGTGCGGTGTCCGTCGGCGTGTAATTTCCCGCCAGCTTCGCCTTGGAGGACAGGACGAGCACCGCGTCGCCCCAGTTGGTGTGACCGTCCCACGGTGCGTTGCCCGTAGCGACCAGGAGCTTGCCGCTGCGCGGGACGACGACCGCACCCGCACGTCCCCAGATCGCCGAGTCGCTGGCCGGGCACCTCGACGGCGCGAGGAGCACGTGCCGGTTCGAGCAGAGCGAGTTCCAGACGTGCAGCAACCGGCCGTTCCCCGCGGCGATGACGGCGACGTGCCCCTGGTACGGCGGCGCATCGCCGATGTACCCCCCGGTCGTGGCGATGATGCGGCCGCTCTCGAAATTGAGCGAGGAGGCGATCTTCTCGCGCGAGGCCAGCTTCGTGATCGCGCGGCGCCAGACCGCGTGTCCGGTCGAGACCGAGAGCTTCTGGATCCGGCCGTCCGGCGAGGCCGCGTAGATCCACTTCCGGCCGGGGTCGGCGACCGGCGTCGCAGTCGTGATCTGCGCCGAGCCGGCCAAATGCGAGTAGCGAGGCGGCGTCCAGCGCCACAGGATCTTTCCGTCGGCCGCGTCGATCGCGAGCGTGATGCCGTACGTCGTCGTGACGAAGAACACGTCGTGCGTCGCGCCGCGGACCGACACACCGTGGAGGTAGATCGCGGAGGAGTCGACCGTGCCCGGCAGATGAACCTGCTGCCGAACGAGCGAGCCCACGCTCGCTGCGGTGATGCCGGTCGCGTAGGGGTCGTCGTTGGAGCGGCGTGCGTCCCAGCCGAAGCGGGTCCAGTCGTGACTCGAGGTCGCGACGGTCTTGCGCGCACCGGCGACGCCGCTCGTCGAGCCGCCGCCGCCGCAGCCGGCAAGGACGACCCCCGCGGCGAGGATCAGCGCTAGCGACGAAGCAGGACGCGACGTAATTCGTCCTCTTTACCCGGCTCGAGGATCGCGAGCACCTGGTCGCCCGCTTCCAGAACCGTCGATCCGACTGCGATCTCCGCCCGGCCGCCGCGCATGACGGAGATGAGCCGCGAGCCCTCGGGCAGCGACAGCGCCTCGATGCTGCGGCCCGCCGAGGGCGACTCGCCGTCGATGTGCACCTCCACGATCTCGAGGTTCTCGCCGCGCAGCTCGAGCAGGTGGATCAGGTCGTGTTCCGGCACCTCGTGCTCGACCAGCGCCATCACGCTCGACGTCGCGCAGATGGTCGGCGAGATCCCGAGCAGGTCGAAGTGCGACTGGTTGCGCGGGTCGTTCACGCGCGCGATCACCTTCGGGACGCCGTACTTCTCGCGCGCGATCTGCCCGATGATCATGTTGTCCTCGTCGTCGCCGGTGAGCGCGAGCACGACGTCGGGCGGCCGCGCGATGCCCGCCTTCTCGAGGACGAAGAGCTCGGTCGCGTCGCCGCGCTGCACCTGGTGCTCGAACTCGTCCTCGAGCGACTCGAAGCGGTCGCGCTTCTGCTCGATCAGCGTCACTTCGGCGCCGAGCCGGAGGAGGGAGCGGGTCACGTTCGCGCCGATCTTGCCGCCACCGGCGACGATCACGTACATCAGACCGGCTCCGCGGTCGGTTCGGCTTCCTCCGCCGACTGCAGGGTCGGGATCGCGCACGTCCGCGCCGCGTCCATCAGCCTGTCGATCGCCACGCTCGTCGGGCACACGGTGTTGAGGCCGCGCTCCGCATAGAACTTCGCGCGGGCCGGGTCGAGCACGCGCACGACGACGCAGCGGACGTCGAATCGCTTCTGCGCGACCTGGCCGATGATGATGTTCGTGTTGTCGCCGTCGGTGGCGACCACGACGGCGTCGGCGTCCTCGATTCCGGCCCGACGCAGGAGGTCCGCGTCCATGCCGTGCCCGACGATGAACGCCCCGGGCCAGTTCTCCCCGAGCCGCGAGAGCGCGTCCTCGTTCTCGTCCACGACGGTCACGTCCCAGCCCTCGTGGTGGAGCTGGAGCGCAATCGCCGAGCCGACACGGCCGCAGCCGATCACGAGTGCATTCAGCATCGCCTCTCCCATGACGAACGAACCGTAGCTCGATAGGAGGGGTTGGCGAAACAGTGGCTGTGCCGCAGGGCCGCGCTGAACGCCGCGATACGGCGTCCTCAGTCGCGGCGATAGCAGCCACTATCGACGCTCCCTGCGTCCTTGCCTCGCGACGCCCATCGCACCCCTGCGACGAGCACCGTGCCGCCAACCCCTCCTACGCCTCCTCGAGCACACCCTGAGGGAACGCCACGACGAGCACCTCGGCAGGCGCTTTGCGCAGGACGTAGTCGACGGTCGGCGAGAAGAAGCGCGACTGCCGGCGCCAACGGGGCGCGGAGCCGAGCACGATCAGGTCGGCACCCGTCTCCTCGGTCGCCTTGACGATCGCCTCACCGATCGACCGCGCGCGGATCGCGTGCCCCTCGACCTTGACTCCAAGGTCCTCGCCGAGCGCGGCAGCCTCTGCGAGCGAGGCGGCCGCCCGTTCCTCCTCGTCGTACATCGGCCCGTCGAGCGGCTGGTCGAGCGGCACGCGGATCACGTGCAGCGCCACGACCGCGGCGTCCCGTTCCTGCGCCAGCTTGACCGCCGTCGCCACCATCTCCTCCCCGATCTCGCCGAGCTTCATCGGCACGAGGATCTTCGAGAACTCGGCCTGCGGCAGCTCGGCTTCCTCGACCGGCTCGACGTGCTCGAGGAGACCCGTGCCGCGACCGCGGCGCACCATGAGATAGACGACGACGCCGACGGCGAGCCAGATCGGGCCGCCGTAGCGCGCGCCGATGTGGGTCACCATGGCCGCGACGAAGATCGCGGTCGTCGCCAGCGCCCCGAGGACCGTCGGTATCGGGACGTCCGCGCCTCGAATCCGGATCGAGAGCGGGACGCGGAACGGACGCTCGAGGTCGGGCTTGCTGAAGCGAAGCCTGATCACTGCGAGCTGCGCGGCCGTGAACGCGACGAGGACGCCGAAGCTGAAGAGACTCGCGAGGAATCCCACCGGGTTGGTCGTGAACTCCGTCGTGAGGAGAAGCGCCATCGAGATCGACGCGGCGGCGATCACGGTCTCCGGCGAGTGGAGGCTGCGGCGGCTGAGCCGGCCGAAGCGGCGCGGGAGCTGCCCGTGCTCCGCGAGCGAGTGGGCAAGACGGCCGAAGCCGGAGTTCGAGGTCGCCGCGGCGACGAGGAGGATGAGCGCGCCGGTCAGGCCGACATAGACCCGCAGCACCCGTTCGACCCAGTAGGCCACGTGCGGCCCGAGCGCGTACACGATCCCCATCAGCGGCGCCCGCAGCCAGGTCGTGCCGAGCTGTGTCGTCCCGTTCGGCGCCGGATAGGCGGAGAGGCCGACCAGCGCGATCAGCACGGTCACGACCACGACCGCGCCGATGCCGAGAAAGAGGCTCCGCGGCAGGTCGCGGCCCGGCCGGCGCGTCTCCTCGGCGAAGTTCGCAACCGTCTCGAGCCCGGTGTACGCGAGGAAGGCGAGGGGCAGCGCGAACGCGATCTGGTGCCACGACGGCTGCACGCCGACGTGGAGGCCGCGCGTGAGCGCGCTCGGCGAGAAGAGGAAGGCGAAGCCGAGCAGCACCAGCAGCAGCTGCGTGACGAGATCGAGGATCGGAACCACGAGGGTGAACGAGTAGAGACGCGTCCGGCGGAAGAGGCGCACGAACGCGATCACCGCGATCACCACGCACCCGACGATCACGTCTCCCGGCCGCTGCGCGATCGAGTGCACGCCGATCGCCAGCCCGAGGTAATGCGGGAAGAAGAGCGCGGACAGCGCGATCACGATCAGGTAGTCGAGAAAGAGCGCCCACCCGGTCATGAACCCGGCCAGGTCGTTGAAGGCGACACGGACGAAGGTCGCGGCGCCGCCGGACTCGCCGATCGACGTCGTCCCCTCGGCATACGACATCGTCACGACGAGGAAGAGCACGCCGACGATGGCGAGGACGACGGGCGTGAGCCCGAGCGCGTGCAGCGCGACGATGCCGAGCGCGAAGTAGAGGGAGGACGCCACCTCGCCGTACGCGACCGAGGCGAGAGCCGGCGCGTCGAGCACCCGTTGCAGCCGCGGCAGCTTGCGGGCCATCCGCCGGTGAGCCTATCTCCGCCGCAGGAGATACAGGCGCCCGACCCCGAGCCCGATGAAGAGGAGGCCGAGGATGTAGCCCACGGAACCTCCCCCTGCCGCAGCGGTCTCGACGAGGAACGCGACCCCGAGCACGACCGAAGTGAGCCCCAGCACGAGCACCGAGCGCTTGTAGAAGCTCATGCCGCCCGCTCGCGCGGAGTCGCGACCATGACGCGGCACGGCGCATGGCGGAGGACGAAGTCGACGGCGTCGCCGAAGATCTGGCGCCGGCCGCGTTGCAGCCGCACTCGCCGCGGCCCGGCCATGACGATGATCTCGGAGTCGCGGCGGATCGCCTCGTCGACGATTGCGCGGCCGATGTTCCGGGTCCGGGCGATGCGGCCGATCACGGTCACGCCGTACGACTCGCCGATCGCGCGCGCCTCGTCGAGCTGCTCGTTCGCCTCGTGCACCTCTTCCGGCATCTCGGCGTCGAGCGGTTGGTCGAGCGGGATCTCGATCGCGGTGAGGGCGACGATCGAAGCGCGCCGCTCCGCTGCGAGCCGGCACGCGAAGTCCGTCGCCTCGTCGGAGGCGTAACCCGGGGCGATCGGGACGAGGATGCTGCGGAACTCCAGCACCGCGGCCGGGCCGAACTCGACCGGCGCGCGGATCGTCTCGGCGAGCGGCGCGTGCACGACGCGCCGCCGGTAGTAGACGTAGAAGGCGAAGCCGATGACGAGCCAGCCCATGCCCGCGTAGCGGATCGACGGTGTCTGGATCACGATCACGAGGAAGGAGAGCCCGGTGCCGAGCCCACCCAGGACGGCGAAGACGGGCCAGTTGACGCCGCGGAGCTGCAGGTTGAACCTCGACGTGTACGCGCTCTCGCTTCGGTCCCGATCCTTCATCCTCAGCCGGACGATCGAGGCGTGCGCGACGGTGAACGAGAACGTCGCTCCGAAGGAGTAGATCGCGCCCAGGAACGCCGTCTTGCCCGTGAGCGTGAGCAGGATCGGGATCGTCCCCGCGAAGAAGACGAGCGCGAGCCACGGCGTCTTGAAGCGCGGGTGGATCTTGCGGAACACGAGCGGCAGCTGCCGGTAGCCCGACATCGCGTACGTGATCCGCGAAGCGCCGATCACGCCGGCGTTCGCCCCGATGAAGAGGATCGTCGAGGCGAGGATCCCGAGGTAGACGCGGAGCGCGTGCGTGATCGCCGCCGAGCTGATGCCGAGGTTGTTGACGATCCCGAGCACCGGATCGTTCTGGTAGCCGTGCTGGTTGTGGAGATGCTGCGTCGGCTTCAGCCCGAGGAGCGTCGTGTAGCCGTGGTCGGCGGTGTGCACGACCGGCATCGCCGAGAGCGCGATCCACGGCAGCGTGAAGTAGATGGCGAAGACGGCGATCGCGACGTACATCACCGCGCGAGGCACGGTGCGCAGCGGGTCGCGCGCCTCCTCCGACATGTTGGAGACGGTCTCGATTCCCGTGTACGCGAGCATCGCGATCGGGATCGAGAGGAAGAAGTTGCTCCAGGTGGGCGCGACGCCGAAGTGGATGTTCGAGGTCAGGATGTGCGGCGAGAAGACGAGGACGAAGCCGAGCAGCACCAGCAGCAGCTGCGTCGCGAAGTCCGTCACCGCCAGGACGACGTTGACCTTGGCCGACTCCTGGACGCCGACGATGTTGAGGATCACGAGCGCCGCGATCACGACGATCCCGCCGACGATGTCCCACGGGTTCTCGCGGAGCGGCGGCCAGAAGACGGAGAGGTAGTGCGGGACGAAGAACGCCGATACGGCGATCGTGGCGATGTAGTTGAGCATCTGCGCCCACGCGGCCTCGAACGAGACCGTCTCGTTGAAGGCGTGGCGGGCGAAGCTCGAGGAGCCGCCCGCCTCGGGGTACCGCACGGTGCCCTCGGTGTACGTCGCGGCCGTGCAGGCGAAGATGAGGCCGGCGATGATGAAGACGATCGGCGTCAGGCCGAGCGCGTAGACCGCGACTACGCCGAGGGCGTAGTAGATCGAAGAGCCGACGTTGCCGTACGCGGTCGCAAAGAGCGCGTTCGTTCCGAGGACGCGCTCGAGCTGCTGGGCCTGGCGGCGCCGTCGTGCCACGGCGTGACTGTATTCCGCGCTGCGGTCGCGCCCACGCCCCTACCCGCAACCGGGCCGGTGGCGATCAGCACCCGGCAGGTCGCGTAGCGCAGCAGGAGGAGAATCTCGCGGGGGAAAGCACGCTGGAAGCCGCGACGGGACTCGACCGGCGCGCCGACGACGACGAGCTCGGCGCGGCGCTCGGCAGCGACGCGCGCGACCTCCTTCCCGAGACATCCGGGCCGTGTGCGAACGATCTCCCACCGCACCGCGACCCCGTAGGAGGTCGCCACCGCGGTCGCGGACTCGAGCCGCTCCTTCAGGCTCACGTGCTGCCCGTCGAGGTGTGCGTCGATCGGCAGCTCGCGCTCGAGCACGGCCGGTGCGACGAGGACGATCCGGGCACCGCGGTCGGCAGCGAGCCGGCACGCGAGATCCAGTGCGTGCTCCGTCTCCTCCCCGTCGAGGAGTGGCACGACGATGGTGCGATAGGCGATCGAGCCCGTCCAGCGCGCGAAGCGGCGCGCCCGGCGGTGGAGCAGGTGTACGTCCGGGAGCCTCATCGAATGAGCTGGTAGGGGACGGAGGCCAGGATCACGTTCGGCTCGACGAGCAGCAGCCGCTTCACGTAGAGGGCGCGCTGGTTGTGCAGGAGCCGCCGCCAGCCGCGGAGGATGAGTTCCGGGAGGACGACGAGGACATCGTCCCCTTCGCTCGTGAGCTCGCGCAGGTACGCGAGGAGCGGATCGCCGATGTCCCGGTACGGCGCCGCGAGCACCTCGAGCGGCACGCGCGCGTCCGCCGCCAGCCACTTGCGGCGCATCTCGGCCGCCTCGGTCTCGTCGAAGGCGAAGTTGACGGCCTTCGTGTCCGGGAGGCCGACGGCCTGCGCCCAGTTCAGGGCTCGCATCGAGGCGGCGTTGGCGCCCGAGACGAAGACCCGCACGGCGATCCGGCGGCCGTTCGGGCTCTCGTCCAGCGTCGGCACGTCCGCGACCACGACGCCGGGCTCGGTCAGGAGCCGGAGCTTGAGCGAGAACTCGAACCGGTGCCGCGCCTCCTCGGTGAGCGCGCGGCGGCGGAACTGCTCGGGGACGACCACCGTGACGAAGTCGGACTCGCCGCGCGGCAGCCGCCATACCTGCTCGAGCACGGCGTCGACCGTGCCGCCGTGCGGGTCGAGCGTCTCGAGCAGCGGGACGCCGCCGGAGAGGTGGAACCAGCGCGGGGCGATCCCGGGATCGCTGCCGCGCCGCGGGACGTGGATCGCGCGGAACCCGTCCGGCGAGATCGCTCGAGCGAAGGCGAGCGCGCGCTCGGCCGCCGGGTCGAGATCCTCGACCACGAGCAGCGTGCGGTTCCGTGCGTCGGGGGCCGCGGCGACGGCGGCAGCTCCGGCGCTCAAGCGGCGTCCGACGCGCCGGTAGTGCCGCCGCACGCCGAGCATCGCGACGACGAGCACCGGGATCGCGACCGTCACGAGCCAGGCGCCCTCGGCGAACTTCGTCCAGATCACGATCACGGTGACGAGACCGGTGGCCGTCGCACCGACGCCGTTCACGGCCATGCGGCCGCGCCAGCCCGGCGTCCGGACGCGCAGCCAGTAGCGGATCATCCCCGCCTGCGACAGCGTGAAGGCCGTGAAGACTCCGATCACGTAGAGGTGGATCAGGCTGTTGGTGTTCGCCTTGTAGATGACGAGCAAGGCGGCGGCGGCGCCCGCGAGCACGAGCATCCCGTTGGAGAAGACGAGCCGGTCGCCGAGGTTCGAGAACTGGCGCGGCGCGAACCGGTCGCGCGCGAGCAGCGCCGAGAGCCGCGGGAACCCCTGGAAGGACGTGTTCGCGGCGAGCACGAGGATCAGCAGCGTCGTCCCCTGGACCGCGTAGTACATGAAGCCGCCGAAGGAGCCGGCCGGGAACACCGTGCGCGCGATCTGCGAGACGACGGAGTCCGTGGAGCTCGGCATCGCGTGCACGCGCACCGCGAGGTAGGAGACACCCAGGAACATCGCGATCGCGATCGCCCCCAGGATCGCGAGGGTCGCCGCCGCGTTCCTTCCCTGCGGGTGCCGGAACGCGTTGACGCCGTTCGCGATCGCCTCCACTCCCGTGAGGGCGGTGGAGCCCGAGGAGAAGGCGCGCAGCAGGACGAACACCGTGATCACTCCCGTTCCGGCGGGGAGCGGGTTCGGCACGACCGCCTGATGGACGTGCCCGGTCGCGACCTGGAAGAGCCCGACGGCGACGAGGACGAGGATCGACGTCACGAAGGCGTACGTGGGGAGCGCGAAGAGCATCCCCGACTCGCGCACGCCGCGCAGGTTGGCGAGCACGATGATCACGAGGCACGCGAGCGACAGTCCGACCTTGTGCGACGTGAGGGACGGGACGAACGACGTGATGGCGTAGATCCCCGCCGAGATCGAGACTGCCACGGTGAGGACGTAGTCGGTCAGCAGCGCCGCGGCCGCGACGAGGCTCGGCGCGGTGCCGAGGTTCTCGCGCGCGACGACGTACGCCCCGCCGCTCGTCTCGTACACGCGCACCGTTTGCCGGTAGGAGAGGACGACGATCCCGAGCAGGCACGCGATTCCGATCGAGATCGGAAAGACGAGATACGCCGAGGTGGCCGAGACGGCGACGAGCACGACGAGCGCCGACTCCGTCGCGTACGCGACCGACGACAGCGGGTCGGAGGCGAAGATCGGCAGCGCGAGCCACTTCGGCAGCAGGGTCTCGTGGATCTGGCCGCTGTGCATCGGCCGGCCGACGAGGACCCGACGCAGGCGCTTCGGCTCGAGGGACCGCTCTTCGGTACGCGTGGCCGCGCTCACGTTCCCACGCTAGGTCCGCGCGTCTCAGTCGAAGATCAGGATTCCGCGGGCGAGCCTCAGGAAGAACTCAAGACGGTGCTGCGAGCCTGTATCCGGCCCCCGGCTCCGTGAGGATGAACCGCGGCCGCGCCGGGTCGGGCTCGAGCTTGCGCCGGAGCTGCGAGATGTAGACGTGGAGGTAGTGCGACTCGTCGCCGTAGCCCCTCCCCCAGACCTCGCGCAGCAGCATCGTGTGCGTCAGCAGCTTTCCCGGGTTACGGGCGAGGACGCGGAGAAGCGCGAACTCGTGCGGAGTCAGCTGGACCGGCTCGCCTCCGACGGACACCGCTCGCTTCTCGAGATCGATCCGGAGGTCGCCGACCTCGACGACCGGCTCGGCCGGAGCATCGGCGCGCCGCAGCGCCGCCCGCAGCCGGGCGAGCAGCTCGTCGATCCCGAACGGCTTCGTCACGTAGTCGTCGGCGCCCGCGTCGAGCGCCGCGACCTTCTCGGCCTCGTCGCCGACGACGGAGAGGACGATCACGGGCGCGCTGCTCCACGTGCGCAGCTCGCGGCAAACGGCGGTGCCGCTTCCGTCGGGCAGCACGAGGTCGAGCACCACGGCGTCGGGCGGATTCGCCGCGAGCGCCGCGAGCGCCCCCGCCGCCGTGTCGGCGGTCTCCACCTCGTAGCCCGCCCCGTGCAGGCTCGTCCGCAGCGCCCGGAGGATCTGCGGCTCGTCGTCGACGACGAGGACGCGGGCGCTCAAGCGTGCACCGCTGCCGGGTGCTCCGCGAGCGGGAGCGAGAGGACGAGGTGCCCGCCGCCGGGATCGTCCTGCGCCCAGAGCCGGCCGCCGTTCGCCTCGGCGAACCCGCGCGCGATCGCCAGGCCAAGCCCGGACCCGTGTCCTGCCGTCCCGCGCCGAAACGGCTGGAACAGAGCCTCCCGCTGCTCGTCGGGCAGCCCGGCGCCCGTGTCGATGACATGGATGCGCAGCTCGGTCGCGCCGCGTTCGACCCGGAGCAGGACCTGCGAGCCGGCCGGGGAGTAGCGCAGCGCGTTCTCGAGCAGGTTGGCGAGGACCCGCTCGATCTGGGCGGCGTCGACCTCGACGGGCGGCGTCTCCGAGCCGAGATCGAGCCGGACGCGACCCGCCTCCGTCCCGAGACCGGCAAGCGCCTGGCCGACGAGCTCGTCCGCGTGCCACAGCTCGCGGTGAGGCTCGGCGGCGCCGGCCTCGAGACGCGAGAGGTCGAGCAGCTGCTCGACGACGCGATCGAGCCGGGTCGCTTCGCCGCGGATCGTTTCGGCGAGGCCGAGGCGATCCTCCGGTTCGAGCGTCAGGCCCGGGCTCGCGAGCGCGTCGGCCGAGGCGAGGATGGCCGTGAGCGGCGAGCGCAGGTCATGCGACACGGCGCGCAGCAGCGCCGTCTTGAGTGCGTCGCTCCGGCGCAGCGCCTCGGCCTCCAGCGCCTCGCCCGCCAGCCGCTCGCGCTCTTCGGTCAGCTTCCGCAGCGCAGCGAGCGCGGCCTCGGCCTCCTCGGCGCGCCGGCGCGAGCGCGTCGCCAGCTCGCTCACGACGACCGCCGTGACGAGGAAGACGAGGAGCGCGAACCAGTTCTTGGTATCCGAGATCGTGAACGTGTAGAACGGCTCGACGAAGAAGAAGTTGAACGCGAGCATGCTCCCGATCGCCGTGCCGACCGCGTACGCGATCCCCCACGCGACGGCGACCGGGATGATCGCCAGCAGGTAGAGCACCGCCAGGCTGAGCACGGGCACGTGGCCCTTCAAGAGCTCGATCGCGCCAGTGACGAGCGCGACAGCGCCCGCAGAAGCCGCGACCCGGGTGAGCGTTCTCACCCGGGCAACGGTACTCCGCTAGCCGTGAATGGAGATGAGGAGCGGGATGATCAGGATCGCGACGATGTTCGTGATCTTGATCATCGGGTTGATCGCCGGGCCGGCCGTGTCCTTGTACGGGTCGCCGACCGTGTCCCCGGTGACCGCGGCCGCGTGGGCCTCCGAGCCCTTGCCGCCGTATTCGCCGTCCTCGATCAGCTTCTTCGCGTTGTCCCAGGCGCCGCCGCCGGCGGTCATCGCGATCGCGAGGAAGAGGCCGGTGACGATCGTCCCGATCAGCAGGCCGCCGAGCATCTTCACGTTGATCAGCCCGACCACGATGGGGATCAGGATCGGCACCATCGAAGGCAGGATCATCGAGCGGATGGCCGAGCTGGTGACGATGTCGATCGCCGGCCCGTATTGCGGGCGTTCGGTGCCCTCCATGATCCCGGGGTGCTCGCGGAACTGGCGGCGCACCTCTTCCACGACCTCGCCGCCGACGCGCCCGACCGCCTGCATGGCGAGCGACGCAAAGAGAAACGGCATCAGGCCGCCGATGAGGAGGCCGGCGATGACCCAGGCGTCGTTGAGCTGGAAGAGCGTGGGCAGGCCCTGCTCGGCGAGCCCGTCCGAGTACGAGCCGAAGAGGACGAGCGCGGCCAGCGCGGCGGAGCCGATCGCATAGCCCTTCGTCACGGCCTTCGTCGTGTTGCCGACCGCGTCGAGCGGGTCGGTGATGGCACGCACCTCGGGCGGGAGATCGGCCATCTCGGCGATCCCGCCTGCGTTGTCGGTGACCGGGCCGTAGGCGTCGAGCGCGACGATGAGGCCGGTCATCGAGAGCTGCGCCATCACGGCGACGCCGATCCCGAACAGGCCCGCGAGGTGGTTCGCCAACAGGATCCCGACCGCGATCACGACGACCGGCAGCGCCGTCGCCTGCATCCCGATGGCGAGGCCCTCGATGATGTTCGTCGCATGGCCGGTCTGCGAGGCACGCGCGATCGCCTTGACCGGGTTCCAGCGCGTGCCGGTGTAGTACTCGGTGATCCCGACGAGGAGCGCGGTGATCGCGAGCCCGACCAGCGCCGAGCCGTAGAGGTTGCCGAACGAGAAGTCCCCGCTCGAGTCGAAGCCCATCGTCACCGGGATGAAGATCAGCGCCGAGATGACGGTCGCAACGAGGACGGCGCGGTAGAGCGCGTTCATGATGTTGCCGCCCTCACGGACGCGCGCGAACTGGACGCCGATGATCGAGGCGATGATCGAGACGCCGCCGATGCAGAGCGGATAGAGCCAGAGCTCGTTGCCGGTGAGGAACGGACGACCGGTGACGCCGAGCAGCATCACGGCGACGGCGGTCACGGCGTACGTCTCGAACAGGTCGGCGGCCATGCCGGCGCAGTCGCCGACGTTGTCGCCGACGTTGTCCGCGATCACGGCCGGGTTGCGCGGGTCGTCCTCCGGGATCCCCGCCTCGATCTTGCCGACGAGGTCGGCGCCGACGTCCGCGGCCTTCGTGTAGATGCCGCCGCCGAGCCGGGCGAACACGGAGATGAGCGAGCCGCCGAAGGCGAGGCCGACGAGGTGCTCGATCGCCTGGTGCGGCGTGTCGCCGATCCAGGCGGTGAGGATCCCGTAGTAGCCGGCGACGCCGAACAGGCCGAGCCCCACCACCATGAGACCCGTGACGGATCCGGCGCGGAACGCGACGTTGAGCGCCGGCGGCAGCCCGTGCCGGGCAGCCTCCGCGGTCCGCACGTTCGAGCGCACGGCGACGTTCATCCCGATGAAGCCGGCGGCCGCCGACAGGACCGCCCCGATGAGGAAACCGATCGCCGTTCCCCAGCCGAGCGAGTGGTAGAAGCCGAGCAAGAGGAACGGCGCGATCGCGACGACCGCGATCGTCGTGTACTGGCGGCGCAAGTACGCGGCGGCACCCTCCTGCACGGCGCGCGCGATCTCCTGCATCCGCTCGTTGCCGGCCGGCTGCCGCAGCAGCCAGGCCGTGAGGTAGAGGCCGTAGACGACAGCCGCGCCCGCGCACAGCAGCGCGAACAGCACGGCGTGATGCATGAACCAACTCATCGGTAAGAGCTCCCTCCGGGCGTCACAAAGTCAGCGCCGAGACACCCCGGCGCGGCCTGGTTTTTACCACACAGCCCGGATCGGCCGTGTCACGAAGTGGGCGTGCGGACGTGCCAGCGAACCTGTTCTTCGAAGATCTCGCGCGCCGACGCGCCCTCCTCGTGGCGCGCGATCTGGCGCTCGGCGGCGTTCCGCTCGGGAATCGCGAGCCACTCGGCGGCGCCAAGCTCCTCGGCCACCGGCCGCACCCAGTCGACGAGACGCTCGAGCCGGGCGCGGGCCGGCACGGACTCACCGCTCGCGAAGTCGATCAGCTCGCCCGAGAGGCCGTAGCGGATGGCGCGCCAGAGGTTCTCCTCGAGCAGGCGGTTCGGCAGCTCGGGCAGAGGCTCGTTCTCGTCGAGCGCGCGGGCGATCCGCGCGGCCAGCGAGTAGCCGAGCGCCGCGAGCGACCGCGACTCGCCGAGGTCCGGCTGCGCGTCGCAGATCCGGATCTCGACCGTCGGGAAGGCGAGATGCGGCCGCACGCTCCACCAGATCTGCGTGTGCTCGGAGATCGAGCGCGTCTCGTAGAGGAAGCGAACGTAGGCGTCCCACTCGTCCCAGGTCGAGAGCCCGTCCGGGATGCCGCAGCGCGGGAACATCCGCGTGAAGATCTGCGTGCGCGCCGAGTGGAGCCCCGAGAAGACGCCTTCCACGAACGGCGAGCTCGCGGAGAGCGCCAGCAGCTCCGGCAGGAAGTTCCGGAGGGCCGAACAGACGCGGATCGCGCGGTCCGGGCCGTTGATGCCGACGTGGACGTGCTGGCCGAACGAGTTGTTGCGCCAGACGACGTAGCGGAGAACCTCGTCGTTGAGGCGGTAGTGCGGCGTGTCGATGATCCGTTGCTCCTGCCACGGGCTCCAGGGGTGCGTGCCCGTGGAGCCGAGCGCGACTCCGCGCGACTCCGCAACGGCGCGCAGCTGCTGCCGCCGCTCGCCGAGCAGGGCCGCGGCGTCTGCGAACGAGTCGCAGCGCCCCGTGCGGACCTCGATCTCGGACGCGATCAGCTCGCCCACGAGATGCGGCTCGAGCTCCGTTCCCTGCGCCGCTTCCTGCAGCTCCTCGAAGCGGTTGACGAGTCCCAGAGTGTCCGGATCGAGGATCGCGAACTCCTCCTCGACGGCGACCGTGAAGTCGGGCACCGCCTCGAACGCCTCGCGCGAAAGCGCGAGCATCTCCTGGTAGCCGAGCCGCTGCTCCTCGCCCATCGGCAAAGCCTACTCACGAGATTGAAGCGCCGGGCACCAGGTCGGCGGAGAGAGTAAAAAGCGCCTGTGCAGCAGCTTTCCGACCTTCCGCGCGTCTGGGCGGGAACCTACCTCCCCGGCTACCACGACTGGGGGGATGCGTTTCGACCCACGTACGCAGGGTTCCCAGTGGATTTGCTTCCGCCCATCGAACGTGAGCTGGACGACGAGCTTCGCTGGCTGCTGCGCGAGCCGATCGTCGACGAGCCGCTCGCAGGAACCGCCACCCGCGATGAGCTCGACGCGCTCCTGGCGGGCCGCGCGGTCAGTCTTCCGCCGTCGTTTTCGGCCTTCGTCGGCTCAGCTGAGCCCCGCAGACGGCTCCGCTCGGCCACGGACTGTTACATCCGGCTTCCCGACTCCATCGTTCGCTTCGGCCAGGGCTGGCTGATCAACTTCCTGGCCGACTCCCAGGCCTGCGCTTTCTGGCTGCTCTATACGGGACCGGACGGGGAGGCGGTGATCGTGACGGAGTATCCGCCCGGCTTCGAGTTCAGCGACGAGGAGGCAACGCGGCAGCAGCGCGACTCCGGATCCCTCGCCTCCGACGCCTCGGTGTGCGCGGAATCGTTCTCGGAGTTCCTCTATCGCCTCTGGATCGAGAACGAGATCTTCTTCCGGCGCGAATCCCTCACGGACGAGCAGCGCCGGTACGGAGAGCACTTCCGCGAGCGCATGCGCGAAGGCTTGAAGCCGTAGGTCACTGGAGCAATCGTTCGGCGACCACGCTCCAGCTCCAGCGTCGCTCGACGGCCCGGCGCGCGGCGAGGCCCAGCTCACCTCGACGGTCGGAGTGCAGCGCGAGGATCGCCGCCAGGTGCTCGCGCAGGGCTGCGACGTCGCCGGCGGGGAACGAGAGGAGCGGGGCCGCCTCCGGGCCGACCTCCCCGCCGATGCCCGCCGCCACCTCTGCGAGACCGGAGTGCGCCGAGACGACGGGCAGCAGGCCGGCCGCGGCTGCCTCGGCGGCGACCATCCCGAACGCCTCGGGGAAGATCGATGGCACGACGGCGACGTCGCAGAGCGGCAGCAGGTGCCGGAGGTGGCGGTGCTCGAGCGCCCCGGTGAAGAGCGTGCCGAGCGGGGCGAGCGCCTCGAGCTGCTCGCGGAAGTCGCCGAAGCCGACCACGACGGCACGCGCCTCGAGGCCGGCGATCGCCTCGAGCAGCACCTGGACGCCCTTGTTCTCGATCAGCTTCCCGAAGTAGACGACGGTCGGGCGCTCGTCGGCGAAGAAGCGCGCGAACCGCGCGGCGTTGCCCTCGTCGGGAAGCCGCTCGTCGGCGTTGCCGGGGTTCGGCGGATCGTTCCGCGCCTCCTCGAGCAGCGCGGCGAGCGCCTCGTCGCGCGGCTCGGGCCGGAACTCCTCCACGTCGACACCCGGCGGCACGATCTCGACGCGGTCGACGTGTCCGCACACATCGTCGAGCACGGCGCGGATGTGCTCGGAGCCGGCGTAGACGACCTCCGCCCCGGCGAGCGTCTCGCCACCCCAGCGCGCGAGGTCGGGACGGCCGCGCATCGCGTACTCGAGCTCCGACCCGTGCGCCTTGACCCGGAAACGCATCCCGCTCGCTGTGCCGACCGGCGCGCCGAGCAGGACGTGGTTCGCGAAGACGAGATCCGCCGGGGCGAGCTCGCGCAACGTCGCGGCGTTCGCCTCGACGTAGGCAGCGCGCTCCTCCGGCGTGAAATCCCCGAGCAGCCGCGCCTCGAGCCCCTCGTAGCGGTCGAGGACGAACGTGGGCAGCAGTCCGCCCGGCAGCTCGGGCACGACAACGCGCGCGCCGCCGAGGTCGTAGCGCTCCGGGTGCCGCTCCTGGCAGACGACCGTGACGTCGTGCCCGGCAAGGCTCCACTCGCGCGCGAGCGCCCGGGTGTAGACATTCGACCCGGTGCCGCCGAGCAAGTACCCATGCCAGAGAAGAACTCTCAGGTCAGGTGAAAATACAGGGCGTAGAGCAGGTCGACCGCGGGGTTGGAGGTTTCCACCGTCACGTCGCTCGGCGTCTCGAGTAGCGCCTCGGAGTAGTTGAAGATGATCTTCACGCCGGCCGAGACGAGATCGTCCGCCGCCGGCTGCGCGCCTGCCGCCGGCACGGCGAGCACACCTACCACCACGTTGTGGTCGCGTACGAGTTCCGGCAGACGCTCGTAGGGCTCGACCGTGACGTGCCCGATCGGCTGCCCGAGCTTGGCCGGGTCGGTGTCGACGACCACGGCGATGTTGATGCCGTGCTCCGCGAAGATCGAGGACGAGGCGATCGCCTGGCCGAGCCGGCCGGCGCCGACGAGGGCGACGTTGTGCTGCCCCTGCGTGCGCAGGATCTTGCGGATCGCGTCGAGTAGGAGCTCGATCGAGTAGCCGACCCCGCGCTTGCCGAACTTGCCGAAGTTGGACAGGTCGCGGCGGATCTGGGTCGCGTTGATGTTCGTGTACTCGGCGATCTCCTGCGACGAGATCCTCGTCTTCCCCATCTTCCGCGCCTGTGTCAGCACCTGGAGGTACCGGGACAGGCGGGAAGCGACGCCGACGTTCAAGCGCTCGGCCACACGACCCCCCTTCGCTCGACTTCGTAACAGCCTTCTCTGTTGTACCAGCCGACCTAGCCGCTCGCTTGTGCAACCGCCCGGCGCAGCGCGTCGGGGTGCACGTGGTAGACGAAGCGCCGCTGCCCGTCGATCTCGACCACCGGGATCCACTCGCGGTACGCGGCCTCGAGCTCGGGGTCGCCGTCGATCGCGACCTCCCGCAGCTCGAAGCCGAGCTCGTCCCGCGCAGCGGTGACGACACGCCGGGCCGCAGCGCAGAGGTGGCAGCCCGACGAGGTGAAGAGGACGACTTCGGCTACGGGTAGATCCCGCGGGTCACGGTCGCCTCCGCGACGCGCTGCACCGCGAGCCCGTAGGAGGCGACGCGCATCGGGAGCTTGCGGCTCTGTGCCGTCTCCCACGTCTCGTCGAAGGCGCGGCTCATGATGTCGTTGAGCTTCGCGTTCACCTCGACCTCCTTCCAGAAATACTCCTGGAGGCCCTGCACCCACTCGAAGTACGAGACGACGACACCGCCCGCGTTGGCGAGCACGTCGGGGAGGATGAGCACGCCGTTGTCCTCGAGGATCGCGTCGGCGGCCGGGGTGACCGGTCCGTTCGCGCCCTCGCAGATGATCGAGGCCTTGACCTCCGCGGCGTTGTCGGCGGTGATCACCTGCTCGAGCGCGCACGGCGCGAGGACGTCGCACTCGAGCAGCACGAGCTCCTCGTTCGTGATCGTCTCGGCGTCCTTGAGGCCGACGAGCGTGCGGTTCTCGGCCTTGTACGCGACCGCAGCCGGCACGTCGATGCCCTTCGGGTTGTAGAGCGCCGTCGTCGAGTCGGAGATCGCCACGACGGTCGCGCCCTCCTGGTGGAGGAATTGCGCGAGGTAGCTGCCGACGTTGCCGAAGCCCTGTACGACGACGGTCATCCCCGCGATGCGCTTGTCGAGCTTGGCGACGGCGTCCCGGATGCAGAAGAGGGCGCCGCGCGAGGTCGCCTCGACGCGACCGAGCGAGCCGCCGATCGTGAGCGGCTTGCCGGTGACGACGCCGAGCACCGAATGGCCCTTGTTCATCGAGAAGGTGTCGAAGATCCAGGCCATCGTCGAGCCGTCGGTGCCGACGTCCGGCGCCGGGATGTCCTTCTCCGGCCCGATCTCGTTGATGATCTCGCTCGTGAAGCGGCGGGTCATCCGCTCGAGCTCGCCGCGCGACATCTTCTTCGGGTCGCAGACCACGCCGCCCTTGGCGCCGCCGAACGGGATCCCCATCAACGCGCACTTCCACGTCATCCACATGGCCAGCGCCTTCACCTCGTCGACGGTGACGTCGGGGTGGTAGCGGATACCGCCCTTCGACGGCCCGCGGGCGATGTTGTGGGTGACGCGGTAGCCCTGGAAGACCGACGTGGACCCGTCGTCCATGCTCACCGGGATCGAGACCTCGATCGCCTTCTTGCATGCGCCGAGCACGGCGATGAGGTTCTGGTCGATCTCGAAGGTGGTGCCCACGCGGCGCAGCTGCTCACGCGCCAGCTCGAACGGGTTCTCGCGAAGGTGGGTCGTCGTGACAGCTGCGCTCAAGGCCTGCTCCTTTTGTCGCTGCAAACAGCGCGGAAAAACCTGACGCCGCGGCGAGCTTAGCGCGAGGCGTACGCGTCGAGTGCCAGGTACCGCGGGTACTCGAGCGCCTCGGTCCAGCGAGCGGCCGAAGCGATCATCGCCGCGTTGTCGGTGCAGAGGGCGAGCGGAGCCGCGGCCGCCTCGGGAAGCGCCGCACGCAGCGCCGAGTTCGCGGCCACGCCGCCGACGATCGCGATCCGCTGCCGCCCGGCCTGCTCGGCCGCCTCGCGCACGCGCTCGACGAGCGCCCGCACGATCGCGTGCTGGTAGGAGGCGGCGAGGTCGGCGCGTCGGCCGGCGAGCTCCTCCTCGCTCAGATCACGGACGGCATAGAGGAGCGCGGTCTTCAGCCCCGAGAACGAGAAGTCGAGGCGGGGCACGCGCGCCACCGGGAAGTCGTACGCGCCCGCGTCGCCGTCGCGCGCGAGCCGGTCGATCTCGCGGCCGCCCGGGTAGCCGAGCCCGAGGAGGCGCGCCCCTTTGTCGAACGCCTCGCCCGCCGCGTCGTCGAGCGTCGACCCGAGCAGCTGCCGTTCGGTGTGCGAGCGCACGTCGAGCAGCATCGTGTGGCCGCCGCTCGCCAGCAGGCAGAGAAACGGCGGCTCGAGCGGCTCCGGCTGGAGATAGAGCGAAGCGACGTGCCCGTCGAGGTGGTCGACCGGGACGAGCGGGAGGCGCCGCGACCACGCGACCGCCTTCGCCGCGGCGAGACCGACGAGGAGGGCGCCGATCAGGCCCGGCCCCTGGGTCACGGCGACGCGGTCGACGACCTCGAGGCTCGCGTCCGCCTCCGCGAGCGCCTCGCGGATCACCGGCGTCACGAGCTCGAGGTGCCGCCGCGACGCGACCTCGGGCACGACGCCGCCGTAGCGCGCGTGCAGCTCGGCCTGCGAGGAGACGACGCTGGAACGGATCTCGCCCTCGTCGGTGACGAGCGCCGCCGCAGTCTCGTCGCACGAGGTCTCGATCCCCAGGATCAGCGCCCGACCGGGTCCTTCCACATGATGAGCGCGTCCTCGCGGTTGTCCGTGTAGTAGCCGCGCCGCAGGCCGCGCGAGCGGAAGCCGAGCCGCTCGTAGAGGGAGATCGCCTGCTCGTTCGAGACGCGAACCTCGAGCGTGTAGCCGCGCCGGGCGTCGTCGGCCGTGACGTCGAAGAGCCGCTCGAGCAGCATCGTCGCGACACCGCGGCCGCGGTGCTCTGGATCGACCGCGACGTTCATCACGTGCCAGGCGTCGACGTAGCGCGAGACGATGAGGTAGCCGACGAGCGCGCCGTCCTCCCCCTCCGCCTCGAATGCGCCGAGGCAGATCGAGCTCGGCTTCGCCAGCTCGCCCGCGAACATCGAGCGGGACCACGGCGTCGGGTAGGAACGGCGCTCGATCTCCTCGATCTCGAGGAGATCGTCGAGCGCGAGCCGGCGGAGCTCGATCGTGGTCACTGGACGTTCCTCTCGGCGTCGGGAACGCGAAGGTACAGCGGCTCGAGCTCTTCGACCGGCTGCGGCTCGCCGGCCAGCGCCGCGTGGAAGCGGGCGCGCGGCAGGTGGCGCTCGTCGTCGTCCGGCGGAACGACCGCGCCGCGCTCCTCGAGCTGCTGCCGGTAGCGCTTCGCGCCGTCGCCGACGCAGACCGTGTCCTCGCGAAGCGGCAGCTCGGCCGGAAGGAGGACCTGCGGCTCGCCGTCCAGAAGGGTGAACACCTCGCGCCGCTTCGCGTCGACGACCGGCAGTGCTTCCGGGGCGCCGGCGGCCAGCGCCGCGAGGGTCGATACGCCGGAGCCGGGGACGTCGAGCGAGAGTGCGAGCCCGCATGCGACCGCGAGCCCGATGCGGACTCCGGTGAAGCTGCCCGGACCGAGCCCGACCGCGAGCCGGTCGAGGTCCGACGGATGAGCGCCCGCCTGGCGCAGCAGCGCATCCACGTCCTCGAGCAGCGTCTGCGCGCGCGAACAACGCTCGCCGAGCACCTCGAGATGTCCATTAGAACCTGTGTCCACGAGCGCGCTCGTCGCGACCGCCGTCGCCGTATCGAAAGCCAACGTCAGCATTCCTCGATCTCCACCGCTCTCCCAGCGCCAGCATGCCGCAAACGCACGGCGTAGCGAGGCGCGGGCAGGACGCCCTCGCCGGCCTCCGGCCACTCGACGAACGCGATCGCCCTCTCGAAATACGGCTCGAGATCCCCCCACTCCGCTGGGGAGACGCCCTCGAAGCGGTAGAGGTCGAGGTGCGAGACCTCGACGCCGTCGCCGTGGTAGCGATGGCCGATCGTGTACGTGGGGCTGGTGACGCGCTCTCGTACGCCGAGCGCCCCGCACGCGCCGCGAACGAAGGTCGTCTTGCCGGAGCCGAGCTCGCCCGCGACCGTGACGACGTCGCCGGTCGCAAGCCTTCGCGCGAGCTGCGCAGCGAGCGCCTCCGTCTCCTCCGGCGAGTGGCTCTGCTGCTCCACGCGTACGATCCAAGCATGCCCGCCTACGTGATCGTCGAGACCGACGTCCACGACCCGGAGCAGTACGCGCGCTACCAGGCTGCGTCGCCGGACGCCGTCCACTCCGGCGGGGGGCGCTTCGTGGTGCGCGGCGGCGACCTCGCGGTGCTCGAGGGAGACTGGAATCCCTCCCGGCTCGTCGTCCTCGAGTTCCCCGACCTCGAGGCCGCGAGGCGCTGGTACGACTCGGCCGAGTACGAGCAGGCGAAGCGTCTGCGCGAGGGAGCCGCGAACCTCCGCATGGTCGCGGTGCAGGGGCTCGACGAGCCGCTCTAGCTCCGGGAACTCGGTTGGCGGCATCGGACCCATATAGGACCGAGGTGGGTGATCTTTCCGATCGTGCGCTCTGGCAACAGGCGCGTGAAGGTGACGGCTCCGCGTTCGGCGTCCTGTTCGAGCGGCATGCCGGCCGGATCTACAACTACTGCTTCCGCCGCACCGCCGACTGGGCGCAGGCCGAGGATTTGACGTCCAGCACCTTCCTCGTTGCGTGGCGTAGCCACGGGCGCGCACCCCTCCAGGCCGAGAGCGCTCTGCCGCTGCTCTACGGGATCGCGACCAACGCGCTGCGCAACCAACGCCGCTCGCTGCGACGCCGCCGCGAAGCGCTCGCGCGACTCCCCCTCGAGCGAGTCGAGGAGACCGACCTCGCCGAGGATGCCTCGACGCGACTCGACGACCAGGCTGCGATGCGACAGTTGCTGCGCCTGTTCGCCCGACTCCCGGGTCGCGAGCAGGACGTGATCGCGCTCTGCGACTGGAGCGGGCTCTCCTACGAAGACGCCGCCGCTGCCCTGGACATCCCGATCGGCACGGTTCGCTCGCGGCTGTCGCGCGGTCGTCGCCGGCTGCGGGAACTCGCGACGACCGGCGGACCCGAAGTGGATGTCGATGTCGTCCCGCTTCGCATCGAGGTGAACGAGCAATGAGCATCCGTCTTACTCCTCCCCCTGAGCGCGAGTTCCCCGCGGGACGGCTCCAGCAACGGAAGGAGCAACTCGTGTCCGAGCTCTACGGAACCTCCGCCGCGCCGAGTCGGCACCACCCGCGGCGAGTCCTTGTGCTCGCCGCGGCCTTCGCCGTCGCAGGCATCCTCGCCGCGGCCGGCTATGCCGGCTACAAGCTCGCCCACCCTGTAACACCGGTCGCGACGATCGGCTGCTACGAGACCGACTCGCTCGACGCGAACACGTCGGTTCTTGCCTCCGGTACGCAGTCGCCGGTTGCAGCCTGTGCCGCCGGGTATGCGTCCGCGTTCCCGGGCTCACAGCGGCCCGCGAGCTTCGTGGCCTGCGTGCTGCCCAGCGGCTCGATCGGCGTCTTCCCGGGCGACGCAGGGAGCGGCACGTGCAAGAGCCTCGGCCTCTCCGACCGGGCCGTCCAGCAACAGACGAAGTAGTTCGGACGGTTCAGAAGAGGCCGAGCTGCTCGGCAGGCGCGGCGACGGCCGGCTCCGTCTCGAGCTCAGGCTCGGCGACGGCAGCCGGCTGGACGCCGCTCCCGATGAGCTCCGGCAGACGGGCGAAGTCGGCCTCGAGCACCTTGAGCATCGCGGGCGTGTAGAGCGCGGCGGCCGGGTGGTAGAGCGGATAGAGCAGGACGCTGCGGCCGGCGATCGTCAACTCCTGCTCCTGGCCGTGCACGCGGGTGATCCCGAGCGGCCGGCCGGAGAGGAGCTTGGTGGCGAAGTTGCCGAGCGTCGCGATCACCTTCGGCTCGATCAGGTCGATCTGACGGAAGAGGTGCGGCTCGCACGATTCGATCTCGTCCTGCTGCGGGTCCCGGTTGCCGGGCGGGCGGCACTTGAGGACGTTTGCGATGTAGACGTCCTCGCGGCGAAGGTCGACGCCCGCGAGCAGGCCGTCGAGCAGCCTCCCCGCCTGACCGACGAAGGGGACGCCCTGCTTGTCCTCGTGGAAGCCCGGCGCCTCGCCGACGAACATCAGGTCGGCGTGCGGGTTGCCGGCGCCGAACACGACCTGCGTTCGTCCCTGCGCCAGACGGCAGCGGGTGCAGGAAGCGGTAGCTGCTGCGTACCCCTCGAGCGTTTCTACGGCCGCCACCGGTACTGCACTCACGGGGGCGAGTCTACGAGGCACGCCCGACGGACACGACGCGTGCGCGCCAGCGCCCACGGGGCGCCTCGACCTCGATCTCGTCGCCGGGGGCCTTCCCCAGCAGCGCCCGGCCGACGGGCGACTCCGGCGAGACGCCGCCGACACCGGTGATCTCGATCTCCAGCTTCTCACCGTCGTCGCGCTCGAGCTCGACCCGGGAGCCGACCGTGACGACGCCGCTGGCCGCGGCCGCCTCCTCGTCGACGATCGTCGCGTGCTGCAGCCGGTGACGCAGCACACGGATCCGGGCCTCGAGCAGCCCCTGCTCGTTCTTCGCTGCGTGGTACTCGAAGTTCTCCGAGAGGTCGCCGTGCGCCCGAGCCGTCGCGATCGCCTGCACGACCTCCTGCCGCTTCGGGCCCTCGAGCTCGGTGAGCTCCGACTGAAGCTGCGCGTGGGCGGCGGGCGTCAGCAGCTCGCCCTCTTCGTCCCCCCTGGCCACGGAGCTAGTGGCCGCAGCCGCAGGAACCGCCGCAGCACCCTCCTCCGCCACCGGTCGCGACCTTCGTCACGCCGTGGACGGCGAAGGTGGAGAACTGCCGCGAGACGTTCGTCGCTGCGCAGTCGGGGCAGGCGACCTGCTCTTCGCCGCGGACGAGCTCCTCGAAGTGGGACTCGCACTCCATGCAGACGTATTCGTAGATGGGCACAGCAGCAACAGACGGTACCAGCGTGTCGTCCGATGGGGAGGATGCCCCGCAGCCCGTCGGCAGTTCAGGATGACGGGCCATGGGTTGGGTCGATCTCGAGTTCGTGCTGATCTCGCTCGCCGCGATGTTGTCGCCGACGACGCTGACGTTCTCGGTGCTCGCGGTCGTGCTGTCGAAACGACCTCTGCGCACGGGCGTCTGGTTCTACCTCGGCGCCTTCACGGTCACGATCGCGATCGGCATCCTCGCCGCGTTCGTTCTCGGCGACGTCGCGGCGCCTTCCTCGAGCGGGGAGCGCAAGACCTGGGTCTCGGTCTTCGACCTCGTCGCGGGCCTCGCCCTGTTCGTCTACGTCGCCCGCACCTGGCGGCGGCCCATTGGAGAGAAGACGACGAAGGGGATGGTGGACAAGATGAGCACTGTTGCCTCATCTCCGTGGATCGCCGTCTTCGCCGCTGGAGCAACGCTCGCGAACCCCGGCGGCTTCATCCCGCTCGCGCTCAAGGCGATCTCCGAGACCGATCCGACGACCGCCGGCTATGCCGCGTCCTGGCTCTTCTTCACGGTGGTCTCGCTGCTTCCGCTGAGCCTGGCTGTCCTGCTCATGCTCGTTGCACCGGCTCGGGCCGAGCGAATCCTCCGCGCCGCGCGCACCTGGCTCGAGGGGAACCTTCGCCTGATCGCGTCAGTGATCATCCTGCTGCTGGCGGTGACGCTTCTCCGCAACGGCATCTCCGGGCTCACGGGCTAGCCGAGCTAGGAACCGCAGGTCGCTCCGCCGTCGTCGAGGAGCTCGCGGACGAGCCCGTCGGGGGTGCCGGGGACGCTGAGCGCGAACCGCTGAGGCCGCGTCAGGTCGAGGTAGGTCATCTGGTCCGGCCCCGGCGAGACGCAGCCGCTGCCCCGCAGCCGTAGGTAGGGGTTGTAGTGGGCACGCAGCAGGTAGCGACCGGCGGCGAAGACCCGCCCGTGGATCGCGGTGTGCCCGAAGGAGGTGACGACCGGGCTCGCTGGGCCGGTCAGCAGCGGCGTCGCGTGCGGCAGCTCGTAGATCGTCCAGTTCGCGCTCCGGAAGACGACTCTCAACCCGGACTGCGGCGAGCGAACCACGTCAGCTTCCTCCGGGCCGCCGTCCCAGTCGAGCGGCGCGGTCGTGCTGAGGAGGACGTAGCGGACGGCGGCTGAGCGCAGCCAGTGGCGGTACGCGGAGGCGTCGAGGTGCTTGGCGTAGAGAGCCGGGTTGTCGGCGACGTCGAGCTGCCGGTACCAGCCGCGCGCGAGCGGGAGGCCGGACTTCGGGATCCAGTACGCCTCCCAGTGCTCCGCGGTCGGCACGACCTCCACTCGGAAGCCCACCTGCTCGTGCGCCCGGAGGAAGCGGATCGCAGGCCGCCAGAAGCTCGCCTGCTGCGTGTCGTTGCCGAGCCGCGACGGGACGAGCAGCGCGTAGGGCACGACGTTGTAGGCGAAGGCCGCCGCGAGCGCGAGCACGACAAGGCGCCGCGGCTGGAAACCGGCGAGGCTTGCCGTGAGGAGCATGACCGGGAAGATGAAGGCGCTCAGTCGCGTCCAGTTGTCCCCGAGCGGCGACGGCACGACGTAGACCACGACGCTCCCGAGCCCCCAGAGCGCATAGAACGCGACGAGCGGGCCGCCGCCGCGGGCTTTCCTGGCGAGGAGGACGCCGAGCGTCGAGACTCCCAAGACGGCGACGAAGTCGATCCAGTGGAACGGGAAGACACCGCCGCCCGCACCCGGGAAGAGGACGAGCGTGAGCACCTCGATGCCGGCTGCGGCCGCCAGGCCAACCCCGAACCAGAGGTGCCGACGGGCGATCTGCCAGCGCGAAACGGCGTACGCCGCGACGATGAGGCAGAGGAAGGCGAAGGCGAGCGGGCTGAACCCGACCGTGAGCGCGGCGAGGACGACCGCCAGCCACAGCCGCCGCAACTGCAGCAGCTTGAGCGTGGCGAGCATCGCCGTGAAGCCGAGCGAGTACGCGTAGAGCCCGGTGAACATCGGCGCCGCGGCAAGCACGCCGAAGACGCGTGACGGCCAGAGGGCCGCCGTCCCCCACTGCCGCAGCGCGATCGACGCGAACAGGACGGTCGAGGCGACGGCGGCGAAGAAGACGAGCGGCAGGTTCCCGACGAGCGCCGCAGGGAGGTAGTAGAGCAGGCTGTACGAGGCGAGCGGGTAGGTGCCCGAGTACCAGAAGTTGTCCCAGACCAGGGCGCCGTCGTGGACGAGGAACGTCCGGTAGAGATGAACGGGGGCGTCCCCCGGAGCGGGCCCGACGGCGTGCACGAGCACCGCGAAGGCGGCGGTCAGCGCAGCGCCGACCAGCAACTCGCGGCGAGGCGAGAAGCGAAGGAAGTCGGAGAGGCTTGCGGCGGCGGAGCTCATCCGTGCATGTCCTGTCCGCTGACGGTACCCCGCGAACCTGTCGGCCGGGGGCGGCGGTGGTCACTTCGCCGGGGAGTAGAATCCGCCGTGCCCGGCATCCGCTTCGGAGCTGGAGCCAAAACAGTGATCGAGAGAGTCCACGTCATCGGTTCGGGCCGCGTCGGTTCGGCCATCGCCGCCCGCCTCCGCGAGCGCGGCAACGCCGTGGACGAGGACGATCCCGACGTCGTCCTCCTCTGCGTCCCGGACAGGGCCATTGCGGACACGTCTCGGTGCCTGGCACCGGGACGTGCCTGGGTCGGACACGTCTCGGGGGCCACGCCGCTCGCCGCGCTCGAGCCGCACGAGCGCCGCTTCTCGCTTCATCCGCTGCAGACCTTCGATCGCAGCGGTGATCCCGCTCAGCTCGAGGGCGCTTGGGCGGCGATCACGGGTGAGACCGCCGACGCGCTCGCGGTCGCCCGGGAACTCGCCGAGACACTAGGGCTGCAGCCGTTCGAGCTCGCGGACGGCGACCGGACGCTCTACCACGCCGGGGCGGTGTTCGCCTCGAACTACCTCGTGACGCTGCAGCGCGCGGCGGTACGGCTCGGCGTTCCGGCGGAAGGCCTCGTGCCGCTGATGCGCGGGACGATCGACCACGGCTTCGAGCTGACCGGGCCGATCGCCCGCGGCGACCGGGCGACGGTCGAGGCCCACGAGCAGGCGATCCGCGAGCGGCATCCCGAGCTCGAGCAGCTCTACGAGACACTCGCCGAGGCGACGGCGGCGATCGCATGAAGGTCGTCCGCACGATCGCCGGCCTGGAGACTGCCCCCGGGACGGGGCTCGTCCCGACGATGGGAGCCCTCCACGACGGACATGTCGCCCTGCTGCGGGCGGCCCGGCAGGAGAACCGCACCGTCGTGATGTCGCTCTTCGTCAACCCGGCGCAGTTCGACGAGCAGGCGGATCTCGCCGCGTACCCGCGCGACGAGGCGCGCGACCTCGCGATCGCCGAGACGGAAGGAGTCGACGTCGTGTTCGCCCCGACCGCCGACGAGCTGTACCCGCCCGGCTTCGCCACCTGGGTCGATCCCGGCGAGACGGGAGCCGAGGGGGCCGCGCGGCCCGGGCACTTCCGCGGCGTCGCCACGGTCTGCCTGAAGCTGTTCGACCTTGTCCGCCCGGAGCGCTCCTACTTCGGCCAGAAGGACGCGCAGCAACTCGCGGTGATCCGGCGCCTCGTCCGCGACCTCAACGTCCCGGTCGAGGTCCGGGCCGTGCCGACCGTACGCGACGTCGACGGCCTCGCCCTCTCGTCGCGCAACGGACGCCTCTCGGCCGCCGAGCGGGAGCAGGCCCTCGGCCTGCCCCGGGCACTCGCACTGGCAGCCGGCGATCCCGATCCCGTGACCGCCGCCCGCAGCTCGCTCAACGGGCTCGAGCCCGAGTACGTCGAGGTGCTCGACCTCGGCGACGCCAAAGTCCTCGCCGCCGCGATCCGCGTCGGCTCCACCCGCCTGATCGACAACGTCCTCGTGGAAGGAGAGCTCACATGAGCGACCACCCGAAGCCCCCGCGCTACGCCTCCTGGACGGCGGGCAAGCTCCCGCTGCCGGAGCTCGCCGAGATGAAGCGACGCGGCGACAAGATCGTGATGGTCACCGCCTACGACGCACCGAGCGGCCGCCTCGCCGATGCCGCCGGCGTCGATCTCATCCTCGTCGGCGACTCCTCGGGCATGGTCGTCCACGGCCGCGAGTCGACCGTGCCGGTCTCGCTCGACGAGATCGTGTTCATGACCCAGTGGGTGACGCGCGGCGCGAAGCGGCCGATCGTGATCGCCGACATGCCGTTCGGCTCGTACGAGGAGTCCGACGAGCAGGCGGTGCGCAACGCGGTGCGGCTCGTGAAGGAGGGCGGCGCGGACGCGGTCAAGCTCGAGCGTGGCGGCACGTCGGTCGCACGCGCGCGGGCGATCGTCGGTGCCGGGATCCCGGTGATGGGCCACGTCGGCCTCACACCGCAGACGGCGACCGTGCTCGGCGGGTTCAAGGCGCAGGGCAGGACGGCGGAGCGCGCGCAGCAGCTCATCGAAGACGCCCTCGAGCTCGAAGCTGCGGGTTGTTTCGCGATCGTGCTCGAGGCCGTTCCGCCGACCGTCGGGCGCACTGCGACCCGAGCGCTCACCGTGCCGACGATCGGCATCGGCGCCGGTGCGGACACCGACGGGCAGGTGCTCGTCTGGCACGACATGCTCGGCTTCTACGAAGGCCGCTCACCGCGCTTCGTCAAGCGCTACGCCGAGCTCGGGGAGGCGATAGTCGAGGCGCTGGAGCGCTACGCCGAGGAGGTGCGCGGCGGCTCATTCCCCGAGGAACGGCACACGTACGGGATGCCCGAGGAGGAGCAGGCCGCGTTCGAGGCCGTGCCGTCAGCCGAGCCTGGCGAGCACGATCAGCGCCGGTAGCGCCGCGGCGAGGGCGACGGTGGCGAGGCTGCGGCCCCAGCTCCAGCCGTGCACGCTGCGCACGCCGATGACGAGCAGGACGGCGCTCCAGGCAAAGGCGAAGTAGGTGAGCCCGCCGAACGTGCGGTCGCCGGTTCCCCAGTCGGTGCCACCGGTGCGGAAGAGGTCCTGGCCGTAGATCGCGATCCGGACCGGCCAAACCGTGAACAGCGCGAGGGCCAGTGGCGCCCCCGACAGCGCGATCAGGCTTCGCGCCCGCCGATAGCTGCCGAGGCCGCCGAAACGGCGGGCGGCGCCGTAGAGAAGCCCACCCCCGAGCCAGTAGACGGCCACTGCGTAGAGCATGCCGCCGAGGAAGGCCCAGACCGGGATCAGCGATTCCGAGAACGATGCGTCGTTGAGCAGCTGGCGCGCGACGGGCGTCGCGAGCACCGCAGAGATTCCGGCGAGCCCGGCGATGGCCATCAACGGCTCCTGCCGCGCCTCGACCGCCTCCTCCGACTCGTCGCGCAAGGAGACGAAGACTGCGCGCGGCGCGACGAGCACTGCCGGCACGCGTAGCCACCAGCTCCGCCCGAGGACCGACGTGCGTGCGCTTTCGGCGGTCGCCGCCACAACCGGAGCGTAGCCTCAGGGAGACGGCAGGCGGGTCGTCTCCGTACCTCCGAAGACGCAGGGAAACACGTACTTGTCCGTTCCCGGGATGTTCCGGCCGGTGGCGCCCATGTCCGGCCCTCCCTGGCACGGCCCGGAGCGGGTCACCCCCGACCCGGAGCCGGCGAACGTCCCGAACGCGAGCAGGACGAGCACCAGGCCGCACACCATCCAGCCGCCCGAGATCCACGCCCAGGTGCGTAGCTGGGACTTCTTGCGGGGATTCGGCTCGCCGCCCTGCAGCATGAGGGCGGCGATCAGCGCGATGAACGGGAAGAAGATCGTCGCCAGCACGGCTCCCAGGACCGGCGCGCCCTCGTAGCCAGCCTCCTGCGGAGGCGGGGTGGTGCCCGCGCTCATCACGTGTCGAGTCTTACGCCGAATCGGTGCCGCTGCAACTGTCCGTTTCGGACGTCCCGCCTACGCAGCCGCGATCGCCGGCGCGGGCAGCACGCCCTGCAGGAAGCGCCCGGTGAAGCTGCCCTCGACCTGCGCGACGTCCTCGGGTGTCCCCACCGCGATCAGCTCGCCACCCGCCTCGCCGCCCTCGGGGCCGAGGTCGATCACCCAGTCGGACTGCTTGATCACGTCGAGGTTGTGCTCGATCACGATCATCGTGTTGCCGCCGTCGACCAGACGCTGCAGGGTCTCGAGCAGCTTCTCGATGTCCGCGAAGTGGAGGCCCGTCGTCGGCTCGTCGAGGATGTACAGCGTCTTGCCGGTCGCGACCTTCGACAGCTCCGAGGCGAGCTTCACGCGCTGCGCCTCGCCGCCGGAGAGCGTCGTCGCGGGCTGGCCGAGCTTGATGTAGTCGAGCCCGACGTCGTGGAGCGTCTGCAGCCGGCGCCGGATCTTCGGGATCTTGGCGAAGAACTTCAGCGCCTCCTCCACCGACATCTCGAGCACGTCGGCGATCGTGCGCCCCTTGAAGCGCACCTCGAGCGTCTCACGGTTGTAGCGCGCGCCCTTGCACGTCTCGCACGGGACGTAGACGTCCGGCAGGAAGTGCATCTCGATCTTGATCTGGCCGTCGCCCTTGCACGTCTCGCAGCGCCCGCCGCGGACGTTGAACGAGAAGCGGCCCGGCTTGTAGCCGCGCACCTTCGCCTCCGGCG